>Ga0136640_10000013_pt1 | contig 68944 bp, 71 predicted proteins | sample AntDrymUQ8642106_2_FD_105498 | JGI IMG/M metagenome (GOLD analysis project Ga0136640, IMG submission 105498) | Polar desert sand microbial communities from Dry Valleys, Antarctica - metaG UQ864 (21.06) | ecosystem: Environmental > Terrestrial > Soil > Desert | place: Antarctica: Dry Valley...
GATCATAGTCGAACCCGGTGCGCGACGCATAAACGATTCCTCCGTCGGGAAGACTCGTCAAACCGCGCGGACCGTCGGAATCATTTGCCGTCAACTGCACGGCGTTTCGGGTTTTTCCGTCCGCACCGAGTTCCCAAATCTGCGATGAAAACTCCCAGATGTCCGCGACCATCGTCGTTCCATCCTTTGTTATACCTAATCCGTAATTACCATAACCCCCGAGTTCTTTGGTGACGGATTGCAGTTCGCCCTGCGGATAGGAGAGAAAGTATATTTGATTACGGGCGCGTGGGCGCAAGCCGACAAGGATTACGCCGCTCGCGTCCGGCATCCAATTCATCATTCCGAGTCCCAACCATTTCTCACTCGTCAATTGCTTGATTTCGCCGCCGTCAATCTCGACTGTAAAAACGCCGACGCGCGATGACTGCAAATCAACCGCGTTCGCTGTATCCGCCAGACCGAATGCCAGCCGTTTGCCGTCGGGCGAGAAAGCCGGAACGCTCTCAGTGCTTTTTTCGTCGTCGTTGAAAGTCAACACGATTTGTTCGTTGCCGCTTCCGTCGGTCGCGGCGATGATGATGCTCGTTTGTTTCCGCTCTTTGTCCGAGCGAAAAAACGCGGCGCTGTCGCCGTCGGGCGAAAGCGTGAAGAAATAATTGACGTTGCTCACAATTCTGGTCGGCTGACCGCCCAAAACCGGAATGCGGTAAAGCGCGGGTTGCGGATCGCGCTTGTCGAATACGAGATAGTAAATATACGCGCCGTCGGGAGAAAAAGCCGTCGCGCCGAAGGTGCGCTCGTCCGGCTCGAGAAGCTGCATTTCCACGTTTGTGTCGGTTTGCCGAACGAAAAGCGTGCCGCTGCCTATCTCATAATTTTGCGTGTAGGCGATGAATTTTCCGTCCGGCGAAATTGACGTTGCGCCGACTTTTCCGCTGCTTGTAACGCGGGCTATTGTCATCGGGCTTCGGTTTGTGGCGTTTGCCGTCCGCTGGCCTCCGTCCGCCGGACGCATGAAGAGGACGCCAGCCCAAATAACAATTAAACCTGCGGCCGCAGAGGCTGCTGTCAGGTACCACTTAGATCGCGACCGTTTTTGTGGTTCAGCAGCGGCAGCTTTTAGGTACTCTGGCCTAACCTCCGAATCGAGATGTCCTTCGGTGGAATCAATCCTTCGTATTGCCGCTACAAATCTGTAGCCTCGCTTTGAAACCGTCTCAATATATTTCTGCTCCGGGCTTTCACCGAGCGCCCGACGAAGTCGAAAAATGTGATGTGACAGATTCGCTTCCTCAACGAAATTGTCGGCCCAGACTCGCCTGATGATTTCGTCTTTTGATACGACCCGCCCGTTCGACTCGACCAATACACAGAGAATTTCGAGCGCTTTAGGCGTAGCGACGACGACCGCGTTTGCTCGGTCGAACAAGACACACCTCTCCGCGTCAAGGCGAAACTTGCCAAATTCGTAACTATGAACCGCAGCCGAGCCTGGCAAAAATTATTACTCCATCAAAGCCGTTGTGTAGCAACAACTTAACAGAACATAAAGAAAAAATAAAGCAAAAATACCCGCAAAAATACAAACACGTAAAGGATTTTGAGCCGCTAAAAGCTCATTGTGAGACCACCAGGGCAAACAGTCAAAACATTCAATCTGCTTGAAATATGAAAGGCGTTTATAAAGCTTATCTAAGAAAATTCTTTCGAGTGTCGATTCTGTTCACAGTATGTGTCGTGTCCCTCGCGGCCCAGCCTGACCTGGTCAGCGGTGTTGGTGATTACGATGAAATCAAACGAAAAAACAGCGCAGTCGGAGTTTGCAAAAACTTTAACGCGGAAAAAGTTACCGCCAAAGACCAAATCGGCGACGAGCTGAAAAAGGACGGACGTGCCGCCGTCTACGGCATCAACTTTGATTTTAATTCGGAGCTGATTCGACCCGAATCGAAAAACGTGCTGGAACAAATCATGGCTTTGCTCAAGGAAAATGCCGATTGGAAAATGACCGTCGAAGGACATACCGACAATGTCGGCGGTGAAGCGTTTAATCTAACTCTTTCGGACAAACGAGCCCAAGCCGTCAAAGAATATCTGACAAAATCGGGAATTGGCGCAGAACGTCTGCAAGCCGTCGGCAAAGGCTTAACCGCGCCGGTAGCGTCAAACGAAAACGAAATCGGCAGAGCGCAAAACCGCCGCGTGGAATTGGTTAAAAATTAGGCTTTAATAGGGCGCTGTTTACGGCAGGTTAGGATTCGGCAGGAAGTTCGGCTTTGAGCCAAGCTGCCGTTCCGCCAGTGACGTTGTATAGTTCGCTAAAACCTGTGCGTTCGAGAATGCTCGTCGCGATGCTCGATCGATAGCCGCCCTGGCAGATCACATAGGTTGGAGCTGCTGAATCGAGACCCGCGAGATTGTCGGCAATACCGTCCAGCGTTCGGTGCTCGGCCGAAACCGCGTGCCCACTCACATACTCGCCTGAGCGGCGCACATCCAGAAACTGAACGTTACGCCCGGAGCTTACGAATTCATTCGCCTCAACTACGCTTACTTGCGCGACGGCGTTTTGATCGCCGTCGTAATCGGCGAACAGCAGATACCCGCGAACCGTCTCGTGCCCCACACGTGCTAGACGCAAAGCCGCTTCGTCGACCTGTTGCTGACTTGTCGCGACGATCGCGAGCGGGCTTCCGATTTCTAATAGCGCGCCAGCCCACGACGCGAACTGGCCACCGAGACCAATATTCAAAGAATTCGGCACGTGACCGCGACCGTATTCCTCGGGGGAGCGAACATCGATAACTAGGCCATCGAAGGCTAAGATCTCCTCTGATGAGAGTGCTTCCGGCTCTGCAATCTGGTCGAGGGCGGCAGGGCCAGCAAGGTTTTTCTCCGCACTCTTTGGAAAGTACATCGGAACAGCGATCTGGTCAGACGTTACGAGAGCAGCGAACTCTTCCTTAGACATTGGCTGCAGCGCGTAGTTTGTTTTCCTTTGCTCTCCGAGAGTCGACCAGGTTTCTTTTGAGAGATTCTTACCGCACATCGATCCGGCTCCGTGGGCAGGATAAATCTCCGCATCATCGGGCAGCGGCAAGATCTTTCCGTGCAGCGAATCATAGAGCATCGACGCCATTTCCTCGCTCGTAAATCCCTTGGAACCGACCAGATCGGGCCGGCCGACGTCACCGATGAATAGCGTGTCGCCCGTAAAGACCTTCGGAGGTCCGTCGCCGTCAGTCGCGATTATCGTGATTCCCTCGGGTGTATGCCCAGGCGTTTCACGAAACGTTAACTTTGTAGGGCCGATACTCAAAGCATCGCCGTCCTTGACCTTGAGCGTTGGAAACTGCGTGTTCGCTCGATGCCCATAAACGATCTGCGCTCCCGTTTTTTCCGCAAGCTCAATGTGCCCGCTTACAAAGTCTGCGTGCGAATGCGTCTCGATCACATACTTGATCATCTGGCCGTACTTAGCAGCTTCTTCGATGTACTGCTCGACATCCCGCTGCGGATCGATCACCACGGCCTCATCCACCGAGCCAAGGTAATACGACGCGTGCGAAAGGCAACCGAGATAGAACTGGCGGAATTGCATAGGGATCGATAACGGAATTTTGCTGACGAGCCTCCGCTTCGCAATAATCCCAGCCGCACGCCAGGAGCAAAAGCTAGAGAAAATGTGACGCCCCCCATTTTCATCGTGATAGCGACTATTTCTTCGCTTTTCTAGGGTCGTCGGACGCGTTGACGTAGTTGATAGACCACGGCCCGCTCCCGTGCAGCTGCACTACGGTCTCGCCCTTTGCCCAAGCAAAGTGCCGCATCTCGGGGGGCCAAAATCCGAAGGTCCCGGCCGTCATCGCTCGGGTCGCTTTTTGGTCGAACTTGTCTCCCATGCCGAGGTTAAAGGTCCCGGAAATCACGGTCACGTGCTCGACCTTTGGGTGCCAATGCGGCGGGACCCGGAATCCGTCGGGAAGCCACAGGCGCATCGTGAAAAATCCTTCCTTGCTCGGATCACCTTCAAGCACCGCGACTTTAGCTCCCGCGGGCAGCGATGCGGGACCGGCCGTCCACTTGATCTCAGCAGCGGGGTGGATGCCCATGTCGTTCATCGAAGCCGCCTGCGGGTGCCACGTTGGTTGCTGTGCGGCGCCGCGTGCCACGCCAATGCTGATCAGTGCCGCAACTAACAGAATTCCTTTGGTCATTTCAGTCCCTTCCTTTGGTGATTTTTTGATTAAGAACTTCCCGGACTGCCTGAAAGCTTATTGACAGGCGGCCCCGGTTCGATCCCGATTGGGATTTGCAACCATACTATAACGGTAGATAGAGTGGAATCAAGGTATTTGTCCGACGTATTGAGCGGGCTGCAATCCCAAATAATTGAGGCCGACAGGTTGGCGGCCGCGTAGCGGATCGCGGCGCCGAGACGCGTGGTGTTCTGAAATGTGATTCCGCCGATCCGGGCCTCGATCTCATCGGAATATTTTTCGTCAAAATTCTTTACGCTGCGGATCGATCACAACGGCCTCGCCGTCGGAACCGAGATAGTAGGACGCGTGCGAAAGACAACCGAGATAGAACTTTCTCAACTGCATACAGATTGCTATTTTAGAACGAATCTTGCGCGATGATACAATCCAGCTTTGCTCAATACACATAGAAGACGAGGGGAAGATAAGTGGCGGAACAATTTGACGTAACTATCATTGGATCGGGGCCGGGCGGCTATGTAGCGGCGGTGCGCGCGGGACAGCTTGGCCTGAAAGTCGCGATCATCGAGAAGGAAAAGGACGCACGACTCGGCGGAACGTGCGGCCTGCGTGGCTGCATTCCCACAAAGGCATTGCTCAATGCAGCACATCTTTACGAAAAGGCCGGGCATTTTGAGAACTACGGGCTGAAAGTTAAAGACCTCTCGTTTGACTGGTCCGGCGTGCAGAAGTACAAGTCGGATGTTGTTGCCAAAAATAGCGCCGGCGTTACTTACCTAATGAAAAAGAACAAAGCCACGGTTTTCAACGGCTTTGGAAAGATCGTCGGGAAAGGAAAGGTCGAGGTCGCGCTTGCAGACGGAAAAAAAGAAACGATTGAGACGAAGAACATTATCATCGCTACCGGCTCGGTTGTGCGGCCGATTCCCGGCTTCGAGACGGACGGTAAGACAGTCGTCAATTCGGATCACATTCTCGAGCTCGAGAAAGTACCGAAATCAATGATCGTGATGGGCTCTGGAGCGGTCGGCGTGGAGTTTGCGAGTGTGTACGCGCGATTCGGCTGCGACACGACGGTTGTTGAGCTGCTCGATCGTATCGTGTCGATCGAGGACGCGGACGTTTCCAAAGAGCTGCTTCGCAGTTTCAAAAAGCAGGGCATCAAGTGCGAGACGGGCGTCAAGCTCGATAAGCTAGTGAAAGACAAAAAAGGCGTTAAGGTTTCGGGTAAAAACGCGAAAGGCTCGGACGTGACCCTCGAGGCTGAAATGCTGCTCGTCGCCGTCGGCCGCATGCCGTATCTAGAAAATCTTGGACTCGAGAAAACGAAAGTCGTCGTCAATCCGCGGGGCACGATCAAGGTCAACGAGTTTTGTGAGACCGACGAGCCCGGCGTTTTCGCGATCGGCGACGTCATCGACACCGCATGGCTCGCGCACCTTGCTTCGAAAGAAGGGATAATGGTCGTTGAGAAACTCGCCGGTAAGAAGGTCGAGCCGATCAAACAGAATCTTGTTCCGAACTGCACGTACTGCGACCCGGAAGTCGCGAGCGTCGGTTTGACCGAGGCGAAGGCGAAAGAGCAAGGGTATGACGTAAAGGTCGGCAAGTTTCCGTTCTCGGCGTCGGGCAAGGCACGAATTCTCGGCGAGACGGATGGGTTTGTGAAGATCATTTCTGAGAAGAAATATGACGAAGTCCTCGGCGTCCATATCATCGGGCCTCACGCCACCGAGCTGCTCGCCGAAGCCTGCGTCGCAATGGCTCTCGAATCAACCGCCGACGAACTCGGCCGGATCATCCACGCGCACCCGACAGTCAGCGAAGCCGTTATGGAAGCCGCCGAAGGCGTGCACGATCTGACGATTCATAAATAATTTGGTGTTGCTCGGGTAATAAAAGGAGAGGACAATATGGCAGGATATTCAAAACGTTACTGTGTTGGCGGCCTTGGGGGCTTTCAAGGTGCTGACGGTATTAATCCTATTTTGCTTCAAATCCTCGTGGGTGACTCGGACAGGCAATGGCTCGAAGCTCATTATTTTGATAAATCAATCAAGCAACTTGGTAAAATCAAGATTATAATTCCCGCCAAACCTAATGACGAAAATTCTTTGCTTGATGCTTGTTTAGCCTTCTTTCCATCGCATTTTGTTGGTTGTAACTCACTCAATAATATCCGTGAAAAGTTAAATGACGTAAAACGATTAGATTTTCACGTTGGCATGAACGAAATACCGAAAGAATGGAACAATCTTAGAGAAGAAGCGAAAGGCGCGTTCAAGAAACTTAATATATTTGAAGCAGAACTTAGAAAGATTGATTTATGAAGTTATGAACTTGCCCGAAAACGTTAATTTACCTTTTTTTGCTTACGGAACTTTCAAACCAAAACAGCTTGGATTCTATCGTATTGCGAATTGCGTTGAAAGAGTTGAAACCGATTGCTTGATTAGTGGTGATTTATTAGTGCGAGACGGTCTTCCGATTGTTGATGAGGAAGGAAAATCAGAGGTTAAAGGAAGCCTTATATTCTTTAAGTCCAATGATTCGGGTAAAGCATATGAAAGAATAATAGGAATTGAACCCGACAAACATTACCGGTGGGGCGTAACTAATGTTCACAATGTAAATGACGACGCTCAAGCAAATGTTTTATACGGACGGGCACCCCAAAAAGGCAGTATTAGAATAAAGGATTCTGAAGATTCTGATGTATGGGATGGCAGTAAGGACCCACTTTTCACTTCAGCTTTAGAAGTGGTAAAGGAAACACTTGAGCAAAATTCGGAGTTTGACTGGGATTTGAAATCGCTCTTTCGGCTTCAAATGGCATATCTGCTTCTTTGGTCTTCAATTGAGCGATATGTCTCGCTCCGCTATCATCTTGGCAACAACGTTACTGGAAAAATTGCAAATCTCTCTGGGGAAGACGAATTCAGTCAAAGTCTGAAAGATGTGGTAACCGAATCGAGGTACGTGTTCAGAGCCGATAGGCCAATTGAAAAAGAAACCCTTGATTCTTCCGATCCAAAGAAATCCCTTAATTATTACTATCAGGTCCGCTCTAACCTAACTCATAGAGGTAAATCTGCGCATAATGACTTCAAAATTATTAAATCGTCGTTGGAAGAACTATTTGAAATATTTGTTCGGGTAAAAGACAAAGCATTTAGTTCAGACGATTTTAGCTAAAGACAAAGTAACATTTAACAGACTTCATCTTAACCTTTTCACTTGATCAAATCCTTCAAAGATTCCGAAACTGAGAAGATATTTAACCTGATTCGCTCGCGTCGGCTTCCGGGGTGACATTCAGCAGGTCGCGTTACGAAAACTGAGGATGATCAACAACGCGAAAACGATAAACGATCTCCGCGTCCCGCCTGCTAATCGGCTGGAAAACTGGCTGGGAAGCGATTCGGCCAACACAGCGTCCGCATCAATGATCAATGGCGAATTTGCTTTGAGTGGCGTGAAGATAGTGCTTATAATGTGGAGATAGTGGATTACCACTAAGCCGTAGCCATGGTCGAAGCAAAATTTAAACCTATACATCCCGGCGAAGTTTTGCGGGAGGAGTTTCTTAAGCCTTTTCGGCTGAGCGATGAGGCCTTGTCTGAGGCCGCTCATATCGAGATCGCCAGAGTTAGATCGATCGCCGACGGTAGAGAAAACGTGACGGCTGATATTGCTTTGCGTCTGGCTAGATTTTTCGGAACGTCCGCGCAGTTCTGGCTTGGTCTTCAATCCGATTTCGATCTGGACGTTGCCCAAATAAAATACGGTAAGCAGCTTGAAAATGAAATTGTGCCTTTAGCCGCATAGGCTTACAAAATAATTTTCTTACTAAACGAGAGTCGAATCGTCGCTCTCGTTTTTTTTGTTATACTCCTCACTTTATGGCAACCGCCGGAACATCCTTTCCGCGAAACAAGATCAAGATCCTGCTGCTCGAGAACATCTCGGATGCGGCCGTCGATGAGTTGCGAGCCGCAGGTTATTCCGAGACCGAACGCATTGGCGGCGCGCTCAGCGAACGGGAGATCGCGGCGGCCGTCAAAGGCGTTCATCTACTAGGTATCCGGTCGAAAACTCAGATTACAACAAAGGTCCTGGCCGCGGCCGATAAGCTTCTCGCGATCGGTGCTTTCTGCATCGGTGTAAATCAAATCGACCTGAAATCTGCGACTGAGAGAGGCATCGCGGTTTTTAACGCACCGCATGCAAATACGCGCAGCGTGGCAGAGCTGATCATCGGGCTCTGCGTGATGCTGATTCGCAAAATCACTGATAAGAATGCGGCAGCTCATTCAGGCACTTGGTTAAAGGATTCGGCCGGGAGTTTTGAGCTTCGCGGGAAGACGCTTGGAATAATCGGCTACGGAAATATCGGCTCGCAGGTCTCGATAATGGCGGAGGCGCTGGGGCTTCGCGTTATTTATTTTGACGTTGCGACGAAACTGCCGCACGGAAACGCAAAGCAGATTCGCGATCTTCGTGAACTTTTAAAGCGTGCGGACATTGTCACCCTGCACGTGCCTTCGGACGAGACGACACGCGGTCTGATCAATCGAGAAACTCTAAAGCTGATGCGCAAGGGTGCGATACTGATCAATCACAGCCGCGGAGATGTAGTCGATCTCGGTGCGGTTCATCAAGCGATCAAGAAAGGAAAGCTAGGAGGCGCCGCGGTCGATGTTTTTCCGGAAGAACCGGAGAAAAATGGCGACGAATTTGTTTCCGTCCTGCAGAATCTGCCAAACGTTATTCTCACGCCTCACATCGGCGGGTCGACTGAGGAAGCTCAGGCAAGCATCGGCCTTGACGTCACCTCAAAGCTGGTCAAGTATCTGGACTTCGGAACGAGTGAGGGATCACACACCGTGCCGCCGGTTTCATTGCCGCCGCAGGCCGGGACGCACCGCATCCTACACATCCACCGCAATATCCCGGGCGTTTTGGGCGACATCAACTCGCGCCTCTCAAAGCGTAAGATAAATATCGCCGGTCAGTATCTAAAAACAAACGACGAGATCGGCTACGTGATCCTCGACGTTGAGAGCAAAATATCGACGGAGGCCTTCGAGATATTAAAAGGGATCAAGGGCACCGTGAAAGCGCGGATGGTTTATTAGAATGTCAGAAGTGAGAAGTCAGAAGTCACAAATCAGCAGAGCGAGACTCTTCGCGTCTCTACGTCTCTGGGGCGTGTTCTTTCTCGTGACGTCGAGCGTCTCCGCCCAATGGATCAAGCAAGACGTCGAAACCAAGGCGAGTCTTCGCGGTCTGTCCGTCGTGAATGAGAAAGTCATCTGGGCGAGCGGAACCGGCGGAACAGTAATCCGGACGATCGATGCCGGTAAGACCTGGAAAGTGATGACAGTGCCCGGAGCAGAGAAGCTCGACTTTCGCGATATCGAAGCCTTTGACGCGAAGACCGCTTACATTCTCAGCATCGGTAACGGTGAATCTTCGCGGATATACAAGACTGTAGACGGCGGCAAGACGTGGAAGCTGCAATTTAAGAACACGAATGAAAAGGCATTTTTCGACGCGATTGCATGCTGGGATTCGAGAAACTGCATTGCGGTGAGCGACCCGGTCGATGGGAAGTTTTTGTTGATACAAACGAAGAACGGCGGGACGTGGTCGACAATGGATTCGGCGAAAATGCCGGCTGCAAAAGACGGCGAGGCTGCATTCGCCGCTAGCGGTACATGCCTGATCACGCAAGGAAAAAATAACGCCTTTCTCGTCACCGGCGGCTCGGCTGCACGAGTTTTCCGCACAAACGACCGCGGCAAATCGTGGCAAGTATCAGATACGCCGATGATTAAAGGCACGCCCGGTAGCGGCATTTTTTCGATAGCGATGCGAGACGCTAAGAATGGTGTAATCGTGGGCGGAAACTATGAGAAACCGCAGGCTAGAGATAATACATTTGCGAGGACGAATGACGGTGGAGCCACTTGGCAACCCGGCCCGCGGGCACACGGCTATCGCTCTGCCGTGGCATATATTGACAAGGACCGCATAGTTGCGGTTGGGCCAAACGGAACTGAGTTGAGTCCGTGTCGCAGCCTTCTGTGGCAAAAGCTGAGCGACGATAATCAGAACGCAGTAGCAGCACGCACCGAAAACTCGATTTGGGCCGTCGGTCCGAATGGCGATGTTCGCCTGCTGAAACCTCCGCGCGGCGAGCCGTGGAAATGCATTCCATTTCCAAACGGGTTTGGCTTCCCGCCCGGCATCACCGCGGTAACGCTCAGCCACGATGAGATCGCCGCTGATTGCGCTCCATCGGACTCCCAGTGTTCAACTAAACGCGGCATTATGGTTGGTGCAGTAGGTCGGGATAGCCGGGCCGCATGAGTTTCTGTATCAAGTCTCCGCCGGTAAAATCGTGGGAGATGGCCCGAGCGTCGAATGGGATCTGGATGGTGTAAAGCCCGGCGACTACATTATCACCGTCGGTATTAGCTTTCCTGACCAAGGTGGGACTGGTTGGGGTAATTTCGGCCGAACAATTACCAAGGCCGTTACTGTACGATGACGATATGCGGGTTGGGCCCCTCATAAATCAGCAATAAAGTTATGAAATCACTCATTACTCTTCTAAGTATTTTTTTGATGGCGGCCGCGGCGGGAGCTCAAAAGACCGAGGCACCGGCAAAGGTCGATCCTTTCTCTACGAAAGACGCGGTTGATGCGTCGGTAAAGCTGGTGCCTTGCGAGAGCGAAAAGCGGCTCGATGGCGTCGTAAATCTTTTTACTTCGCTGGGTGTGCCAAAAGCCGGCATCGCGATCGAGAAATTCGACAAGGACAAGATCCAGAACGTTGTCATACGAAAGAAAGGCTCAACGGATGAAACGATCGTGATCGGAGCCCACTACGATAAGGTGAGTGCGGGCTGCGGCGTGACCGACAATTGGGCCGGTGTCGTGATCCTCGCGCACATTTACAAGACGGTAGCTAAATTCGACACTAAGAAATCCTACGTGTTCGTCGCGTTTGACAAAGAAGAGGAAGGCTTAAAGGGTTCCGCCCAGATGGTAAAAGCTATGACCGACGCTCAGCGCGCGGCGGTCTGCTCGATGGTCAACTTTGACACGTTCGGCCAGGGCATTCCGATGGCGCTCGCGAACGCATCGTCGCCGAAAATGCTCAAGCTCGCCGAAGCTCTCGGCAAGGAGAGCAACTTTAAGTTCGTCTCGATTCCCATCGTGGGAGCGAGCTCGGATTCCGCTTCTTTTGTCGAGAAAAAGATCCCGGCTATCACAATCAGCGGTATCGGCAAGGATACATTGGAAATTCTACACTCGCCCAGCGATAAGCTGGATAAGCTCAAGGTCGACAGCATCTACTACGGGTACCGTTTCGGAGTGATGTATCTTGCGAAACTAGATGCCGCGCAGTGCGACGACTTTAAGTAGAACGGCTTGAATGAAAAGCTACCTGCCTGACGTCGTTGGTACGATCGGCGTCGCCCTCATCCTGATCGCTTATGTATTACTGCAGATCGAGAGGCTGCGGAGTGATGCTGCCGCCTATTCGCTGCTAAACGCGGTTGGCGCGATAATGATTCTTGTCTCGCTCGCGTACGAGTTTAACTTTGCGGCCTTTTTGATGGAGTTCTCCTGGCTACTTGTCAGCCTTTACGGCCTCGGTAAATTGTTTGTCGCGAGACGCGGAAATTGATCTATGCAGGGATTTATAAGCGTGCCATTCAAGACCGAGAGTGCCCACGGGCTCAAGCAGGTGAACGGGCTTGCCAAATTCTCTGCTGCAGGAGTCGTGCTCGAGTTCGAGTCAAAGCTGTTCGGTGTGATCGGCGGAGGCGTGAAGGAAGTGCGGCTCGCTAAAGAAGACATTCTCGACATCAAGTTTCGTAAAGGGTTTATGAAACGCTTTGCAAAAATCGAGATCCGCACCACAACATATTCAAAGCTCTCAGAACTGCCCAACAGTGACGGCAAGCTCACATTGAAGATCATCGCCGCGGACTTTGAACGCGCGCGCGACGGTGTCGCCCATCTCGACTCATCGCATACTGCAGCTGCCGAGCAGCTTCCTGCGCCGGAACGTGTTCCGGTCAGCAGCCTATTTGACGGCAGCGAAGAGGACACGCGAAAGCTAGATGGTGCCGATTGGCATTAGAAAGTTAGGGATCTCGGCGCGCCTCGCCACACCAGCCGAAAAAAGGAGTTATGAACGTAAATGACGAAAACGAAATGTCGGAGGAGTACGACTTCTCAGGCGGAGTTCGCGGCAAGTATGTCTCGCGAGTGGCTGCCGCCGGCCTGATTCGCCTCGAACCCGATGTCGCGGCCGTGTTCAAAGATCAAGAATCCGTAAACGAGGCACTCCGCGGACTCCTGCCCGTGATCAACTCTCAGGTCGAACGCATCCAGTCTTAGCGCATACTCATCCGCGGATCCGTCGTCGGCTTGATCTCGTAATTCGCGGGCGGCGTTGCTCCGAGGAGATGCTTTACAAAATAATCCCAACGGCGTCGCATGATGTATAGGCTCGGCTGCTGGTTCGGAGGGGCGACAGCGCTTGCGGCATAGCCGTGACGGGCATTGGGCAGAATAATCAGGTCAAAATCCTTATTTGCCTTTATTAGCTCATCAACAACGAGATACGTATTGTACGGCGGAACATTGTCGTCCATGCCGCCGTGGATGAGAAGCAATTTGCCTTTGAGATTCTTGGCATAAATCTGATTAGCCTGCTTTTCATAATTGTCCCCAACCATCAGCCCGATGTAGCGCTCGCCCCAGTCGTCCTCGTAGTTTCGATTGTCATGATTTCCTGATTCAGAGATACCGACTTTGTAAAAATCAGGATACTTGAACATCGCTGTAGCCGTGGCAAAACCGCCGCCCGAGTGGCCCCAGACACCAACGCGAGTCGTGTCCATGTAGGGGTGCTTTGCGGCCAGCTCCTTGATACCTGCGATCTGGTCTTCGAGCGTGTTGTCGGCCATATTGCCGTAGCAGGAGTCGTGGAAGGACTTCGAACGCTCCGGGTTGCAAGTGCCGTCGATGATCACAACGACGAATCCCAGTTCAGCGAGGGCCTGATGATCGCCACGCGATGCAGCGAAACCGCGTGATCCGACACCGCCGCCCTGCGGGCCTGGATAGATGTAGTTGACGATCGGGTACTTTTTCGTTGTGTCGAGGTTCGTCGGCGTGAACATCAGCCCGTAAAGATCCCACTTCGAGTCGCGCGACTTCACTTTAATCGGTGTCGGCGCCTTCCAGCCTGTTGCAGCGAGTCGAGAGACATCCGTCTTGTCGATATTAGCCACGACCTTGCCCGTGAGGTCGCGAAGGACAATCGTGTTCGGGGCGTTCGGCTGTGAATAGTTGTCGACGAAATATCTCTCATCCGGCGAGAGCGCGATCACATGATGTCCATCCTCGGGCGTGAGAAGCTTTAAGTTCTTGCCATCAAAGTCGACGCGGTAGAAATGCGAGAAGTACGGGTCGCGTCCGGCTTCACGGCCGTTCGCCTCGAAGAAAATTACGCGTGCTTTGTCGTCGACCTTGAGAACGCGTGTGACGACAAAGTTCCCTTTCGTGATCTGACTCTTCACCCGCCCGCTCGTCAGATCGTACAGGTAAAGATGGCCCCAATCATCGCGTTCCGAATACCAAATCGCTTCGTTCGTCGCCGGTAAATATCGCCAATTGATCGCGCCTTGGCCAGACTCGTATTGCGTCGCGACCTTTTCCTCCATCACGTCGCGTACTTCGCCGGTTGCGACATCGGCGATTCGCAGCTTGGCGCTTTTGTGATCGCGAGGCGTCGAGACGAACGCGAGCTTTGTCCCGTCCGGACTCCACTCATTGTCCTCGAAATTGACGCGGTCACATGTGACGTCGTCACAGAGCGTGCCTCGGCGATCGTCCGGAGGGATCTTGAACCGCACGGTCGAGCCCGTGTTGACGTCGATTACGATGCGGTGGATCTTGATGATGTCCTTATCCTGCGGCAGCGGGTATTTCCACGCCTCGAGCTTCGGCGCACCGACGTTCGTGGTCACGAGATACATGTCTGAGACATTCCGTTGGTCCTGCTGGTAGGTCGCGACCTTGGAGCTGTCCGGCGACCATAGGACGATGGGTCGGTCGGTCTTGATCCATCCCGCATTGTCCGTCGCGTAGCCGAAATCCTTTACGCCATCGCTTGTCAGCTGCTTATCCGCCCCAGTCGCGAGGTCACGAACCCAAAGATTCCAATCCTTGATGTATACAGCCTTTTTGCCGTCTGGGGACGTACTTGAATTCGGCACGGCATTCGGACTCGGTCGAGGCGGCTGAACCTCTGGAACGCCAAGCTCGCCGCGCGTCTTGCCGGTTTTTCTCGACCCGTCTTTCGAATCGATGGCAACGAACTCACGCCCGGCCGCAGTCAGCACGGAATACCAAAGTCGTCCGTCCGGCAAATACGCAGCCCTGACGCCCGCGCGATCCACGAGAGGATTCGTGTTGAACGCGAGCATCTTCGCCGCGCGGTCGTAATCGGCGGCGGTCAGCGCAGTTTGCGAGATCGCCGCGACCGATAGAACAAATATCGATAAAGTAAGAAGAAATGTTTTTCTCATCGGTTTATGCTGGGAGAAGAATATCGAGTATTCTACCGCAGTCGGCAGTCAGAACACACGCGGGATAAGATGCCTGACGCGATGCTGCCGAACACAAGAAAAATCGTGGAGGATTGTTTCAATGCCTAAATTCGTAATCGAACGCGAAATCGCCGGCGTCGGAGGCTCGTCCGCCGAGGATCTCACCGCTGTTTCGCAGAAATCGTGCGGTGTCCTGCGCGAGCTGGGGCCCGAAATACAATGGGTCGAAAGCTTTGTAACCGACGACAAAATTTACTGTATTTACGTCGCCCCGAGCGCGGAATTGATTCGCGAGCACGCCTCACGCGGCGGCTTCCCGGCCAACGCCATTTCGCAAGTAAGGACGGTCATCGACCCTACGACTTCGGAAAGGTAAGTGCCAGCAAATTTGGGGAAACTGGTCGGCGTTTACGGAGTAGCGCCTGCGATATTGCAGCGCGCGGTGTTTCTCGCCGTACTGTCTTTTCTCTTTTTTCTGTCGATGATGATCGTCTACTACATTCGAGACAGCCCGCTTTTCTTTCTGCTCGCGACAGCGTTTCTGCTCGTTTACGTCGTGACGGATCTCTCTAGTACGACCGCGTCGCGGTATCGTCCAATTATTCGAGCATGGAATCGAGTACAAGAAACCCGCCTCGCCTGGGACGAGATCGGGGCGGTTGCGGACGATGGGCGCATAACCGTCACGACCGGCAAATCCCTTCAAGTGCCGCAGACACTAGATCGTTTGCCCGAACTTCTTCGCCTGATTCGAGCCTCGGCGGCAGGAAAACCTTAATTTCGCCCTCTAGTGCATTTTCTAGTATCCTAATTATTCGCATTTTGGAGTCTTTATGAGCATGGATGTAGTGATGCCGCAGATGGGTGAGTCGATCACCGAGGGGACCGTTTCTAAATGGCTTAAGTCCGTGGGAGATCGCATTGAAAAGGATGAGGCCTTACTCGAAATCTCAACCGATAAGGTCGACGCCGAGGTTCCGAGCCCAGGCGAAGGCGTTCTGCTCGAGATCCGCACGCAGGAAGGTGAGACGGTGGAAGTCGGGACGGTTGTCGCGATTGTAGGTGCCGAGGGCGAGTCGGGATCGGCGAAAACGCCCGAGCCCGCAGCAGTTAGTCAGAAATCTCAGGAATCAGAATCACCCGAAGAAGTGCCTGCGACGCCCGCGACCGCGTCAGCTAAGGATACGTCGGCTTCCCCTGCTCCCGCTCCGTCACCGTCGAGTTCAAGCTCGTCAGCCGCAGAGGTCGTAATGCCTCAGATGGGTGAGTCAATTACGGAAGGGACCGTATCGAAATGGCTAAAGGAGGTCGGCGACACTATCGAGAAGGATGAGGCAATCCTCGAAATCTCGACGGACAAAGTCGACGCGGAGGTCCCTTCGCCATCCGCTGGCACCCTGCTCGCGATAAATGTACAGGAGGGCGAAACGGTCGAGGTGGGTTCGGTACTCGCGCTGGTCGGAGCCGCGGGTTCGCAAACCGCTACTCGAACGCCAGAGCCCGCAGAAACGCCCAAGCCGGACACGGCAGCAGCAACAGCACCGGCAAGCGATAACGGGCACGCAGCGATTGCGGTGGCAGCGAGTGCTAACACCGGGCCCGCCGCTCGCGACGCATCCATCGATGAATTGCGCCGCACAAAGTCGAGCCCGCTCGTCCGCAATATCGCGAAAGAGCATGGTGTCGATATCACGCGGATCCCGGGCAGCGGCTTGAGCGGACGTGTCACGAAGAACGATATCGTGTCATTTATTGAGACTGGTGCGGCGCTCCGCCCGCAAGATCTGTTGGTTAAGGGTGCTCCGGCAATGCCGTCTCGTAACGCCGCGCCTTCGTTAACCGCGGCGACCCAGCCGCAGGCTCCGCGAACCGTCGTGGCCAGTGAGGACCGCATCGAGAAAATGTCGGTGATGCGTAAAAAGATCGCTGATCACATGACGATGTCGAAGCAGACGTCAGCACACGTGACGAGCGTCTATGAAATCGACATGACGAATATCGCCAAGCTTCGCAAAGCAAATCAAGACGCGTTCCAGGCGGCGAACCGTACTAAGCTCACGTTCATGCCGTTCATCTTCGAAGCCGTTACAGCCGCGATCCGCGAGTATCGCATCATGAACGCGGAGGTCGACGGCGACCAAATTATATACAAGGGCGACATCAACTTGGGTATGGCTGTGGCGCTCGATTGGGGCCTGATTGTTCCGGTGATTAGAAATGCTGATACGCTTTCGCTCGCCGAGCTCGCGACGGCCGCTAATGACCTCGCCGACCGTGCGCGTACAAAAAAATTGAGCCCCGATGAGGTGCAGGGCGGAACGTTTACGATTACCAATCCAGGGGTATTTGGTGGGCTCTATGGGACTCCCATAATCAATCAACCCCAGGTCGCGATCCTTTGTGTTGGGACGATCGAGAAGCGTGCGAAGGTCCTTACATCCCCTGATGGCGACGATTATATAGCGATTCGACAGATGGCGTACTTTGCATTGACCTACGACCACCGAGTGGTCGATGGGGCGGACGCGGAGCGATTCCTGTCATTTATGAAGCAATACCTCGAAAATACGCAGTTCGAAATATAGTTCCTTCGTAGGTAGGCTTACATACGGTCGGTCGAGCAATTATTGTCTAAAGTGTGGCATTAGGGTAATATGTTTCCTAATTCGAGACGATTTCAGGCATATTTCTATGTTAAGAAGTTAGCGGCACCGCCTCCCCAGTTTCGGCAAATTGACCGACAACCCGTCACAACCGTGCAGCGTCTACCCTAAAGACCATATCTACACCATCATTCACGAGGACTCATTATGTTCAAAACTGTTTCAGCTCTTTTTCTGACACTGTCGATCGGCGCGATTTTCCTATTCGCGCAGGATGCTCAGCTTCGCAATGCGGTTGCGGGTCAGAAATATAAGATCAAGGGCGTTGTTGTCTCAAAGGATGACCAGAGCACGTTCATTGTGCGTGATGCCGTCGGCGTCGACACGAAGGTCGTCGTAGGCCCTAACGCGAGTATTAAAAACAATGCGTTTTTCGGCGGCGATAGATTTCCCGTCACGGCCATCGTTCGCGGCCTCAACCTGGAGCTCGAAGGTGTCGGCGATAACAGTGGATCCGTCGCTGTAAACAAGGTTCGATTCGATAAGAGCAACCTGATGACCGCACAATCGATCGATGCCCGTGTAGGCCCCGCAGAAGAGCGTTTGACGGCCGCTGAGCAGAATGCACAGCGTGTCTCAGGCCAAATCGATGAGCTCATGGCGATCTCGAATGCTGCGAAGGGTGGTGCCAAGGCTGCTCAGGACACGGCTGATGCCGCCGTAGCAGGCGTCAACGCGACCAATAAGCGTATTACCGATATGGACGACTACGTCGTCCAGACAACGGCAACTGTAAATTTCAAGGTTGGAAGCTCTGTACTTTCACAGGAAGCAAAGACTTCGCTCGATGAGATTGCAGCCGCGGCGGGTTCGCTGAGGGGCTTCATGATCGAGGTTACGGGCTACGCATCCGCTGAAGGTGGCGTGCGTGCGAATAAGGCTCTTAGCGAACGACGGGAAAAGGTTGTGCGTGAGTACTTAATCGACAATCACAACATATCGCTCCGCCGCTTTACTCCATCGTACGGCTTTGGCGAACTGCAGGCCGTTGCCGACAACACGACTCGCGAAGGACGTGAGCAGAATCGACGCGTAGAGATCAAAGTATTGGTCAGCCGCGGTCTTAATCAGAACGTGGAGGTCAAATCAACGACCGATACGCCGACCGATAACGAATAGTTTGTTCGGTATTGCTCGAGGGCACTGCATTCGTCCGCACATCAACACAGTGCTGACGAGGGCGTGCCCTCAATGTTTTCCTTCCAGGTCTCTTTCTTTCGGGAGGCAGAAATGACAAAAAAACTTCGCCAGTTTCGGCTCTTGATGCTTGCAGCCTTGCTAATGCTCTCATTCGCGGGCCTTTCGTCAGCGCAAACCGCAACGCCGACACCCAAAATCGAGGAAGACAACGAAGTGATACGCGTCGACTCGCGGCTTATCGTCATCCCCGCCTCGGTGACGAACGCACAAGGCGAAGCGGTTTCGGGCCTCACCGAGAAGGATTTTCGCGTGCTCGAGGAAGGGCGCACCCAGACCATTGAAAGCGTCGGAACGGCAGAGAAGGTCCCGCTTGAAATCGCGCTTCTTTTCGACATTTCGGCGAGCACGGATAAGATGTTTCAGTTCGAGCTTGAAACGGCCGCGAAATTCCTTCGCGACGTTATGCGAGCGGAGGATCGCGCCACCGTTTTCACGATCGCCAAGCGTCCGGTCCTTATTGGCGGGCGAGACAACGCCGACGCAGCTGCGGCGAAGATCCAGGCGATTACCCCGACGAAAGAATTTACGGCGTTTTACGATACGGTCGGCGAAGCCGCACGATATCTGAGCAACGTGTCGCCCGAGGGCACCCGTCGGGTAATTCTCGTGATTTCTGACGGCGAAGATACGAACAGCGCAGCAATCGCGAAGGCGATCAACGATGGCTACAAGAAAATCAATGTAAGCAAGCTCGACAATAAGACGCTGTATCAGCTAACGGTCAAGAATCGGAATGAGGCCGCGTCGCGCGAACGCAGCAAGATACTGAAATTGCTGCAGGACGGTGATACGGTCTTTTATTCGATCAATCCGGCCGGGAGCTCATATACGTTAAATCAGATGAGCGTATTTGGTCAGGAAACGATGGCGAGCTTCGCAACGAGCACGGGCGGTACGGCGTTCTTGCCGAAATTCCGGCCCCTCGATACAAAAGATGCTCTGGCAAATCAATCCAACCAGCGACAAAATACGGAAACGCTCAACCGGATCTTTGCTCAGCTCGCCAATGAGCTGCGTGCCCAGTATGTTATCCGTTACAACGCGGAAAGCGACTATCCCACGGGCAAGTTTATAAAACTAAATCTCGCAGTGCCGGCCCGGCCCGATGTCCGCATCCGTGCGCGCCAGGGGTATTACGTGACGAAATAGCTTAATTGATGTCACCGAATTGATGTCACCGAATTGATGTCACCGATCACGACGCGTCGCAACGCGCGATAACAAGCCTTCAAAGCGCAGCATTAACTGGCAAATCATCAAAAAAGGCCGCCTTCCAGCGGACGGCCTCGGCGATTCTTGCAGACGGAAATCAGGAGGGCTGTCTTCGGTACTTATGCGTCACTGGGCGGCGGCGGCCGACGCCGATGGCGTTTTTCGAGATGATGAGAGTCGGAGGCAGCTGTTGGCGTTTGAACTCGTTCGCCGGATGCTCGACTTTATTCAAGATCCAGTAGACACGTTCTGCGTCGTGTCCGGCGGCAACAATTTCGGCAGGGGAATTCTTTTGCTCGAAGTACATCTTCAGGATCGGGTCCATTACTTCATAGGGCGGCAGGCTGTCCTGATCAAATTGATTCGGCGCGAGCTCCGCCGACGGCTTCTTGTCGATGATCTTGTTCGGAATAATCTCCCGCCCGGCGCGTTTATTCAGGTGCCGTGAGATCTCCCAAACTTCGGTTTTTAGGACGTCACCCAGGACTGCGAGACCGCCGTTGGTGTCGCCGTAGAGCGTGCAGTAGCCGACGGCAAGTTCACTCTTATTACCGGTCGAGAGCAGCAGGCGGCCTTCGGCGTTCGAGATCGCCATCAGTATAACGCCCCGAAGCCGCGACTGCATATTCTCCGCTGCGAGGCTCTCGCCGCCCTTCGTCGGCTTATGGAGATTCATTTGCTCTAGGAGCACATTAAAGGTGTCTGAAATCGGTTCGAGCCGGCTCTCACAGCCCAGGTTACGGACAAGCTCCTCTGAATCTTTGATGCTGCCTTCGGACGAAAACGGCGATGGCATCATCACGCAAAGTAGATTCTCTGCGCCGATCGCCTCCGCGGCGAGAGCGGCGACGAGGGCAGAATCGATCCCGCCTGAGAGTCCGAGCAGCGCTTTCCTAAATCCATTTTTCGACGCATAATCCCGGATACCGAGCACAAGGGCATCGAGGATGGATTCGCATTCGGCTCCGGTAATCCCTCGAGCATCCGGCTTTCGAGAATCGAGCTCGACCGTCTCTACAAACTCTTCAAATGCAGGCGCCTGCAGGATGATGTCGCCCTCTTCGTCAGCGATCAGACTTGCTCCGTCAAAGATGATTCCGTCGTTGCCGCCTACGAGATTCACAAAAACTATCGGTTTCTTTTGAAGCTTCGCCCGGTGCGCGACCATGTCGCATCGCAGCTTGATCTTTCCTTTGTTAAATGGCGATGCGTTGACAGACACGATAATGTCGGCGCCCATCGCGAGCACCTCGTCGGTTGGATCACTCTCGTAGAGCCGCTCGCTCCAAAATGTCTTGTCATTCCAAAAGTCTTCGCAGACGACGACGCCGAGTTTTACGCCGTTCACTTCAAAAATCTGCCGCCGCAAAGCCGGTTCGAAGTAACGAGGGTCGTCAAAAACGTCGTACTCAGGCAGCAGCGTTTTATCCTGAAAGCCAAGCAATTTTCCGTCGTGGATAACCGCCGCCGAGTTGAATAGACGCCGCCCGTCATCGTCCGCATTCGCGCGGATGGTGCCGACGATCGCGGTTATGCCGGTCGTAGCCGCGATAATTTCCGCGAGCGGCTCAGCCGCGGCTGCGATGATGTCCGGATCCTGAAACCAGTCCTGCGAGGTGTAACCGTGTGTAACGACCTCGGGAAAGACCACGAGGTCTGACTTTTGCTGCCGCGCCTTCTTGATTGCTGCGATGATCTTCTTTATGTTGCCTGCTATGTCGCCGTTTGTCGTATTGATTTGGGCGATCGTCACCTTCATACTCTAAGTATAAATAAATCTTCGCGAAACGAGCGAATAGTGAGTAGGAAGTACGTCAATATGCAGTTCAAGCCTTTCTTTTTGTTATTGTTAGCCGTGTTTTTAGCCTTCCCCGTCTCAGGTCAGACGGCAGGACGCGCAAAAACGGATCCGATAAAAATCGGGGATACTGCGCCGGATTTCGAACTTAGAGACGAAACCGGAAAAACGGTACGTCTTTCCGACGTCAAGGGCACGACGATCCTCGTGTTTTATCGGGCGTACTGGTGCCCTTACTGCGTGCGGCAGCTTGCGGAACTAAGGTCGCTGAAGGGCCCGGGCGATAAGTTTAAGCTCTTTGGGATCAGCAAGGACCCCTCGACTCGCGCGATAGAGACCCGCGTGAAAATTGCGAAGGACGGCAAAGGCGATGTAAATTTCCCGTTGCTGTCAGACCCTGACGGTAAAACCATTAACGCGTTCGGCATCTATGATCCCACCTACGCCGGCAAGGAGGTCGATGGAATCGCGCGTGCGGCCGTCTTTGTTCTGGATAAAAATCGGAAGGTGGTTTGGGCAAGAATAGAAACGGACTACAAAACACGTCCGACCAATCAAGACATCAGAGCCGAGGCGCTGAAGGTTAAGCGCTGACATCTTTCGGCTCGCTCTTTTTCACCATTGTCAGGCGATTGCCGCGCTCGTTGTACTTCACCTCATCCATAATGTTGTAGATGAATAGGACGCCGCGGCCGCTTGTCTTGAAAAGATTTTCCGGATCGAGCGGATCGGGTATCGCGTTTATATCGAAACCCTCGCCCTCGTCCTCAATAGTGAACTTAGCCTCTTTCCCAGACACCTCTGCAGCGATACGAATGAGCTTCGACACGTCGAACTTGTTCCCGTGCGTTACTGCGTTGACGAAGGCCTCGTCGAGCGCGACGAATAGATTTGACTGTTCCGCCTCGACGACACCGAGTTTCTCGACTCGCCTCATCAAATAACCGAGGACGGTGTGCATTAGCGATAGCGAGCTTGGCAGTTCGAACTGGATCGTCTCGCGCAGGCTCTGAACATATGCCCGCCGATCAACAAATTGCGACTTGTAATCCAGGACGGTCGTGACAATATTCTTCAACTCCTCTTCGTCAAAGTCCTGATCAGCCCGTCGGAAGCTGGACGCGCAGATCTTAAAAGCTTTGACCTCCTTCTTAACAAAAGCTTTGACTTCTTCCTTAACACCCGCGTCAATTGGGTCGGGAAGACATTGGTCGTCCTCAATTCGTTCTTCAGGCTCGCCCGGATGTACGTCGAGATCGGTAACGACGAGATCGAAATCACCGAGATCGCCCATTTCCACAGCCTCAGCGCGGCTTTCCAATACCTTTACGTTGTGGCCCGTGCGCGCAAAAACTTTGGAGAGCTCCGACGCGAGGTCGTCATGATCGTCGATAATAAGAATCTCTCGTTGCATCAGGGGCGGCGTAAGCTGCTGTTGCAAATAATACTTCAACTTGCTAATTCTGTTCTAACCGATGGCCATTGCTCGCGACAACTATTTCGCCCACGAGGACCTCTCGCATTATTCCCTGCGACAGCGATTCACGATTCGCTTTACATCGTTCGTCTTCTACTGGGGAATACGGCTGATCGGGTGGACGGTACGGTTTGACGCGGAGGGAATGGAAACCTTTGATCGCATATCTGCCCGGAATGAGAAGGCGATCATGGCATTCTGGCACGATCGCATCTTTCTTGCGACATACTATTTCCGGAATCGCGGCATAATTGTGATCTCCTCAAAGAGTTTCGATGGGGAATACATGTCACGGTTTATTCAACAGTTTGGGTATGGAGCGATCCGCGGCTCGTCGTCGCGCGGCGGCAGCAAAGCCCTTATTGAGATGATTCGAGCGATGCGTGATGGTGCTTCGATGGGGGTCACACTGGACGGGCCACGCGGCCCCAGACACGTCGCGAAACCGGGGGCCATAGTGCTCGCGAAGAAAACCGGCAATCCTTTGGTTCCATTTACCGTTGAGGCAGAAAATTACTGGACTTTGAAGAGCTGGGATAGGATGCAGATTCCGCGGCCATTCACCCGTGCTCGGGTCATCGTCGGTGCGCCGATCTACGTGCCGGCCGACGCCTCGGATGCGTTAACGGGATCTAAACTGAAGGAGCTGGAAGCGTCGCTCGCTGAGCTTTCCGCTTCGGGTGTGGAAAGGACGCTTGCACCGAACATAACATAGGCAAGCCAAATCGCATCCGCAATCAATAGGTGGCCAAGCTGCATCACGATAGGTGCGAGCGTGAGCAACGTTGCCGCACCGAATGCGAGCTGGGCGAGTACTAGCAGCGACACAATGTTAGACCAGTGAACCGTGCGTTTTTCGCCGTTCCTTTGCCGGGCGATCCATCCGGTCAGAAGAATTAAAAAGACGCTTGCCAGTATCGCCGAGATGGGGTGAAGCAGCCTTAATCGCAGCAGAGCGTGCGAGGCCGACGAGAAGTCGCTGGCAATTCCCTCCGCGAGAGTACCCACGGGGAAAAGCATGTGCGACAGAGCGGCAATCGATCCCGTCATGCCCACGATCAGGATCGCCACGATCCCGACGAAGAGAGCGACGATGAGCTTCCTTTCGATCTCGAAACTCAGGCGAGCGCCGCCGCTGGCCCGACGCGCCGTGAGCGTTAAGAAAGTAAGCAGGACGAAGGTGTTGATAAGGTGGCCCGCCATCCAGAATGGTCTCGCAGCCGTAAGCGTCTCAGCGGTATTGCCAGTCAGGACCAGGCCAGCCCCGATGGCGCCCTCGGTAAGCACAAAAAAGAACGACACCGCGGCCGTTCGCAGCACACTGCGATCCGGTTCCGTCCGCGACAGATACCAGCGACGAAGCGCCCAGCCGAGCAATACGAGCATCAGCAAACCGTCCATCGCGCTCATTACCCGATGCACGAACTCGATCGTCGTCTTGAATTCAGGCGCGACGGGAATGACTTCGCCATGGCACGTCAGCCAGTGCTGACCACATCCGTCGCCCGATTTCGATGCCCTGAGAAAAACGCCCCACAAAATGACTAGAATATTGTAGGTGAGGATGAACCACGCATACTTCGCGAAAGCGGACATTTGAGCAATCTTCTTCATCAGCGAACACTAAAAGGTAGAATATCAATCGCAAAGACCGTGACAAAGACGAGCGCAAACAACAAGGTTCGAATTGACGAGGTGATCGTCGAGCGGGGGCACGCACAGACGATTGCTCAAGCCGCCGCGATGGTCATGTCAGGTATCGTGCTCGTGGACAACCGCCGCATCGAAAAGCCATCAGAACTAGTCTCGGCAGACGGCGAGATTCGGATCAAGGCCGGCCCGGCAACTCGAAGATATGCGAGCCGGGGAGGCCTCAAGCTCGAGCACGCGCTAAAAGAGTTTGGAATCGATGTTACGGGCCTAAAGTGCGTGGATATCGGCTCGTCTACAGGCGGGTTTACAGACTGCTTATTGCAGCATGGCGCTGAAAGCGTGTCAGCGATCGACGCAGGAACTAATCAGTTGGATTGGCGACTGCGCACAGATGCACGCGTCGACGTCCGGGAGCGAACGAATGCCCGTGAACTCAAACCGACAGACTTCGAGCGACGATTCGACCTGGCGGTTGTAGATGTTTCCTTCATTTCCGTAACGAAAATACTACCAGTTGTTCCGCCCTTGCTTACTGGCAAGTCACGCATAATTTTGCTGATCAAGCCGCAATTCGAGGTCGCTCGCCACGAGGTTGGCGAAGGCGGAATCGTGCTCGACAGCGCTCTTCATGACCGAGTAATACAGGAAGTCGATGAGGCCGCCCGACAGTCCGCCCTGATTCGGAAGGCGGTTATAGAGTCCCCTATCCTCGGGATGGAAGGGAATAAAGAGTTTCTCGCGTTGTATGAAAGGGATAAGGAGGAGATTGATGTCCAGGCTCCGTTGGTCGAGGGCCTCGACTTCTACTTCGACGGCGCCCTGATGGTGCTTACTGCTCGCTATCTACTGAATCGAGGCTATTGCTGCGACAACAATTGTCGTCACTGCCCTTACGAGGCGATTGAACACTCATAATAGGTAAATCTCCATCTCTTCGGCCACATTTGAATTCGTATACGTCCCCTCATATATGTCTGAGGCTCCGTGGCCAACACGACGCGGCTCAGGCGTCGCTTCGTCGAATATTGCAGAAAGGATCTTTGACGCGACTGGGTGGGCAGGCCATTTCAAGGCGTAATATCTGTGCTTTCCCTGTCGTTTAGTATCCACTAGATCCGCACTTCGGAGATATGCCAAGTGACGCGATACCTTGGGCTGACTGTCTCCGGTCAAGTCCGCTAAGTAGCCGACTGACGCGGAATCGCCTGCCATTAGAGAGAGCAGTCGCAGGCGGGTTGGATCGGCAAGGGCCGTAAGAAAGGTGGAGAGAAAATGCGCGTCCTCGTGGTTCATTATTCGAGCCTCGACCACATATTACGCTAAGCAGATATGTTGTGCAAACAAAAACGGGAGCGACCATCGCTCCCGTTTTCTTCTAACTGGTTATGGCTCAAGCGTCGTTCCGCTCGCCCTTCGATTTGCTCATGCCCGCTGCGGCCTCCGCCTGAGGCAAAGGCAAACCAACCGCATCGACGTTAACGAGTGGCTCATCGCTGTCAGGACTTTCGTCCTTTAAGTCCGCGATAATCATCTTGCCTGACTGCTTGATAAACGACAGCGCCCCACTCGCTTCCGGGTAATCCACGATTACAAAGTCGCCGGTCTCAACCTGTTCGGTCGCGACAAGGTTTGAAAGCGGGTAAACCAGAAAGCGCTCGATCGACCGTTTAAGGTGACGGGCGCCATATTTGAGATCGATGCCCTCGCTTAGCAAAAATTCTTTCGCCGCCACGTTGCATTCGAAAACGAATTTGGTTCCGGCACTCTCAGTGATCCGGTCCTGAACGGCACGTAATTCGATATCGAGGATCGAACGCAGGTGATGTTCCTTAAGACTCCGGAAAACCACCACCTTGTCGATGCGATTCATAAATTCCGGCGAGAATTTACGCTTCGCAGCCTCGAGTGCGGTCCGATAAATCTTTGTGTCGATCTCGTTTTCCTGTTTGGTCTTATCGACGTTCGTCTTCGCAAAGCCAATGCCGCCGGAGATCATGTCGGACATCTCACGCGCGCCGAGATTCGAGGTCATGATCACCACGGTCCTCGAAAAATCCACGCGACGATTATCACCGAGCGTTAGCGTTGCCTTATCCAGAATTCCCAAAAGGAGCTGCCAGAGAGAGTCAGACGCCTTCTCGATTTCATCAAAAAGGACAAACGTGAGCTTTGTATCGTCGGTGTGCGATTTGTCCAGGTTCTCCTGCGTGAGCATCGGCGATGTTTCGCGGTGGCCGAGATATCCGGGAGGTGAACCGATCAGCTTTGCAATCTCGTGCGAATGTTGGAATTCGGCGCAGTCAATTTTTACGACGGTATGTGGTTCATTAAAAAGGACTTCCGCCGCGGCCTCGACGACGCGTGTCTTGCCACTTCCTGTGGGGCCGAGGAATAACATCGTCCCGATAGGGCGGGATGGGTTGTTCATCCCTGCCAAATAAATCTGAAAAAGGCCGCTCATGCGGCGGACCGCTCGCTCCTGCCCGACGATCTGCGCCGAGAGCTTCTCCTCGAACTCAGCAGCGCGAGGGCTCTTCCGCTCGGGATCGAGCAGGATACCTTCTGCCGCGTCTTTACTTTTCGCCGTTTCCTCTTTCATCTCCGTTGTCTCCTCGATCACTCCCGACACGTCCCAACGAGTCGTGAGGTGTGTCGCCAAGAATGGACGGCACGTATCGTCTCTAATGATGATGTCAAAAGATGTAACGTTGGCTGGACTTAAGTTGAATGGAAGGTAAGCCCCGCAAGGACAAGGCCGCGAGTATGAAGGCTCGCTCCGAGTGTAAGGATTAGCACACGTCTACCCGCAAGTGCAACACAAATCGTTGAGTTTTCTTGGAACTTTGACGCTAATCGTAATATTCGAGGCCGAGGTGCGTGATCAGGTCTTCGCCCATCATGTGCCGAAGCGTATTTTTCAGCTTCATCAACTGGATAAAAAGGTCGTGCTCGGGATAGAGTCCCGGAGCGGTCTGCGGTGCTTTGAAATAGAATGAGAGCCACTCCTGAACGCCCTTCATGCCGGCGCGCTGAGCGAGGTCCATAAATAGTGCGAGGTCGAGAGCGAGCGGTGCGGCGAGGATCGAATCGCGACACATAAAATCGATCTTGATCTGCATCTTGTAACCTAGCCAGCCAAAGATATCGATCGCGTCCCAGCCCTCTTTATTGTCGCCGCGAGGCGGATAGTAATTGATGCGAACGACGTGCGAGAAATCACCGTAAAGCCCCGGATAAACATCGGGTTGGAAGATATGCTCAAGCACCGAGAGCTTCGAGACCTCTTTCGATTTGAAATTCTCAGGGTCGTCGAGCACTTCCCCGTCGCGGTTGCCAAGGATGTTTGTCGAGTACCAGCCGTCGAGGCCCAGCATTCGCGATTTCAGGCCCGGGGCGAGGATCGTCTTCATCAACGTCTGTCCCGTCTTAAAATCCTTTCCGCAGATCGGCGTCGAGGTTTGATCGGCGAGCTCCGTCAACGCCGGGATATCTACCGTCAAATTCGGCGCGCCGTTTGCGAATGGAACGCCTGCTTTCATCGCGGCGTATGCGTAGATCATCGAAGGCGCGATCATCGGATCGTTGTCGTACATCGCCCTTTCAAACGCCTCGATCGTGCGATGAATCTCCGACTCCTCGATGTATATTTCCGTCGAAGCGCACCACACCATTACGAGCCGGTCGCAGCCGTTTTCGCTTTTGAATCGGGCGATGTCCTGACCGAGCTGCTCGGCGAGCTCCATCTTATTTTTGCCGGTTTTAACGTTTTCGCCGGTGATTCGCTTGACGTAATTCTGCTCAAAGACGGCCGCCATCGGCTTGAGGCTAGAGAGCGGTTCTGAGACTTGATTGAGCAGGTCTTTATCGAGCACGCCGGCGTTCATCGCCGCATCGAAAGCGTTGTCAGTAAAAATATCCCACGCGCCAAAGACAATATCCTCGAGCGAGGCGAGCGGCACAAACTCCTTGATCGTCGGCACGCGGTTGTCCGTCCGCTTCCCCAAACGGATCGTGCCCATCTGCGTGAGGCTGCCTACGGGCTCCGAGATGCCGCGTTTTATGGCTTCAACGCCCGCTACGAGCGTCGTCGAGACGGCACCAAGTCCGACCAACAATACGCCAAGCTTCCCTTCCGCCGGAGCGATCTCCGTACGCTTTTCACCCATTAACTGCCTCCAGATTCAAGTTTGAATCATAGCTTTCGCACCCGTGCTTAGGCAAACCGGATAATTTTTAGCTCGTGGTGCGCGAAAGTGGAAAGTCCCGACGCGATCGGCGGCGCGATAGGCGTCTCGTCGTTGATAATAGGCGTGTCGTCGTTGATGGAACCCGTTTTGTAGCGGGACGGTGGGTTTTGTAGGAGGATTCGCGGTGGATTATGGGGGTGCTTATGGCGTGCCTAATCGAGACGCCTTGGACGCTTAGCTCCGATCGGCCCGAGCCCCGGCCAGCGATCCCTCTTCGTGCCCGCTGGCCCCACAGGCCCGTATCGGACTTATCGAATCGTTTGTGCCGGACCTCGCAGGCGTTCAAACCGCCCGCGCCTTGGCAAACTGAAGACGTTTACTGCATTCGATCTCTCGCACTTGGCAGATTGGCATTGTCTATTGTGCCTCGGCTGCCTTAGTCAAAATATAATTTACGAACGCTGAGGAGGTAACCAGCATGAACTTCGCGTCGGCGAATGAAGGTTCGGTCTTCGAATCAGCAAGCGAATGACGAATTCCGCTGGCATCGCTCGTGTATCCGTAGAGTTTGTTTAGTGCTTCCCGGAACGCTGGATGCAAGGGACTGTGGGTTTCGAGGCTCTTTAAGCACTCGCCCAAGCTTGCCTTCTTATCTCCAATAGTTTCCTGGCAAATCACCTCGACCGCTGAAATCGACTCCTTAATGGAATTCCGATAATCTGGTTCTCGCTTGTCAGAAATCAGCTCAAGGGCGCGAGTCAGGTGCTTTCCGGCGTTTTCAGGGCTCTCAACCAAAGCGAGTTCGATCGCTTCAATTTCCTGAGGATCTGTAATTTCAACCAGTTCGCGGTTGATGGCTCGATACGCGGCGTTTTCTTCCTCCAAAAAACGATTTAGCTGTTTAGCTAACTCGTCGGCCCAAGAATCAGGAACATTCTGAAGTATGAACTCCAAGAAGTTGTAAACCTGCCACCATTCCAGGCCAAAGAAACGGTCGCGGACAGAGCCGTAATCACGATTTCCCGGTTCATTTGCATACCCACGAAGTGCGTCTGCTGGCAGCTTGAACTGATTTATCCAAATATTCGTAATTAAACGCTCTACAGATATCTTTTGGTCGAGTTGTTTCTGGTAGAGCGGGCGATAAGTCCACTTGTCCCATACGACGACCTTCAAGGCGCTCCAGAGACGATTTCGCAACTCATCGTCCATGCTTTCCCTTTGGATAGCCTTCTCAAGCGAATTGAAACCGAGTCTTTCGGAAAAGCGTGCCATACCAAATGCTACGAGTAGATGGCTCGCCGGCCTTCCTTGGTGAGGTGGTATTGCGAACCTTCATCCCGAATAACGACGATGTCGACAAACCTTTTCTCTTCCAACTCGTCGAGAAGGAACCGCGTTTTGCCGATATCAAGATTGGTGTAGTGGGCGATTTCGTCGTATGCGGGGCCGTCTGCCATTTCGGTTACGCTGTTAAGAAATTCCAAGATTTTTTTCTCCTCTGGAGAGATCAGGAATGTATCTCCGTCAATTTCGTTAGCCATCTACATCCTCCTTTTGGATTATCGAATAAAGCGAGGCTTCGCCTATTGCTAGACGAAGCCTTCCGTGTTTACGTGCGAACTAAACTGCAGTTCGAAGCAAGCGTAAGGACGCGCATCCTAGCTTCCCACTCCACTTTGGACGTCGACTCGGGTTTGAAAATCAAGTCCGAATTTAAGCAGAAGTCTAAACATATAGATGTTCTACTAATCTAAGTCGAGCATGGACCCCTCGCGTTTTATTTTCTGGTAGTTGTATTTGTATTCGGACGCTGCCGGTACCGGCCCAGACGCCGGCTGGGTGGAAGCTTGCGGCCCGCTCTTTGCACCATCGTTCATCTTCGCAATTTCCGTGATCGCCCGAGCGAATATATATGGAATGACGGCGACCGCAAGAGCTAAACAAATTACAACGGCTTCCTGGGGAGCACCATTTGCAGACGTCATCCCGCCGAGAAGAATTAGACCCGAGATACACACGGCGCCACATACGCCCACCCAAAGAACAATAGCTAAAACTTTCATCGAACCTCCTTTTGCCAAGTGCTGAAAGCCTTGGTTTGCTCGTTCGAGCGACTTCCTCCGCACGCCAGGATCATCAGCAGAATTGCCAGAAAGGTAGAATTGGCTGCGTCATGGTTTCTGTTACCGATCAAGGACAATCAAAGACGGAAATCTCCGCGGCCTGGGCTGTTTTCTGCCGATAAGCGACTTCTTCAATGTCGACAAAGCGTACACGAGTCAAACGGCTTCCCGTCCGGCGCAGGACTCCGCATACGGCGTTACCGATCATCGGCGAAGACCATTGTTTTTCTTCGTGAATCACGCCAACGTTCATATGTCCCGGCGAAACATAAACGTCTTTCACCCAGTCGAGTTTCTTGAGTTCGCGTTTTGCAGCTTCATCGTTGCCAGTCGACTGAACTTCGCTTAATTGTTGACGAGCTGGCTGAGACGGGCTCGAGCTCTCGCGCGTCAAATTCACAACGACCACAATTATTGCGACCGCAACCGAGATTATGCCGCCGATGACGGTCGGACGGTGCCTTCTGTAGAATCGCCCCCACGGGGACGCTGAAGGCCAGGCCTGCGGATAAAGGCAACCACAGGCAGGACACAATCGCTTACTGCCCCCGCAATCGCGCCCGCAGTTATAGCATCTGAGCTCAGACATATACTTCTAAAGAGGAGGTTTTGTAGATAATACCCCTGTTCTTCGGCGTGTCAAGACGTATGTGAAATCCAATGGGGCGATCCGTGGACTACCGCCAGTCGGGTTTTTGGACTGGTTCGGCGAGGATATCGCCGTCGGGGCCGGTTCGGATGCCGGACCATTTCGTGTCGTCGAGATTGATGGAGCCTGATAGCGACGCTCTGGAGGTGGGCGAGGGCGTTTCGTAGACTTCTTTCCAGTGCTCGCCGAGAAAGAACCAAAGCGCGTAAACGCAGGCCGCCGTACCGAACGGTACTGACATTGCCGAAACAACCGCTCCAACGATTCCGGCCACTCGTGCCCACGGCTTCTTTTTCAGCAGTGCCCAGGCGGCAACGACGGCGGGCGCGGTGAAAATTGCGTAGGAGATAAAAAAGAAAACCCCCATGAAGCCGAACAGCGCGGCGGGCGGACTAGCGTCGCCGGGATTTGGCTCTAAACCAAAAACCATCACGAAGAAAAACACCATCATCGCCAGGGCGATTAGCATTTGTATGCCCGCGTAGCCGAGGAATGTGTACGCAACGTATTTGTTGTGCTGTTCGCTAGTCATCTTGGGTATAGCTTCTCATATCGATACGGCGGGGACGGCATAAAATTGGTGGGCACCGTCTCGCGATGGGCTACACGTATGGCTAGGCGAGTGCAGCGCCCTTACTTGCCACCCCGCTCGGAGATGCTCCGGCGGGGGCCCCGGTCCGTGCGGGCTTGCGCCTGAGGGTGGGCTTGCGCCTGAGGCGGGCTTGGCCTTACCTCCTGCGGGCTTGCGCCTGAGGGTGGGCTTGGCGAGGCGCGTTCTCACGCCGAAGTTGGATGTATCGCCCTCAAGCGGTGCGGATTCTACAAGAAGATGTCTAGGTGGAAAGGAGCTCCAGCCTTTTTAATGGACGCACTTTTACCTGGCTCAATTCCCAGTTGCTCTGAAGATTCAGCCAGAAGGTGGGGCTTGCTCCGAGGGATTGCGACAGCTTCCAGGCCATCTCGGCGCTGATTCCTCGTTTGCCGCGGCAGATTTCGTTAATCGTCTTTGGCAGAACGCCGATGTGGGCTGCGAGCTCGCTCTGCGAGGCGCCGATTTCCTCAAGCTCATCGCAGAGCACCAAACCCGGATGAACTACCGGTATGTTTGTCTTTCTCATAATAGCCTGCCCTCAGTGGTAGTCGGTGATCTCAACGTCGTAGGCGTCCGCTCCTTCCCAGCGAAAACATATACGATACTGGTCGTTCACTCGGATGCTGCACTGCCCTGCTCTGTCGCTCTTTAGTATCTCGAAACGGTTTCCCCGCAACTCGCTCAGGTCTTTTAGCTGGCTTGCGGCCGCAATCCTCGCGAGCTTTATCAGGGCCTTGGGATGAAGCTCAAGCGGTAGACACTTACGAGCGAGTTTCGACGCGACGCCATGGCAGATATCCTCGGAGCCCTTGTCGCGAAATGTTTTGATAGACATAGCCGCTCATACCACTATACCGCATTCCGGGTGTATGGCACATACTTGCCACCCCGCTCGGAGATGCTCCGGCGGGGGGCCCGGTGCGCGCGGGCTCGCGCCTGAGGGCGGGCTTAGGCGTTTTGTTCAGATTCTGAAAGCTCATCGAAGAATCCTAACGAATACTCGATGTCGCCCGTCTCCTCAAGAGTAATGCACGCCCAACTCAAGGCTAGCTTTATGCTCCTGAGAGTGTAAATCTCACCAATGCGAAGTTCCCGTTCGGCGTTTGCGACTAGGTCGGTAAACCAGAATTGGGTTGTGCCGCGGTAGCGGAGCTTAGCACCTTGTTTCGGGAATCTTTCGAGCGCCTCTTTATAGGCTGCGTCGATCTGTCTTTGGAATTGCTGCGCGCGTTTTTCTTTTTCGTCCATACTTACAGCCATTGAAACCAATCTTCTTGCGTGACCGTCGGTTCTTTGAAGTTCATGATATTTCGCAACAAGTGCAGCCTTACCCACGATTCAGCGCGTTCATTCCAGATAATATCCCGTTTTTATCTATTTGCCGAAATCATTTCAGGTAACGACCTCATACCCGGGAAAGAGATACTTGCAACTGCTGTATCATTGCTGATACAATTGTTCATATACAATACACGCGAGAGGAGGCGACGATGGAATTTGAATTTAAGCTGTGGGAGAACGGCGGGCGGCCAAAGACGAGGGAGCTGGTGTATGTGACGATCAATAAGGACTGCAAGATATTTTTTAACGAGATGTCGATGGAGGCGTTGGGGCATCCGGCGGCGGTGGCGCTGATGTTTGACGAGCGGCGAAAGGTGATCGGGGTGATGCCTTCGGCGCCGGAGAGGTCGTACGCCTATCGGCTGCGGCCGAGGTATCGAAACGGTGCCGGGCGGATACTGACGGCGAGAGGCTTCCTCAGGCATCATTCGATAATACCGACGAGCACGATCGCGTTTCCGCAGACGTACGTTAATAAAGACGGCATCTTGATTCTCGATATGCAGGCGGTGGTGTTAGTGCAAAAGGGCGAGCGGCTCGTGACCAGCGTTTAAGTGAGTGGCAATTGAAGAGTGGAAAGATGAAGCCCTATAAATCGGCGCTCGATAGGCTGAAGCGGCGCGAGGACAAGCTGGGGCGAACGATCTGGATCGAGAAGATGGGACGCGGCGGCAAGCCGACTATTTATTATGTGTACGACTCGCACGGGCGGCTGATGATGCATAAACGCATCCAGTACGGTTACGCGGTCGAGCCCGCAAGGTACGAGCGGTTTGGCGAGCAGATACAGATCGAGGTCGAGGAGCACAAGCGCAGAGATCGCTAGGACGTAGGGAAGACCAAATTCTCGGCCATCGGCTGGCGCGGTGCGTCTAACTTGCGATTTTGATACGATTTCGGCTCGGGCACCTTTCGGTCGCCCAACGGAGCATTTTACGTAAAAGTCAGGACCTTTAGATGATGAATCGGCTCAAGTTGTGTGTGCTGATCTCTGCGTTGCTGTTGTGTGCGGCGACGGCGTTTTTTGCGCCTGTGTCACCGCGTGCGGGCGGTCAGAGTGTCGGGGCGGATTTGAGCGCGCCTATGAGCTTAAAGGCGACCGATTCCGTCTACGCGACAAAGGTCGGGCTGCATTGGGAGCCTGTTCCTTACGCCACCGTTTACCGCATCTTTAGGGCGACCGCGGATGATCCCCAAACAGCGGTTTCGGTCGGCACGACAGCAGCAAATTACTTTTTCGATACCACGGCGACGGCGGCGCAGCAATATTTCTATTGGGTGCGCGCCGAGAATGCCGAGGCTGTAAGCCCGATGAGCTCGTCCGACAGCGGCACTCGGGCCGTCGGCAACAACTCACCGGGCGCGCCGTTTCCTCCGCTGCAGCCGCCCATAGCTCCGGCAGCAAATCCCGTGACCGCGGCGAAAGCCTATCTCGGCAAGACACTTTTTTGGGACGAGCAGCTGTCGTCGACGAAAACCGTTTCATGCGGCACGTGTCACCGACCAGCGGCCGGCGGTGCCGATCCGCGAACGAGCGCCGCAACTCGCAACCCGGGCGTCGACAACGTACTCAATACGCCGGATGACGTATTTGGCTCGCCCGGCGTGCCGAACAGCAACGCAGCGGGAAATTATTCGCCGGTGCAGCATTTCGGTTTGGGATTGCAGGTGACGAATCGGCGCCCCCCGTCATATCTAAACGCCGGCTACACAAACGACGGACTGTTCTGGGACGGACGCGCTCGCGACCAGTTTCGCGATCCCATTACGAACGCGATTTTGCTGAATAGTTTTGGAGGCCTCGAGAGTCAGGCCGTCGGCCCGCCGCTTTCGACCGCCGAGATGGGCCACGTGGGCCGCGACTGGCCGGCGATAGTATCTCGAGTGACTGCTTCGAAGCCGCCCGCCCTCGCCCACGATGTGCCGGCGGGCCTCGCTAATTGGCTAAGCGGGCGCACATACGCGCAGCTATTTGAGGAAGCCTTTGGGACGCCGAGATCACGCCTGCCCGGATTGCGATGGCGATCGGCACGCACGAGCGAATGCTCTTTTCAGACCAGACGCCACTTGACCGATGGTCCGCGCAGCTCGAACCTCTGACGCCGCAGGAGGAGAACGGCCGTAATATCTTCATCGGCCAGCAATGCACTTTTTGTCACGGCGGCGTCCTGCTCACCAACGCGTCGTACCAGAACATAGGGCGTTCGCCCGACGACCGAAGATCCGGGCCGCGGTGCGATTACGGGTATACAAGCCGATATAGGAAGATTTAAAACGCCGCCGCTTCGCAATCTCGAGCTCAAGGGAAACTACTTTCACAACGGGCGATTTGCGACGGTCGAGGACGTGGTCGAATTTTATAATCGCGGCGGTGATTTTGACGCGCCAAATATCGATCCGCGAATCCAGCCGCTCAATCTAAACGCGACTCAGCGCGCAAACCTCGTGGCATTTTTGAAACGCCCGCTTACCGATCCGCGCGTCGCCGAGGAGTTGCCTCCATTTGACCGGCCAAAGCTGTTTACGGAGTCGAATCGCGTGCCGACTGTTACGGGCACGGGCCGCGCCGGTGTTGGCGCGATCACGCCCGAGCCAATCGCCATCGAGCCGCCTATTCTCGGGAATCCACAATTTACGATCGCGGTAAAAGATGCCGCTGCCCAGGCTGGAGCTGTGCTGGTCGTCGATTCGGCCGATCCGGGAATCGGCGCGTCAATACCGGTGACCGGAGATTTTGGGCGCTTCACGACGTCGACGCAGGGCGCGGGCAGCGACGGCTACGCGTCCGTGGTGATGTCGATCCCAAACAATCCGGCGCTCGTTAGCCGAACTTTCTTCGCACGCTGGTATGTGAACGATGCGGCGGCGAGCAATGGATTTTCGGTCTCAAGGCTTATTAGTTTTAAGATTTTTGGCGGCGTACTGCGATCGCCTTTCGACTTTGACGGCGACGGCAAGACCGATCTGTCGATCTTTCGGCCGGGGCCGGGGGAATGGTGGTATAACCGTTCGTCGAATGGCGGGAATTTTGCTACTCAGTTTGGAGCTGGGACGGATACGGTCGCACCGGCTGACTTTACGGGGGACGGCAAGACTGATGTAGCTTTCTTTAGGCCTTCGACCGGACAGTGGTTTGTGCTTCGCAGCGAAGATCTGTCGTTCTACGCGTTTCCGTTTGGTTCGAGCGGCGACGTGCCCGTGCCGGCGGATTATGACGCCGATGGTAAAGCTGATGCTGCTGTGTTTCGTCCATCGACGCAGAACTGGTTCATCTCCAGATCAACCGGTGGTACGGAGATCACAACCTTTGGCTCGGCCGGAGACAAACCCGTCGTTGCCGATTACGACGGTGACACGAAAGCTGACATCGCGATTTTCCGGCCAGCCGTCGGCGAATGGTGGGTGCGCCGAAGCTCCAGCGCTTCTGTGTTTGCACTTCAGTTTGGCACGCCAACTGACAAGACCGTCCAGGGAGACTACACCGGTGACGGAAAGGCCGACATTGCATTCTGGCGGCCTTCAACGGGCGGTTGGTTTGTGTTGAGAAGCGAAGACTTCTCGTTCTACTCATTCCCGTTCGGAACAAATGGCGACACGCCAGTCCCCGGAGACTATGACGGCGATGGACGAAACGACGCTGCTGTCTTCCGTCCTTCAAGCTCCACTTGGTTTGCCCAACGCTCCACAGCCGGAACGCTCATTCAGCAGTTCGGCATCACGGGCGACATACCGCTGCCGAGTGCGTACGTGAGATAAAGGGCGCAAGGCGCGCACGAAGTAAGGGCGATACACCCGATTGGAGGTATCGCCCTTACTCGCGTGCGGGCTTGCGCCTTGTGCGGGCTTGTGCCTAAGTTGCGGGCTTGCTCCAAAGTTCTTACTTGCGTGCGGGCTTCTGAAGATAGCTAAGGAAATTCACTTCCTGAAAGATCGTGTCGCGGCTTTCGATCTCGTTGAAAAGATCTAGCTGTGCGTCGGTTAAATTCCCTTCCGACTCGATCATCTCGACGAGCATCCCGAAGCGTTGGATGTGTGATTGGAATCGCCGCGAAGAGTACTGCACGGTCGTGCCCTGATAGATCTGAAATGCCCAGTCGGATGACTGAGCGAGCAGCAGTTCGCGGGCGGCCTGATTCAACAGCAACGCCACGGAAATCCGTCCGATCTGAGCGTCCCGACGCGTCTGCACCTCTACGTCGCAATAACGATTTGCGAGCTCCGTCATCTTGCGTTCGGCGTCGTGTTGGTAAGGGTACATCCACGAGTTCTGCTCGTTGAGCCAGACCTTGTAGTAGCCGTTTTCGCCCCAGCTCGATGCCGTCGGTTTCTGCACCTGGATCGCGAGGCCAGAGTCGAGAAAGTCACCCGGCGTCACGGGCAGAATGTCACTCTGATCGAAGTGCAGTTTGCGAAAAAAGAAATCGATAAACTGCGGACCCTCGTACCACCAGTGGCCGTAAAGCTCGGCATCATAGGGAGATACGACGAGCGGCGGATGCCCTTCGAAAGTCTCGCGGAGCAGGTGCGCCTGCTTGATCCGCTCGGAGATAAAATGGGCGGCGTCTCGTGCGACCTGGTCGCGCGCAAGCGCGGGAATGTACGGCCGCTTCTGATTTTGCGGAATACCGCGGCCGGTGATTCGATGATATTTGAGGCCGAGATGTCGTCGATTCGCATCCTTGTGCAGATGCGGCAGGAGATAATCGAGCGGCGCGTCGAAGCCGATGTCGCGATAAAACTCGCGGTAAACATCATTGCCCGGATAGCCGACCTCAGCACTCCAGACCTGCTGGCTCGTCTCGACATCGCGTGCAAAGACGGCCACACCGTTTTCGCAGACGACGGGCGCGTGCACTCCAAATCGCGGACGCGGATCGCCGTACAAAATCGCATGCGTATCACTGATAAAATATTCGATACCCGCATCCTTTAGCAGCACCTCGACGCCGGGCTCATACGCGCACTCGGCTAGCCAGATCCCTCTGGGCTTACGGCCGAAATGCTTCTTATAATTTGAGACCGCGATCTCGATCTGCGCTCGGCGCGATTCTTCGGTAGAGATCAGCGGCAGAAACCCATGCGTCGCGCAGCAGGTGATGATCTCGATCACGCCGTCGTCCTGCAATTCGCGAAACGCGCGAAGCAGGTTATTCCCATAGCGGTCATGCCAGAGAGACAAGGAAGCGGTGAGTGTGTCGACGTACATTTTCGCGACGTCATGAAACGCCGCGGCTTCGCTGCGTGTGCGAGATTCTTCTTTCTTGGCGAGCTCGATCAGGTTCTCGAGATGGCGCGTGTAGCGCTCCTGCAAGAGTGGATCGTCGAGCATTTCGCAGAGCGGCGGTGAAACATTTATCGCCAGGCGCGCATTTGCGTCCGCGTCGCGCAGCCTCTGCAGGATAAAGACGAGCGGTAGGTAAACCTCGGTTATGGCTTCGTAGAGCCAGTCCTCCTCCAGGAATTCCGGGTATTCGGGATGTCGCACGAACGGCAGATGGGCGTGGAGGATGAGGCTGAAATAGCCGATCGGCATAAATGGATTCTAGAGCAAGGCGGGGCACAATCGTTAGTAACCGTTTGTTTTATTTGGTAAAGTTCACGAAAGCGTAATTTATCCCTAATTCTCTAGTGTGCGCCCGAATAGTGATCACCACCAAGCATCCGGGCGACTGCAATGACGGACTCTCTACCATCCGATATAAGCAATCACGCTGGCTCATCTGACAGCCAGCTTCTCTTGGCCAGCCTCGTCAATCAGACGATCGCGGGCATTGTGGAAACCGACTTTACAGGCCGCTTTATCACCGTTAACGATAAATACTGCGGGATGGTCGGCCACACTCGCGAAGAGCTGCTCGGCGGCATGCGTATCCAGGATGTTACGGATATGCGGAGGCTTCCGGAAAATCTAAGTAAATTGGAGCGGCTCGCTACGAGCGGAGCGCCCTTTGAAGTAGAAACGCGATGCGAGCGCCCTGACGGTACGTTTGTCTGGCTTCACAGTTTTGTCTCTGCGATCCTAAACACGAACGGCAGATCCTCGTTCGCCGCTATTGTCGTCGACATCACCGACCGTAAGGTTGCTGAGGAATCCCTGAGAAAGACCGTACTCGAGAAGGAGAAGGCGCTCGAGGACCTGCAGGCCACCTACGACCAGTCGCCTGTAGGCATGGTGCAGCTGGATACCGACCTGCGCTTTATCCGCATTAACGACCCGCTTGCGGCCATGATTGGGATTTCTGCTGCTGACCATCTGGGTAAAACTATCTTCGAAGTCGTACCCGAACTCGCGAATATGATGGAAGCCGGATTTCGGGGCGTCATCGAGACGGGCGAACCTGTAATCGATTTTGAATTGGCGGGCGAGACACCGGCCGAACCAGGCGTCGAGCGCACATGGCTGGAATCGTGCTATCCCCTTCGCGATCCCGAGGGCAAGATAGTGGGCCTAAATGTTATTGCACAGGACATCACCGAGCGGAAGCAGAGAGAGCGATATCTGGCCGTCATTGCAACTATCAGCCAAGAGCTCGATTAGCCCTCGCCACTCACTCGAAAAGCGAATTTTTATGCCGAATCGACCTGCGATTCAACTAGAATGTAAAAAGTCCTGAGCATTTAGCCCCGTATGCAGTCCTCTGCCGAGAAAAAACCTTCGGTCGATAAACGACGTCCTGCTGGCCCGAAAACCCCGCGGGAAATATTGATAGGCGTCGTGGCGCACGTTGCGGAATCGGTACCCGCCGATCACATATGCTTTGGTGAGCTCCGTGAAGGTACCCCGGACGTAGATGTTATCTACGCGTGGGACCGCGACGGGACGACCACTGAGGCCGCGGGCAGTGCCGTGCACTGTTTCGACGACGAGCTCCTCGCAAATCTTCGATCCGGTATTGATTTCGTCGTTGACGACGTGACAGCCGCTCCGCATCTCGAGAAATTTCGCACGACGCTCGATGAGATCGGGGCAGCATCGATCGTTCAAATGCCGGCACCGCCTTACGGTGGACAAAGCTTCTTCATGGAGGTGAGCAGGCGTGCACCTTACCGGTGGCGACGCGATCAACTCGATTTGCTTCGCGAGATTACGGATCGCGTCGCGATTCGCCTGACACGCGCCCGCGCCGAGGCCCAGATTGCCGAGTCCGAGGAGCGCTATCGAACGCTGTTTGAGTCGATCGATGAGGGTTTCGTGATAGTCGAAATGATCTTCGACCGTGACGGCCGACCCGTGGATTATAGGTTCATCGAAGCAAACCCATCGTTCACTTTACTCACAGGGCTCCCGCCCGACGCACTTGGCAAGACGGCGCGCGAGCTCGTCCCTGACCTGGAAGATTTTTGGTTTGAAACGTACGGTAAGGTCGCGCTCACCGGCGAGAGCATCCGGTTTGAGCACAGCTCTGAGCCGATGGGCAGGTGGTTCGATGTCCACGCATCGCGAGTTACCGGATCAGGGAATCGCGTTGCGATCGTCTTTAACAACAGCACTGAGCGCAAACTGACCGAGGCTAAGATACGGGAATCGGAGGCGCGTTTTCGCAACATGGCTGACAGCGCGCCCGTCATGATCTGGGTCACTGAACCGGATGGCAGCTGCAGCTATCTAAGTAAGAGCTGGTACGAGTTTACGGGTCAGGATGCGGAATCGGGCCTCGGCTTCGGGTGGCTGCAGGCGGTTCATCTGGATGATGCAGAAGAGGCAGAGAGAATATTCCTCGAGGCAAACAAAAAGCACGAACCGTTCCGCATAGAGTATCGAGTGCGGAGCGTAGACGGTGAGTATCGCTGGGCTATCGCCTCCGCCAAGCCGCGCTTTTCAGGTAGCGGCGAGTTTCTCGGATATATCGGTTCTGTGATCGATATCACGGATCGCAAACAGAATGAAGCGCTGCTGCAGAAGGCGAACGAGGAACTCGAACTGCGCGTCGAGGAGCGAACGCAGGAACTCGCCGATACCAACCGGATTCTCTCCGTCGAGGTTGAGGAACGGCGCTCCCTAGCCCAGATTCGAGCCGAACTCCTGCAACGTCTGGTCACATTACAGGAGGACGAGCGCAGACGCATCGCCCGTGACCTACACGATCAACTCGGTCAGCAGTTGACTGCGCTGCGGTTGAAACTAATGGCGCTGCGTAACGATCCTGAGCTCGGGCCCGAGCAGGCCGCCCGCGCCGAGCGTCTGCAAGAGATCGCGACGCAGATCGATTCGAGCGTGACCTTTATCGCGGGACAGCTTAGGCCCAGCGCGCTCGACGATCTAGGATTGCAGGAAGCGCTAAAGATGTACGCGCTTGAATGGTCGCAGCGTTTTGACATACCACTCGATTACCACTCAAACGTTTTCGCCAAACAGCGCCTCACGCCCGAGGTCGAGACCCATCTCTATCGTATCGCCCAGGAGGCGCTCAATAACATCGTCAAGCACGCGAACGCAACCGAGGTCGCGGTAGTACTCGAAAAATCAGAAACAGGAGTGACGCTGGTGATCGAGGACAACGGTGACGGTTTCGACCCGAAAACAAAACAGACGCTCGAAGCCGGGCACGGGTTCGGCTTAATTGGTATGACCGAGCGGTCAAACCTCATCGGCGCCCATCTGGAAATAGAATCGAGGGCAGGCCACGGAACGACGATCTACGTGCGGGTCGAAATCTAATTTTTTATCTGCGAAGGCCCAACGAGCTTACAGGCCGATAATGAGACGACCCGGGCCGGGGCTTCATCGTTCGCGGAAAGCTGACGACGCTCGCTCCGAAAACCTCCGGGCCAAAGGTCTCCTCAGCGAGTTCCGAATCGTCAAAGTCAAAATGCTCGCTCAGGGATTCCTTCGTTAAGCTTGGAGTAACGCGTTCGGAGTTGGCCTCGAGAATCTTGATCAGTTTCTTGCTGATTCGCCCCTGGAGCGCGGCGATCTCGACACCCGCGGCGATCGATAGCATCGCATGGCGAATATCTTCGGTTGGTACCGACTCGATCTCGGCATCAGAACTGATCAGCGAGAAAAATGCGGACCGCGTGACATCCTCTGAGGCGGCATGATCGTCGCCCGCCATCGCAACATCAAACGCATCTCTTGAGAATCCGGCAACGTCGAGAACCTTTGCGAATTTGTCAGCAGAAATTCGCCACTGCGCCTCGGTTACCGGTCGACTGCTCGGGCTGCGTCGCGGCGTCACGACGCTATTCGAATAAACAATTCGAAAATACGGCCGGTTCGGTGCATAGAATCCGACCTCTGCGCGATATTCCGTATTCGCATCGACATCGAACCAACGGTCGCCAACGGGTTCGCACTGGGAAACCTCTTCGAGCCCGCGGGTCGCGTCGATCAACTTCAACACCAACGTATAGCTGCCGATATCGCTGCCGAAAACGTTCCGAAGAATCGCCCAGGGATTTTCTTTAAGCGACCAGTACAAGTGAAGCCTTGTCGGCGACTGCATCTGCAGCGTCGCGCGATTCTCGCGTGAGAGCTCCGGGAGTCTCACGTCAGCGAGCACCTCGAAAGCCGGCGAAATCGCGACCATAGCTGCGGCCCTCTCGACGGATGTTTCGACTACGCCAGTTTTCTTCGCGGCGGCAGTTTTCTTCGCGGCGGCAGTAGAGGTCTTTCTCGGTGCCTCTGCGATCGGCGAGTTGGAAGTAGCGACCTCTGCGAAGGGGTTAACGGCTTTCACCGTCTTCTTTTTCCGAACCGGCGTTTTAGCCGCCGGCGCAGCAGGCACTGCAGGAACTGTGGCCGACGGCGCCTTCTTCGCTTTGGCGACCACGATCTTCTTTATCCGCGAAGGATTGACCGGCGGACTTTGCACCGCTTTTGATTCAAACGGTTCGATCACGCGATCCGCGGGCTTTTCTGATACTTGTAATTTCTTTTTTGCCATACGAAAAAACCGCAAACAATCAGTATGCGGTTCGGTGTCACCGATTTCAAATTTCGGGGTAGATTCTACCGCGTGCGGCCGAACTGTGCAGTCTTCAGTTTCACCTCGATCTCGCCGTAAGTCGTTTTAAGCTCAGCCCTTACAGGCAGCCGCCGCGCATCGTCGGTTATCCAGAGCGTCATGCTTCCCTGCTGATCGATCATCCGGCCCGGGCCAAAAACTGTTGGCTCGACGCGCCAGCACCATACTCGGCCTATGACGCTACGGATCTGCTCGCGAGCTGTGACACGGACGGGAACTTTGTAAACCAGACCCGAGTCGCTGATCGGGATTTCGAACCTCGACCCAACCTTTAGCCGCAGCGTACGCAATGAATAAATTGCCGTGATCAGGTCGTGCATCTCGCTGCCGATTTCCGAGCCGATGCGTCGCGGAGGACGACGCGGATCGTTAGGATCGGTCTCGGTAAAGCTCACACGCCGGTCGGTATAGTCGAAGGTCGCGACGCTGTCTCGCACTCTCTTTTTCTGGACATCGTGCTTTGTCGTTTTGAGGACGCGCGATTGCGAAAAGTCGACGATCGATTCGATCTCCTGCAGAAAACTGAAGCGAAATAGTTTGACTAGCGTTCCCCTTGACTCGGCGCGCGATTTGATCAGCATCTGATTCGGGTCCGGTGTGCGATCGATGGTGAAAACCAGGTCGGAAACCGAAGTGCTCAATTTGAATCGACCGATCTTAGCTTCGTACGCTAGCCTCTCGCCCGCAGCAAAAGGCAGTTGTGCGGGCGATTGTGAAGATGCAGATAACGAAACAAGCAGTGCAAACGCGGTCAGTGAGAAAAGGGTCAGGAGGTGCCGCATAAAATTCAATAAGCCGAGCGAAAGATCGAGATCGCCACGAGCGCCGCTATGCCAAGGATGACGCCGATCGCTGCCCGATACTCGCGGTAGCGCAAGTATAGCTGAAAATCGAACTTTTCGCCCGACTTTCTCCATGGCGACAGACGCGGCACCAACAGGGGAACGGCTTCGCGATACTCGTCAAAATCCGCGCCAAAAATCTGGCGCAAATCCTCTTCTTCGACGCGCATTACGGGCACATAGATCGCCAAAAATAGTACTGCGAACGCAAATGCCAGCCACCAAACGCCACCCGCGATACTGAAGCCGGCTCCCATCAGAAAGCTGCCGAGATACAGCGGATTGCGTGTGTACGCGTACGGGCCGCTGACGGCAAGGCGCTCGACCTTTCGAATATGCCCCGACGCACACGCGCGCATCGCGAGTCCTAGAAAAGCGATCGCCGAACCGACAGCTAGAGTCGTCCCGGTGGGATGCGATAACGCAATAAAGATCGCCGCGAAGGCGAACCCAAGCGGAACTCTGAGGCGCTGCAGCAGTCGTTTGTTCTTTGAAACCATCGCAAAGGTTTGGATTATGAAGCCGCGATCTGCTGTAACGCAAGTCGCTCGCGTACGGCACCCATAACCGCGTCGACGTCGGAGTCCATGCAAATCCAATTTGAGCACTCACGTCGATGGCAATCGATGCGGCAGGAAATGTCACTGCGTTCGACTACGACATCATTGCGTCCGAGGCTTCCGTTTCGCCACCATTCGGTGGGACCAAAAAGTGCGACGACGGGCGCACCGGCAGCGATGGCGATGTGAGTCGGGCCTGTGTCGCCGCCGACGTAAAGACGAGCTCGCCGTGCGAGTTCATAAAAGCCTTTCAAGGTCGGCTCGGCAGGGATTATCGCGTCACTCTTTGAACTGAACGTGGCCCGCCGTGCGAGATCGGCTTCGTTAGGGCCAGTCACGATCACGGATCGCATCCCTGTTTCGTGCATGATCGCATCAGCAAGAAGTCCGAACTTTTCCACGTGCCAGAGCTTGGTTACCCAACCGCCGGCAGGATTCAAAATCACGAAATCGGGCCCGACTCGATTGATGACCTCTTTCGCCTCCGCCGCATGAACGTCGTCAGTCGAGATCGGATATTCGATGAGCGAATCGTCAAATGCGAAGTGGCAAGCCGCCGCCGCGAGGAAAATGTTTTTACGGATGATATGAGTTTTTGCCGGAATCTCGACGGTGTCGGTATAGACGAAGCGGCTCGCGCTCTCGCGCAGTTCATCCTTAGCAAAACCCCAACGAACCTTTGCGCCGGATAGCCGCGCGATCACAGCCGACTTGAGCAGGCCCTGAAAGTCGATCGCAACGTCATACTTACGAGCTCGGACAACGCGCGCCTGACGCTTTATTTCAGGGAGGATCTCGGGAAGGCTTGCACCGCGAATTGATCGCGTATCGATCTCAATCAGATTGTCGATAACAGGCGAGCCGCGGAGAATTTCGGCGCTGCGAGTTTCGACGGCCCACGAGATTTCCGCTGTGGGCAAGCTGCGACGAATCGCCGCGACGGCCGGAAGCGTGTGAACGAGGTCGCCGATGCTGCTGAGCTTTACGACAAGGATGTGCAAGGCCTTATCATACCGCAGCGGGTATTAGATGCGGACATTATCGGTCGGTGGAGTCGCGACATAATCCTGCACGACGACGGGCGGTTCGGTGGCCTCTTTCTCGAGTGTCGCGCTCAGGACCTCGCTGATCCAGGAACATGGAACGATCGTGAGTTCCTTGCTGACATCCTCCGGAATGTCCTCGATATCGGCCTCATTTCGCTTTGGCAAAACTATACGCCGTAGGCCCGCGCGATGCGCCGCAAGAACTTTTTCCTTTACCCCGCCAACCGGAAAGACGAGACCAGAAAGGGTGATTTCGCCCGTCATCGCCGTGTCCGGCCGCACTCGCCGGCCGGTATAAAGCGACGCCAATGCGGACGCCATCGTGACGCCGGCCGAAGGGCCATCCTTCGGGATCGAGCCCGCGGGCACGTGAAGGTGCACGCCGTTTTGCTTGATCACGTCCGGGTTGATCTCGAATTCTTTCGCGTGCGACCACAGGTAACTGCGTGCCGCCTGGGCACTTTCTTTCATCACCTCGCCGAGTTGCCCCGTGAGCGTGAGGCCCGAGCTGCCTGGCAGGAGCGAGGCCTCGATAAACAGAACCTCGCCGCCCATCTCGGTCCAGGCCATGCCGGTCGCGACGCCGGCTGGCAATTCGGTGCGGGCTTCTTCCGGATAAACCTTTGGCGGCCCGAGATAGCCCTTGATCTCGTCGGCGGTGATCGAAACTTTTTCGTCGAGGCCCTGAGCGACTTTTAGCGCGACCTTGCGCGCGAGGTTACCAACCGTGCGTTCGAGCTGCCGAACGCCGGCTTCGCGCGTGTAACGCGAGGTCAGCAGATTGATCGCGTCGTCAGAAATCTCCAGTCGCTCTGCGGTTAATCCATTCTCGATGATCTGTCGCGGGACTAGATATTGCTTTGCGATGTTGAGCTTTTCGCGATCGGAGTAGCCCGCGAGCTGGATGATCTCCATTCGGTCGCGAAGCGGCATCGGAATCGGCTGGAGCTGATTCGCGGTCGCGATAAAGAAAACCTTTGACAGGTCGAACGGCAGATCGATGTAGTTGTCGCGAAATGTGTTGTTCTGCGCCGGATCCAGAATTTCGAGGAGAGCTGACGCGGGATCGCCGCGAAAGTCGTTTCCGAGCTTATCCACCTCATCCAACATCAGCACGGGATTGTTAACCGCGACGCGGCGCAGCGATTGAATAATCCGCCCAGGCATCGCGCCGACGTAGGTCCGCCGATGACCGCGAAGCTCTGCCTCATCGCGCATTCCGCCGAGAGAGATGCGATCAAATTCGCGCCCCAAAGCACGTGCGATCGAGCGGCCGAGAGATGTCTTTCCAACTCCCGGCGGACCGACAAAAAGGATGATCGGGCTCTTAGAATCCGGGCGAAGTTTTACAACCGCGAGCGACTCCAGGATGCGTTCTTTGATGTCCTCGAGACCGTAATGATCTTCGTCGAGCACCTTTCGGGCTTCGTTTAGATCGAGCTTTTCCTCACTCGATTTTCGCCACGGCAACTCGAGGATGTATTCGAGGTACGTGCGGATGACGTGATAATCGGGAGCGGCCTGCGGGAGAGCTTCCATTCGCTTCAATTCACGCGTGGCCTCCTCGCGAACATCGTCAGGAAGAACTGCCACCTCGAGCCGCTCGCGAATCTGATCAGCCTCGGCTTTCTCGCCCGTTTCGTCCTCGCCCAGTTCCTTCTGGATCGCCTTCATCTGCTGCCGCAGGACATAATCGCGTTGCGATTTGTCCATCTCGCCCTGCGCTTCGGAGGCGATTTTTGAGCGAATCTGCATGATCTCGAGCTCGCGTGCAAGCGCCGCGTGCGTGAGCGTCAGCAGGCCATCTACGGTGCTCGACTCGAGCATTTTCTGCTCGGTCTCAGTTCCGAGATCTAAAACGGATGCGAGAAAATAGGCGAGCTGGCCCGGATCGTTCTGCGACATCACCGCCATCCGAATCTCGGGCGGAACGTTCGGCAGTAAGGCGAGCGCCTGCTGGATCATTCCCTGAATGTTGCGTTTTAATGCCTCGATCTCCTCGCCGTCGACGCGCCCCAGCGGCGGGAGAATCTCAGCTCGAACCTTCAGATATGGCTGCTCGGTGATCCATTCCTTGACCTCGAAGCGATCCATTCCCTGTACGATCAGCTGCATCACGCCGTCGTTTTTCATCATTCGTTTGATGTTGACGATGGTGCCGATTTTATAGAGATCGGCGGGCGTCGCGTCGTCGCCGGTGACGTTGTCGGTTTTTGTGGTGACGCACGCGATAAGCTTTTCTTCGGTCGCGAGCGCGGCCTCGACGGCCCGTGTCGAACGTTCACGCCCAACCGCGAGCGGCACAACTGTCTCAGGAAACAAAGTTGTGTTCTGCAGCGGCAGCACCGCTATCTCGAATGATTTTGGCGCCGCCGGAGTTTCAGTAGTTTTCGTCTCGTCCGCCATAATTGTTACGCCGATTTGCGCAGATGAATGAGGAGCAACCCGTTCTCAAAGTTGTGCTCGATCTTGGCCCCCTCGATCGACGCGGGAAAATTCAGGGTCTTCTCAAATCGGCTGTATGTAATCTCCATCTGATGAAAAGACATTCCCACCGCGCACGACTTGTCACGCCGACAGCCCGCGACGTAAAGCACGTTTCCCTGAATATCGATTTCGATATCCTCTGGTGAAACGCCCGCAAGCTCGACCTTTACCACCCAGCCATCCGGCGCCTGATAGACGTCCGCGGCCGGATACCAAACGGTAACCGACTGCACGGATTTAGCAGTGCCGATGAATTTGAATTGGCGGTTGGTCGATTTGGCCATGCAAACTACTAGAACAAAACACCTGCGCGTGTCCTTAGGACGGGGTTGTTGAACGATTTTCTAGCATCTTTCGTAAGCTCAATCTCTAACTTTCGCCACTTAGGTTTTGCCGGGGATGCGCTTAGCTCCACAGTCGCGTAAAAAGTGTTATTAAGCTGGTCATGAACTTTCTCGCCCCATCCAAGAATGTTCTCGCGCCACCCGAGTTCCGTGCCTCTGTGATTTCTGAAAATACGGCCCCCGGTTGTGTCAACGAGCTCCTTAAATAGCACCTCACCCTGTATAGCTGTGATTGAGCTTGTCGTATCGTAAATGCCGGTCGGAACAATGCCGAAAACAGAAACATTCGCCCCGCGAACCGCGTTTCTCACATCCTTGAGGCTGCTCCTCGATCGGTTGTCTTGGCCATCCGTTATTAGTAGCAAAATTTTCCGTTCGTATCGATGCTCGACCAATCTCTCTACGCACCCGAGGATGGCGTCATACAAGCGAGTGTTCCCACGCGATTCAATCATCCCTAGTTGATTGAGAGCGGGGGCAAGGGCACGACGATCGATTGCCTTGGGGGAGAAGGCAACCAAGTCGTTGTTCACGAGACTCAGGAAATACTCATTTTTCTCGAAGCTCAGGCTCGCAAGCTTATTGACTTCAGCAAGGAGGTCTCTAAGGCCGGAGCGATTTAGACTGTGGAAAGCCTCCGTGGAGCCCGACATATCTACAACGAGTGCGACGGCAATCGGATCGTCGCTCTTTTTCAATGTCAACAACTTCAATACCTTGCCATCGTCGTAGATCTCAACATCCTTCGATGAAAAATCGATTGAATTGCCGTGCTTTTTTGAGGAAACATGAATCGGAATCGTGACGCTGGCCGTCGCGCCCGGCGATTGGCCCCCGTTCGGAACAAACAGGCCGATGAGGATCAAAATGCCCAGGGACCCGCGCGAGATCGTTTTCACAATTCTATTTTTTACTCCAAAAGCCTGTGCCGCTTGAGATTTCTTCGAGCGCTTCTGCAAGGTCCCGGTCGTCTTCCGTCTCGAGAGCCACATCTGCCAGAGCGATGATGCCGACGAGTTTTCGATCAGCATCGACGACAGGAATGCGACGGACTTGTTTGTCGCCCATCAGGCGTACCGCCTCGAAGACGTAATCCTCCGGCGCCGATGTGGCGATGTCTGTGGTCATAGCGTCCGAGACGCTTGCAGATCCGTCCTTGCCTTCCGCCATCGCCCTGACGACGATGTCGCGGTCGGTAACGATCCCGACCAGCCGTCCGTCCTCAACGACCGGTACCGAGCCCATGTCGCCGTCACGCATCATTGCGGCTACTTCACGTAGCGTCGTGTCGGCGGTGGCCGTCTGCACGTTTTTAGTCATTATCTCGCTGCAACGCTTTCGCGAAATCGCGGAGGATTCAGGTTCAGTCATACATTTATTCTGTTTGACAGAGGGGAATAAAGCAAGAAATTAGCCACGAAAGGGCGCAAGCCCGCACGCAGTGAGGGCGATGATCTCAACATCGAGTGTATCGCCCTTACTTCGTGCGGGCTTGCGCCTTATTTCTTCTCGGTGAGGTCGATCATTCGCCGAAGGGCGATGAGGGCGTGGTGTTTTGTTTCGTCGTCGACGACGATCTCGTTGACGACGGTGCCGTTGGCGAGATTATCCATAGCCCAGGCGAGGTTTTGCGGGGCGATGCGATACATCGTCGCACACATGCAGAGGTCGGGTGCGAGCAGTCGAATCTCTTTATCCGGAAAGCGGTCGGCGAGCCGCTTGACGAGATTTACCTCGGTGCCGATAGCCCATTTTGAGCCGGCGGGCGACTCTTCAACCGTCCGGATAATGAACGAAGTCGAGCCGTCGAGATCGCTCTTTTCGACCACCTCGCGGGGGCATTCCGGATGGACAAGCACTTTCATCCCGGGATGCTGTTCGCGGACCTTGTCGACGTGCCAGTCCTTAAATCGTCCGTGCACGGAGCAGTGACCGCGCCAAAGGATCAGTTTTGCCGCACGCAGCTGCTCTTCCGTATTTCCGCCCAGCTCTTCAAACGGATTCCACAACACCATTTTGTCGAGCGGTATCCCGAACTTCGCTCCGGTGTTACGGCCGAGGTGCTGATCGGGGAAAAAGAACATCTTGTCGAACTCTTTTAAGTAAATATCGAAGAGCGGAATCGCATTCGACGAGGTACAGACGACGCCCTCATTGCGACCGCAGAAGGCCTTGATCGCGGCCGACGAATTCATATACGTTATCGGCGCGACTCGCTGCTCGAGCACCCCGATCTCGCGAAGCTGCGCCCACGCATCCTCGACCTGATCGATCGTCGCCATGTCTGCCATAGAGCAGCCTGCACCGAGATCCGGCAAAATGACCCGCTGATGATCCTTGCCGAGGATGTCGGCCGACTCGGCCATGAAATGTACGCCGCAGAACACGATGTATTCAGCCTCGGTCTGCGATGCCATGACTGAAAGCTGATAGCTGTCGCCCGTCAGGTCGGCATGGCGAATCACGTTATTACGCTGATAGTGATGCCCGAGAATGATGACGTTTTTGCCTAGCGCCTCGCGCGCGGCGTCGACCGACGCGGCCAGCTCCGAATCGGGCATAACGAGAAAATCTTCGAGCGGACGAACGCTTTCTAAGACAGCCGTCATACGAAAATCATTGCGCTTTCTGAAGCGAAGGCGCAAGGCGCGCAAGAGGTAAGGACGGTACAGTCAACGTGCGCATCCCGCCCTTACTTCTTGCGCTCCTTGCGCCTCGCGTGTTTCAAACCTTAAATAGCACCTACAGCTTTTTCGATGAGGAGGATAATTCCGTAGGTGAGTGCGGCGATGAGCGCGGCCATCGGAATGGTGAGCACCCACGCCCAGAGGATGCGCCCGGCGACGCCCCATTTGACGGCCGAGAATCGTTTAGCAGAGCCGACGCCAACGATCGAGCCGGTGATGGTATGAGTGGTCGAAACCGGAATGCCGGCGTAGGTCGCGCCAAAGAGCGTGATCGCACCGGCAGTCTCAGCGCAGAATCCGCCCACGGGCTGGAGCTTTACGATCTTTGTGCCCATGGTCTTCACGATTCGCCAGCCGCCCGAAAGCGTGCCGAGGCCGATGGCAGCGTGGGCGGCGAGCACGACCCAGAGCGGCACGTCGGGTAGTTTGTTATCCGCCGTCATTTGCAGATATCCGCCTGCGACGAGGACGATCGTGATGATGCCCATCGTCTTCTGCGCGTCGTTGCCGCCGTGGCCCAGGCTATAGGCACCGGCGGAGAATAACTGCCCGACGCGAAACACGCGATCGACCTTATTGACGGAAACCTTATGAAAGATCCAGTAAACCGCGACCATCAGTGTGAAACCGATCGTCATTCCAATGAGCGGTGAGAGGACGATGAACGTCAACGTTTTGATCCAACCCTCGGCTTTGAGCACGACAAACGGGCTGATCTCAAACCCTGCCTGATAGATAAACGCGGTCATCGCCGCACCGGCGTATCCGCCGACGAGTGCGTGCGAGCTGGATGTAGGAAGTCCGAGATACCACGTGATGAGATTCCAAATCGTCGCGCCCAGCACTCCTGCAAGCAGGACAAATAACTGGTCGCCGCCTTCGATCTTCGCGATGTCGACCATATCGCCGCCGATCGTTTTTGCGACGGCCGTACCGAACACCAGGAACGCGATGAAATTAAAAAAGGCGGCCCAGGCAACCGCAACTCCGGGTGAGAGCACGCGCGTTGCGACGACCGTCGCAATCGAATTTGCGGCGTCGTGAAAGCCGTTGACGTAATCGAAGACGAGCGCGACCGCGATGATGAGAACTACGAGGCCGAAGGCTGCACTTTGAGCGTCCATAAGTAATGGAAATGGAAACCGGAATGAAGAAATGAAAAGACGTTCCGATTCTTACGAATCAGTTGTGTTTGAGAAGTATGCTCTCCATGATATTGCCGGTGTACTCGCACTTGTCGGTAGCGTTTTCGAGCATTTCGTAAAGCTCCTTAAGCTTAATGATCCGTATCGGATCGCCCGTTTTGAGCAGGCTTGCCATGGCCCTGAAGTAGACCTCGTCAGCTTCATTCTCGAGATGCTGAATATTGAGCAGGTGTTGGTCCATGCCCTTTGAGGCGTGAAGAAATGAAAGCGCCAGGTTGATTTCGACGGCCTGCTTTTTGAGGATCTCGCACAGTTGCTGCGCGTGGGGATCGTTGCCGTGAATGTCATACATCACTATCGAACGCGCGGCGCCGTCGATGTAGTCACAAACGTCGTCGAGCGCCATTGCGAGTGTGTAGATATCCTCGCGGTCAAATGGGGTGATAAAGGACTTGTTGAGCTTCGTGGTAACACTGTGGGCGATCTCGTCGCACTCATGCTCAATGCTCTTGATCTTCTTCGAGTAGCTGTCAAACTCTTCATCCGGGGCGCGCAACATCTCGCCGAGCATGTCTGCCGCCTCCTGAATCTTGACGCTCATCTCTGAAAATAACGAAAAATACTGATCTTCCTTTGGCAAAAAGCTAAAACCCATTTTTATATCTCCGTTCTGTCGAATTCTTAACTCTGGTACTCCTGGCTGTGTTTTATGAATACCGCTTCGCGAAGGTAAACGTTGAGTTCGCAAATATCCTTTACATAATCGCCAATACGCTCGATGTGCTTAGCCACGAACAGGAGCCTCGCCGCCCCGGCTGCAGCGGCTGGATTTTTCATCAATTCGAGCAAATCGTCAAATACCCGTCCGTAACATTTATCGAGCTCTTGATCGCGTGCGATTATCTCTCGCGAGGCAGTCGCGTCCTCAGACGTAAACGCATTTAGAGCCTCGCTCAGCATTCCCGCGGCAATCTCTGCCATCCGCGAGAAATCAATATAGTTGTTAATCTGCGGCTCATTATTCAGGATTATGGCCGCATTCGCAATACTGGTCGCGTGGTCCGCAATGCGCTCGAGAATGGGCGTTATTTTAGCGACCGAAACCACCAGTCTCAGATCGTGCTCGGTGGGCCGCTGTGAGCCGAGAATCTCGATGCTGAGCTGATCGATCTCGAGCTCCATCTGATCGATCAGTTCGTCCTCGTCGCGGACGGCCTTGGCCAGATCACTGTTTCGCGTCGTGAGCGCGAGCATAGCGCGGTGCACCGCGTCCTCGGTCTTGCCCCCGAGCAGCAAGATTTTATCTCGCAGGAGATCTAGCTGAACTCCAATGCCGGAATGTTCCATATCGCCAGCAGAATAGTCCGGAAACCGCGGCATTGACGCTAAATCAGGATGCGGCAATATGTGTTCGCTCATAAAGTGCTCGCCCGATTATAGTCGAATGCCGCCGACGGACTGGTTACATTCTACTTAATTTTGTAATCACCTACTCTCCAAACTCGTCCGCCTGTAACAGATTAGTAACATTGCGGTAACTTTTGACCGCCGCTTTTTGGGCGAACTGCCCGATGGGCGCTCTCATCTTACATTCGCCATTAAAGCTCTCTTCTTTTCGGCATATAATTGGCAATGATTCAAAAGGAGACTCGTATGAATAAGAATTTTTTGACCAGGAAACTCGCGATGAGCGCGATGCTGTTTTCGCTCTTGATAGCACCTATAGCGTCAATTGCGCAGACTCGCGTCGACGCGCCTCAGAACAAATATCCGGTGTCTAAGGACGTCGAGGTCGGGAATCAGGCGGCGGCAGAGGTCGATCGCAGATTTCCCCTCGTCAACGACAACGACGTCCAAAGATATATTGAGCGCGTCGGCCAGAATCTGGTCAGGGCGATTCCGTCGCAGTACCAGCAGCCGGCCTTTAATTATCGTTTTAAGGTCGTAGACGCTCGCGACATTAACGCATTCGCATTGCCGGGCGGGCCGATGTATGTCAATCGCGGAATGATCCAGGCCGCGAGGAACGAAGGCGAAATGGCCGGCGTGATGGCACATGAGATCAGCCACGTAGCGCTTCGCCACGCGACCGCTCAGGCAACGAAACAAGGAAGCGCCAAAAACACCCTCGGAACGCTCGCCCTAATACTCGGCGGAGCGGTTGCCGGCGGCCAGACCGGCGCCCAGCTCGGCGCACTTGCCGCGCAAGCGTGGCAGACAAAATACAGCCGCGGTTACGAGACGCAGGCCGACGTACTCGGTGCACGGATAATGGCGGACGCCGGATACGATCCCCGCGACCTCGCGAATATGTTCCAGACGATCGGTAGCCAACGCCAGGGAGCCGGTGCTCCGGAATTCCTGAGCAGTCATCCCGATCCCGGCGGTCGCTTTCAGAAGATCAATCAGGAAGCTCAATATCTAAACGTTTCCTCAAATCCGATCAAGATCACACGCGATTTCGAGCGCGTCAAGAGCCGACTAGCATCGATGCCGCGCGCGCGAACCATGGCGGAAATCGAAAGGGGCGGCGGCGCTAACAACGGTCAGGTGAACAATCCAACTGCCCGCGGACGCTACTCGAACCGAGTAGGGTATCCGTCGAACCGCACGCGTGTTTATAACGGCGTCGGTTCCGTGAGCTTCAATGTGCCCGACAACTGGCGCGAGTTTGGTGATGCCAACGGTGTCACCTTCGCGCCGGAGGGTGCGTATGGCGATCAGGGAATTACCCACGGTGCTCTCGTTGGCCTCTATCGCTCGCAAAACGGTGGAAATCTTAATCAAGCGACCGATGAGTACGTGCAAAATGTCCTATCCGGCAACCCGTACCTGCAGCGTCGAAGCGATTATTCGAACGTTTCCATCAATGGCCGTCGCGGCAATGCGGTTCAGCTTGCGGGACGCTCGCCGGTCACAAATCGTATTGAGATCGCAACCGTGTACACGACGACGCTGGGATCGGGCGATCTGTTATATTTCGTGACCGTTGTTCCGGAGGCCGAGTCGGGTACGTACAATCAGGCATTCAGGACAATGATCGGCTCAGTACGTTTTAGCGATCAGTACTAGAACGTTACGGGCGCAGGTCGGCGCGTAAGTAAGGGCGATTCATCCAACGTCGGGTGTGTCGCCCTTACTGCGCGTGGGCGTGCGTCTCGGAGTCTTCGTGATCGTAGTCAGTGTGGATCGTCGTCAGCATCACGACCGCGAGAATCGAAACTCCCGCACTGATCACAAAAGCGGTCACCTCATTAAATTCAGTCCATAGCAATCCAAACAGAAGCGACGCCGGAAAGACGGTGATGCCGATCGCAAGATTGTAGAGGCCGTATGCAGTTCCACGTTTACCCTCGGGCACCATGTCCGCTACGAAGGCCTTTTCAACGCCCTCCGTCAGCCCAAAGTACGCGCCATAGATAATGAAGAGTGCCCAGCACTGCCACGGGGACGAGACAAACGCGAAACCGCAATAGACGAGCGCGTAGACGATCCAGCCTGAAATAATCAGGGCTTTGCGCCCAAAGCGATCCGAAAGACCGCCACCGAGTAGCGAAAAAACGACCTTGCTAAAATGCAGCGTCATCCACAGCAGCGGAAGCACAGCCGGCGAAATTCCCACCTGAGTTGCACGCAGCAACAGGAACGCGTCCGTTGAATTCGAGAGCGTAAAGACCGCAACGACAACTAAATACCGCTTGAAATTCCCGTCAAATCCGCGAAGAGACAGCTTGAGCGGCGGCGCGGGCTCCGTCGCCGCAGACGGCTTTTTCGCATTTTCGCGGACGAATATTCCGACGATCAATAGGCCGATAACAACCGGAACCGAAGCAAACAGAAAAACCTGCTGATACTCACGAAGCGTCGGATTTTGCGGATCGACCGCGAAGAGTATCAACAATAGAAACGCTGCGATTGGCCCGAGCACCGCGCCGAAATGGTCGGCCGCGCGATTGAATCCGAATGCAAAGCCGCGGTCTTTTTTTGGCACGCTGCCGGCAATGAGCGCGTCGCGCGGCGCACCTCGGATTCCCTTCCCGACGCGGTCCGTCATTCTCACCGCGAGCACCTGCGGCCACGTTCCCGCGAACGCGAGGAACGGCCTCGTGACAGCCGCCAAGGCGTATCCGATAAAGACGAGGAGCTTTCGCGTACCAAATCGATCGCTGATGTAGCCGGAGAATAGTTTGAGAAGGCTCGCGACGGATTCGGCAAATCCCTCGATCACTCCGATCGCAAAGGGCGACGCACCAAGTGCGAGAAAGAGGAACGCCGGCAGCAGCGGATAGATGATCTCGCTCGAGGTGTCGTTGAGCAGGCTCACCACGCTGAGCGCGATGACATTTCGCGGCATAGCGAAATAGCGTCGCCAGCCTTTCTGTGTTTCGCTCGCCTGCGTTTCGGCCATTAATTGAAGTTAGCGAGATTGAGAGGAGCGCGGCCGCGGACTCTCCGATGTCTTTGCGCTGCCGAACCACCAGAGGGCGAGGCTGCCGATTACCGCAATTACGAGAATGATCGATACGATGGCCATACGAAAGGCCATTTTTACGGTGCGCCGCAGGATCTTAAATGCAACGACCGCCGCGAGAGCCGCGACGACGAAAAAGACGACGGCACCGATGATCCATCCGCTCGATGCTCCTGCCTGAAAGAATAATTCGAAACTCATTGTTGCTTGTCCTCCACCGCCCGCTCGAGCATGTCGGCCTCTTGCTCGGTCAGTTCAGACGTTTCCGTCGGCAGCGAATAATCGCCGTCTGCCCACGAGCCAAAATCGATCAGCTTGCACCGCTCCGAGCAAAATGGCCGAAATTCATTGCCCGTAAACTCAGTTTCCTTTCCGCATCTCGGACATTCAACGACTGGCATAACGAGACGTAGAATAGCAAATCCAATCCTATTTTGGGATGAACAAACGCTATAGAAAAAGCGTATTCTTGGACTATGAGCGATTACAAAGAGCGATTCGAAGCCTGGCAGAAGAAAGCCTCCCAGACAATTGACGAGATCGACTCGCAGCTCGGTTTACGTTCGAAGGTCGAGGAAGGCGCGCGTGTCGCCGTCGACGCGGCAAAGACCAGTGCGACCTACGTAAAATCGGAGGCCGAAAAGAGCGATCTAGGCAAACGGGCCGTACGCGTCGCAGAGGATGTCATTTCGAAAGCAGACGAAACGGCGCGAACGGCGTGGAGCGTGAGTTCGCCTGTCCGCGACACGGCGACGGACGTCGGCGCACGAGCCACAGTTGTAGCCGTTGACGTCGCGGAGCGCGCGGGCGATTTTGTCGGCGATGCGTATTCGAGCGTCAACGTGAATGCCCAGCGGGCCGCTCGCGTCGTTGGGTTTGGCTCGAGCCTCTCGGGCGCGATGAATTCTGCCACAAAGTCGGCCAAGAAAGCCGTCGAATGGGCAAAGGACGACCCGACTCGTGCGGCCACGACCGGCGTCTCGATGGCGATAGGCGCTACGCTTGGCGTTGTTTTCACTGGCATCAGCTCGCACTGGCTGCTCAATTCCGCGATTCCTACATACGCCGTAAAGAAACTAGGGGAAGAATTCAACGGTTACCTCAAACGCCGCGAAGAAATGATCGACCGCGGGCAATTGAGCGAAGCCGACGCCGAGCAGATTCGATTTGAGCGCGACATTGCGAAACGCATCGGTGCTCCGCTGCTCGGCGCTTTCTCGTTCGCCTCAGGCGCGGTGATGATGTCGAGCGTTCTGAATCCGGCGGCGGTCACGGGCTTCCCGATTGGTACGATCATCGGCGGCAATCCGCTGCTTGAAGGTGTCTGGTTTTTTGCAAATGGGATGGTCTGCTTTAAGACAAGCTACGACTTTTTCATGATCGCCCTCGAAGACGATAAGGACGTCGAAAAGATGGTGAGGGAAATCAAGGGAATGCTCCCCGCGAGCGTTAGTTGATCCGAATCGGAAACGGCGTAAAAGATAAAACAAAGATAATTAGCGTGGCTAACGCGATGAGCTTTCGTTTGGAATCGAGCGGCGTTTGATCGATGGGCTGCGGATGTTTAATGCGCATCATTACGAAGAGAATAATCGCGATGAGAAATCCGCTGGGACTATTGAAGAAATATAGCCCTGCGACGGAGAGCGTGGCCATCACAACAAAAGCAATGCGTCCGGCCCACCGATGAACACGCTCGCCAAACACCGCAAAAATCGCATGGCCGCCATCGAGCTGGCCCGACGGGATTAGGTTAAGGGCCGTCACGAGCAGTCCTACCCACGCCGCAAAATAATAGGCATTACCCACCGCGAAAGTAAGCTCAATACCAAAAAAACCCGCGATCAGCTGCATCATCAGCGGATCGGTAAAGACGATCATTCCTTCGCCCGGAACCGATGTCGGCGGCGCCAACTGCATGCTCGCAACGCCCATTATTGCGATCGGAATGAGGGCGACAAATCCTGCAAGCGGGCCTGCAACCCCAATGTCGAAAACCGCGCGATTCGATGGCATCGGTGCGCGAATTTTTATAAACGCGCCGAACGTGCCGGCCGGCCCGATCATCGGCGGCGTCGGAATAAAAAATGGCAGCGTAGCATCGACTCTGTAGAGGCGACACGCGATGTAGTGGCCCATCTCATGAGAGATGAGGATAAAGAGCAGCGAGAGCGAAAACTTAAGGCCGTATGCGAGGTCGGCTGGATTGCTAAAAAGATTTGTGACCGCTCCTGCGACCATCGCTCCGTAAAACTCGACTACCTCAGTAAAGCTTCCGGGATCAGTGGCGGGCAGATTGTCATACGGGCCAAACGGGAACATGGAGCCTGCGATCGTCATCGTCGCAAACGTTACGAGAAGAAATGCGATGTGCTTTAGCCAGGTGAGCGGCGTGGGAAGCGGCGGGAAAATATCCATCTCCGCGCGCGCGATAATTTCGGAAGGCGTCATCTACGAATATTGTGGCACACGGCAGGCACGGAGTAAGGGCGGTACGTCAAAAGTTGGGTGTACCGCCCTTACTCCGTGCGCGTCTTGCGCCAATTAGGTAATTGTTAGACGGTTTTTGCCGAGAGCTCCTTGCCTGGCTTAAACCTGATCGTTTTGCCGGCAGGAATCGGAACTTCTTTGCCGGTCCGCGGGTTACGGCCGACGCCTCGCTTACGGGCCTTTACGATAAACACGCCAAAGCCGCGCAATTCGATCCGCTTGCCCTGTGCGAGGGCCGCCTTCATCGCCGCAAAGAGCGAGTCGACAACCTGCTCGGCCTTCTGTTTCGGAACGCCTGTTCGGTCGGCGACGAGGTTTACAATGTCTAGTTTGATCATTCATTCCTCCTGAAGCGTATCGGCACACCGTGGAAAATCTAACTAAACCGCTAGCCGCATCATAATCCTGTAACTCCCAATCTGTCAAGATTTTGCGGAGAATTTAACACGCGCGATTTGAAAGGTGCTAGAATCGCGACACGAGGAGATTTTGACCTATGCGTTGGCAGGATTTGCGTCAGAGCGGCAACATTGAAGACCGTCGTGGCATGGGCGGCCGCGGAATCGCGTTGGGCGGCGGAGGCATTGCCGTGCTCATTTTGGCCCTCGGCGTGTGGCTGTGCGGCGGCGACCCGAGCCAGTTGCTCGAGGGTCTGCAGGGCGGCGCACCGCAGACCGAGACGGCAACGCCGGCGAACAAAACCGCAGCGCCAGATCAAGGCCGACAATTTGTCGGAGCGATCATGGGCAGCCTCGAGGATGCCTGGAAGCAGATACTACCTCAGCAATCGCGGGTAAGGTATCAGGACCCGAAACTCGTGCTATTCACCGGTCAGGTGCAGTCTGCGTGCGGCGTCGCAGGCGCATCGACAGGGCCGTTCTACTGTCCGGGCGACGCAAATCTCTACCTCGATTTTTCGTTTTTCAACGAGCTGCAGCGTGAATTCAAAGCACCCGGCGATTTTGCCCAGGCCTATGTGATCGCGCATGAATTCGGCCACCACATACAAAATCTTACCGGCGTGATGGACAAGGTCCAGCGTGCCGGGCAGAACAACCGCCTCGCCGTCGCACTTGAACTCCAGGCCGATTGCTACGCCGGTATCTGGGCGAACTACGCGCAAAAGCAGGGCCGCGTCGACGCCGGAGATGCCGAAGAGGCCATCCGCGCATCAGCCGCCGTCGGCGACGACATGATCCAGAAAAGAACGCAGGGCTATGTCGTGCCCGATTCGTTCACCCACGGCTCGTCCCAGCAGCGCATGCAGTATTTTACAAAGGGTTTTCAGTCTGCCGATATGCGTCAGTGCGAAACGCTGCGGTAATGCGGCGCAAGCCCGCACGTAGTAAGGGCGATACACCCTACTCGCGAGTATCGCCCTTACTACGTGCGGGCTTGCGCCCTATCGTCTCATCAGTTCAATAAATCTCTCAAACAGATATTCAGAGTCGTGCGGTCCCGGAGCGCTTTCCGGATGATATTGGACGGAGAATATCGGTAAAGACTTGTGCCTTAGGCCGGCGACCGTGTTGTCGTTGAGGTTGATGTGCGTTACCTCCACATCGGCGGGCAGGCTTGCGGCATCGACGGCGAAGCCGTGATTGTGCGCGGCGATTTCAATACGGCCGGTCGTAAGGTCTTTTATTGGCTGGTTCCCGCCACGATGCCCGAATTTCATCTTGTAGGTCGTGCCGCCCAGCGCCGTGCCGAGCAGCTGGTGGCCGAGACAAATCCCGAAAACCGGAGTTTTCGACTGCGCGAGTTGTCTTACCTCCTCGACGACGGACTGCATTGCGCCTGGATCGCCGGGCCCATTGGATAAGAAAAAGCCATCGGGCTCGAGTGCGAGAACGTCCTTGGCAGATGTCGACGTCGGCACCACCGTCACGCGGCAGCCCAATTTCGCAAACTCGCGAAGGCTGTTTGTCTTCACCCCAAAGTCATAAGCGACGATGTGAAACTTTTCCTCTTCAGCGGCGTCGTACGTATACGATTCGCCCGTGGAAACCGAGGAAGCCAGTTCCCGCTGAGCCATTTCGGGCGTCTGCCGAACGCGGTCGAGCAGCACACCGCTATCCGACTCAACCGTTGAGACGCACGCACGCATTGCACCTTTATCGCGGATATGACGGACGAGGGCACGCGTGTCGATGCCCTCGAGGCCGACGATACTATTATCGACAAGATAGTCCTGCAGGGAGCGTGTCGAGCGAAAATTTGACGCGATGCGGCTCGCCTCTTTTACGACAAATGCCTCGACCCACGGCCTCGACGATTCGACATCCTCGGCGTTGGTGCCGTAGTTGCCGATCAGTGAGTAGGTCATCGCAACGATTTGCCCGGCATAGCTCGGGTCGGTCAGCACCTCCTGATAGCCGGACATCGAGGTATTAAAAACGATCTCTCCGAAAGCCTCGCCCTCGGCCCCAAACGATGCGCCCGAGAAACTTCTCCCGTCCTCAAGAACTAAAATTGCTGGATTCACTGAAGATCGATTTTATCGCAGGAGGCGTGCAATGTCCTATCGTTCCTCGTCTTCCTGTTGGTGATAGCGCTGCGGGGTCGGCGTTGGCGTGAGGGGAACGCCTGCGGGATAGGTTCCGTGATCGAGAAAGCCCAATTCGGAGGGCTTCCAGTATCGGAAGAAGGCCTTGCCGTAGATGTACTTTTCCGGGACGAGGCCCCAATAACGCGAGTCGAGCGAGTTGTCGCGATTATCACCCATCACGAAATAATGATGATCCTCGACCTTTTTCGCGGGCCAGCTCGGCAGTGCCTGATTGTGTTCGGTGTCGAGGTAATCTTCCGTAAGCTCCACGGTGTTAACGTACACGCGGCCGTTTCGCACTTCGACGGTTTCGCCGGGAAGGCCGATCACCCGTTTTACAAAACTCTTGTCCGGATCATTCGGATACCAGAAAACTACAATGTCACCCCGCTCGATGTGGCCCCAGCGAATGCTCTGGAATTTGTAATAGACGAGCTTATTAACGAGCAGGCGCTCGCCGTTGTGCAGGTGCGGCAGCATCGACGTGCCTTCTACGACGACGGGCTGGACAAAGAAGACGCCGAGCAGGATAAAGACAACGACTATCAGAAAAATGTCTCGCGCCAGTCGCAGCCCCTCGCTCCAGAGGCCTTGTCGTGACTCACGGCGAAGATGAGATACCTCGATAGAGCGGTCGTCCGTGGATGAGACGAGGCCGAATTCGTGTTGGTCTTTGCCGCGAAAATCGAACATAATTTGCACTCAGTAGGCGAAGCGACGCTTCGGCGAGCAACATCCTCGCATCAACCGTTAATCATCGGGCTTTGTACGCGACTTTGTCAAAGTTTTTTCTAAATGCCGACACCAGAAATCCGAGCTCTTTTCCCCGCAGCCGAAAGGTACACATACCTAAACAGTGCCGCGGTCTCGCCGCTTCCTTTGATGGCGGTTGAGGCGGTTCGACGGCAGCTCGCCGATGTCGCGGAGAATGGGTCAGTCAATTTCTTTGATTGGGTAGAAACAAAGAATCGCGCGCGGAAATTGATCGCCTCTATGTTAGGCGTCGAAAGCGATCAGGTCGCTTTTATGCGCAACACCTCCGACGCGTTCGCGTCTATCGCGAACGGTCTGCCATGGTCCGCGGGCGATAACATCGTGAGCTTTGCAGAGGAGTTCCCCGCAAATTTCTATCCATGGCGCCGAATTCGTGACAAACACGCCGTCGACCTGAGGCTTGCCAGTATTCGGGAGCACGGCGGCTTCGATCACGACGAGATCCTGTCGCTAATCGATGGCAATACGCGCGTCGTGACCGTGAGCGCAGTTCAATACGCGACGGGCTTTAAGGCGGACTTGAGGCGGATGGGCGAGGCGGCAAGGGCGGTGGATGCGCTTTTATGCGTTGATGTGATTCAGGCCCTCGGTGCCATGCCGATCGATCTGGAACGCGATCTCGTTGACGCGGCATGCGGCGCGAGTCATAAATGGCTCTGCGCACCGGAAGGGTGCGGCTTTCTATACCTGTCGGAGCGGGCACGCTCGCGTGTCGAGCCGACTCTAACGGGATGGATCAGCGTCGCGGATCCGTGGGACTTTGCCAGCCGCGAGCAGGACGTCAAGTCGAACGCGTTGGCATGGGAAAGCGGGACGAACGCGTCAGCTCTCTTCTACGGACTCGAGCAGAGCCTTTCTGTACTAATCGCCGCCGGACTCGAAAACATCGCGAAACACATCGCCGGCCTTACAGACCAGTTATGCGACAGCCTGCCCGAAAGATACTCGGTCGTTAGCTCGCGCAAAACGGACGAACGCTCTCATATCGTTTCGATCTTGCATCGCGACGGCATTCATCCCAATAAGATCGCAAAGGAATTGCAGGAAAAGAATGTGATCGTGAGCCCGCGGGGTGAATTCGTCAGAATCGCACCGCACCTCTACAACAATCCCCAAGACATCGAAAGGTTTGTCGCGGCGCTCCCCTAGTCGGACAGGATGTATTTCGGATCGCGCTCGGCCGTAAAACCGTCGAGGTTGAGCCGCGTCATTCCGCCCGCGTCGGAGAAGGTCGGCAGCGCGCGTCGTCGCTGCTCGCGAATTCGATAAAACAGAAAACCCGATCCAATCCCGGTGATTATTGCGAGCCCCACGCCGCCAAGTATCCAGAAAAGCGTAGACAGGAATATGTCCGCCGTCGTAACAACGAAGCGCCGCTCTGCACGTCGCAGCAGGAATGGATCGTCGCCCAGCCATTGCACATTCTTTTGGTATTTGATCTGGTCGAGCAGCGCATTTGCGGCTGCTTCATCATTTACGTCGAAGACAAATGCATTGTAATTGCCGATCCGTCGATACACTGTTGCACCGCCGGCGGCGTTCAATGCCTCGACAAATTTTGCGTCGTCTTCGAGGGAAGATTGCGGATTTGTGTACTCGAGGATCAGTAGTCGCCCGGCGTCGTAGGGTGCCGTGACGGCCTCGGTACCGGTCCTGAAGTCTATAAGGCCAATAACGGGGCGTGCCCCCACAGTAGCACTCAGCGTTGCCGGATCGCGGGCGAATACGGTCTCGCTACGCTTGCTCTCCCATTCGGGCAGATGCTTTACAAGCACGGGTATCCCGTCAGCATCGGAAACCTCGAGGCTCACCGCCTGCGCGGCGGCCGTGCGAGCAGCGACGAGTACCGACATTACTATTAACGCCTTTAATAACTTCATCTTACGAGCGAAATCTAAGCCGTGTCCCGCCAAATGCTCGCAACGCACCGCAACGCAAACCACGCACCATTTCGTATACCGTTTGACGCAGAATCCACCTAAATAGTTCCGCATCCAGTATTTGATGTATCGCGAATACCTAAATATGCCCGTTAAACGCAACGATTGATTGGCCTTGGCGTTCAATAGGAACCGAATGTAGTCTATCGAACCGTTTGGCACGGCACTTGAATTATACAGTGATGGAGGGGAAAGAAAATGAGATCAGAGACATTAGATTTTCCGGTATTTCACAGCGGGCAAGGCGTCGAGTCGGACGTTGTTAAATTCGCGGCCGAAGGTTTGAGTGGCGATATCGCGAAGATCGCCGATTTTGACCTCGCAAAGGTTGCCGCGAACGGCAACATGGTTGCGTTTGAGGAAATTTACAAACGTCATCATCGCCGCGTTTATTCGATCTGTCTTAGAATGCTGCAGAATGCGTCCGAGGCGGAGGATTTAACCCAGGATGTATTCATCCAGCTCTATCGCAAGATCGGCAGTTTCCGGGGCGACTCGGCATTCACGACCTGGCTGCATCGGATGACCGTAAATCAGGTGCTAATGCACTTCAGAAAGCGTACGGTTAAATACGAGAAGGTTACGGACGAGGGCGAAACGCCTGATCAGGTCGTAACCGGCTCGGTGAACCCTGCGAAGATGCAGATCGTCGACAAGATCGCACTCGAGAACGCGATCTCGCAGTTGCCGACGGGGTATAAGAATGTGTTCGTCCTGCATGATGTCGAGGGATTCGAACACGAAGAGGTCGCAAGGATACTTGGCTGCTCGGTTGGCACGTCGAAATCGCAGCTGCACAAGGCGCGGCTAAAGCTGCAGAAGCTGCTAAAGAAGAAGGCGAATCCGCGTCTTTTAGGAGTCTAGTTCGAAATAATACTTAGGTTATACTCTTGGCTGTCTCGCGTTCGAGGCAGCCTTTTTCACTTTAAAGCCCGATGCACAAGTTCGTCAGACAGCTCATCACCGAATGGCGACGCCTCCAGTTGCCATCGGATAACGAGGCAGTTGTCGTCGGAGTTTCGGGTGGGGCGGACTCGCTCAGTCTCTTGCTCGCCCTGTGCGATCTCGCGAGACGAAAAAAGTTCGGCAACCGGATCATCGTCGCTCATCTCAATCACGGCCTTCGCGCTGGCGATGCAGACGAGGATGAGGCTTTTGTGCGTGAGATCGCGAGGGGCTTCGACGTCGAGTTTGTCTCCGAGCGGGCGAAGCTGACTAAGCGCGGCAATCTCGAGCAGAATGCCCGTCGCGCACGATACGATTTTCTGGGGCGAGTTGCCAGGCGCTTCGACGCCTTTGCGATCCTTACTGGCCACACAATGAGTGACCAGGCCGAGACCTTCTTAATGAACTTGATCCGAGGCAGCGGTCAGGACGGATTGAGCGCAATGCCATCTGTGCGCTGCTGCGAACAGCCAGGTACAGATCTCGGGCTGCCGGCGAAGCGTCTCGTCCGGCCCCTGCTCAGTTGGGCAAAGCGCGAGGACACTGAGGAGTATTGTCGGAGCATGTCAGTCGATTTTCGAGTCGATTCGATGAATGACGACATCTCGTTTCGCCGCGTTCAGATTCGAAAACACCTCCTTCCGCTGCTCGCGTCGATGAATCCGAAGATCATCGAAACTCTCGCCGCGACGTCCGAACTGATGCGCGGAACTGCTGCCACGAAGGTCGATAGCGACATGCTGGCGATCGCAGAGCTTCGCAAACTGGATTCGCCGCAGCGCCGCGCATTACTACGGTCGTGGCTCGGGCATCATCGCGGAAATACGAGGTCATTGGGACTGAAACATATACAAGCTATTGAGCGTTTGGCATTGAGTACAAAGAGCGGCCGAGAGGTCGAGTTGCCGGGAAATGAGACCGTTATACGATCATCCGGAGAGCTTTCCTATCGGAGGAAAGAAGTTGAAAAAAGGCCGGGCGACAACTAGAATCGATGATTGGCCTTTTGTGCCGAGCTGACGGTTCGTCTTGGTGTTTGTAACAACGCGTCGCGTTTAACTTTCATCCAACTGTCGAATTAGGCTCGGCCGCCTTATAAGGCCGTCGAACGGAGGCTGTAAATTGAGTTCTAAAGTGCGACAGATTTCTCTCTGGCTGGTGATCATAGCGAGCGCCCTTGTCTTTGTCTGGTTCCTGCAGACTAAACAGACTAAGGTGTCGCAGGCGATGAGCATCGACATGGCTGTTACGCGGATCGAGAACAAAGAGTTCAAGGACGCGACGTTTAAGGCTGCGGCGGTCGAATTTACAGACCACGCGAATAACAAATTTTTGACGACGGTGGGCAGCGACCCGACGCGTGAGCTGCTGGTAAGTGCAGTCAAGGATTTTAACAAAGAGAATCCTTCGCAGAAGATTGCAACCACCGAGGAAGAAGCCTCCACAGGAATGGGCTGGCAGATATTGCTCACGCTGCTTCCCTTTATTCTGCTGATGGGTTTTCTCGCCTTTACGCTGCGACAGATGCAGGCCGGCGGGAATAAGGCCCTGAGCTTCGGAAAGTCGAAGGCAAAACTGCTTAACAATCAGCAGAAGCACGTTACGTTCAAAGATGTGGCGGGCGTCGAAGAAGCGAAAGAAGAACTCGAAGAGATCATCGAATTCCTAAAAGACCCGCAAAAGTTTCAAAAGCTCGGCGGCAAGATTCCAAAGGGCGTTCTTATGGTAGGCCCTCCGGGAACCGGTAAGACACTTCTGGCAAAAGCCGTAGCGGGCGAGGCGAATGTTCCGTTCTTCTCGATCTCGGGTTCCGATTTTGTCGAGATGTTTGTCGGAGTCGGCGCGTCGCGTGTTCGGGACCTTTTCGAGCAGGGCAAGAAGAATGCTCCGTGCATCATCTTTGTCGACGAGATCGATGCCGTCGGCCGTCATCGCGGTGCCGGCCTCGGCGGCGGGCATGATGAGCGCGAACAGACGCTCAATCAGTTACTCGTCGAGATGGACGGTTTCGAGTCGAACGACGGTGTGATCCTGATCGCCTCAACCAACCGCCCCGACGTGCTCGATCCGGCACTGCTTCGTCCCGGCCGATTTGATCGTCGCGTCGTCGTGGGTCGCCCCGACGTTCGCGGTCGCGAAGGCATCCTCAAAGTTCACACGAAAAAGATCCCGCTCGACGAAGGCGTCGATATCCACGTGATCGCTCGCGGAACGCCGGGCTTCACCGGTGCGGATCTCGCGAACATTGTGAACGAGGCGGCATTGAACGCTGCGCGATTCAATAAGAAGGTCGTTTCGATGAACGACTTCGAAATCGCTAAGGATAAGGTGATGATGGGCGCCGAGAGGCGCAGCATGGTCATCTCTGACGAGGAGAAGCGAAACACCGCGTACCACGAAGCCGGTCACACAATGGTTGGCCTGAAAGTGCCATGCGCCGATCCTGTGCACAAGGTGACCATCATTCCGCGTGGTATGGCACTTGGCGTGACGCAGTCGTTGCCCGAGGGGGACAAGTACAGCCACACGAAGGAGTATTTGCTGAGCCAGGTCGCCATGCTGATGGGCGGACGTATCGCTGAGGATATCTTCATCGGAACGGAAAAGATCACGACTGGCGCCTCAAATGATATCGAGCGTGCCTCGGAAATTGCGCGTTCGATGGTGTGCGAATACGGTATGTCCGACCTCGGCCCGCTCACCTTTGGCAAGAAGGAAGAGCAGATTTTCCTCGGCCGCGAGATCTCGCAGCATCGCGATTATTCCGAAGACACGGCGATCAAGATCGATCAGGAAGTCGAGAAGATAATCAAAGAACAATACGCGCGTGCCGAGAGCATTATCAAGGAAAACTACGACGGGTTGGTGCGGCTAGCCGAGGCCCTGCTCGAGCTTGAGACGCTCGACAGCGTGCAGATACGGCGAGTGGTTGC
>Ga0136640_10000014_pt1 | contig 67940 bp, 67 predicted proteins | sample AntDrymUQ8642106_2_FD_105498 | JGI IMG/M metagenome (GOLD analysis project Ga0136640, IMG submission 105498) | Polar desert sand microbial communities from Dry Valleys, Antarctica - metaG UQ864 (21.06) | ecosystem: Environmental > Terrestrial > Soil > Desert | place: Antarctica: Dry Valley...
ACGTTCTGCGCTCCCGGATAGGTGAGCAACGTCTTGGCCGTTAGGTCGTGATTGTTGGTATTCGTAATGATCATCGGATCGATGAAATTCTGAATACCGAGCGGCAGATTCGGACAACTCGCCTGCACCTGGCAGAGGTTCCAACCCGTGAGCACCTTCGTCAAGTTATCGACGCCGCTCTGCTGATAAGTCGGGATCGGATTGCCCTGACCGTCGAGCTGCAGCGTTCCGTCCTGATTGAGCATAAACAGGCCGATCGAAAAAAGCTGCATCAACTCGCGAGCGTAGTTCTCGTTGGGGTTGTAACGCGTGCTCACCGCCATATCGAGATAAAAGCCCATCGCGGGATTGAGCGTGACCTCTTTCAAAATGTCCTTGTAGTTTCCAAAGGCGTTTCGCGAGAGGATCTTGTGATACTCGACCATGTGGCGTCCCTGCTGGACGTCGACGCCCGACGTCACCAAAATCTGATGAAGAGCCCAGGTTACGCGATGCCGGAGCTGTGGATCACCGTAGAATGCCTCGCGAAAGAACCAGGTCTGCGGCTGATACATCGAGTAGGTATCGCGAAAGCAGGTGACGGGCATATCGTCTGCCCCGCCATCACAGAATGGCTCTTGATTGATGTTTGCGCTTTTGAGCGGATGATTAGGATATGGGTTAGCGGCAGATGGATACGGCATCTCGATCTGCTCAGTGAGCCACGTCCGAAGGCCGATGCGCCTTACGCGAGTATCGAGCGTTGGCGTCGTCCCAAATGTCGTTTGCTCGAGGAATCGTGCACGATCGCCCGACCATCGATAGCCCACAAATTCCGGTGCATTTGCCGTGCGGCCTAGTTTGGCTGACGTCGCCGATACGGCCGTAGTTCCCAGCGGTGTTGGTTTTGCACCAGGCAGCTCGCCAACTCCGCCGCCCATTCGGCCAAATCCGATCTGGACGGAGTTGCTTGCGAGGCCTCGCCAGGTCACGTAGATAGCGAGATCGCCGTCCGCCTCGGGAGCCTGAAAATACCCGATCTCGTCCCGCATCTCCATAGTGAGCGCATAGACGTTCCGGGCGGCAGACAGCAATTCGAGGCTTACAACAGGAAAGCGATACGAACGGCCCTGGCTATTCACCGCGTAAACCCGGAAAGCGTTGAAACCCTCGTCTTTCAGAAGCGAGACATTCGTAAGAAATAGCGTGACGCGGGAATTCGGTTCAAACGCTCGCGGCTCCGCTCCTCTTATATCGATCTTGCCGTATTCATTGGCGTCGATCGCCAATGCCCGCGTCGAATCATAATGACTCAACAGGATCGGCGTAGGTGAGTTGGGATCGGGATCGTCCTGACCAGAAACTCCGACCGCGAACGTAAACGCGATCAACGACACGACAAAGGCTCGCACAAAGGAGCGAGGTGATGTGCCTAACATATCCATTCCTCCGTAAACTTACAAAAAAAACGAAACCGATTGTGGAACTCAAAACTGCGGCGATCGCGGGATGATGCCGTTAAATAATGTTTTGCAGCCCAAAGCTTATAGGATCCCATGCAAAATTACAATTTTCAACCAGTCCAAAATTGTCGGCGATTTCAGTACATGTCTAAGACGCCCTGCCCGGGCGCTTAGCCGATAAATCTGGACGAAAAAGATCAGAAAGCGTTTGGCGCCGGAATGGGAATGTCGCTCGAGACGCCGAGGCGGGCCACCAGCCACGCGCCGTTGGAGCTTTGCATGACATACCAGGTCCCATCGCTCGGCCGGAAAATCGCGATATCAGTCTTGTTATCGCCGTCATAATCCCCGGGAACCGGCCTATCTCCGGGCAGTCCGAAGACCGTGTCAGCGGTCTGACCGGTGCTACTCTTCCTGATTCGCCATACGAGACGATTGTTGACGATTGCCCCGCCCGCAAAGTCGGTCGCACCGTCCCCGTCGTAATCCCCGGGAATCGGAAAATCTACCCGCATCGTTCGCACCACATCCGGCGCCTCGTAGCCCGGCGTGAGCGGCGAGAGCCAGACCTCAAACCTATTGCCTTCCGCTCCATTTGCGGGGGACGTTACTAACACGGCGAGATCGCTGAATCCGTCGTTGTTGTAGTCGCCCAGCGCGAGCTCGCGGCGTACATCGCTGGTTGCGCAGCCTTCGAAGACGTCCTTCGAAAATATATTTCCCTCTGTATTAACAAGGAGCTCGTAAATGAAGCAATTTTCGTTAGGGTCTACGTCGCCAGGGCGAAGAGTGTAAACAGCCTTTTCCGCTTCGGCCGAGCCGAAAAAGTTGCGGCTCATGATGGGGCCGTATCCGCGAAAATAGCTCGTAGACAATTGTCCCGTGGTGCTCATTCGGATCCAATAATCGCTCGCTTCCCAGGGAACCTTGAGCGTCTCTTCCCAAGAGCGATGGATCGCGAAGTCGGCGATACCGTCTGCGTCGTAATCTGCCACTGCCGGCCGATCCCCGCCGAGTCCCCACGAAAACTCGACAATCTGCCCAGTCATACTGCTGATATAGAAATAGGTAGATGGAGTGCGCCCGAGGATCGTCCACTCTCCTGGACGATATACGCTGATGTCAGTCTTGCCGTCGCCGTCGAAATCGAACTTTACACTGTTATCGCGGGCGAATAGGTTGAATGAACTGCCTAAAAGCAGGCATAGCACCGCGATGCGCACGCAGGGCGGTGAGGCTAGGAGACGAGGAGTCATAATTCGGCCCAAATTAAAGAGACTCAGTAAAGTTTCTATGATTCTTGAGCCTGATTATAGATACTTTTCACGACTCGTCAAGACGAATTGTGGTGCGCAGCAGCGAAGTCCATTCCTCCGCCGATTTCGAATCGTTCAGATGGAGCGGCGAGTGATAGGTGATAGTGACGCGGCGAAACAGGCCGGGCCACTTCCGCCCCTGCGGCCAGACTCGATTAGCGCCTGAAATCGTTACGGGCAAGATCGGGACGCCCGCTCGTTGGGCGATGACAGCGGCACCGGTTTTAAAGTCGAGGAAAGCTCCATCGGCGAACTCTCTCGCTCCCTCGGGAAAAACGACAATTGAGTATCCATCTCTGAGCGAGCACAGCGATTCCTTGAACACGCGTGGGCTGTGATCGATAGGATGCTTTACCGGGAACGCTCCGAGCTGCCGGATCAGCGAACCGACGATCGGCCATCCAAAAGCCTTGTCGAACGCCATAAATCGAAAGCGTCGCCGCATCGGAATACAGATCCAGACGGGATCGATATAGGTTTGGTGATTTGCGGCGATGACCAGCGGCCCGGACTGGGCGGGCGGAATATTTTCGACGCCCTCGAAACGCAGAAACCACAGCGGCTTGCTAATAAGCCATGCCGCTATGCGCGCGAGATCCTGAAGAAGAATTGGCGGACGATCTTTCACTGGTTGCAAGCAGCGGACTCGACGCGTGCTGCGGCAAGTTTATGTGCTGGAACCGCTCAATAGCAAAATCGGTGGCCGTCGTCGTCGGCATCTTGACGCCGAGTGGGGGCATGCTCCCCACGGCGTCGTTGGCGCTCGTCATAGCCGACTTTGGCAATCGGTTAACGCCGCCTTGCGCAGATGCGGCAGGACACGGGTGCTCATATCACTAGGTAAAAAAAACCGGGAGCTTTATGGGTAGTCGAAGCAGCGGAGCTGCCGAGGAATCGGAATGGTGGCCTGCACCATGCGTCCGCGCTTGACCGGCCGCTTGAGCGAAAAGGCTGCGCCAAACGCAGAGATATCTGAAAGCCGCGTGACCTCGTTCCACTTATTTTTCGTGTCGATCCTGACCTCGATTCGAGCTGGAAGAGGCAGAGAAATCCTCTGAAGTCGGCGATTCTGTTTTGAGGTTGTCGAGGTGTCGGCAGCCGGATGGCCGACGCCGGTGGACGGGTGAGCAGAATTCAACATTAGCCTGTATTTTTCGGCCTGAGCGTGATCTGGTGGCCGGATGGTTGGTTTGCGTTGGCCGGCCTTTCGCCTGTACAATTAAGAAACAATTAAGGTTCAGTATTTTCCAGAAAACTCGTCGCTCGACGGCCTTCAAGATCGCTTAAAAATAGATGGATTCACTCATAGATCGTACGCAAATTAATATCGAAGACGAGATGCGCCGTTCGTATCTCGACTACGCAATGTCGGTCATCATCGGCCGCGCCCTGCCGGATGTCCGCGATGGGCTAAAGCCCGTTCACCGCCGCGTTTTGTGGGCGATGAACGAACTCGGCAATACCTTCAACAAGCCTTACAAGAAATCCGCCCGAGTCGTCGGCGATACGATCGGTAAGTATCATCCGCATGGCGATACTGCTGTGTACGACACGGTCGTACGCATGGCGCAGGATTTCTCGCTTCGGTACATGCTCGTGGACGGGCAGGGGAACTTCGGCTCGATCGACGGTGACAACCCGGCAGCGATGCGATACACGGAAGTCCGCCTTGCCAAAATCGCTAACGAAGTTCTCGACGACATAGAAAAAGAGACGGTCGACTTCCAGCCGAACTACGATGAGTCGCTGTCCGAGCCCAAAGTCCTTCCGACTAAGATTCCGCTGCTTCTCGTAAACGGTTCCGAAGGCATCGCCGTCGGAATGGCGACCAAGATCCCGCCGCACAATCTAACGGAGATTCTCGACGCGACGATAGCCTTGATAAAGAAGCCCTCAATATCGACGGACGAGCTCATTAGAATGGTGCCCGGCCCGGATTTCCCAACAGCTGGTTTTATTTACGGGCGCGAGGAAATCCATCGGGCATATCGTACCGGTCGCGGCATTATCCAGATGCGTGCACGGGCGGTCGTGGATGAGGTCGGCCGCGGCGAACGAACTCGTGCGGCGGTTGTCATCAGCGAACTCCCATACCAGGTCAATAAAGCCAGGCTGATCGAGAAGATCGCGGAACTCGTACACGAGAAGAAGCTCGACGGTATCTCGGAGATCCGCGACGAGTCGAATCGCGAAGGTATTCGGGTCGTCGTCGAACTAAAACGCGACGCGGTGCCGCAGGTCGTACTCAACAAGCTCTACAAGCTGACGCCGATGCAGTCCTCATTCGGCATCATCAGTATCGCGATCGTCGATGGGCAGCCGAAAGTATTGACGCTCAAGGCAATGCTCGAGGCCTTCGTGGAGTTTCGCCGCGAAGTAGTGAGGCGGCGTACTGAATTCGAGCTTAGAAAAGCCCAGGCCCGCGCGCACATCTTAGAAGGTCTCAACAAGGCGATCGACGCGCTCGATCACATCATTCCGCTTATCCGTAATTCGCGCTCTGTCGACGAAGCAAGGACGTGGCTGACCGGAAATTTTACTGGTCTCGACGAAATCAAAAAATGGCGCGGCATCACGGGCGATCGGTCGCACGAGACCTTCGTCAAGGACCTCAGAAAGACGATAACGAGCCTGGAGTTTTCAGAGATTCAGGCTCAGGCAATCCTCGACCTGCAGCTCCGCAGATTGTCAGCTCTCGAGCGGCAGAAAATCCTCGATGAGTACGAGGCCATCATCCGGATTATCGCGGAGCTCGAGAATATTCTTCAGAACGAGCCGGTATTGCGACAGGTAATTGTCGACGAACTTCAGGAGATCAAACGCCTGTTCGGCGATCAAAGGCGCACCGTTATCGTAGATGCGGGCGTCGAGTTCAGTATCGAAGACCTCATTCCGGATGAAGAGGTCGCGATCACCGTCACGAATGCGGGCTATATCAAGCGAACGCCCGTCGCCGCATATTCGAAGCAGGGCCGAGGAGGAAAAGGCCGCCTAGGTGCAAAAGCGAAGAACGAGGATTTTGTCGAGCATCTTTTCATCGCGACGACGCACGCGTACCTAATGATCTTCACGGACGATGGGCAGGTCTTCAAGATGAAGGTTCACGAGATTCCCGAGGGCGATACATCCGCTCGCGGGAAGGCAGTCGTGAATCTCGTGCAGCTCTCGCAAGAAAGAAAGCTCGTAGCCGTGATGCCCGTCCGCGACTTTTCAGAAAAGATCTATCTCACGATGGTCACGAAACAGGGCGTGATCAAAAAGAGCTCTCTTGCCGATTATCAGAATATCCGGGCCTCAGGCATCAACGCGATCAATATCGATAAAGGCGACGAACTTCTCGAGGTCATCCGCACCGACGGCACTTGCCAGATCTTTATCGCGACTCACCACGGTATGGCCGTCAAATTTAACGAGACGGACGTCCGCCCAATGGGCCGCGCCGCACGCGGTGTTCGCGGCGTTAATTTGAGAAAAGGTGACAGTGTCGTGTCCGTCTGTGCTGTCTCGAAAGAAGGCGGCGAAAAGATGCTCTCCGTGTCTGAAAAAGGCTTTGGAAAACAGACGACAGTGGGTAGCTATCGTTTGACAAAACGCGGCGGAATCGGCGTCATCAATATGAAGACGACTGAGAAAACCGGCAAGGTCGTTGCTGCTTTCCCCGTCGAGGACGACAGCGAAATAATGATCATCACCCAACAGGCAAAGCTAATTCGCCTCGGCGTTGACAAGATCCGCGAAACCGGACGGAGCGCTCAAGGAGTCACACTAATAAAAACCGGCGAGGACGACCTCGTAACAAGCGCCTCGCTGATCCCGGCGGACGCCGAAGAAGAGGGCGGCGAAGAGTAAACCGGGCGTGAATCTGTCAGAACCGGGAGCGATAGCGACTGGGGTTCTTAGATCAAAGGCCTCGTCATTCGACGAGGCCTTTTCAGTATGGACGATGTACTATTACACCGATGACGCGCAGAAATCGACACATCGCAGTATTTCTCGGAGTGGTGGCGGGAATCGTTGTGCTCGTCGTCGGAATTTCTGCTGTGCGGTCTCGCCTATCGGCCCAAGTTAACGGCTGTCCGGAAGGTACGGTACCCTCGTTCCACCCTGGCGAATGCCGGGAGCTTTTACCGATGGAGACCGACAAGACCTTTCCATGGGACAGACAGCAAGCAGAAGCCAAGGAGTTCTTTCGGCAATTCCAGAAAAACGTTTCGGCCAATCGGCGTAAGGAAGTCGCTGGTATGATGATGTATCCGCTTCGTACTCGATACTACACTGACCCTAAGGGCTCAGACTATCGGTATCTGAATTCGCCAGCCGAGCTACTTGGTGTATACGACAACGTGTTTCACAAAAGCGTGAAAGACTACATCGGTAATTACGACGCCAACGAAGTTTGGGGAAATGACTATTTCTTACAAACGGGTACTGGGGAGATCGGAATATACTGCAAAACCCTCGGCGAGTGTCCAACGTGCAACTTCGAGTTTAAGGTTAAGAGCATTCACAGTAACTCGATCTATCGAGACACCATCGAGGATGCCTTCGGCAACCCGCTGTGATCGCCGGTCTCCGTGAGGAAGTGATAATTACAAAAGAGGTGTCTGAAAAGTCGGTAAGGGAATGATTTTCGCCAATTTATGTCGCAAAATGCGGAACTGAAAACCTCCGCTACCTCTGCGTAAGTCTCAGCGTTCTCGGCGTTTAACTGAATTTTGACGCGGAGGCCGCAAAGTTGGACGCGGAGATCGCAGAGGTTTTAATGACTTTTTCAGACGGCCTCGCTCATCGGCACGCTCATCCAGCAATTCGGCATCGCGGGTGATCTACCGCTGCCGAGTGCATATGTAAGATAGCGAGGCGCAAGCCCGCACGAAGTAAGGGCGATACACCCGAGTTGGAGGTATCGCCCTTACTTCGTGCGGGCCTGTGCAAAAGAAGCTCACGCGCGTATCGCCCTTACTTCGTGCGGGCTTGTGCAACCGCGGTTAAAGGCAGCTCCATTGACCGCCGACCATCATTGCCGGGGCTCCGTTGCCGCCGGCTCGGCAGGGAGTGGTCGAGCGTGCGCACGTGGAGCAGTAGACCATTGTGCCGTCTGCCTTGCCTTTAGGCAGGGCATTGATAGGGAAAGACTGCAGCTTCACGCCCGAGTTGAACTCGACGTCCGTCCCGAAAACGGTCGGATGTCCTGGAACTGAGCCTTCCCCGACCTGGCCCGTCATAAAGATGATCGAGGCCTTGTCAAAATTGTTCTTCGTCCCGCCGACGCATCCGAGGATATAGCCGTCGTAGCAGAATCGATCACCGGTCGAGTAGATACGAACGCGGTCGTCGGCCTTCCACGTACTCGGCCCGTATGAGGTGCCGAGCGAGACGATGGTACGGCGCGCATTCATTATGATCGGATCGCCGAGGATCGAATTGATGATATTGATCGCGTACGAATGGTCGCCCGCCTCGGGATGCTTTATCGCGTTGTACACGATCGAAGCGGTCATTACCTCGCACTGCGAGCCGATGATAGTAGTGATCGCGCTGTCTAAAATATTGATAAATGTCCCCCCGAGCGCATTCGGAAAGCCGCCCGCGAACGTATCCTCGATCAGGACACCTCCGACGCGTTCGAAATGCATCGCGTTCGCATTTTGTCCGGGCTGCTTTTTAGGGTTTACAAACTGGGTTGCGGTGATTCGCCAGTCGGTGTTTCGCGAGTCTACGAAGATGCCGGTATCGCGATTGTAGATGAATCTGCACGCGTGGATTTTTATGTAGTCGAACTGCCACTGCTGATTCGTCTGCTTGAGCGCCTGTGCCGAGATTCCGCGATTGAACCGATTGAAAACCACGCGATCGAAATTAAAGCCCTGCGAGCTTATATACGCACCGGTAGCTTCGACGCCCGTAGTCCCTTCGTTGCTCTGGGCGTACAGCTCGATGTCGCGCATACTCACGGCCTCGACGCACTCGCCGATTCGAAACAAGGGTTTATTCGACCCTGAGAGCGTGATGCGAGACGGATTGTTGCGGACGAGATCGCTTGTCGAGGCTCCGGAATGGAGGCCATTGGTGCCGACGATCGTGACGCCGGAGGCCAGAGCGATAGTCTGAGTGACTAAATACTCACCGTCGGGAACGGTAAGCGTGCCGCCGTTGTTGGAGGCCATCGCGGCCATCGCGCTCTTAAAGGCAATGGTGTCGTCAGCTTTTCCGTCGCCAACCGCGCCGAAGTCACGAATATTATAGAAACCTCGTTCACGCGGCTCACGCTGAGCTGCCCAATTATACGTAACAGTACCGGCGAAGCGATCCCCGCCAAACGAGATCTTGTAGAGCTTGTCTTCGCCCTCAAAACACCACTTGTAGTCATTGCTGCTCGCACGCAAAGTCGCGGTCTTGCCGTCTCGCATCGAGACCGCACTGTCCGTACCGGCGCACGATTTTAATTTCAATGCGGTGGCCCCGTTCATATCGGTGATAGTGATCGGCGTGGTCGGCGGGACATACCTCACAGCGCAAGCCGCACCCGTCTGCGTCGTGGGCACGTCGACGATGATGTTGTACCCCTCGAAACGATTTTGAGAAAAAACCGAAGTGGCGGTCAGAAGAACTGCGGCGATGAGTAGGAAAATCTTTGACTTCATAATGCCCTCATTGTCTCGCATCGAAGCAATGAGGGCAAAATGAGGAGGGCTGCGCTAATTTGCTACGAAGTCGAAATCTGATACTTCGTCGCTGACGACGATCGTCCTTGGCGCGAACTGATACCGCTTGGAAGAGACTGCTCCGACATAGGTACCGCCTGATTGCACGTCCTCAAATCGATAGTAGCCAAAACTGCCTGTCAACATTCGGCGGGTAACGCCGTTTTGGTCTGTCAGGGTGACGATAGCGTTTCTAACGCCGGCCCCGTCAGCATTCAGTATGCGTCCCGAAACCGACACTGCGGCAGCGGTCGGTGCAAGTGCCGGCGTCTGCCACATACCGCGTCCATGCGTGGCTATCCTGACCTGGCGAGTCGCGGTTGTTCCGGCCGTCATAGCCATATCGAAAACGGCAACACGCGGCAAACCTGTGCCGAACGTTACGTATTTACGTAAATAAATTTAACGGCTGCCGCGCGCGAATTATGTAAGTATTGCCGAGGCGAATAATTTATTAGGCCCGTCCCCGGGAATTAATTCCTAGACCGTTTGCCGTAGATCGCATGCGATTTCGATGACAGTATATTTCCTTTTCAACTTTACTACTTCTCTCCGTTTTTCTCTAAGGATCTCTTGATAATTCGCGGGCGGATTGCCCCAGCACTCATTTTTAAAAAAACGTATTTCGCGATTCTGGCGGTCGAGCAGACGGCCGCGTCGACATTTGGCCCTCAACTGCACCAGTCGGTCGGCGACCGTCACGTTCTTCGAGTTTGAGTCGCGGGCAAACGAGACTATATCGGCAAGCTCGATGCTGGTATCGAGGCAAGGGAAGTTGGAAGGCGTCTGGGCAGTGACGGCATTCGCAGCGAAAAGGAAAACCGAGAAAAGCACGACAACGAAAAAATTCTTCATTTGATTCCTTTGGAAATTGCGCGTCCCTACTCAAAGAGAGTGGGTTCGGTGTGAAACTTTGCGGGAGTCGCGAGTCCGAAGTGCTCGAACGCGAGCCGCGTCGCCATTCGACCGCGAGGCGTGCGGTTGAGAAAGCCTATTTGGAGCAGATATGGTTCGATGATCTCTTCGATCGAATCGCGTTCTTCGTTTATGGCGGCCGAAAGCGTGCCGAGTCCGACGGGCCCGCCGTCGTATTTTTCGATGATGGTCTTTAGCAGCTTGGCATCGCGCTCGTCGAGGCCGTATTCGTCGACTTCCATTCGATTTAACGCGTCGGAAGCCACCGCCTCGTTAATTTCGCCCTCGTGATCGACCTCGGCAAAATCTCTTACTCGCCGCAGCAGACGATTTACGATTCGGGGCGTGCCCCGGCCGCGACGTGCAATTTCCTTTGCACCTTGGTCGTCGACCTCAACGTTTAAGATATTTGCTGAGCGCTCACAGATCGTTTGCAGTTCGTCGATGCCGTAAAAATCGAGATGAAAGATGATTCCGAAGCGACCACGCAGCGGAGCCGTGATCATTCCGGGCCGCGTCGTTGCACCGACGAGCGTAAACTTCGGCAGCTCGAGCTTAATCGATCTCGCCGCCGTGCCCTGACCGATCATGATGTCGATGCTGTAATCCTCCATCGCAGGGTAGAGGATCTCTTCGATCGCGGGATTTAGGCGATGGATCTCGTCGATGAACAGCACATCGCCTTCTTCGAGATTTGTGAGAATGCCGGCAAGATCGCCTGCTTTGTCGATGATCGGTCCGGCGGTGGATTTGAGCGACGCTCCCATCTCGTTCGCTACGATGTGCGAGAGCGTGGTCTTGCCGACGCCCGGCGGGCCGGTGAGCAGGATGTGGTCCAAGGCCTCGCGCCGTTTGAGCGCCGCTTTCATAAAGACGCGAAGATTCTCCTTCACCTTTTTCTGCCCAATATAATCCTCGAGTCGCGCAGGCCGAAGGGTCGCCTCGAATTTCGACTCCTCGGGAGAGAGATCTTCATCTCGAATGTTTGCGGCGGCGGAATTGGTCATCGTTATTTAGTTGAATATTAGCCCCTTGTTCCATAGCGCCAAAATGTCCATCGAGAATGCCACTGTGCAATGCAGCACGAGGCCCAGCCAGATGGTGCCGTTGCGATAGCTGATCCAGCCGAGAAAAACGCCGGCGATGATGGCGGCGGCTGCCTCCGGGAACGGTTTTTGAAAGTGGATCATCGTGTAGGGAACTGTCATAGCGAGGATGGAATAGAGACCGAGCTGCCGCTTGAGGCTGTGAACAAGAAATCCGCGGAAGAAGAATTCCAAACCAAAGAACTGCAGAAAATAGATCAGCTCCCAGACCAGTAGCGTCGACGAGAGATAAGGCGAGCCATCGTAAACCTGCAAGAACGGGTACTTTTCCGAAAAGCCGGCCGTCAGCGACATCGCGTAAGTCAGCGGCAGCATTAACGCGATGCATCCCCCGAGCACCTTTCCGAATCCCGGATCGATTTTCGCGGCAAGTCCTATCTCTTTAAGGCTACGCCGTTCGACAAATTTTACCCACAGAGCAGGTATGACGAAATAGAAAAAAAGAGAGACAAAAACCCACCACGTTAAAGCGTAGAGATTATTCGCTGTCGGGTTCGCGGCTTCGCGGCCGATTCTCTCGAACGACGTGTAACTCAGAACAGCTTCGAGATAGCGAGGGTCCTTGAAAAAGTTGATGCCGGTGAGGCCAACCGCCGCATAAAGAAGCGCGAATGTCGTACGACGGTCAAGACGCCCGAAATCTTTCCCGAGCTGAGCGACGAGGTCGAGCACTATTTTGCGAGGATCTGCAGCGAGCGGCGGAGGAGTTTTTGAACGCTGATCTCCGTACCGTCTTTTACCGCAGCCTGCAACGCTTTTTCTGCGGAGGCAGACTGGTAGCCGAGATTGATGAGGGCCGAGAGAGCATCGTCAAAATTGGATTCGCCTGTCATGCCACTGGCATCCACAGACGCGCCGTCCGAGCCGGCAGCCATCGCGATCTTGCCAACCTTGTCCCGCAGCTCGATGACCATCCGTTCCGCGGTCTTCTTTCCGACGCCGGGAATCGTCGAGAGCTTTGCGATGTTGTCGCTGCGGATGGCCGCGATCAGCTCGTCCGTGCTCATCCCGGAAAGCATTCCGATTGCGGACTTTGCGCCGATGCCCTGGACAGCCAGGAGTTTTAGGAAGAGATCGCGCTCGCGCTCGGTTCTAAATCCAAAGAGTGAGAGCGCATCTTCGCGGACATAGGTGTAAATCCGGAGTTCAGCGGCTTCACCTGCCTCGCCGAGCTCGTAATACGTCGAGAGTGGGACAAAGACTTCGTACCCGACGCCATTCGTCTCGATAATTACGGAATCGGGCCGTTTTTCAAGGAGTTTTCCCGCGAGATAGGCGATCATCGGTGTTTCACGTCTGAAACGACAGATTGTAGAGTAGTACTTCGAGGTTTTGCAACGGCTTTGCTAACATAGTCATCACAGCTGATGCTTGAGGTTTAGCATGAAACTTAACGGATTTATAAAAAGAGCCTTTTTCTTTTTCGCTGCGTTTGCGGTTGGCATCTCGATTACTGGACTGTTGTTCGGATTCCAGGCGCCGAGGTTCGGTCATAAACATCGGGAAGGCAAGCGACAGTACGTGCGTGAGTTGAAGGTGGAGAACGAGCGGTTACGAGCTGAGCTTGAACAGTCGAAGCGGGGCTTACCCGTTTATGGTCTTAATCCTCCGAATGATGAAGAGATCCTGCCTGCGGAGTGCTACATTGAAATTGGACCAGCGCAGAAGGCTCGTCCCTCCGCACCGGCCCGTCACAACCACAAATAGTTCTGCGACACGTATAGCCGCAGGTTGACGCCGCTGAAACAGCGTGTGTTAATCTGTGGCTTCCTCGTTTATGGACGAACTTTCGGCGCGAAAACTAATCGTTGAGGTCGGCAAGCTCCTATACGAACGCAGCTATGTCGTAGCGTCGGATGGGAATGTGAGCGTGCGCCTCGATGACGGGCGCATACTCGCGACGCCGACGATGACCTGCAAGGGCCGGATGACGGAGGATTCGCTGGCACTGACGGATATGTCGGGGAAGCCGCTAAGCGATAAGCGGGCGTCGAGCGAACTCTCGATGCATCTGCTGATTTACGAGATGCGGCCGGAGATTAATGCCGTCTGTCACGCGCATCCTCCGCATGGAACGGCGTTTGCGGTTGCGGGCCTCGCGATCGATGAACCGATCTTGTCCGAAGTGATCCTGACGCTTGGCTGCGTGCCCTTAACCGATTACGGGACGCCCTCGACAAGCGAACTGACCGAGTCGATGAAACCTTTCGTCGCTCATCATAATGCGCTTTTAATGGCGAACCACGGTGCGGTCGCATACGGCAGCGACCTGTGGCAGGCTTTCGATCGATTAGAGACACTCGAGCACACGGCGAAGATAGCAATCCTCGCAAAGGCGCTGGGCGGTGCGAACGATATCCCGGCCGATGCGATTCAAAAGCTCGTAAACATAAGGGAAAAGGCAGGTTATTTGACCGAATCGGCGAGATGTCAATCGTGCGGGTATCTCGGGGAACACGGAATCGCATGCGGAGATAAGACGCCCGTTCAGGTTCCGGCGTCGTCGAACGGAGCAAAAGTTTCGCTGACACGCGAACAACTGATCGAGCTTTTGAGCCAAGCGGCTAACCTGAGTTAAACTCTAGGCGAACTTACGCGTTTTTTTTCTTCACAACAAATTCTACGGAGCGTGAACTAAATGCAGGAAGCATTGGGAATGGTCGAAACAAAGGGGCTGGTCGCGATGATCGAGGCCTCGGATGCAATGGTCAAGGCGGCGAATGTCCAGCTCGTCGGTTATGAAAAGATCGGCGCAGGATTCGTCACCGCGATCGTTCGCGGGGACGTCGCCGCAGTCAAGGCCGCGACCGACGCCGGGGCAGCTGCGGCGCGACGGGTTGGCGAATTGGTGTCTGTACACGTCATCCCGCGTCCTCACTCGAGCGTTGATGAGACGCTGCCTGTCGTACGAAAGTAGTTCCAAGCTCAAGGTTCAAGGTTCAAGGTTCGGCCGTCGGACCTAACTTTTAGCCTGGAACGTTGAACTTTCAACTCGAATGATAATCGCCCGCATCATCGGCACCGTCGTCTCTACCCAAAAGGACGAACGTCTCCACGGCAAGAAATTGCTGATAGTAAGGCCGATCAATCTGGACGGTTCTGACCAGAGCGGTTACGTCGTCTCAGTCGACACGGTCGGGGCGGGATTTCACGAAAAAGTAATTGTTGTTTCAGGCTCGAGTGCTCGGCTCGCGGAGGGCAATAAAGATTGTCCGGTCGACAGTGCGATCATCGGCGTCATCGACGAGATCGATTTCACAGACGAGGCGAACTGACATGCAGATCGCCCGCGTTATCGGTACGGTCGTCGCCTCCGTAAAGAATGCCAAGCTCGAGGGACGCAAGTTCCTGATCGTCCAGACCCTTGACGCCGACCTGGAAGCGAAAGGGACACCGACCGTAGCACTCGACGCGGTCGGCGCCGGCGTCGGCGAACTGGTCTTCTGGTGTCGGGGAAAGGAAGCGTCGTTCCCGTTCAAACGCGATGAGACGCCGACCGACTGCACAATAGTTGGCATCATCGATTCCGACTCTCACGTTTTTCAGAAATAAATGTTGCTCGCAAAGGTTATCGGTAACGTCGTCGCAACGCAGAAGAATCAGCGTTATGAGGGAACGCGTGCGATGCTTTGCCGTCAGATCACGCCCGCAGGCGAAGAAATGGATTACACATGCATCGCCCTCGACTCGGTAAGTGCAGGTGAAGGCGATATCGTTGTTATTGCTCAAGAGGGATGGTCGGCGTCGACGGCCTCAACCGGAAAACCAGGCGCCGCGATCGACTCCGCAATAGTGGGCATCGTCGACTACATTGACCTGCTCGAGCCGCAATGAAATCTACTGTCGAGGCGGAAAACCAGTCGGAAGTCGCAGCAGTATTCGCCGCAATCGAGCGAATCAATCATCGCCTGGACAAACTCGAGAACGCCGAGAGTTCCGTATTCCCATCGCCAAGTCTCCAGATGCCCCATCCGAGCATCGACAAGCTAAACATTCTCGAATCGATCGTCGATTCAATATTCAAAGAAAAGGCTTGTCAGTTTGAGCCTGACAAGCCTTGTGACCACTGTTCGATGTGTAATTCGCGTGGGTTTTAACGATTCGCGGGCTGACGCCGCAACGAGTTTGCATCGCCGACACTCGGTGCGGTTCGAGCACCTTCCTCCGCCTGGAAGTAGGGTTCTTCTTTAAATCCGAGCAGGCCGGCTGTTAAAACCGCCGGGAACGAGTTTCTGGTTGTATTAAAATCCTGCACGGCTGTTCCGTAGTCTTGGCGCGCCGCGTTGATACGGTTCTCTGTGCCCGACAGCTCATCCTGCACCTTCATAAATGCGTCGTTAGATCGCAGCACAGGATAATTTTCCTGCAGCATCAATAGACGTCCGATGGTCCCGCCAAACGAGTTGTTCGCGTCGATCACAGCCTGCTTCTGCTCTGGCGATTTGTCGCCTTCTGCTCCGGCTCCCGGCTGCTGCGTTGCGTTTAATAGACGCGAGCGCGCCTCGGCGATCTGACCGAAAACTTCCTGTTCCTGGACGCCAGCCATCTTGGCTGTTTCCACGAGGTTAGGAATGAGATCGGCGCGTCGCTGCAGCGAGCTCTCGACGTTTGACCACTTTCCTTTGACGTTCTGCTGCTTCGAGGTCAGCTCATTGTAACTGCAGCCGCTAAGGCCAACCGCAGCAAATATTACAAAGCTAAGTAGTATTGCCCTTTTCATTTTGTTCTCCTGTGTGAAGAGTATCGACGGATTCGATTACCTTCTCGATCTGCTCCATGTATTCGCCAAATAGTTGGTTCGCGTCCGAATCACTCAACGTCTGGCGGCCCTTATTCTCACGTATATCGAATATCTTATCAAACGGCGCCCGGTCAAGGCCGAATTCTTTCACGGAGATCGAGATTATTTCGTGCTTTGTAGCGGGCGGTTCCGCGCCGCGCCTTAAAATTAAAACAGCCCGGAACAAAGCGGCAAAACTTGTAAGGCTCTCCGCCATTAATCTCGCCAGTCCGTCTGCAGACGCGGATGCCGGAATATACTGACGCCGCAGTAGCAGCAGTTTACTTCGCAACTCATATTCAGCCTGATGGCGGAGGAATTTATCAGAAATATTGAGCCCGGCTAGCACGTCCTTGCCGTACAAGACCTTGTGTGCGATCGACATTTGGTGGAATTCGATGGGGAAAACGTCGGCCGCGTTCTGCAGCTCTGAGACGGTAAAATATACCGGGACCGGATGGCCGAGCCGCGACCACTCGCGAATGCTGGCGTGGGCGTTTCTAAGGTCCTGCGGCCCGATTTTTTTAAGAGCGATCAATATGTTGTAGTCAGATTTAGCATCGATAAAATCGCCTGCCGCGGCGGAGCCGTACAAGATCACTGACGCTAGATTATCCTGGTGCGTCGAGATCAGATCCTCGATAAATGCCGTAAACTGCTGTGTCATTTCTACCAGTCTCCTCCGGCACCGCCGCCGCCGAAATCTCCGCCGCCGCCGAATCCGCCCCAGCTGCTGCCACCCGACGAGCCGCCCCAATCGCTGGACGATGAAGAACCGCCCGATCCGAGACCCGAACCGATCACGCCGCCGATGATCCAGGGCAATGCATCAGCAATCCCACTCTCGCGTCTGCCGCCGCCCCCGAATGCACCACCGCCCCAGCGGCTGCCATGTCCGGAAGTAGGGCCTTTGCCTGATCGGCCAAATATCATCACAAGTATCACTAATCCAATCGCGAAGCAGCAAAACGTCCCGAGCGCTCCGCCGCCGATACTCTCGGTTGGGCCCCTCGCCGGTTCTTCTTCGGCTGTCGGTGCTCCCACGCCGCCCTTTCGCTCGATCGTTGCCATATAGGCGTCGAGCGTGTCAGAGATGCCCTTTGCGTAGTTCTGCTTCCGAAACTCGGGAACGAGAAATTGCCGCTGGAGGCTGCCGACCACGCCGTCGGGTAGCTCGTCCTCGAGGTCTCGGCTAACCTGCGTGAAATATTTACGATCGTCCACGGCAATCATAAGCAGAGCACTCGGATTGTCGTCTTCCTTTGAGCCTATTCCCCAACCGCGTGCTACCGCGAGCGAGTAATCAAATATTGGCCTGTCGCCTGTGGTACGCACCACGACCACCGCGAGCTCGGCCGAGGGTGCGGTCTTCTCCTTAAAAGCCTTGAGTTTCTGCTCTAGAGCCTGCTTTGTCGGCTCATCGATGACACCTGCATAGTCGTTTACGAAACCAGTCGGTGCCGGCAGAGGCGAAGCATTCTGCGACCAAGGCTGGGCCTCCTGCGACAAAGCAGTGACCGCGACCATCAACAGTATGATCGCAATAATGGTGGCCGAAAGGGGGCGTATTGTTTTCACAGAATTAGTCTGATCTGATTTACGAATTCGCGTCCGGATTGTTCGGCAGTTAATTTCGCGTTGCCGACACGACGCGGGCGCGAAACACACGCTTTACCTCGCGTACGAAAGGATGTGCATCGGCATATTCTATCAGTTCTGAGTCGGTCGGGTTATCGCTCAACTTAGGCATCTCGGTGGGCTCGATCGCGGGCGCCGGGATTAGGTGTTCGAACTCTCGCGAAGGTGCCTTGGCCACAGCCGTGCCATTGCCGTTTGCGACAGTCGTGCCGGGCATCGGTATCCCAACCAGCTGTTCCACCAGTTTATGGGCTGATGCAATATGTTTCAGGTCGTCGCCCAGGAGTGATAGCTTCTCCTCGTAGCCGTTGTCGAGCCGCTCGTCCGGGACGTGAGCGAGCTCCTCCGAGGACAGCGACGCCAGGCGAACCGGCATTGCTGCAATGGAATCGATCAACGACGCGCTCTTGGGCGTTATTGGAATCCCCGGCGGCGGGGCCGATTGCTCACTCTCACTCTGACCCAGGTGAAGAAAGTCGGGCGGTTCGTCCGGCCAAGGCTCCTGATTCTCGGGCTCCTCGGGCGTGTCGGTCGGCGGCGGCTGTTTTTCGGCTTTCCCCGGCGGGACAACCTCGCGAACGGGACGGGCGGGAGCGACAGGCTCAACCTTTAGAGTTTTTTTTTCCGCGGAAGCTGAAGCGGTATGCTTGAGTTGAGAAGGCGGCAAGGAGCCCGAACCGAGCGCCTCGAGTCGCTGCAAAATATCCTCGATCGGTACCACGCGGCGCATCTCGATGAGGCGAATGAGGCCGATTTCAATCGCGTGGCGCGAGTGCACCGCTTCCTTAAGTTTCGTCTCGGTTTCGGCGACGGAATTAAAGAATCTGAGCAAATCAGCCTCGGTGAAGGGCTCGCTGAAGGCCGCCATTTCCTCTGATGAGAACAGGGCCGATTCGAGAAGCTGATCAGACCGACCGGCAATCTTGAACACGAGTAGATCCCGCAGCATGCCGAGCAGATCGCGGGCAAAATTCCTAAGGTCGTGCCCCCGCGTTATTAAATTATCGACCACGTTGAGAAGGGCCACGGCGTCGCGCTCGATGACCGCGCTTAGAGTCCGAGACAGTATCTCGACGCCCGCGAAACCGAGTGATTTTGTTACATTCTCGGCGGTGATCTCGTCACCCGAGAAGCTGATCACTTGATCGAAGTTGCTCTGTGCATCACGCATCGAGCCCTCGCCGGAGCGTGCTAATTCGCGCAGAGCATCATCGGTAATATTGACCGTCTCGGCATCGGCGATTAGCTTTAGACGCTCGAAGATCTTCGGCAGCGGGATGGTGCGAAACTCGAACTCCTGACACCGCGAAAGAATCGTTTCCGGTACCTTGTGGAGCTCGGTGGTGGCCATGATGAAGACCACATTTTGAGGAGGCTCCTCGAGGGTTTTGAGGAGGGCGTTAAACGCCTGCTTCGATAGCTGGTGGACCTCGTCGATTATAAAAACTTTGTACCGATCGCGTGCGGGATTGAAGTTAATGCTTTCCAGAATAGTCTCGCGGACGTCGTCGATACCGGTATGCGAGGCGGCGTCGATCTCCAGCACGTCGATCGAACGGCCCTCTGAGACTTCGACGCAAGAGGGGCACGGATCTGCGCCGTTAGTCGAGCACGGGAAGAGGTTCGGCTTGTCTGTTTTGTGGCAATTGAGGGCCTTGGCCAGGATGCGAGCTGTTGTTGTTTTCCCCACACCTCGAGAGCCGGAAAACAAATAGCCGTGGTGCAGGCGATTGTGCTCGAGAGCGTTTCGCAGCGTCTGCGTGATGACCTCTTGGCCGGTCACCTCCTCGAAAGTTTGAGGACGCCATTTGCGTGCGATTACCTGATAGCTCATTCAACGAAAAATGGAGAACTGAAAGTGGAAAATATAGAGATCAAGGTCATTCTACATCGTCCGCTATCAATTCTCCATTTAGGAAGAAATTGGCGGCCCCAGACTTTACCGCAACACAAGCTGAAATTGCTACCGTTGCTCGATTCCTCGCCTAGCGGAGTTCACAACTCAAACCTTGTGCGGAGCCTGGAGCCGTATGTCAGTTGGCTGTGCTCAGTCAGCAGTCGACAGTCAAAAAACTGCCTACTGCATTCTGCCAACTAAATGGTGGCGGAAAGGGTGGGATTCGAACCCACGGAACCCGTTAAGGCTCACAGCATTTCCAATGCTGCCAATTCAACCACTCTTGCACCTTTCCGAGAACTGGCGGAGAGGGTGGGATTCGAACCCACGGTACCCGTTAAGGTACAACAATTTTCGAGACTGCCCGATTCAACCACTCTCGCACCTCTCCGCGCGAACTTACGATGATACCCGTTCCGCCAAGCCGAATTCAAGTGGCGGCGGGATTGTCTTTCTGACGCCTTTGCTTAAAAAAGGTCTGCAAAATTCCTGCACATTCCCGTCCAAGAACGCCGGCAGTAATCTCGATCCGGTGATTGAGCGTGTCACTTGTGCAGATCCCGAAATGTGTGACCGCTGCACCGAAGCGCTCGTCAAAGGCTCCGAAGACGAGCCGTGAGACCCGAGCGTTGACCAGTGCCCCGGCACACATCGCGCAAGGTTCGAGGGTGCAGTAGATCGTCGCGCCGAGTAATCGGTAGTTGCCAATGCGTGCACCGGCGGTTCGCAAGGCGACGATCTCAGCGTGGCCCGTTGGGTCAGAGTTTGTGATCGTGCTATTCGATGCTTCGGCGAGTACCGCGCCTTCTTGACTCAGGATGATCGCACCAACCGGCACTTCGCCGTCGGCTTCTGCCTCGCGGGCGAGACGAATTGCACGCCGCATCCATTTTTCGTCCGTTTCATGCATCCGATTCGAGAGTTTACTCCACGACGACAACTCTTTGCACCCAAATCGTTAAAGTAATAAACTTAAAGTCCTAACGCGGCTCTCCACGCGGAATCTTCATCAAGCGAGTATATGGACGACGAGGTTCGAGTCGGAAACCGATCTGGCGATGAGGACATTCACATAACGAATGTCCCGCCGGAGTTTCGCGATTTCGCCGCTGAGGTAACGAAGCGGGCGCAAAAGCCGAAATCGACTCCTGAAACGATAGCCCGAAAGCTTGCCCCCGCGGAATTTAACACAGCGATTGTTCATTTCTATCGCGGTGAGATACAGCGATCGAACATTTGGCGCTCGCGACTCGATGCGACGACGAACTGGGCCGTGATCACGGCTGGTGCCACGCTTTCGTTTGTCTTTTCTTCCCCGGATAATCCGCATTTCGCAATCCCGATCAACACGTTTCTAGTCTCGATCTTTCTGTTTATGGAGGCGCGACGGTATCGCTATTACGAGGTGTGGGCGAATCGAGTACGCGTGCTCGAGACCGGTTATTTCGCGCCGATGCTGTCCCAGCGAACCGTCGCACCTGACAAGGAATGGGCCGAACACGTTTCGGCAGATCTCATCACGCCGCATTTTACGATCAGCGAATGGGAAGCCGTGGGTCGCCGTCTCCGTTCTAATTACCTATGGATATTCGTGCTTCTCGGGCTATCGTGGACGCTCAAGGTATATATACATCCTTCGCCAATTCCGACCGTGAGCGAGTCGGACCGCCGAATCTTCTGGGACATATTTTTCCAGCGGGCTACGGTCGGCCTCGCGCCGGGCTGGCTGGTCGTTTTGATGGGAGCGATCTTCAACTCACTGATATTCTTCGTCGCATTCGGTACGCTGAGGCTTCGCGATGCGTCGAGCGAGATGCTGCCGTCCGACAGCATCGAGTGGCATCCGATACGACAAGTGTCGAGCTGGGCCGAAGAAAATCTAAAGCGCCGTAATACGAATCGTCGTGCAAAAAAGGCACGGCAGCGCGTCCGTTCTATTCATAAGACCGAAAGTTAAGGAGAATTGTTTTTATGTCATCAGTCGATCTTAAAGATCGCGGTCAGGCACTGGAAAACGAGTATTTCCAGCGTCGTGAAAGAGAAGTCATCGCAAAGATGAAAGCAAAGCTCGAGAGTGAAAGCGCTCGAAGCCTCGAAATCAAATGTCCGAAATGCGACGGCACGCTGATAGAGACGGATTTCCAGGAAATTAAGATCGACGTTTGTAATAAATGCAGCGGCGTATGGCTCGACGCGGGAGAACTGACGCAGATCGTAGATCACGATAAAGATGCGGGTTGGCTCGGAAAATTATTCTCGTAAATTTATTATGCGTAGCAAAGGAAAATTCCTCGCATTCTGGGTGCTGTCAGCCTGCGCTGTCGTTGCAGTAACCGGACAGACTCCCCTCGCGACTCCGACGTCGAATGTTCGATCGGAAGTTCGAGACGTTTACAAGCGCGCACTTGCAGGCCAGAACGTCGAAACACGAAAACTCGACAGCAAGCTGATGGGTCGCGAAATGCCGTACCGTGTGATCGTGCCCTCGGGTTACGACGCGTTGCAACTTCGCGAACCAGATGGATATCCGGTGATATACCTGCTTCATGGTCTTACCGGAAGTTATTCAAATTGGACCGACAGGACAAAGCTGGCAGAATACGCGGCGGCCCACAAGTTCATTATCGTCACGCCGGAGGGCGAAAACGGCTGGTACACCGACTCGCCGACGAAGCTGAACGACAAGTACGAAAGCTACATCATCAAGGAGCTGATTCCGCAGATCGAGAAGGATTTTCGGGCTATTCCGGATCGGAGAGGTCGCATAATTGCCGGTCTTTCGATGGGCGGATTTGGTGCTGTGAAGTTTGGATTGAAATATCCTGAGATGTTCTCGCTCGTCGGCTCGTTCAGCGGCGCCGTGGGTGCATCGTCTTACCGCACGCTTGAAGACTTGCCGCCTAGCCTTCAGAAGATTTTGGTCGGTACATTCGGCGAGCCTGGAGGCGATACGCACAAGGCAAATGATCTCTTCAAAATCGTTAGTGATGCCTGGCCGCAGAAGATCAAAGCGATGCCCTTCATTTATATGTCGTGCGGCACCGAGGACTTCCTGATCCAGAACAACCGTGATTTCCTTGCTCTACTAAATCAGAAGAGGATTCCGCACGAATATCGGGAAATGCCTGGTAGCCATAACTGGCCGTTCTGGGACGATCAGGTGCGAGAGTTTCTTGCTGTCGCGACCCGGCGGCAGAAGAATTAAGAGTTTTCGCCGCGGAGACCCCGCTCGCAGAAAGTTGATTCTGAATCCATCTCTGTGTCTCGGCGTCTCTGTGGTAGATTTCCTGCAATGCTCAATTTTGCCATCGACACGGCTCGCGACGCGGGCCGTTTGTTATTAGAGAAGTTTGGGACCGGCGTGCGCATCCAGATGAAGGGCGAGATCAATCTCGTCACCGAGGCAGACCTTGCGAGCGAGGCTCTCATTATCGAGCGAATAAAGTCGTATTATCCGAAACACTCGATACTCGCCGAGGAATCTGGTGAAGCCGTTGTCACCGGCGGTGACTCAACATGGAAATGGATCATCGATCCACTCGACGGCACGACAAATTACGCACATGGTTACCCATGTTTCTGCGTTACGATTGCCCTCGAACACCAAGGCGAGATCGTGATCGGCGTCACTTATGATCCGACACGAAATGAGCTATTTTCCGCAGAGCGGGGCCGCGGAGCGAGTCTCAACAACAAGCCTATTCGCGTCTCGAGAACCGAGAAGCTCGGCGAAGCGCTCTTGGTGACGGGCTTTCCGTACGACATAAAACAGCGACCAAGGTTCGAGCGAAATCTAGTGGAACTGCTAAGTAATTCTCGCGGCGTTAGACGTGACGTTCAGCAGCGATTGATCTCGCATACGTTGCGTGCGGACGTTTTGACGGCTTCTGGGAAGAAAGCCTCAACCCATGGGATGTTGCGGCGGGGTTGCTAATAGTCGAGGAAGCGGGCGGTCAGGTTAGCTATTATGACGGCACGAAATTCAGCATCTACAAGCCGCCAATCTGCGCGACTAATGGGCTGATTCATTCGCAGATGCTGAACATTCTGGGCTAGGGGATGTACGCGCTCGGGACCGGTTTCGACGACGGCGTTCCGAAATTCACCGACGTAAAGCCAGCCGTAGATCGTAGCAGATACCAAGTCGCCGTGCCCGACCCGTCCGGTCTGTAAACTGCGATATCTGATTTCCCGTCACCGTCATAGTCACCGACAGTCGGCACATCACCAACGACGCCCCAGGAAGAGCCATAATAAACGTAGCCATTTGTCAAAAGGATATAGAAGTCCGGCAGATTCGAGTCGTTTGTAGCCCTGAAGACGGCGACGTCGGACTTGCCGTCGCCGTCGTAGTCGGCCATTACCGGTTTATCCGTTGAGAGGCCGAACGGAAACGCGAGGTACGAGTTGTCAGAGCTTCTGTAGAAATGCCACTCGCCGCCGGTCGGCCTGTACACGGCCAGATCGCCCAGGCCGTCTCCATCAACGTCCGCCATCTGCGGAATGTCCCCATTCGCGCCAAATTGCTGAGCGAAGGGTTGATTACCGAGACTGCGCAGCTGATACCAGGTACCATTCGACGGCCGAAAGACAGCCAGGTCGGCTCGCCCGTCTCCGTCGAAGTCGTTCGGAACGGGCTTGTCGCCGGGCAAGCCAAATGAAGTAGACGTGACGGTTGATGTGCGGCTCGACATTATCCACCACGCTCCGTCGCGGAATGTTGCAATATCCGTCCTGTTGTCTCCGTCGTAGTCAGCAGGAGCTATCGCGTCAGTGACGAGGCCGAAGAACGTCGAGGATGGAGAGCCGCCGCTGCTCGGCAGTACATCCCATCTGGCGTTCGCTAAGCTAAACGTCGCGACATCGGTCTTGCCGTCGCCGTCGAAATCGAACGGTGCCCGGGCGACGCGTTGGATCGCGATGTCATTTCCGTCACCGCCCACATAGCTGATCTTGAATGCAGAGTTAAGCGGTCCGGCGAATATCGTATCGTTCGGCAGATTCAGAAATATCCCGTTGATCGGATCGGATCCGTCGTTCCTCACGATCACAAACGTATCTCCGACTGCCGGGCGAAAGCCTGCCCACGGAATAGGCGCGAGTTGGGCGTTATTTAGATTTACGGCTCCGGTGACATTAAGTTGGTCGTGGCCGTTCGCTCCCGGCGTCGTGCCGCTCAGCTTGCACGCATAAAGCCCATTGGCGGTGAATGTGAGCCCGTTGGAAATGTTGAGCACACCCGTCGGGGAGGTAAGCGTGCCCGCGCTTACGGCGCCCTGCGTGACGTTCACGGCGCCGACAGTGCCTGTGCCGCCGAAACCGCTAAGTGCGAATCCGCCTGTTGTTGGGCTGTTGACTGAGACGTTGCTCGACGGAATATTTGCATCGACGACAAAAATGCCGTTATTGAGCGTTATCGGGCCGCTAAAACTGGTCGCCGCGATGATCGCACCCACTCCTGCGCCATTTTTTATTACGGCTCCCGAACCTGAGATCAGACCGATGCCCACAATTCCGGCGCCGTCGATCGTCAACGTATTGCTGCCAATCGACAGAATCACGATTGTCGCCGTGCCGCCATTGTCCGCCAAAAATGTCTGAGCTCCGCTCAGGGTGATGGCGAAATTAAAGGTCTGCGTGCCGGTGCTGATGACCATGCCGTTTGTCAGCCGGAGCGGATTGCCGCCGAATGTATATGTTCCGCCTTCGACCGTGATCGAGCGATATGTAGAGAAAAGTGCGGTGTTGTTATTATTCGATTGCTGCGCCGCCGCCGCGGTAAAGACGAGGTCGTCGTTGGCCACAGGGGCACCGGCCGGCATCCAATTCGCTGAAGTTCCCCAATTTGCGTCTGCCCCGGCGCCGGTCCAGGTCTTGGTCGCTCCGAACGCTACTGAGGGAACAATTACCGCTAGCAAAATAACAATCAGTCTCATATAGAAAGTATAGCACCGCGGCGACGCGTGTGCGTGGGGTTTGGCACTCATATGCGGTGTGCTAACCTTGAATTTTCACCTAGTATGTCATGGTTTCGCAGAGACAAGCCTAAGATTCAGGGCACGAACGACGATGTGCAAACCGTCAAGACGGAGGGCATTTTTGTAAAATGTCCCGAGTGCGAGAACGCCCTTTACAAACGCGAGCTGACTGAGTCGCGCGAGGTATGTACTCACTGCGGATATCATTTTCGTTATACCGCGATCGGTCGCCTTGACGATCTGTTTGACGAAAGTGTGTATCAGCGGCTCGACGAAGATATAACATCCGGCGACCCGTTGGAGTTCGTCGACTCCAAACCCTACATCGATCGCATCGAGCAGGCGAAGGCAGTCTCAGGACTGCCCGAGGCAATTATATGCGGCGAGGGATATATTAATGGACATTTGACCTACGCCGGAGCGATGGATATGTCATTCATCGGCGGTTCGATGGGATCGGCGGTCGGTGAAAAAATCACGCGTTTGATCGAGTACGCAGTCGAGAATCGCGGTGCGGTCATTATCTTTGCAGCATCGGGCGGCGCTCGAATGCAGGAAGGCACGCTCTCGCTCATGCAAATGGGCAAGATATCGGCCGCGCTCGCACGACTTCACGAGGCGAAACTGCCATTCATCTCGGTGCTGACCGATCCGACGACGGGCGGCGTGACCGCGAGCTTCGCAATGCTCGGCGATGTAATCCTCGCCGAGCCAAAGGCGCTGATCGGATTTGCCGGACCTCGTGTGATCGAACAGACGATCCGCCAAAAACTCCCCAAAGGATTTCAACGGAGCGAATTTCTCCTCGAGCATGGAATGGTTGATATGGTCGTTGACCGCCGTGAGCTTCGCTCGACAATCGTGCGGATGCTCGAATTTATGATGATCGCAGAGCCTAAATCAGAATCGACGGCGGGCGCGACCAAATGAATCTAGCTGAGAGCCTACGCGACCTGTACGAACGCGACCTCGATAAGCTCGCGGTCGAGATCGAGGCCTTCGGCAATGAGAATGATCTTTGGATAGCCAGCGGCGCAGTCTCGAACTCAGCAGGCAATCTATGCCTGCATATGTGCGGGAATCTTCTTCACTTCATCGGTGCGACGCTCGGCGAATCAGGATATATTCGGGATCGCGATTCTGAATTTGCCCGCAAAGCTGTTCCGCGCGAAGAACTTCTCGCTGAGATCGCAGCGACTCGCGACGTGGTCGCTCGTACCCTCTCTGACCTCACGGCTGAAAAGCTCAACGAAAATTACCCGATCGAGGTCTTCGGCCATCCAATGACGACCGCCTGGTTCCTCACGCACCTCGCGACCCATCTCAATTATCACCTCGGCCAGATTAACTATCATCGCCGACTGCTTGCCTCGTGAATTTTCAGGAAGCTGAGACGTATCTTTACTCGCTGGGAAACGAAGTGTCGGCGATGAAGCTCGGGCTTGAGAATATCGGGAACTTTCTGACCGCGCTCGGAAATCCGCAGAAAAAATATCTAAAGGTCCAGGTCGCGGGCACAAATGGCAAGGGCTCGGTCTGCGCGTTCCTCGATTCGATCTGCAACTCGGCCGGCATCGCGACGGGCACGTTTACGTCGCCGCATCTCATCTCAATCACAGAGCGCGTGCGAATCAACGGCGAGGACGTCAGCGAAAAGGATTTTGCCCGATTCGCGAGTATCGTGCGCGATACGGCTGAACACTTGCTCACCGACGGCCCGCTCGACTATCGACCAACGTTTTTCGAACAAGTGACAGCAATTGCTCTGTTGGCATTTGCTGAAGCAAAGGTCGATCTCGCCATCCTAGAAACCGGCCTTGGCGGACGCCTCGACGCAACGACCGCCGCCAACGCCGAAATCGCCGCAATCACTCGAATCGATCTCGATCATCAGGAATATCTCGGCGATACGATCGAGCAAATCGCTGCGGAGAAGGCTGCGATAATCCGTCCCGAGACGCGAGCGGTGGTGATCGGTGCACAGGCACCCGCAGCCATGGTGCCGCTTCTGCGACGCTGTGCCGACATCGGCGTGATTCCCCTAACGGACGGTGAACCGCTCGTGTGGGCCTTCGACAGCACGAAGCATTCTTCGGTCGTAGGTTTTCGAACTGCACGCGGTTTATATGGGGATAGCTCATTAGGATTAGTGGGCAAACATCAGATCGAAAACGCTTGTACGACGGTTTTAATTGCCGAGCAGCTACGAGAGAAGTTCGGCCTACCGGTGGATCAAGAGACGGTATGGAAAGGGCTCGAGGATGCAGTACATCCCGGCCGGCTCGAATACGACGGAAAGTTTCTCTTCGACGGCGCACACAATTCGGGCGGTGCGAAGGCGTTGGCGGCGTTTATCGAGGAGTACGAAAAGCGGCCGATTACGATGCTTTACGGTGCGATGAATGACAAGAACGTCGCGGAGATTCTGTCGATACTCGCCCCGCTTGCTGAAAGGATCGTGGTAACCCAGGCGTCGAACTCTCGTTCGCTGTCATACGCGGAACTTCTCGACGAATTGCCCTCCGATATGTCAAAAGAGAAAACGTTTGCGACCGACCACGTCCAACAGGCGATTACCATCGGCCGCGAGATCACGCCCCCTGACGGTATTATTCTCGTCACTGGTTCGCTCTATCTCGTCGGTGAAGCTAAGCGAATTCTGAGCTCGCAAATTTGAGATTTTGGATTTCAAATCTAGAATTGCGTTATGCACAAATTAGTTCTTATCCGCCACGGCGAGAGCGAGTGGAACAAAGAAAACCGGTTCACCGGCTGGAAAGACGTTGACCTGAGCGAGAAGGGAATTGCTGAGGCCCACGCTGCGGGAAAGCTGCTGAAAGAGCAGGGATTCACGTTCGACGAAGCCTATTGTTCAGTGCTCAAGCGAGCGATTCGCACGCTTTGGATCATCCTCGACGAGATGGACCTGATGTGGATACCGCAGACGAAAACCTGGTTGCTCAACGAGCGGCATTACGGTTCGCTGCAGGGATTAAATAAGGCTGAGACTGCCGCACAGTTTGGCGAGGAGCAGGTGCTCACGTGGCGTCGCAGCTACGACATTCCGCCTGGAATGCTTGAGGAAACGGACGAGCGTTGGCTCGGGAAGGATCCTCGCTACTGCACGATTGAGCCCGGCCAGTTTCCCAAGTCCGAATGTCTACGGGACACGGTCGAGCGCGTCGTGCCGTATTTTGAATCCGAGATAATGCCTAAGGTAAAGGAAGGCAAACGCCTGATCATTGCTGCGCACGGCAACTCGCTCCGTGCCCTCGTCAAATATCTCGACTCGATCGCCGATGCCGACATTATCAAACACAACATCCCGACCGGCATACCACTAATCTACGAGATCGGCGAGGATATGAAGCCGATCAAGAACTATTACCTTGGCGACGCCGACGCAATCAAAGCCGCGCAGGACGCAGTCGCGAATCAAGGCAAGGCTAAATGATGTGGCGAAAAGCCGTCTTCATCATTCTGGCGATTTTTGTTCTGACTCCGTACGGCTCGCCGCCGGTCGCGTTAGCTTTGGGCCTTGTGATCGCATTCACTATTGAAAATCCGTTTCCTGAGATCGAGGGCCCGGTCACCAAGTACCTGCTTCAGGCGTCCGTTGTCTTACTCGGCTTCGGGATGAATCTCGGCGCCGTTTACCAGGCGGGACGCGACGGAATCCTGTTCACGATCGCGACGATCTTTGGCACGCTCGTCCTTGGTTTTGTCGTCGGAAAGCTGCTCGGGGTTGCTTTCCGAACCTCGACGCTAATCTCAACAGGGACAGCAATTTGTGGAGGCAGTGCGATCGCGGCGACGGCACCCGCAATCGGCGCCGAAAAGGATGAGATCTCGGTTTCGCTCGGAACAATTTTTGTTCTCAATTCGATTGCATTATTCCTGTTCCCGATCATTGGCCACGCCCTCGAGCTCACACCGACGCAGTTCGGCATATGGTCGGCGATCGCGATTCACGATACGAGTTCGGTCGTCGGTGCGTCCGCTGCCTATGATCCGCAATCGCTGATCATCGCGACAACCTTAAAACTCGCCCGTGCGCTTTGGATCGCGCCCATCGCCCTCTTATTTGCATTCATCTATCGAAGCAAAACGGGCGAGAGCCATGCGAAGGTCGCGATTCCCTGGTTCATCGTTCTATTCGTCGCGGCAACGGCAATTAGAACTTACGCGCCAGTTTGGGTCCTGCCGAGTTTGTGGGATTCATTCGTCAATCTGGCAAAGGCCGGCCTCACGATTACGCTTTTCTTTATCGGGGCCAGCCTTTCGCGTGTGACGATTGCGAAGGTCGGCTATCGAGCGTTTCTGCAGGGCGTAATCCTTTGGATCGTCATCTCAGTAGTTGGGCTTCTGGCGGTCTGGAATTTGGTATAATCAGAAGCAAATGGAACCGCAGGAATCTCCCAACACCGACGTCGTAGTCGAGCTCAAACAAAAGAAAACTCGCGGCGTCGTCAACCCTTCCCTGGTACGCGGCATCGCCTTCGTCATCATCACTTTTTCTTTAGTCGTATGTACGGTCCTGTGCATCCTCGCGATCTGGGAATTCACAAAATCCGATGCCGTCTGGCGTGCGATAGCGACCTTTATCGTCGTCAGTATCGCCACAGCGATATTTACGTTCGTTAACGAGAAATTAGGCTAATACGTCGGCTTTTACCTTAGATCTTTATCTGCTACCATACTCGTTTCAGCAATGAACGAGAATCCTATCTGTAATGAGTATTGAGCAGATAACAGTTCGCGGAGCGCGGCAGCACAATCTTAAGAACATCGATGTCGATATCCCGCGCGATAAGTTTGTCGTGATCACGGGCCTGTCGGGGTCGGGCAAGTCCTCGCTCGCATTCGATACGATCTATGCGGAAGGGCAGCGCCGTTATGTGGAATCGCTATCGGCTTATGCGCGGCAATTTCTCGACCAGCTTGAGAAGCCCGACGTCGACTCTGTTGAGGGCCTCTCACCTGCAATTTCGATAGAGCAAAAAACGGTCTCGCGTTCGCCGCGATCGACGGTCGGAACGGTTACGGAAATCTACGACTTCCTTCGTCTTCTTTTCTCGTCGATAGGCACGCCGCATTGTCCAAACTGCGAGCTGCCGATAACGCGGCAGTCGGTCGATCAAATCGTGAACGGCATTCTGGATCTGCCGGAGGGTGAGCGAGTGATGGTACTCGCGCCCGTCGTTCGCGGACGGAAAGGTGAATTCAAGAAGGAACTCGAAAAGCTTCACAAAGATGGCTTCGTGCGTGCACGTGTTGACGGCGAGATGCGAGCTCTCGATGAAGCGATCGTCCTCGACAAGCGAAAGAATCATACGATCGAGGTCGTAGTTGATCGCCTGCTGATGAAGGACGGCGTGCGCGATCGCCTCGCCGAATCGGTCAAAACGGCGCTAAAGCTTACCGGCGGCGCGGTTCTCGTTTCCGTCATCGACGGCGACGAAAAGCTATATTCAGAAAAGATGGCCTGCGTCGATTGCGGCATAAATATCGCGCCGCTCGAACCGCGTTCATTCTCGTTCAATTCCAACTTCGGTGCGTGCAAACGCTGCCAGGGAATCGGCACGGTGATGGAGATCGAGGCCTCGAAAATCGTGCCGGACGCGAAGGCCGCGGCGGGCAAAGTTAATTTTCTAAGCGGCGTCGATAAGACTGGTGCGGGATTTCTAAAGGCCGCGTTGCTTGCGATCATCGAGAAATTTACCGGCGGCGATAAGCTCGAACCGCCGAAGCTAACTGCTTCGTCGACGAAAGCGAAAAGATCTCGAAAGCGAAAAGGGGGCGAGGCGGTTGCCGATGACGCCGAAAGCTGGCTTAAGAAGCCGTTTAACGACCTGCCTCCTGAGATCCGGGACGCGTTCTTCAATGGGACCAAGCGGCGCCTGACATTTCGCCACGGCGATTACAAATTCGAAAGGGACTGGCGTGGCGCGATGCGGTCCATGACCGAGCGGATCGAGAATCCGCCTTCCGAAAAAACAAAGGCCGCTCTCGAAGCTCTTGTCGGGCCAATACCGTGTCCATCATGCGAAGGGAAACGACTGCAGCCCGAGAGCCTCGCGGTGAGGGTCAATGGGCATGGAATCGCAGACTACACCGAGTTGCCCATTGCCGATTCGATTAAGCGGCTGGACGAAATAGCCTTAAGTTCACGGGATGAAAAAATCGCCGGGCTCGTGCTCAAGGAGATTCGCGATCGCATGCGTTTCCTGGATGCCGTCGGCCTGGGATATCTGACACTCGGACGCGCCTCCGCGACCTTGTCCGGCGGCGAGGGCCAGAGGATTCGCCTTGCTACACAGATCGGCTCGCAGCTTCGCGGCGTGCTTTACGTCCTCGACGAACCGTCGATCGGCCTCCATCCACGCGACAACGGACGACTGATCGATACGCTGCATTCGCTTCGCGATCTGGGCAACACGGTCCTCGTAGTCGAGCACGACGAGGAGACGGTGCGTGCGGCCGATTATGTGATCGACCTCGGCCCTCTCGCGGGTTCGCACGGCGGCGAGCTTATAGCGGCCGGCACGCCCGCAGAAATCGCATGCAATCAGCTGTCAATGACCGGGAAGTACCTTTGCGGCGAGCTCAAGATAGACGTCCCCGAATTGCGTCGCCTGCCCAACGGACATCGAATTAAGGTCAACGGCGCACGCGCGTACAACCTAAAGAACGTCGACGCTGAGTTTCCGCTCGGGCTTTTGACGGTTGTGACGGGCGTGTCGGGCTCGGGAAAATCAACGCTGGTTGAAGAGATCCTTTATCCCGCACTGTACAAACACGTGTACGAGTCGGCCGTGGGTGGAGAACCACTCGAGCACGACAGCGTCGACGGGCTCGATCTCGTCGATAAGATTATCGAGATCGATCAGAAACCGATCGGCCGAACACCGCGCTCGAATCCAGCGACGTTCACTGGATTGTTTTCGCCGATACGCGATCTGTATGCGATGCTGCCGGAATCACGTGCGCGAGGTTACAAGGCGGGCCGCTTCTCGTTTAACGTCAAGGGCGGCCGGTGTGAGGCGTGCGAAGGCGATGGGATGAAGCGGATCGAAATGAACTTCCTCCCGGACGTTTATGTCACTTGCGATGTGTGTCGCGGCCACCGATACAATCGGGAAACTCTGGCCGTAAAATACAAAGGCCTGTCGATCGCCGATCTGCTGGATACGACAATCGAGGACGCTCTGCCGCTGCTCGAGAACATACCAACGATTAAGCAAAAGCTGCAAACCCTACTCGACGTTGGGCTCGGCTATATTAAGATCGGCCAGTCGTCCACTACTCTTTCCGGGGGCGAAGCCCAACGGATCAAGCTCGCGAAAGAACTGTCGAAACGCGCGACCGGCAAGACAATATACATCCTCGATGAGCCGACGACGGGGCTCCACTTCGCGGATGTTGACAAACTGCTCGACGTCCTTCAAAAACTTGTCGACACGGGCAACACCGTCATCGTCATCGAACACAATCTGGACGTAATAAAAAGCGCCGACTACATAATCGACCTCGGCCCCGAGGGCGGTGCAGGCGGCGGCAAAATCGTCGCCACGGGAACCCCGGAAGACGTCGCAAAGGTGAAGAAATCCTACACCGGCCAGGCGTTAAAGTCGGTCTTAAAATAGCCGGATAAAACTCAATACCCGCGATCTCTGTGAAAAGTTATTTTGTCGTTGGGAGTATCTTCTCCGTTTTTTCGATTTCACTCCGAGGTTCTGCCTCGCCAAGAATAGCGGTATGCCAATGTTTGTCGGCCTGCTTTTGCCTTACCTGATCTGCGAGATCATTTCGGAGTGTCCGGGCATCGTGAAGCGGTTTTAGTATCGTGTCGATACCGTGCAATATTTCCTTTACCATTTATTTCTCCCCCTTAATTAACTTAAACCTAGAGATTCGGCGAATATCTGCGTCAGCAGCCACATATTGAGTCCGGCGATGACGACGGCCACCGCGTAGCTCAAAACCTTGCGCCACCTCGGGTTTACAAATTCGCCCATTTTTAGCTTGTCGCTTGTGAACATTACCAGCGGAAACACGGCGAAACTCAACTGCATACTCAGCACGACCTGACTGAGGATGAGCAACTGCGTTGTTCCCGATGCCCCGTAGAGCGAAGTGACGATGACGGCCGGTACGATGGCGATGAGCCGCGTTATGAGCCGCCTCAGCCACGGACGGATGCGGATATTTAAAAATCCTTCCATCACGATCTGACCGGCGAGTGTACCGGTCAATGTCGAATTTTGTCCCGAAGCGAGCAGAGCGACCGCAAATAAAGTGCTTGCACCGGCCACGCCCAACAGCGGCGACAACAGCTTATACGCATCCTCGATCTCCGCGACCTCCGTGTTGCCGCTTGTGTGAAATACCGCAGCCGCCACGATCAGGATCGCAGCGTTGATAAACAGCGCGAAAATGAGCGCAACGGTCGAATCGATGGTCGCAAACTTTATCGCTTCGCGCTTGCCTGCGGGTGTGCGTTCAAAGTTGCGTGTCTGCACAATTGACGAATGCAGATATAGGTTGTGCGGCATCACCGTCGCCCCCAAGATACCAATTGCAATGTAGAGCATCGCCGGATTGGTAACGATCTGTGCTGACGGGATAAACCCGTTGGCAATCGCAGCGACATCCGGTTGCGAGAAAATGATCTCGGCGCCAAAGCACACGCCAACTGTCAAGACGAGCGTAATAACCACGGCTTCGAGCCATCGAAACCCGCGATTTTGCAGCAGCAGCAGTATCATCACATCAAACGCCGTCAGCAAAACGCCGTAGATTAGTGGAATGCCAAAAAGCAGATTGAGGGCGATCGCCGAACCGATGACCTCGGCCAGATCGCAGGCAATAATCGCCACTTCGCACAATATCCACAAGACAAACGAGACCTTTGGCGAGTAATGATCCCGGCACGCCTGTGCGAGATCGCGTCCCGTGACGATGCCCAAACGCAGGGCGAGGCTCTGCAGCAGGATCGCCATCAGATTGGAGATCATAATTACCGACAAGAGCGTGTAGCCAAAACGCGCACCACCCGCTAAATCGGTCGCCCAATTGCCGGGGTCCATATAACCGACGGCGATGAGATAACCGGGGCCGGAAAACGCCAGCATCTTTCGCCAAAAACTCGCGCCTTTCGGCACGGGCATTGACGAATGCACCTCCGAGAGGCTCGGCTGCGGCGACAACCTGTTCCAGCCGGTTGTTTTTTTGATGTCGCTAACGTCACCGTCCATAAAGGTCTAGGCACTGGTTGCCTTAAAGCTGCCCTCGCGATCCGGTATCGGACTGCCGTGCGGACACCTGGACGGAAATCCCAGGAGGGCGTCGATCTTTTGTTCGAACTCGTCGGACACGTGATGTTCGAGCCTCTCGGCTTCGTCGTGGACGGCCTGGGTTGAATAATTCAATATGCGCGTTAAAAATACTTCGATCAGGCGATGTCGGCGGACGATGCGCAGTGCAATGTCGCGGCCTTGTTCGGTCAGACGAACGCCAAAATATGGTGTGTGGCTGACGAGCGACTGCACCTGCATTTGCTTGAGCATACGCGAGACGGCGGGTGCGGAGACCTGCAGCCGTCGGGCCAGGTCTTTGGTCGCGGCGTGATTACGTCCGTTCGGTTCGCGTTCTGACAGCGTCCAGATGGCTTTTAGATAATCTTCTTTTGAGGTGGTCGTCTTATTCATTTTTAACTGGCATCAATTAACTTAACCCCGGTTAAATCGTGCCCCCCAAAATTTCCGCAAGCAGAACGAATGGTATAGAACTCATTCGCAGTTACCTACGGAAACTTTGCCGGATATTTACTTGCGTAAAAATAATCCGGCGATCTTCAGCACTTCGTCCTTTGTCAAAGGCTCGTCAAATGCTTCGGTGATCGCATCGTTTGACAATCCGGCGAGTCCCGCCAGATTTGCTCCGCCCTGCATCGCGTTTCCCTCGCCGTTATAGACGGCCTGGGTTGGTGCAGGCAGACTGCCGCGCGAATCGTTGGTTATCCAGCCCTTCTCGCCCCTTAATCTGCGGACTTGAGCAGCGTGTCTGGCTTCGACCGAATGTATCTGCAGGGCAACGGTCAATATCTTGGCGTTGTCTTGTAGATTTCCAGCCTGGCCCTTGTACGCTCTAACACCCGTGTCCTCAAGGGCCTGTGAGACCGCAAGGAACGTCTGATAGTTGCTAAACACGTCGCCGAATGCGCCGCCCGCCGTAAAATCAAACTGCGGTTTGGCGACAGCTTTGCTGCCGAGCACCGATTTGAGCAATGCGACGTGAGCGGTTTCGTGTTTGCTGATTTGCCCAAAAACGTCCCGAGCTTCGCGCGGTATCAAGTTAGATGAGCCGACCGCGGTGCGGTAAAAGTCATCCTCGAGATATTCGAGCGTTAACGCAAAATTGAGCACGTCAACGATCTTTCCCGGCAATTTTTTATCGCCCCCGAAAGCAGATCCGGCCAATGCCCCAAACGAAATGATCGTGGAGCCTAAAACTCCGGTCATTGCCTTTGCCTTTTCGATCGGCCCGCGTCGGGCAGTCATTTCACCGATAATATCGGGTTCGACCGTTTCCAATAATGATATGTTGTTATCCATAGTCTCCTCCCTTACATTTTCGGTCTCGGCAGATTGTTCGCCGTTATTCGTGTTCTGATAAACGGTCCGGCAGCGGCCAGAACTTCTGACGGCATTTTTGCCATATCCAGCCCGGTGTTCGGATCGGTCACATCATCTCCAGAGAAATAAGACGACATCGGCTGCAGCAGATCGCGTATCGACGCCGCGTGACGGGCCTCGACCGAAACGATCTTACCTGCCAGCAGCAGATACTCGCCTTTTTTCAAAAGCTGTCCTGCACCGTTGTAAGCCGAAACGCCGAGATCCTCGAACGTCTTCGCCGTACCCAGCACGCTTTCGCGGCTGCCGAAATCGATCGAGGTAAAGTTTACCTGCAATCCCGGTATCGCTTTTTTGCCAAGCGCGACCTTGAAAAACTCGCGATGGGCGATCTCGTGATCGCGTATGTCCGTGAGGATTGCGCTCTCTGCGGACGTCATCCTGTTAAATTTTGTGCTGATGACCTGCGTGTAAAACGCGGCTTCGAGCTGTTCGAGAGCATAAGCATAATTGAGTATGCCTATATCACCCTTGCCAAGATCGACCGCCCCTTGTGCCAACGGTTCGATCGGAAGACCTAGAAATGCGTCGTTAGCGACGAATTTCTCGGGTCCTATTGCGCCAAAAGCTAAAGCGGCTAACGCAGCGGCGCTAGACCATTTCAAGAATGTACGTCGGGAACTTATTTTAGCCGTTTCCGAGTTATTATCCGTTGTTAACGACTTAACATTAATTTCCACTTGTTACCTCCAGTCAATAAATTCGCTTTCCCGGATGGAAACTTTCAGGCAGGAAAAAGCTGCCGCGTAAAAGTTCCGGCCAATCGCGTTGAAATGACATGGAGGTGCCTTTCTGATGTGCCGATGTATTGACAGTATCATTCGAGAGATTCGGCACTCTGTGCGAAAGCATACATAAGGGAGGCTTTCACTGCAGCCGTAGAGGGCGAATAGGCTGTGGAAAGGGATACGATCTACAACCGCGTCGATACCGCAAAGGCAGGGTAAGTTTGTTGTCGAGTTTTACGTTGAGTGAAGTGTGGGTGCCGCGTTCTGTGTAACGATGTTTTGCGTTGGCGGCCCTAGGGTTGAAGAAACAAGGACCTGCTGCTCCGTCCGCATCCGCGAAAGCCGTGCGAGGCAAAGGCAGATATAGTTATAGTGGAAGCATCAGAACAAACACAATGAAACTTTTGTTCGTTCCTAAATCTATTATTTTCATATCGCTGTTGTTGATGATTCTTGCGATTGGCGCCACAACGGCTTTTCCTTGTTCTTGCAGGATGAAGTCATCTGTGTGCAATGCGTTCGGCGATGCGACGGCTGTATTTATCGGAAAGGTTGTCGAGGGAAATAGTGTCGAACGCATGTCCGACATGTTTAAAGCAGGGACAAAAGATTTGACGTTTACCTTCAAGGTTAGCCGTGGATTTGTCGGCGCGAAAGCCGATCAAACGATAGATGTTCACACAGGGTTCGGATTCGGCGATTGCGGCTTTCCTTTCGAAAAAGGCGAAGAATATATTGTTTACGCATACCAATACCCAGACAGCAAGGTGTTGTCAACAGGAATATGTACGCGCACGACACATATCTCACGTGCTGAAGAAGACATTTCCGGTTTAGATACGCTTTTCAAATCCAAAGGATCTTCGGTAACGGGGCAAGTCACGCGCTACGAGAAGTCTTCGCTTCTGGGCGACCCTAAATCGCCGTTGGCAAGGGCTATGGTAAAACTCGTTCGAAGCGGCGACGGAAAGCAATTTTTCGCTAAGACCAACGCTCAAGGAGAGTTCACATTTGTGGGACTCGAATCGGGAAAATACCGACTGGTTCCGCCTATCGGAAAAGGTTGGCTCGTGGAAGAATATGAGATCGATGAATTCCTTCTAAACGAGCACGGATGCGCTACCAACGATCTTTCGATCAAGAACGATAGTCAGATCGACGTTCAAGTTCTCGATCCAAATGGCCGCCCTGTACCAAGTATTTGGGTCGAACTTGTTCCAACATCCATAAAGTCGTCAACCCAACGACTTCCAGATGAATTCACCGTCACGAACCCACAAGGCGAGGCCACCTTTTATGACAGGCCTCCCGGAACGTACACCATCTCTGTGAACTTCTTTAATACGCCCGACAAAGAAGCACCGTTTCCGGCTGTCTTCGCTCCGGGTACTGAAGACCGTTCCCACGCCCGAGTCGTCGAAATTCGTCCGGGAACCCATCTATCGAAGGCAATTGTTATCAGGATACCGAGAACCCTTGATCCAGTAGACCTTTCGGGGGTTATTATTGGTCCCGATGGAACACCAGTTAAAAGGTGCTCAAGTAAATCTGCTCGACGAAAAGGCTCCCGATTCCTGCGTCAACGGATGCGGCGAGACTAACCAGAAAGGTGAGTTTACTCTGACTGGCTATCGAGGCCGACGATATTCGATCGAGGCACTGCTGCGCGACGAAAACGATAACCCGTCACTTAGCGGGGTTACTCAGTCTTTTTTATTGGATCCTAATCCAGAGCCGGTGAGAATTGTGCTCAAACCGTTGCCCCGGCAGTAAGAAATTCTACGTGCGGCCCTTATTGATTAGCTTGACTTTATCCGCAAGCGCGTTAAATTTTTCTTGCTCTCAATACCCAATTAAACCTACTTTCGGACAACCGCTAATAGCTTTTTTTGTTGTCTGGAAATGACACAGAAGGAGTGAATTTTTCTTATGGCAGAGACCGGACACGCTTTTAATTGTCGAGCACTTTGGGGCGATGATTCCATTTGTCGATGGTTACGGCGGTGAACGACACATTGGCGAGACGATCTCTCAAAACTGAGCCCAGATCAGGCGAATCGACCATACGCATAATTGCACCTAAGTGATCGAATTCACCGTCGAATATCACAGGCCTGCTATGTTAAAATTCCCCCGCTATGGAAAATCTAAAACTTGTGATTGAAAGGCACTCCGACGGTTTTGTTTCGTATCCTCTCGGGCTGAAAGGTGTCGTGGTCGGTCAGGGCGACACGTATGAGGAAGCGTTGTCCGACGTAGAGTCCGCAATCAACTTTCACGTGGAAACATTCGGCAAGGATGCATTTGAAACCGACTCTCCGGTTCTCGAGGCCTTCATTGCCGAAACGCAACTCGCCGCGTGAGAAGCAAGTTTCCCGTTGATGCACCGAAAGCCAAAGTAGTTCGCGCCTTGGAACGTCTCGGATTCTCTATAGTCCGCGAACGCGAGCACATCGCCATGGTGAGAGAAAGTCCGGACGGCACGAGGACGCCGTTGACGATGCCAAATCATTCGGCGATCAAATCTTCGACATTAAGAATGATCTGTACTCAAGCCGGCATCACCCGCGATGAATTTCTCGAAGCCTATAATAAATAAACAAGTTAAACTAGCTGATCGCCTCGATCATTTCCTTAACAGATTGGTTAAGTCCAACAAAGACCGCCCGACTGATGATGTTGTGGCCGATGTTGAATTCGGTTATTTCGAGAATCGCGGCGAGAGCTCCGACGTTCCGGTAGGTCAGGCCGTGACCCGCGGCGACTAGCATTCCGTGACTGGCGGCGTGCTTGGCGGCACGACTAATGCGAGAAACTTCTTCGGCGGCTTTTTGACGGCCTTGACCGTGAACGGCACGCGAGGCGAGGGTTAGTTCCGCGTATTCGGCGGTGCAAAGCTCGACTTGGTCGGCTCCGCAGCGTTTTGCCGCGTCGATCTGATCCGTTTCGGGGTCGAGAAAAATACTTACAAAAATACCCGCCGATTTGAGCTGCTCGACGGCAGAGTGGATCTTGTCGAAATTGCCGACGACGTCCAGGCCGCCTTCAGTTGTGACCTCGCCTGGATTTTCCGGGACCAGCGATACGGCGTCGGGCAGCGTCCGTGCGGCGATGGCGACCATTTCGTCGGTCGCGGCCATCTCGACATTTAGGTAGGTAGTAACCACCTCGCGGAGCAGCTCGATATCCCGATCCTGAATGTGCCGGCGGTCGCCGCGCAGGTGCACCGTAATACCATCGGCGCCCGCTTGTTCGCAGATTACCGCAGCGGTGATGATTGAGGGCTCGATCGTCTTGCGGGCCTCGCGAATCGTCGCGACGTGGTCGATATTAACGTTTAGCTTTGCTGGCATCACCGGAAGTTTAGCCACGAATTATCCGAATGTCACGAAGTGGGGATTTTGTTGAAATGAGTCCCGACATTTATGTAGCCGCCGGAAGGTCACAGATCATACTTGCCGCTCCGGGCGTTTCCCCGGATTTGCGCAAGCTCGGAAATCATGCGCCGCGTGTCACGCAGAACGCTGACTTTGGAACCGGCAACATCGTTCCACCGCACCGGGATTTCGGCGAGACGAAGCTTGTGATAGTCCGCGACAAAAAGAAACTCCACATCAAAGCCAAAGCGATCTATCTTCATTACGTCAAGAAGCGGACGAAACCTCGACATTCGAAACGCTTTGAATCCACATTGGGTGTCGGCAAACGGCAGCCTGGACACTGTACGTATGAGAAGGTTCATCACGCGCCCGCCCTGTTCACGTCGCCAGGGCTGATGCGTGCCGATCAGCGTCCGATCGAGGGCCCTCGATCCGAAAGTCACGTCGTAGTCGCCGGATCGAATGGGATCTACGAGCTTACGCAGCTCGTCAATCGGCGTAGACAGATCAGCGTCCGAAAATAGAGCAATCTCGCCCTCGGCCGCAAGGAGCCCGGTCCTAACGGCGAAACCTTTACCGCGATTCTCGTCGTACCTGACAACGCGCGTGGGGATGGACGGGAACTGAGGCGCTGCGCGGCGCGCGATCTCAGCCGTGTCGTCGCTCGAGCCATCATCGACGACGATCAACTCGGATTTGAATTCTTGTGTTGACAGATACTCGAGGGTCGCTGTTACGGATGAGGCGAGACGATCTCGCTCATTGTAGGCTGGCATTATGATTGAGACGTCTTTGCTCATCGTCAGATGCGGTAATGTTAGGGTTTTGAAAGCGAAAAGTAAATTGCAGGTTCCAGCAACATTTCGGCATCAAAGTCACTGTCTTAGATGTGCTACAATCGAGACGTTTGCTAGCGAAATAATGGACAAAAGATTGCCGATCGTCGCCGTGATTCTGGTCCTCGTTGGGGCCGTTCTGGGCGGTGTTTTCGGACGGATGCCGATCACGACATCTGCCGAAGGCGAGGTGACAAAAGAACGCGTCGTAACAGATTACGGTGAGGCCTTGCGGCTCGTCGAAGCTAACTACGGCGGGAAGGTAGATCACGAGAAAATCACCGACAGCGCGATGCAGTCCACGCTCTGGGTGCTCGATCCGCATTCGGCGTATTTCAGTCGCGAAGACCTGAAGAAGCTCGATGAAGAGCAATCGTCGCAGTTCTTCGGCATCGGCGTGTCGATCCTACAGCGCCGAGGCGGTGTGTACGTGCAGTCGATCGTACCGGGAACGCCGGCCGATAAAGCCGGTCTGAGATACGGCGATCGCATTATATCCGTAGATGGCCGCGACGCTCGCGAATGGACGAGCGCGGAGGTTTCCAAGAATGTCCGCGGGACGAAAGGTACGAGCGTAAAGGTTGCGGTAGAACGCGCAAGTTCTGAAAAGGCGCTGGACTTTGAGATAGTTCGAGGCGGCGTGCCTCTCCCGTCGGTTCGCAACACGTTCATGCTCCCTAATGAAGTCGGCTACATCGGCTTCACGGGCGGCTTCCAACAGACGTCGGCCGATGAGGTTCGCGATTCCATCAATACCCTAAAAAAGCAGGGAATGAAGAGCCTGGTACTCGATCTTCGCGGCAATCCCGGCGGAATACTTGAGCAGGCCGTGGAGATCGTGAGCGATTTCGTGCCGGCAGGGCAGACGGTCGTGTCCGTTAAAGCACCGCGTTCGGGTAACGCTCGGGAATTGAAAACAGTCAGCGGCTCGCTCGAGAAGTTTCCGGTCGTTGTGCTGATAAACGGCGGTTCGGCATCCGCTTCCGAGATCGTCGCCGGAGCTTTGCAGGATTATGGGCGTGCCCTGATCGTTGGCAGTGAAAGCTTTGGAAAGGGCCTGGTACAGAGAGTCTTTCGACTGCCCCATGGGACGGGCATGACGCTTACGACGGCGCGATATTACACGCCGTTTGGCAGGTCGCTTCAGCGCGACTATTCGAGCGGGTCGATTTACGAATACTATTCGCACCTTGACGCCGCCGAGAAAGAAGGGGCCGTCGATGCTGCCCCAAAACCAAAGGGCGTGCCCGTGACGTTGCCGGATGGCAGAGTTTTATATGGTGGTCGCGGGATCGAGCCGGACGTCCGCGTCCCGGCCCCGCCGACAAATGCACTTCGTTTCCGAATTAATGAAGCGGCGTTCTTCTTCACGAGACAGCTGGTTGCCGGGAAGGTTGCGGGTTTTGAGGGGCTGCGTAATGAGAAACAGAACTTTCGCGTCGCCCTGGCTCCCACTGACTTCGTCGTGTCTGACCGTTTATTCGAGACGTTCCGCAATTTTGCGATCGCGGACAATCTCCTTGGTCTAAGCGCCGAGAATGTCGACAGCCAGCTCGCCTACGCGAAGATGCGTATTCGGGAAGAGTTGGCAACCGCAAACTACTCGTCGGAGGCGGGCAGCCAAGTGCTGCTCGAAGGCGATCCGCAGGTCATCAAAGCCATTGAATCGCTGCCGGAAGCAGCTCGGCTTGCCCACAGCAGTGCGATCATGCGGGCGTCGCGGTAGGTGAAATACAGCTTATTGATTGCGACGTTTCCGTTGAATATGGAAGCGTCGTTGTTGTTTTCTGCCGCAGAGAAGTTTTATGTATAAGCAGATCGGAATTTTAACGGGCGGCGGCGATGCGCCCGGCCTCAATGCCGCTATTCGGGCGGTCGTGCGTACTGCGATCGGCGAATTCGGGATGAAATGCATTGGCATTGAGGACAGCTTCGAAGGCATCCTCGGTGAAACTCATACCGTTAAATTGACGACTAAGAGTGTCAGTGGAATTCTTCCGCGCGGTGGTACGATCCTGGGGACGCGCAATCGTGGCAGCTTCGTAAAGATGGTGGATGGAAAGCCTTCGATAAAGGAATTGCCCATCGGCGAAGCGCTTGCAAATCTCGATATTCTGGGCATCGAGGCTCTGGTGGCGATTGGCGGTGAAGGCACCCTAGCGATAGCCGATCAATTTCACAAACGCGGATTTCCGGTCATCGGAGTTCCAAAAACGATCGATAACGATCTAGCCGCAACCGAGCTCACCTTCGGATTTATGACGGCGATCGACATCGCGACTGAGGCGCTCGACCGGCTCCATACGACTGCCGCTTCGCATGATCGCGTAATGATTCTCGAGGTCATGGGGAGAAATACAGGTTGGATCGCCCTGCATGCCGGACTCGCCGGGAGTGCTGATATAATCCTGATACCGGAGATTCCTTTTTCGCTCGAGTCGGTTGCGGCAAAGGTGCAGGCCCGCGAAGAAAGCGGCTCACGCTTTACAAATATCGTAGTCGCGGAAGGGGCGACTGAAGTAGGCGGTGCCGAGATGTATTCCGACACTGAAGAGATGCGACTCGGCGGTATCGGTGAGTACATAAGACGCAAGCTGGAACCGATGACCGGTAAGGAAGCGCGATGCGTCGTTCTCGGCCATCTGCAGCGAGGAGGCAGTCCCAATGCATTCGACAGGATGCTCGGGACAAACTTTGGGGCGTGTGCGGTCCGTGCTCTCGCAAATGGCGAAGCAGGAAATATGGTCGCCCTGCAGGCCGGTGTAATCATTACGGTTCCGATGTCCGAGGCGTGTGCGAATATTAAAACTGTGCCGATCGACGGACAGCTTGTGAGGACTGCCCGCGACATCGGGATCTCATTCGCGGCGCCGAAGCAATCGAAACTCGGCGAACCTGAGATGTACGAGGTGCGCACGCTGGGCTCATAGGTTTTATATGGAAGCAATCAAAGCGAAGTTAAAGGCGGAGTTGGAAGGGTTAGAGAGCGAGCTGCACTTCAAGCTGCCAAAGGTCATCCAGCATGCACGCGAGTTTGGCGACCTGAGCGAGAACGCCGAATATAAGGCAGCAAAAGAGCGGCAGACCATGGTTCAGGCTCGGATCTCGCTTCTAAATCAGCGTCTGATGGAGGTCGAGTCGATCGATATCACAAAGATTCCGCATGACGTCGCGGCCTACGGCTCGGTGCTGGTTCTGTATGATACGGACAAGGAAGAAAAGGTCACGTACGAACTCGTCACCTCAGAGGAGAGCGACCCGGACAACGGCAAGATCTCGACCGTTTCGCCGATCGGAGCGGCCCTGATGGGTAAGGAAGAGGGCGACGAGATCCGCGTAAAAACGCCGACGGGTTTTCGCAACTTTGAGATCACGCGATTGACGACGATTCACGAAAAGAAGTGAGCCTTAGGCGGTCAGGTGTCGGCAGTCAGCTTTATCGATTGCTTTGCTGAAGGCGGGTGGCGGAGAAGCTGAATGCTTGGAGCGGGCATAGGACGTGGGGCGATGAGAATCATCAATGCGATGGTGCGAACGCTCGCGCGTAGCGGAATCTCGCCCAATATACTTACAACAATTGGCGTCACCATTAATGTGGGATGCGGCGTTCTCTTCGGATTGGGAGAGTTCTTCTGGGCCGGGATCGTCCTAATCCTTGCCAATCTTTTCGATATGCTCGACGGTAACGTCGCGCGGCTCACAGGCCGTGTCACGCGCTTCGGAAGCTTTCTTGACTCCTCACTCGACCGACTGTCGGACATGGTCGCCTTTTTGGGCATCATGATCTTCTATGCCGGGAACACGCCCCAACATTCGATTCTTAACGTCTTCCTCGCAGGCGTCGGACTGATAACCTCGGTCATGGTCAGCTATACGACCGCTCGCAGCGAGGCGCTCGGCGTTAAGGCAAACGTCGGCTTTCTACAGCGCCCCGAGCGTGTAGTGCTATTAATTATCGGCGCACTATCTACGTGGAACTGGAACAGCGAGAATTTTTTTGCAAACCGGATGCCGCAGGTATTGTGGGTCCTGGCGGTCGGCTCCCTTTGGACGATGATTCACCGTATGTTCTATATTTGGAAAGAGTTTAAGAAGATAGATGGGCCGCCTACTGTGTGATCGATTGGATTTCGGAAAAATGGACCGCTTTGACCTGGGAGAGCCTCATGCTGGGACTCGGCCTTTTTGTCGTCTCAATGGTGCTCAGCCTGGTGACAATAGCCGTCGTCATGGTCAAGATTCCCGCAGATTATTTTAGCAGTGGTTACAATCCCGAGTTCTTTCCGAACAGGTCGTGGGTCACGCGCTGGGGAGCGGTCATTGGAAAGAATCTCGCGGGCCTTCTGCTCGTTATAGCCGGCGTAATAATGTTGATCGGGCCGGGGCCGGGGATTCTGTCGATTCTGACGGGCCTGATCCTCATGGACATCCCCGGCAAGAGGCCGCTCGAGGCAAGGCTGATAAAGCAACCGGCAGTATTAAACGCTATAAATGCTCTACGCGAGCGTTACGGCAAGCCCGCACTCGTGATCGACTAATGGACTTCATCACTTCTCTGTTGGGAAGAAAGAAAGCAGTCGAGCCGGACCGGCGTTCGGTGTTGTTGACTAATGGCCGGATCACAGACGGCGTGATAGTCGATACTAAGATCGATGCCGATGGGCGTGAGCTTGTAGTGTTTGCCTATACGCTGAACGGCGTGGATTTCGAGTCGGCAGACGAGTTGACACCCGCTCAGAAGCAGGATGGAGGAAGATATGTACCGGGCTCCAAAGTAGGTATCCGCTTCGACCCGAAGAACCAGTACGATTCGATCGTTGAATAAATGTTCACAAAAATCCTAATCGCAAATCGAGGCGAGATTGCCTGCAGAGTGATACGTGGTTGCCGCGAGATGAAGATTGCGACGGTAGCCGTGTATTCTGACGCCGACGCTCAGGCTCTGCACGTCCGAATGGCCGACGAAGCCTATAACATTGGACCCGCACCGTCGGCAGATAGCTATTTGCGTCGCGACAAGATTATCGCGGTCGCGAAGGAATCCGGCGCAGAAGCGATACATCCCGGCTACGGATTTCTTTCGGAAAATGCCAAATTTGTGCGTGAGGTCGGCGCGGCCGGCTTGACGTTCATTGGGCCGCCTCCCGAAGCAATGGAATTGATGGGCGGAAAGATGTCTGCTCGTAAGGTCGCGATCGAGGCCGGAGTTCCTGTCGTCCCGGGAACCACCGAAGCGCTCCGCTTCTATGAGGATGCCAAGGAGACCGCGGCGAGGTTTGGCTTCCCTGTAATGCTGAAGGCGTCGGCCGGCGGCGGCGGAAAGGGAATGCGTCTTGTAATCGACGAGAGCGAGCTAAAGTCGGCACTCGAGAATGCGCAATCCGAGGCGCTTGCGAGTTTCGGAGACGACGCCGTGTATATCGAGAAGGCGATCGTGCGGCCACGACACATCGAGATACAGGTCTTCTCGGACAACCACGGCAATCACGTGCATCTGGGTGAGCGCGAATGCTCGATCCAACGCCGTCACCAAAAGGTAATCGAGGAGGCTCCGTCACCTATCAACTCGGCCGAACTACGTGCCGAAATGGGAGCATGTGCGGTAAAGGTCGCCAAGGCTGTTAATTACGTCGGCGCGGGAACGGTGGAATTCTTGGTCTCTGATCTCGATAAGTCATTCTATTTCTTGGAGATGAATACACGCCTGCAGGTCGAGCATCCAGTGACCGAGCTCGTTACAGGGATCGACTTGGTGAGGGAGCAGATCCGTGTTGCTTCGGGTGAGCCGCTTTCGTTCACGCAGGACGATGTACAAGTGACGGGCCATGCGATAGAGTGTCGCGTTTACGCGGAGGACCCGGAGAATAATTTTCTTCCTTCGCCGGGTAAGATCACTCGTCTCCGGTTGCCGCATGGCCCGGGCGTTCGCGATGACGGAGGCGTATACGAGGGCTCCGAGGTCTCGATTTACTACGATCCGATGATCTCGAAATTCGCAACATACGGACGCGACCGCGCCGAGGCAGTTGATCGAATGCGGCGGGCGTTGATGGAATACCAGGTGGCGGGGATTAAGACCACGCTGCAGTTCTTTCGCGAGGTGATGCTCGATGAGGAGTTCATCGCGGGGAATCTGGATACGGGCTTTATAGAAAAATTTCATGAGCGACGCAAAGCAGCTAAGCACGATGAAATTGCGCGTGACATGGCGCTGATCGCGGCGGCACTATCGTATTCGAAATTAAAACCGACGATGCTGAACGTGACGACAAAAGCGGATAGCCGCTGGGCCGCGGCCGGGCGATTGGCGGCCATCCGCAGTAGAATCTGAGTAAGTTGTATGGAAGAGTTACTAAAGCAGATGTTGGGCAAGAAGGTCGATATTACGTGCGGCCCGAACGCGGCGTTCCGGGGCGACGTGATGGACGTTAAGAATGGTGTGCTTTATCTTCGCGATGAAGAGGACAAGGTCGCCTACGTCTCAGTGAGTAAGATTGCCGTTATCTACGAATGTAAAGAGCCGACGATTCGACCGGGATTCATCTCATAGGGTTAAAAAGGCACAAGCCCGCACGCAGTAAGGGCGATACACTCAACACGGGTGAATCGCCCTTACTGCGTGCGGGCTTGTGCCCTGACATTACAAATTATCTTTCGTCGATGTCGATGACCGGCTTATCCGCATTCATGCGACGGAAGCCGACAATCCGACGTTCCCAATATCCCTTGAACGGCGAATACGTAACTCCTTTGCTCGACGAAGCGTGATAAAAACCATTCTCGTCAGCGACGACTCCCACGTGTCCGAGGCCGTTCAGGAATACGAGGGTTCCGAACTTATATCTCTCATCCCCATCAACCGGAGTCGACACTGCCCAAAGGCTGCGGGCACTCTGCCGCGAAAAGTTAATCCCAGCTTCTTGAAAAGTCGACCAGACAAACCCGGAGCAGTCATATGCGTTCGGGCCGGTGGAGCCGAGACGGTAGGGGAGGCCGTATCGCGATTTGATCGCCTGATCCAAGAGAAGAGTTGTAGAGCTGCTAAAAACGCTCCGGCGGCCAAGTGTGGACGCGGCGGCGGCGGTCGCAGTCGATTTAACCGAAGTGGTCTTTTCGATCAGCGGCTTGGTCGGCGATCTGACTACAATAATTGGATTGACGAGTGTCGGGCGTGAGGAGGAGGTCGTTTGAGGCCTGGCAGGTGGTTGCGAAGGTTGATTAGTTGGTTGGCTCGATGTCGTCCTTACTACTCTATCCCGCTGAGCATTCGTCCCTGCGGTAAAACTAAATATAAAGGATGCGGCGCACGCCGACAGACATATAGCCTTTTTCAACTTCATCTACGATTAATCTCCGTTATTTTGTGCGGGCGATCCTTGGAAGGGCGTGTAGGCGACGGTGGGCGTCCCCTATTTTAAAAACACGCAAACCAAAACCGATTCCCGAAATTCTATTTCGAATCAACAATCAAACTAGGTTGTAAGCTTTATCTAGTACGTGACCCAAAAGAGATTATGGCGGGTTCACCGTTAAAAGGCAAGTCCAAAATGAGGGTTTCTCCCTAGTGGCGTAGGGAACATCCCTAGGACATCGAAACCACCCGCCTATCACTACTCCGGAGCGCCGCATTTGTTCAGTTGTTTTTTGCGATATCTGAGAAGACGGGCAATCAGTCCGACGTTCCAGCAAAAAAAGTAAAAGCCCGGGCGCGTGCCCCGGGCTTCTTAATCCACATCAGTCTTTCGACCTCTATTTCTGGAGGACTCGTGTCGATGTTTACGCCGAGAACGACGTACCGCATCCGCAACCGCCGGTCGCATTGGGATTCTCAAATGTGAACCCCGAACCCATCATATTCGTCGTGTGGTCGATCGTGATGCCATTGAGATACTGGGCTGAGAACATATCGACAAAAAGGCGAATGCCGGATTTGTCCATGACAAAATCGCCCATCTTCGACTCTTCCTCGATGTTGAGGCTGTACTGAAATCCCGAACATCCGCCCGGCACGACACGAACACGAAGCCCCGCCGTCTCCGGCAGATCATCCTCGCTCGAGAGAAACTTCTTAATTTCGACAACGGCCGGATCGGTAACGATCAATTCCACGGTCGGGGCTGCAACTGCTGACATTATTTATGATATCTCCCGTCAAAATTTTGGACCCGCCAACGCGAATCCTTACATTAATGTCAATTTTACACATTCTGACGGAAAAGCACAAGTTAAACGCCCCGGTGCGGGAATGCCAGATCGGCCCCCGGGGCATTTAATAACGGCTAGGGAAGAACATACGACGCCGAAGCGTCGACCACGTTGGAACCAAACCTGCCGATACCGAAAATGCCAATCAAAACGGCAATCAGCATAATGGCAAGCTTTAACACGGGGTTCTGTTGAAGGTGAGTTTCATGTAGGTGAATCGTGACAAAACTGGCTGTGTTTTTGACGAATCAGTGTGCGAGAAAGCCGATAAATATCTGCATTTATTACGATAGCGTTCGCCGGAACCGAAGTCAGCGAACTTGCCTAATCGGCGGATGTGGGCATGGCTCTGCTCTCTAAACGCAACTGAAAAAAAAGGCCGACTGGATCGCTCCGGCCGGCCGAGGTTTGGTTGGGGAAAGGCAGGCAGTCCTGCCTTCCGGTTGTGTTGTAACGATTACGGGATGTAAGCTTTCGGTATTGCCCTATCCGAACCGAGTCCGAAGGCTTGGATAAGCAAGCCGGAGGTCGAACGGTTGACATACCAAGTTCCGCCGCGATAGACCGCAATATCATCCGCACCGTCGCCGTCGTAGTCGCCCGGAACCGGAATATCCGTTGAAATACCGAACGCAGTAATTTGAGTTACACCGTTGGTGCTTCGCAGAATATACCAAGTTCCATTTGACGGACGGAACATAGCAACATCTTCTTTGTTATCGTTATCGTAGTCAGCCGGAACAGGCAAGTCGCCTGCCAAACCGAACCGGACAGCATCGAAGTTCGTTGCCGGAGTCCCGGTCGGTCTGGCAATATACCAAGTGTTGTTTGACGGACGGAAGACCGCCAGATTGGTTTTGCCGTCGGCATTATTGTCAATCGCCAGCGGCACATCTCCGGTCAAGCCGAAAGGCTCAATCGTATTTGAACCGTTGCTGCTGTTCAAGATATACCAAATGCCGGTTGACGGACGGAAGACGGCAAAATCGGTTTTACTGTCGCCGTCATAGTCGCCATTCACCGGAATATCGCCGGGAACGCCCCACGACACACCGCGATAGACAAATCCGTTACTGTTCAGAACGTAGTAGTCGGGATTTGCCGAATTGGCATCCGGACGGAAAACGGCCGTATCGGCTTTGCCGTCGTTGTCGTAGTCACCGGGAACGAGCGTATCGGTTGAGATTCCGAAAGTTATTACGCTGAATCCGGCCGTCGAACGGTTCAGATACCAGTTGCCCTCCGACGGACGGAAAACCGAAAGATCGGTTCTGCCGTCACCGTCAAAGTCGGCTCGTGATTTCGGCCCCACGTCGTTGGCTTGACGTTCAAACGCTCCAATATCCGATCCATTTCCGCCCGGCGCATTCGGAATCAACGGAAAATCATATGGTCGCATAAAGCCGCGCTGATCGGTCGCGAGTGCGGTGAAGCCGGTATCAATCGCCGGGCTGCCGGCCAGCAGCGCCCGAGTAAAGGTTGGGCCACCGTTGTTCTGCAATGGGCCGAGTAGGGGATTGATTGGGACTGCGGTTGTGCCGAGCTGATTGTTGGCGCCTGAAATTGTGCTGCCGTCGGCGTTGCCGATCAGACAATAGTTGGCGGTGAAGGTACCGCGGAGATCAGGACCCGGCGCAACCGTGTTGAGAGCGACGAGAGAGTTGCCTAAGGTGGCAGTGAAAGTGGGACCGTTGAATATGCCGCCGCCTCCAATAGCGGCCGTGTTGCCGGCAATGGTACTGCTGCTGACATTCAATGTCGCGCTGGTATTGATGCCGCCGCCTTGGTTGCCGGCAGTGTTTCCGCTGACGGTGATGTTAGTGGCGTTCACTGTGCCCGCGACGCCGTTGTAGATGCCGCCTCCGCCGCCGGCAGGGGCGGTGGCAGTGGCTTGGTTCCCGCTAACTGTACTGCGGGTGATATTCAGTGTGCCGCTGTTGAAAATGCGTATGCCGCCGCCATCGCCGCCCGTGGTAGTGTTGTTGCTAATAGTGCTGTCGAAGACATGCAGCACGGCGCTGTCGTTCATCCAGATGCCACCGCCACCATTGGTTGCGGTATTGTTGCTGACGATACAGTTATTGAGAGTCAACACAGCGCTGTTACCCATGAAGATGCCGCCGCCTTTAGCGAAGTCGAGGGCGCCGTTACTAGTACCGTGGCTGATGGTCAAGTTGTTGATTGTGACGACCGCGCTGTTCGCGAGAGTGAAGATGCGAAAGGTGTTGTTGCCTCTCACGGTCACGCCTCGGGCCGTAGTAGGGAAGTTGTCTATCGTTACGGTTATAGCAATGACGGGCAACGAGCTTGCTAGAGCGATTGTGAACCGGTTGGTCGTGGGGTCGTACCCGGGGTCACTCGTTGGGATGGCGAAGTCGATAGTGCTCCCGGCGGTAGCGGCTAAGATCGCTTGCCGCAAGCTACCGGCGCCGGCGTCAAGCGTGTTTGTAACAGTTGGTACCGCTTGAGCGCTGATAACGCCCAGCAGCAAGCAAATTCCAACTAAAACTGTAGCCTGTCTTAATCTCTTTATTATTCTTTCCATGATATATGTTTGTCTTTCCTTATTACTCTCACTAGAGAAACCTCGGGCGATCAAGATTGAGCGCAGAAGATTGGTCTGATAACGAACTGCGTGATAAGCATATACTAAAAAAAAAGTCTTGTCTATGCGTTGGCAAACATATGATATCGAAATCGCCACCCTCGAAGGGTCGTTTCAGGAACCTAGGTGATTATCCAACGCCCTGCAAGAACGTAGAAGGCCGCGCTTGTGCGCCGGCAAATACCTGATTGCTTGCGCGCCGTTTGAGCGGTTTTCGAATTGGCTCGGGCGGGCGTGCGGGAATAAGGTTCCGGCTCTGGTTTGTGGATCAATTGGAAAAGGGTCGAATCCGATGCCGAAATGTTGCTCACCCGGTCCTTGTCGGCGTAAGTAGATTCAAAGATCATCGGATAAACGCCCGGAGTGTTTCTCTCGAACTTACATTCATCCCTTCGCCGGGTCGGTCCTTATGGTGAGCGATGTAGAACGCAGTCCCGCCGGCCTCAAACGGTATGGCTATGCCTGCGCCGTTCGGCACCTGAATAGCCATTTGAATCAACATCGCGCCGCCGCTTAGCTCAGTCGACATATCGAGATTGGCGCCTTTTTTAAAATCGGCGAGAACGACAACTCTCGCGCTAAGCTGTTTCCGGCGGGGAGAGGCGTGGGGTTATAACCGCCGGCGCCGTTGTTCAAATAGACGGCAATAAAATCTCCTCCGGCTGCCGGGCGATTGGTCGCAACCAGGCCGGCTCGGCCGTGAAATCCACGTCGGTTAGTTCGTCGATCACACTAATAACCCGCGGCGCGAATGCGAAACGCTTTGAACTCACCGCTATAACATACGCCTCACCCGCCAGCACATCATCAAACCGGTAATATCCGAACGCCGATGTAATGACAGGGCGTGTGCCGCCATGGCTGTCGGCAAGACTGACGATCGCGTTCCGCAATCCATTACCGTTCGCCGTTGGAACACGGCCTTTTCTCACGCAAAGCCGCAAAGCAAGAAATGTCGTTCATAAACGTTTTGTAACTCGAGATCAACCTGATGGATAATGTTGTCCTCGTCGCCTACGGGAAGCCGGCCGGACCAGAATTGTGTCTCGTCGGCGAAATTTTCCTTATACGCCAGGATACTTATGTCGCCGCCGTCCAAACGTGGATGCTTACGGTCTCTCATTCAGGTAAAAGCTGAGAATCTTCATTTCATGCGAACCCATTTCGTAGTGGGTATGAAGCGGCTTTCCTCACTGAAGTCGGTGAAGTTCCTTTCGGGAATTTCCGCGTTGTCATACCACGGGCCAGCCAGCTGCAGGACGGTCATTGAGGGCAGTTCAAGCCAGCCGCGGATGACCCATTTTGTCGTCTTTGTGGATTTTCCCGAATAGCCTGTTCCCTGGATCGAGAGAAGACGACCATCGATCGAGTATGCGCCGGTTTTCGTATCACTTTCCGTCTCGTACTTTTTTTGCACCGAGTGGAAATAACTGCTGTATGTGCCATCGCTCTTGAACGTCGTCTTGACCCCAAAGGCGGTCGTGTCGCGCCCTGCGCTCTTACCGCTCCCGCTATAAACATATTCCGTCGTCATGCGATTCGGCCCATCGATCCACACACCGGCCAGATCGGCCGTGGTGAGCTGGCGCGAGGGCTGCGGGATGATGAGGTTGCCGCCGTCATCGAAAGCCACAGCGCCCGATGCCGAGGCAGAACCGGTCGTCGCGGTATTTGTGTAGGCGGCGGTTTTGTCTAAATCTATCCCGAGAATAAACGTCTCTATTTGTTTTATATAGGCTTTTTCATTAAAAACGCCTAGAACGCTGACGGTTTTTCCAAAACCGCTGAAAACGGTCAGAAATGCCACACCTTCTTCGACCGGCGAAGCTCCCCCAATTACTATCCAGCCATCAGCCGCCTGCGTTTCGGTTGGCGGATTTGCTTCCGCCTTCATTGTTTTGACGACCAGATTATTCCACTCCCGTTTAAAATCGCTTTGGGCATTTCCCGTTCCAGGCGTCGCGCCGTAAAGCGTGATAATGCAAAACTTGCCGGTGGTTTGATTAATCTCAGTAAATCCGACGATGTTTTCCTTCGGGGTTATCGTCATGCCCTGCGGCGGCGTGTACTGGACAATGCCGAGCTTTTCCGTCTGGCAAAAAGCCGTCTGCAAAAAGAAAAAACAAAGGATTTGGCCGAGGAACAAACTAAAAATTACATTAGTGTTTTTCACGAGATTCTCCCGATTTCAAAACTACAATCCTGGCGGACTCGAGCGACAAACTCTCATAAGCGAAGCGTCAGATCCAGTCAAACACGATCTGTACGCCGGAGATCAGGGCAAAGCATTGAATACCAGATTCTCGATATCGAAATTGACCACTACCGACTGGCTCGGATTGCTGAACTGATAGCGTTTACTGCTGATGGTCGCGGTATAAGTTCGCTGCACCTCTACCGCCTCGAAGCAGAAATAGCCGAAGGAACTGGACCTCGCCATGCCGATCAGACCGGTCTCATTGCTTAAACTCACGGACGCTCCGTACAGACCCGCGCCGTTTGCCGTCAACGCACGCCCGCAGACTCTTGCCGGAAATGCCAGGTAGTCGTGCTGCCAATCGGGATACCCCTGCCCGGCGTTCAGAATACCGGCCGTTATATTTACCTGATTCGACCCATCGGAGTTCATCGTCCACAGCTTGACCTGGCCCGAGGTGTTTCGAATGAAAGCGATCTTTTGCCCGTCCGATTTCCACGCGGGGTATGAGTCATTAAAAGTACCGTTCGTAAGCTGAACGCGGCCAGTGCCGCTTGCGTTCATGACGAAAAGCTGAGAGCCGTTCGGGCTGCTGTCGGCAAAGATGATCCGCGTGCTGTCGGGTGACCAGGCCGGAAATCTCCCCGGCCCTAAAAACGTGCGGCCAGTGCCGTTAATGTTTATCACCGCAATGCCGCTTCCCGCTTGATTGGTTTCAAAGGCGATCCGCGATCCGTCGGGCGACCATGCCGGTGCCCCATCGCTAATTGGAAATTGATTGGTCAGTCGAGTGACATTCGAACCGTCAGCGTTCATCACATAGATCGAGCCGATCTGCGCATCGCGGTTGCTGCCGAATGCAATCTTTGTTCCGTCCGGTGACCAAGTCGGATCCGCATCTGAATTATTGATTCCGGCGCCTGTAAGAAGGGTCAGGCCGGTGCCGTCCGCATTGACCACATAGAGGCCGCGTCCGGGAGGCACGTCACGGTCGCTTTTGAAAGCTATTTTTCTGCCATCCGGCGACCAAGCGGGCTGGACATCGTTGGTTCCCGCATCGATAACCCTTACCGGATTTGAACCGTCGCCGTTCATCATCCAGATATCGCCGGCGTTCGAAAAAGCAATTTTGCCGTCGATATACTGTGCCGATGCTTTCGTAATTGATAAAGCCACTAGCATTATCAAAAAAAAACGTTAAATTTATTTGTCTCATGTCTGTCGATTCCTTTTCAATCTCCTTTTTCCATCATATGCAGCGGCACAATCCGGTTAAGACTTTGAATTATCAAAAAAACGCGGTCCCGGATGGGGAAGGGGTTGGCACCCGGAACCGCCGAATAGGCTTAAAAGCAGCCCGACAAGAACTACGGAATATAAGCGGCCGGCACCGGTACGTCGCCGGTCGTCCCGAATTTGCTGCCGGAAATCGGCACACTGCGGCGTGTGCCGCCATGGCTGTCGGCAAGACTGACGATCGCGTTCCGCAATCCATTACCGTTCGCCGTCTCTCGAGACCGAAACAGTTGCCGCGGTGGGTCCGACGATCGTCAACGTCCCGTTTACGGATGTAATCGTAAGCCCAACCGAGGCGTCATTTGTCGCACTGACAAGCGTCTGCGTCAGCGGCGATGGACCCGCCGTCCAAGTTCCGTCACCGCACAAACGCACTCGGCAGCGGTATGTCGCCCGCGATCCCGAACTGCTGTATGAGAGTTCCTGCGGTGGAACGTTGGGCAAACCAGGTCGAGCTAGAGGGGCGGAAGACAGCGGCGTCGTTTCGTCCGTCGCCGTCGTAGTCTCCGGGAACCGGCACATCGCCGTTCGCACCGAACGGAAACGCGTAATACGAAAAGTCTTCGCTTCTCAGCACGTTCCAGAACCCCGTCGAAGGCCGCCAGAATGCGATGTCGGCCTTGCCGTCACCGGTGTAGTCTCCCTGGACGGTTTTATCGGTTGGCGTGCCGAACTGCAATGCAAACACAGAGGCGTTAGAGCTTCTACGCACCCACCACTCACCGGCTCCACTCGAACCATTTGGTCGATAGATCGCTATGTCCGCTTTCGCATCTCCGTCGTAATCAGCAACTGTCGGAACGTCACCCGCAGCTCCAAATCCAATGATGTCCGTGCCTCCGCCTGACTTCTGGATAAACCAAGTCAGTGTCGAGGGACGAAACACAGCAGCATCAGCTTTGCCATCCGCGTCATAATCCGCAGGAACGGGGACATCCCCATTCGATCCAAAAGGAAACGCGTAGAACGAAAGATCTTCGCTCCTCAGCACAAACCACTGCCCTGTCGAAGGCCTAAAGAAAGCCACATCCGTTTTGCCGTCGCCCCTAAAGTCAGCCGATGCGATCCTGTCCGTGCCAGCCCCAAACTGAGTCGCAAAATTCCCGCCATTAGAACTCTTGTAAATCCACCACTCGCCCGGCCCTGGCCGGAAGATCGAAATATCGGTTTGCCCGTCGCCGTCAAAGTCGAATACCGTTCGCCGGGGAGCACTGGCCGCCGAACCGCCGCCCCAAAATCCGCTTGCAAGGCTAAAGCTGCCGCCGTTTGATGTCGTCCCGGCGACCGGCTCGCCTATCGTGCCGTCGAGCGTAAACGTCCCGGCCGTCGCCCGCCCGCCGCCGCCCGCGATCACGGATTTGGTAATCGTGAACGTGCCGCCCGTTTGTGCGAATGCCAACGGAGCGACTAAAAAAATCAAGAGAGTGCCGATTGTTGCTAGCGGTTTCATTGTTCTACTCCTTTTCTACAAATGCCGGCCAACGGATTTGACTGACAAACAAGGGCTACCTCGGCGAACATCCTTTCCCCGTCGGTTTCAGTTGGCAAACAATTTGCCTTAGTTCGTCGATCTCCTTTTTTAGGGCCTCGATCTGCGTTTGCTGCTCCTTGACGGCATTGACCAGAACGACTCCGACGCGGTCGTACTTGACGCCTTCGATCTCGCCTTTGGCGTTATAAGTAACAAGCAAAGGCTCGATGGCCGCGACATCCTCAGCACCTAGGCCGAGATCGTGCATTCCGCCTTCTTTCCAGTCAAACGTGATCGGCCGCAGGCGATTGATAAGAGACAAACCCGGATTGAATGGATTTATATTTTGTTTGTAGCGAATGCTCGATCCACAGGTGGCGATTTGAAATGCGGCGTTTTGGCAAAGCTGAGTTGTTCCGCCCGAACCGAGGAACATACTGATATTTCCGTTCACATTGAGCCTGTCGGCTGGATTAGGGTTGCCGATGCCGACGTTACCGTTTTCCAGGATGACGAGTCTTCCGCCGCCGATTCCGGGCGCGTCGACGCGAAACGCGCCCGCTCCGCCAAACGAGGCGACGGTGCCGCCAGCTATGTTCGTTTGAACTCGAATACCCGTATTGGACGCATCATTAACATGTAGCTTGAAAGTCGTCGGGCCGGTGCCGATGCCGACATTGCCCGAAAAGTCCGCAGTCCCGACGACGCTGAGCCGATTTGTAGGACTGGTCGTGCCGATGCCGACGTTGGTGTCCGCGAATGCGCCATTGATGCCGTTGATGCTTCCCAAGATCAGCGAATTGCTTTGCGACACCAGCGAGTATGAGCCGATGGCGGTGGCATTGAAGAGATTGCCTGAGGCGACGTTCGCGCTCTTTCCGATGATGGTGTTTTTACCTCCCGTTGTGTTATCGAAACCGGCAATCGCTCCGATGAACAGGTTGTCGCCGCCCATCGTGTTCCTTTCACCCGCAGCGTAGCCGAAGAATGAGTTTAAGCCGCCCGTCGTGTTAGCAAAACCGGCACTCGCGCCGACGAACGAGTTGGAGTTGCCCATCGTGTTATAACCGGCGCCCGAGCCGACAAACGAGTTGAAGTCGCCCGTATTCAAATTGCCCGCATTAACACCGGCAAACACGTTATTTATTCCCCCGCTCAAGAATTTATTACCCGCAAGTCTATATTCCGTTGCTGCATTAAGGATATTCGCGCTGCCGTTGCCGCTAATGTTGAAGTTAGCGGTTTGAAAGGAAGCTGTGTTTTGAATATAATTCGCATTTCCGTTCGTCGTCGTTAGATACTCATTTGCCGCTACCCCGCCTAGCTGGGCAGTATTCAGACTGAAAATGGCATACGGCACACTATTGACTCGTTGGCGTGGAGCGAGAACCGTATAGGGGTTCGGACTCCCGGCTGGTTTGACCTTGATTGAGAGCCATCGGTCTACGCCCGGAAAAACGCCGGCTCCCAAATCGAGTTTAACGGAAAAGATTCCGTTATTGACAGCGACATTCGGGAAGGTTGCAAAAGTGACATAAGTTCCGCCCGTTTCGGCAGTATAAACGTCAATTTGAATATCATAATTGCCGTTCGCCGCGTTCGCACCGTCTTTCAGGCTGCCCTGATAGTTAAACTCCGTCGTCTGTGCCTGAGCCGCCTGCACCGCAAACAGCGCAATTATTAAAAGCAGAAAGTTTATTTGGTGTTTCATATTATTCTCCTGTGTTTCCAAATTCCAGATTCTAAGTTTCTCACAGTTAGCGGATCGCTCGCGGCCACCTGCTTACGGAGGCGGTTCTGACCTGTCCTTGCTAATTCTTCGGTCTGCAAATCTCCGCGGTTGGATATTGCGAACATACCAGGATCTTCAGTGATTCAATCTGCTGCTGTTGTTTTTTAAGTAATTCCTTCTGCTCGTCGATCTGCATTTGCTGCTCCTTGACGGCATTCACCAGAACGACTCCGATGCGGTCGTATTTCACGCCCTCGATCTCGCCTTTCGCGTTATAAGTAACAAGCAAAGGCTCGATGGCCGCGACGTCCTCGGCACCGAGTCCGAGATCGTGCATCCCGCCGTCTTTCCAATCGAATGTGATCGGCCGCAGGCGGTTGATAAGAGACAAGCCCGGATTGAATGGATTTATATTTTGTTTGTAGCGAATGCTCGATCCACAGGTGGCGATTTGAAATGCGGCGTTTTGGCAAAGCTGAGTTGTTCCGCCCGTACCGAGGAACATACTGATATTTCCGTTCACATTGAGCCTGTCGGCTGGATTAGGGTTGCCGATGCCGACATTGCCGTTTTCCAAAATCGTCAATCGTCCTCCGACCACGCCGCTCGCGTCAACGTAAAATGATCCCGCGCCGCCAAATGATGCAACCGTGCCGCCAGCTGTAACGGTATGGACGCGCAGTCCGGTATTCGAGGCATCAATAACATGTAGTTTGTAGGCCGGAGCCGTCGTGCCAATGCCGATTTTCGTGTCGGCGGCTGCACCGTTGACACCGTTGATACTACCCAGGACTAACGAATTGCCTTGAGTGACTTGAGCGTTTGCACCGATAGCGGCAGCATTGATGAGATTGTTTGAGCCAACATTCGCCCATCTGCCGATTATTGTGTTGAGCGTGCCGATGGTGTTCGCTTCACCGGCATTATATCCGAAGAACGAGTTGCTGTTGCCCGTCGTGTTCGAGGAACCGGTATTCAAGCCGACGAACGAGTTTTCGCTGCCCGTCGTGTTCGAGTAACCGGCAGCCCTGCCGACAAGGGTGTTATCTCTTCCCGTCGTGTTCGAGATACCGGCCAACGTGCCGAAAAACGCGTTGGCGTCGCCCGTCGTGTTCGCATTGCCCGCGCTGAAACCGGCAAAGAGATTATGGCTTCCGACGCTCAACACGCGGTTGCCGCCAATGTTGTATTGAGTTACCGCGTTGACGGCGTTGCCCGAAAGCGTTCCACCCGCCGTGCCGTTGCCGCTGATGTTGAAATTGCTGGTTGCTTGCGGCGACGTCGTGTTTTGTATGTAATTCGCGCTTCCGGCGGTCGGTGTTCGAGCGTCCGAGAGCCGCGCATCACCGGTCAATACATACTGCCCCGCCGCCACGCCGCCAAGATTCAAAGCATTGGTCGCGGTTGTCGCATTGGTCGCGTTAGTGGCGTTGGTGGCATTAGTCGCATTCGTTGCATTCACGGAGCTGTCGGCCGTCAAGCTTTTTACCGCGTAGGGATTACTGTTTACCGGTTGCCGCGGTGCAAGCGTGGTTAAACTTGGCTGTCCCGACAGCCGGACGCGGATTTCGAGAAACCGGTTCGCCCCCGGAAACTGGCTGCCGAAATCGAGCGATACGGCAAATGTACCATTCGCGACCGCGACTGAATTGCGACTAAGCGTCGAGCCGATCTGGCTGCCGCCAGTAAGTTGATCAAACAGGGCAAATTCAAAATCGTAATTGCCGCTCGCCGCATTGGCGCCGTCTTTCAGGCTGCCCTGGTAGTTGAACTCGGTCGTCTGGGCCGAAACCGAGCCGAAAATAATAACAATGAGAGCCGCCGCTGAAAATAGTAGGCCTGCCTTTTGCATCGCTTGCTTCTCCTTCAAATTGTCTTTGTACCGTAAGTCAAAGATTTAGTTCATTGTGGCGAATACGCCTTTGCGGCCGGTTTCAAGCCGCAGACAAATTTGTCTCAGATCGTCCGAACCTTGCCTCGTACGGGAAAATCCGCGGCACCGCGGCTACCCGTTACTGCGGTACTATACCCGCCAGCCTAACCGCTGTAAGGCGGCGGACAGTGACGTTGACGCCGCCCCCATTACTACCTTGATAACAACTGACGGATGCGGGAGTGGCTCCGAACGTCGTCGCCGAAACTGTGTGGAGAGTCGTTGTTACGGGACCAGAATTGCCGCCGACAGTGATCCCATAATTCGAATCCACATAAGCCGACGGACTGAGGCTGCAATAAACCACGCGGGAATCGAGTCCTGGATACACAAACGACATCGTAGCCGTAAGAAAGTATGTCCCTGCTGGAAGAGGGGTGGTTGCAACTATGTTGCTACCATTAATGAGCGTGGTGGTGGTGACAAAGGCGGTATATGTTGCGCCCGCAGTGGTTTGCCCTGTCCCATCTGGAAACTTAAAGCCCCCCGAAGTGCTTTGAACTGTTCCATTAACGTCGAGCTTCGCGGTCGGATTGTTCTGCCCGATGCCGACATTGCCGTTTTCCAAAATCGTCAGTCTTCCTCCAGGAATAAAGGGTGCATCGACATAAAACTTTCCATTTCCCCCAAATGACGCTACCGTCCCTCCCGCTGCTCCTGTTGCTACCCGTATTCCGGTGTTCGAGGGATTGACCACCTCAAGTTTGAATCCCGGCTCCGTCGTGCCGATGCCGACGTTGCCGCCGAAGATCCCGTTCCCGCTGATATTGAAATTTGCGGTTTGCGGCGAAGTCGCGTTTTGAATGAAACCGCTTGCCGTCATTCCGCCAAGCTGCGTCGCGTTGGTTGCATTATCCGCATTCAGGCTTTTCACCGAGTACGGCGCGCTATTCACAGGCTGTAGCGGTGTTAAAGTCGTAAATGCACCGACGCCGGATGGCCGGACGCGAATCAAGAGAAATCGGTTCTCTCCGGGAAACAGGTTGCCGAAATCGAGATTGACGGCAAACGTGCCGTTAGCGACGGCGACGGCGTTTCGTGTAAGCGTCGTCCCGATCTGACCGCCTCCGGAAAGGGCGTCAAACAGGGCGAATTCAAAATCGTAATTGCCGTTGGCCGGATTAGCCCCGTCCTTCAGGCTGCCCTGATAGTTAAACTCGGTCGTCTGGGCCGAAACCGAGCCGACAATATTGAACGTGAACAGAACGATCACAGCCATTATGGTGACGTTATATCTGTTTATTCGGTATTTCATTTACTTCTCCTATTTCTCCGGATCGGCCTGAATGCCGGACGGCGCCCAATCGACGTGGCTGTCTGCGAAATCTCCCTTGTGGAGTGCTCCGCGGGCGTTGTGGAGTCCATTTCCCCCATCGTGGAGTGCATTTCTTCCGTTGTGAGGTGCTCCGACAACACCGTCCGGCTTAATTCTTTGGCCGGCAGCCTCTGCAATCAATCGGCCATAGATACTACCCGTATGGGAGGTGTGTCCTGTTTCGGGAACGACTATAACTTGTTACATCGGCCCTGATAAAAAAGTCCCGGGTGGGGAAGGGGTTTGCACCCGGGACCCTAAAGAGGCTCGAAGGCCAGCCTCAAAAAACTACGGAATATACGCCGATGGCACGGCGGCATCGCCGGTCGTTCCGAATTTAACTCCGTATAGTTTGAAATCGGCACACTGCGGCGTGTACCAGCGCTGTTCGGAAGGCCGGTATATAGCAATATCCGTTCGGCCGTCGCCATTGTAATCGGCGGGGGTGAGCGCGTCACCGGAAGCTCCCCACTGGCGATAGACCGCCGCGCCGGAAGAACTATTCAGGATGTACCACACGTTGTTCTCCGGCCGGTAGACCGCAAAATCCGTCTTGCCGTCGGCGTCGTAATCGCCGGTAACGCGCCGGTCGGTTGCCAAACCCCAATTTTGATAAACAATCTGCGAATTGGAACTTTGCAATACATACCAAGTCGCGTTTGACGCTCTGAAAACCGCCGCATCTTGCCTGCCATCGCCGTCAAAATCGCCACGAACAGGCGCGTCGCCGTTTGTTCCCCAGGGCAGATAAGTTACATTGCCGTTCGGATTATTCAGACTGCCGCGATAATAAAAGATACTTTGGGCTCCCGTTGCTGCCCCGTTGCGATAAACCGACGAATCGGCTTTGCCGTCGCCGTCCCAATCGCCGACAACACTTGAGTCGTCCCCCGTTTGCCCGAACTGATCAATCCGAACGGTGCTGCTGGCACTTTGAAGAATCCAAAACGCCGCAACAGAAGATGCTCCGGGACGCCAGATAGCAATGTCGGTTTTGCCATCGCCGTCGTAATCAGCCGGAGCGAGTTTGTCCGTGGCGAGACCGAACTGTTGGGCAGAAAACCCATTGGTTGTTCGATTGAGATACCAGGTTCCGTTTGACGGACGGAAAACGCTCAAGTCGGTTTTCAAATCGCCGTCAAAATCGTTTTCCGTTCGGGTGAACAACGCGCTGTTGCCGTGATAAAGCAAAAAGCCGCCTTGCCTGCCGACGACCAGATCATCGCGTCCGTCGCGGTTCGCGTCTATCGTAGCAAGGTGCATATCCGTCGAACTGGTCGGCACGGCGATGGATTGCACGAAAGCCGTGCCGAAAGTGCCATTGCCGTTGCCGGGCAAAATCGTCAAGTTATTCGCTCCGGGTTGAAGGATATTGTGGCGAATGGCGAGATCAACCTTTTTGTCGCGGTTAAAATCGCCGACCGTCATTTGCTGCGGATTATTGTTTAGGGGGATGGTCAGCGCGGGAGTGAGACTGCCGGTGCCGGTGCCGAGCAATATATAAATATTAGTGGTAAAGGTGCTGTTGAATTGCGAGGCGGCTATATCGGGAATGCAGTCGCGGTTAAAATCCGCCACTACTATCGCGGGTGAGCCGTTGCCGGGGTTATTGATCGGCGCGTTGAAGCTCGTGCCGTTATTGATGAACACCTGAATTCCCTGAGCCGCCGGTGCGAGGCGCATCGCTACGGCGAGGTCGGGTCTGCCGTCAACATTGAAATCGGCGGTTTTCAAATCCTGACAAACGGCGGCGGTGGTGAAACTCGCCGTCGCGCCGAAGCCGCCCGCGCCGTTGCCGGGAATCACACGCAGTTCGTTCTGATTGTTGCAGAGGGCGGCGTCGAGATTGCCGTCGCCGTTAAAATCGGCGGACGCGATTACCGGCGAGCCGCGTTCGGAGTTGATATAAGCTCCGGTCGGGAAATTACCCGTGCCGTTTCCCAGACGGATGTGCAGCCCGGTCGTGAGTCCGCCGCCGGCGAAAACTAAATCTGGGTTGCCGTCGCGGTTGTAGTCGCCGATGGCGACGGCGTTCGGGGTAAGATCCGCCATAATGTTGATCGGCGCGCCGAAGCCGCCCGCGCCGTTATTTAGAAAAACGGCGAACGGTCCGAGCGCGGTTGTGTTGTTGAAATTCAGCGTCACCAAATCGGGAAGACCGTCGTTGTTGACATCGCCGACGGCAAAGCGCGGCGTTTGATTCGGGTTGCCAATCGTGTAATCGTTTTGCAGTTGCAAATTGATGGTTTGCGCTGTGCCGATAAAAGCCGACGCGCAGAAAATTAACATCAACGAAATGCTGTTAATCAAATAGAATGTTGTTTTGTTTTTCATAATTTTTCTCCTCTTATGTTTGGAGTCCCGCCTTCAGGCGGTGGACGTTTCACCGTCGGGAATTTCCTCGCGGTAATTGTCGTGGCTTGGCTGGCAATCGCCGCCAAGTGAAACATCAAAAACAATGCGCTAAATCACGATGTAAAATTTCTTGTTCATAAGTTTATTCCTTTGAAAACTACCTATTTCGAGATTCATCTACCTAAAACGGAACTTGGCAAAATAATTGCTGCCGTCCGTCAGCCGCAGGACCAATAATCGGCAGGTGCCTTTCCATGCCTTTTCGGTTTTCCAGATGTATTTATATTGATCCGCGGCCGCGTCGTAGCTCAAGCTGCTTCCGCCGGCCGAAACGGTTTCCTCTATGACCGCGCCCGGCTCGGTTGCGTCGCAGGCAACCGGACTCGATGCCGGATAGCCCGCCGCAAAGATGTTCAAGCCTTTGTTTCCGCTTAATGAAAATTTAACCGGAATGGCCTGGCCCGCGTTTACGACGTTGACAACCGGCAGTTCGTCAACCGGCTGGAGAAAGCCCGAGAAATTATGCAAAACGGTAACGGTAAAACTCCCCGTGTCGGTGTTGCCTGCGGCGTCGGTTGCCGTAACATTGACGGTAGTTGTACCCACCGGGAAGACCGCTCCCGAAACCGGATTCGTAGTAACCGTTACCGTGCCGCTGTCATCGGTCGCCGTCGGCAGCGGAAATGTCACCGCCATCGAGGTCGCTGTCGAATTAAGCGGCAGCGAAACGACTACATCTGTGATCGGGTCAAGAACCGGCGGCGTGGTGTCGGCACCGCAGGTAAGTGAAAATGTAGAGCTTTTGATGTTCCGCGAGCTGGCACCGTCTTCGTCGCTCGCCCAGACAACGCGCAGGTCGCAATTCGGCAGCATGGAGATGTCGTTAAGCTGTTCGGTCACGAGCGGCGTATTGGTGATCTGATACAGGAGATTAGTGGCTATGTTGTAGACGTAGATGTCGCTCGACGAGCCGAGCGTCGGGCGGCTCTCGAAGGCGATGAAGTTCCCCGCGATGCTCGGGTTGTGCTCGAAGCTGGCCAGCTGCAGCTGCACCTCGGCGCCGCCTGCGACCGGGGTCCAGAAGATGTCCGAGTTCCCAGCCCGGTACGAGTCATAGACGACGAGCGTTCCGTTCGTGTCAGGGTTGGCTTCGGCGTTGGCCGAGGCGACGACCGGACTCACAACCCATTCCTGGCCAACTTTCACCGCCTTCCAGACGTCACAGTTGCTCAACGACGAGTTGCAGTGCTCCCAGGTGACGACGCTGCCATCCGGAGAGACCGACGGGCTCTGGTCCGGGTTGGTGTCCGTGGTGATGCGCCTGGAGGTCGAGGTGGTGAGATCGTGGATGACGATCTCTCCGTTCGCCTCGAGGCCGAAGTCGACATAGGCGACGGTGGGGCCGCCGATCGCCGAGCCGAGGCGGGTGGTCGCGTTCGCGGGGTCGAGCTCGATCGGCGCGCCGCCGGCCGTCGCATCGAACACCATCACTGCCGTCTTCACGCCGCTGATGACGCGGGAGAAGACGACCTTGCTTCCGCTGATGTCAGAGAGGAGGTCGCGCGCCGAAGCGCCCATCGGGATCTGCGCGTCGACGGCAGTCGAGAACTGGTAGTACCGAATCGAGAAGTCTGAGGTGTAAGCCACCCAGTCGCCGCTAATGTGCGGGTCGTTTTGGTCGCCGGCGCTCGCGTTGATCGTGACCGGGGTGAGCGTCGGCGTTACGCCATTGACCGGCACTACAACCTGCGCGGCTGCCGTTAAATTCATTGTAAAAAGGATCGTGCAGATTATTAATATGTTCTTTTTCATTTTATTTACCTCGACTGAAAACGGCATATTTGCCTAATGTTGATCGTGCTGACAGTATGCGGGCGTCAAAACGCGCCCGTGGTTTGGTTGAATTCGCTAAACCCGACGACGTTTTCCTTCGGCGTTTTCGCCCAGCCTTTCGGCGGCGCGCATTGGACGATGCCCAACTTTTCCGTCTAACAAAAAACCGTCTGCGGAATGAACAAAACAACTATTGTCAAGACGACTACTGACGACCGCGCCAGAAGCGTCGCGGCCGTCAGTCGGACTAACGCTACGGCACAAAAGCATTAGGAATCGGTTTGTCATTCGCCAGACCGAACTGCACCGCCGCAGAACCTTGCGAACTTCTCAACTGATACCAAGTTCCGTCTCGATAGACTGCTATATCAGCCTTTCCGTCGCCGTCGTAATCCGCCGGAACAGGAAGGTCGGTTGATAAACCGAATTGAGAAGCCGTATATCCGTCTCTGCTTCTGAGCAGAGACCAAACACCGCCTCGATAGACGGCTAAATCAGTCTTGCCGTCGCCGTCGTAATCGGCCGGAACAGGTTTGTCTGCTCCAAAACCAAAATGAACTGCCGTGTAGCCGCTTTGACTTCCGAGCAGATACCAGACGCCGTCTCGATAAACGGCGTAATCGGCGCGACCGTCGCCGTCATAATCGGCAGCGACGGGTTTATCCGCGGCGATGCCAAACTGCACGGCTTGATTTTGATTGTTCGTCAAATTAAGCGTCCACCAAACTCCGTTGCGATAGACAGCAAGTTCGGATCGTCCGTCGCCGGTGTAATCTGCCGGTTGCGGAATGTCACCGGTCAAGCCGAATTGACGAATCAAAACGCTTGTGTTGGAGCTTTGCGCGATATACCAGGTTCCGTCTCGATAAACAGCCAAATCCGTTCGTCCGTCACCGTCGTAGTCGGCTGGCACAATTCTGTCAGTAGATAAACCGAATTGGGCGGCGGTAAAGCCCGAACTTGAACGAAGCTGATACCACACTCTATCGCTCGGACGGAAAACCGAAACGTCCGCTCGTCCGTCGCCGTCAAAATCAAAAGGCGAATATGTGCTGCGTCTCGTTACATAAATATCACCACTGCCGAAACCGCCCGGACGGTTTGACTGAAAATAAAGCTCGCGTCCGTCAAACGATAGCGACGGGCGAGCTTCGTCTGACGCGCTGTTGACGGTTGCGCCTAAGTTTTGCGGCGTTGACCATGCCGAAAGAGTGTTTTCGCGTGTCGAACTGTAAATGTCGGACAAGCCCAATGTGCCCGGACGGTCTGATTCAAAGAGAATTTCCAAACCGTCGCGTATGCGGATATTCGGCCGTCGGTCGTTGAATGTAGTGTTTAGTCCTTCGACCAGAACTGGCGTGCCAAACGAGCCGTTCGGCTGTAGAGTGCTGACGTAAATATCCTGCAAGCCCGGTCCGCCCGGTCGGGCGCTGCTGAAATAGAGAAAAGTCGTTCCGTTGTTATTGGTGAACAGGGAAGGCGTAATATCGACCTGCGGACTGTTGAATTGACAACCCAGATTGATTGCCGGTTCCCATCCGCTTTGGTTATTCAAACGGTGTGAAACATAAATATCAGCGG
>Ga0136640_10000015_pt1 | contig 63959 bp, 55 predicted proteins | sample AntDrymUQ8642106_2_FD_105498 | JGI IMG/M metagenome (GOLD analysis project Ga0136640, IMG submission 105498) | Polar desert sand microbial communities from Dry Valleys, Antarctica - metaG UQ864 (21.06) | ecosystem: Environmental > Terrestrial > Soil > Desert | place: Antarctica: Dry Valley...
AAGCGTGTGATCAATCAGCCCGGCCCAGTCGCGGGCCGTTGCCGTCTCGCCCAGCACGATGCCTATGCGCTGGGCCCCGGCGTCCACAATGCGACGAACGTCGGCCTCGCAGAACGTCGGGCAAACGTCCTCGCTGCCGAGCTTGGCGAGAACAAGATCGGTGATCTTATCGACTAGTTCTTGATGGATACCGTTCGCGGTGGTCATGACCCTTTCAGTTTATCAGTTGCGATATTGGCGATCGATGTTTTCGATCTTTGCAACGCGCTTTTTATGGCGCTCTTCGGTCATCTCGCTTGTCAGAAACGCATCGATAATCTGCTTAATCTGCTCGAAATCGTTCTGACCCGCACCGAGGCTCAGGACATTCGCGCCATTGTGTTCGCGTGAATTCTTCGCCAGTGCCGGCGAGTAACACTGGGCCGCACGTACGCCCGGCACCTTGTTTGCGGTCATCGCGCTGCCAATACCGGCGCCGTCGACAATGATGCCGACTTCGACTTGCCGGCCGGATACGGCCGTCGCGACAGCGTGCGCAAAATCGGGGTAGTCGACCGCATCTTCGCTATCAGTCCCAAAGTCACGAACGTTGAGGCCGCGCTCGATGAGGTATCTCTTGATTTGCTCTTTTACCTTGAAACCACCGTGATCGCTCCCGATGGCGACCGACCGCACCTTACTTTCGGATCGGCGCGGCGTCTTTCTTATAAGGAGAATATTTCTGTCGCGGACGATGTCCTCTGCTAGTGAGGTGAACCGAGCGGCTTCTGCAACACGCAGTCTCGATCCGAGTTCGAGACCTCGCAGATCGTCCTCGGTTATCAAAGTCTTTGCAGACTCGTCTCTATCCCACTCGCGAGCGTTCTTTTCTTCGAGGGATTTTACAACCACGTGTTTCGGCTCGAATCGGGGCGCTGGCGCGTCGGGCTCTTCGACGGGCACCGTCGCGAGAACCTGCTCGACGAGCGCCCGAATCTTCGCGCGCTTTTCACTACTCGAATCTGTCATAGATGCTGCGAGAGCCTAGACGTGTCCCGTCAGTGCCACACGGGTCGCGACTTGAATCGACTCGTATGTTTGAATAGTATTTCGAAATACGCATTCAATCAAACGACAGATATGAGCCCTGAACCCAAACCCAGTCAGAAGACTGAGTTTACGAACGACAATCTGGAAATTCTTTATTCGGCGGACGCGATCAGCGGTCGTATACGAGAGATGGGCGCGGAAATCAGCCGCGAGTACAACGGGAAGGATCTCGTCCTGGTCGGCGTTCTCAAGGGTTCGTGCGTCTTCCTCGCGGATCTGATGCGCGAGATCGATCTGCCGCTCACAATCGACTTCATGTCGGTATCGAGCTATAAAGATGGCACGAAATCCACCGGCGACGTTGAGATCATAAAAGACCTCAGCAACAACATTCGCGACAAACACGTCCTAATCGTCGAGGACATCGTCGATACCGGCCTGACGCTTTCCCGTCTACTCGAGTTGCTTAACTCACGCGGGGCCGCGTCGGTAAGGCTTGTGAGCTTCCTCGACAAACCTGAGCCCCGGATCATGACCGGGCTAAAGATCGATTACACGGGATTCATCGTGCCCAATAAATTCGTAGTCGGCTACGGCCTTGACGCGGCAGGCCGATATCGTAATTTACCTTTCGTCGCCGTAGTTAAGGACCCAAGTGCGGCTTGACCGTCGCCCACCGCTCCCGTATAATCTGAGTTTTTCGACTAGCCGCGTGTATTGCGCTGTCGGAAGGAGCTAAAAATGGCTTACTCAATAATTAAGACAGGTGGAAAACAGTTTGCGGTCGAAAGCGGACAGACGCTCCGCGTTCCGACGATTGCATCGGATGCAGGAAATTCGGTGGATCTCGATACTCTTCTTGCTGACGGTAACACCGGCGCAGGCACGCTGAAAGCGACAGTTTTATCGCATGGCAAGAACGACAAGATCATCGTTTTTAAGAAAAAACGTCGTAAGCAGTACAAGCGCAAGCAGGGACACCGTCAAGGCTTTACTGAAATAAGGATCGACTAAAATGGCACACAAGAAAGGTGTAGGATCATCACGAAACGGGCGCGATTCGAACGCGCAGCGACTCGGGCTCAAGAAATTCGGCGGGCAGCATGTCCTCGGAGGCAATATTCTCGCTCGTCAGCGCGGCACAAAGTGGAAGCCGGGCAATAATGTCGGCCGAGGTAAGGACGATACGCTCTTCGCTCTCATCGAGGGAATCGTAAAGTTTGAGAACAAGGGTCAAAGGGGCAAGTTTGTGAGCGTCTACGCTCTTGGCGCCCCGGAGCTAGAAGCAAAAGCAGCTTAGTCACATCCATTTTAGATTCTCAGGCACACGTCTCAGGCGTGTGCTTTTTCTTTTAGCTCATCCAAAAAAGGCTGGACCGAAAAGAAATTTTTGATCCGTAGGGTGATGTGAACTCGTGGTCGACCATATTTTTCCACAGGGACGATGTCGGTGTTAACAGGGTGTAAATTCAGCCTGCGGAAAACTCCTTCTATTCCCACAGTTTTTTCCACAGCATTCGCACATAATGCCGATGAAATAAGGGCGATAGTTAAAGTATTTTCTACTTGACATGCAATTTTCCGGGTGTAAGATAGCTTCACAGTCGAGATCGCTTACGGGCGTTTCGACCGGAATCGGAAGGTGAAACGGAGGTGGTGACACACCGTTTGTGAACAGAAGGAGCGGAATGCCGCTGTTCGAGAACGTCCGATATCGAAGCCGAAAGGCTTGCTAGGATCGACAGCAATGTTGATCTGAATTATCCGGATCACAACGGATAATGCCCTCGGGAAATGATCAGTCCGAGTTGGTGCAAGAGTCGCTCGCGTTTACTTCTTCGGAAGGACTGCTTGAGCGGATGTCGCCGGTAAACGTATCCGGCGGTGGAGGAAAAGCCACCACAACAAAAACCTAACGGCTTCATCGCCTGTTCGCAGGCGTAAACAGAACGGCCTCGTGTCGATCTGGTTGCTGACCGGAGACGGCTCTCCGCAGAGCGACTTCGGGATACAAACTCGGTGATTCGAACGTGTACATGCGAGAATCACCACCCTCTATTAATGGGCTTCGGCCAATTCTTATGGGGAAAAAGAAAAGCGTCACAATGGGCAACCTGCGTGACGCTTTTTTTTCGTGTTTTGATTCCCTGCGCCTGCAACCTACAATCAAAAAGAAGGTGTTTCTAGATCGCGTAAAAATCAGGGTGAAGGCGGGCGACGGTGGCGACGGCGTCACGGCGTTCCGCCGCGAGAAGTTCATTCCGCGCGGGGGACCTTCTGGTGGTGACGGCGGCGTTGGCGGCAGCGTCTGGATCACCGCGACTGAAGGCCTCAACACACTCTTGCACCTTCGCTACAATCCCGAGCACAAGGCCGAAAGGGGCAGACACGGCGAGGGCTCAAATCGCTTCGGCAAGGACGGCGAGAACCATACGGTTAGCGTACCCGTGGGAACGCAGATCCTCGATGCGGAAACGAATGAGATACTTTTCGATTTCACTGAGGCGGGCCAGCGTTTCATGGCAGCCCGGGGTGGAAAGGGCGGATGGGGCAATGCCCACTTCGCTACGCCGACGCGCCGGGCGCCAAAGTACCACTATATGGGTCGTCCGGGAGAGGAACGGGAACTTCAGCTAGAGCTAAAGCTAATAGCTGACGTGGGGCTCGTTGGCTTTCCGAATGCCGGCAAATCAACGCTGATTTCGGTCATATCTGCGGCAAAGCCGAAGATCGCCGACTATCCATTCACTACTCTGGAGCCGAATCTTGGCGTTGTTGATATGGGAGACTTTCGCACGTTCGTGGTCGCGGACATTCCGGGCTTGATCGAAGGGGCCTCGTCCGGGGCCGGGCTGGGCGACCGATTTCTAAGACACGTGGAACGCACAAAGCTGATATTACATCTGGTCGACGTGTCGTCGTCCTCTGGGCGCGATGCGATTAGCGATTACGAAATCATCAACCGGGAACTCGCAAACTACGATGCCGAGCTTGGAGCCCGCCCGCAGATCGTTGTGGCAACGAAAATTGATGCTCTCGATGAGGAGGAGCGATTGACTTCGTTGAATACGCGCTCGATCGCCGACGGCAAACCGTTCTACGCGATCTCGTCAGTCGCTAACGAGGGCGTGAAGGAGCTCGTGAACGCCGTTTCGCGCGCCCTTGACGAGCCCGAAGGCGGATAGACATGAAGCGAGTCGCATTTTATGGTGGGAGCTTCGATCCGGTACACAATGGACACCTTGCTGTCGGAGAAGCCGTATCCCGTTTATTTGCGATAGATCAGTTCGTATACCTTCCCGCCTTCCATGCTCCTCATAAAAAGCGGCTTGTGCCTACCCCGGCGATCGATCGCTACACAATGCTTTGTCTCGCAACGATGCAAGAATCGCTACGTGTATCCAAGCTCGAGCTGGAAATGCCCGCGCGACCCTATACGATCGATACGTTGGGCAGGTTAAAGGAACTTTACGCGGGCGATGAGATCTTTTTCGTGATGGGTGCTGATTCCTGGCTCGACATCACAACTTGGCGCGAATGGGAGCAGGTCCTAATGCTCACGAATCATATCGTTGTAACACGGCCGGGATATGGGATTGGCACCGATCACGTTACGAGTAAAGTTCGCTCTCGCATTATCGATGCACGCGGTCGTGAAGCGATCGAGAGTGACGACTCGCGTACATCCATCTACTTTACCGACGCCATTAACACTGAGATTTCTGCCACGTCGATCCGCAGTAGAATCCGCGGGGAGGATTCGTCGTGGATGTCCGATGTGCCTGAGGCGGTTGCAAATTACATAGAAAAATATCAGATTTATAGATAATGGAAGAAGTCCAAGAGAAGTCGCTCCACCCAACGCCCGCAAAGCAGGCCGCGTCAGCGCAGAAATCGTTAACGCTGGCGGAACTCGAGCCGGATATTCAGCTAGCGGTCGAGAGTGCCAGTGAGAAAAAGGCCTTCGACGTGGTCGTACTCGACCTGCGTGAGATCGCAAGCTTTACGGAGTTTTTCGTCATCGCAACTGGAGCCAATCAGCGCCAAATACAGGCGATTGCCGACGATATTAACGAGAAACTTAAGAAACAAAATCGGTCGAAGCCGATCCGCATCGAGGGTTACAATAGTGCCGAGTGGGTGCTCCTGGATTACGGAGACTTTATCGTTCACATATTCGATAAGGACGCGCGCGAGCTCTACGATCTCACCCGCCTCTGGAGCGACGCCGGCCGGGTAAACCTCCCTGTCGAAATCGCGGCCGTCACCAAGTGACCCGCGCGCTATGAAGCTGCGTTTCATTTGGGTCGGTAAAACACGCAATACGCACTACAGAGCATTGACAGCCGACTACGTGGCGCGTCTTTCCCATTTCGCCCAAATCGAAACCGCCGAAGTAAAGGATGGGGGCGGAGCAGGTGAAGAAGGACAACGCATCCTTCAAAAACTGAATCCGAACTCCTTCGTGTGCCTCCTCGATGTGATCGGCCGCCAGATCTCGTCGCACGAGTTCGCGGACGAAATTGCGGCTTGGCAGAATCGCTCGTTAAAGGAAATCTGCTTCGTCCTTGGCGGCGCCGCAGGAGTCTCAAATGCGGTTGCGCACCGCGCCGACTATAGGTTATCCTTATCGTTTCTCACATTTACGCACGAGATGGCTCGTGTCTTGATTGTGGAGCAAGTTTATAGAGCCTTTACGATTTTAAGAGGCTTTCCGTACCAGAAATGACGAAGACTGCTATTAAAGACCTGAAAAAGAAACTTTTGGCCGAGCGCGAACTGCTGGTCGAAAAGCTCAAAGGAAACGACCTCTCGGTCGATGACGCCGAGACGCCCGATCCGGTCGACCTGGCCGTCCGAAATTACTCCAAGAATGTGCAGCTCGCCGTCTCGGAGAACGAAAGCAAACAGCTTGCCCTCATCGACGAGGCTTTGATCCGCATTGAAGACGACGAGTATGGGGTTTGCCAGAACTGCGAGAAAGGGGTTCAGGCAAAGCGACTGGCCGCGATACCCTGGGCCCGTTACTGCCTTGAATGCCAAGAGCTCTTGGAAAAGGGCCTTCTCGACGAAGAGTAATCCAGCGGTCGATGCTCACGACACTCCTTAACCCTCTCTGTTCTTTAGTTTATCCCCAGCAATGCCATGTCTGTCGGCATGAGGTCGACGAGGTGTTGGGCGGAGTTGCGTGCTCCGCGTGCTGGGCCGAGACCAGGCTTCTATGCGGAAGCGAGGCTTCGTGCGCAAAGTGCGGAGCGGTTCTAGCCGATGACAGTCCAGGGGCCACGTCACACTGCCGGCAATGTGAGGATCAATGGTTCGGGAGAGCTCGGGCGGTCGGTATCTACGAGAAAGCACTCTCGTCCACCATTCTCGCTCTCAAGCACGTGCCCGAACTTCCGAGAAGGCTCCTTCCAAGCATACTGGTCGCCTTCGAACGCGAAGATTTTTGCGGTGCGACTTCGATCATTCCGGTTCCCCTGTCAAGGCGGCGCGAATTTGAACGTGGATACAATCAGGCTCAACTGATCGCCGAATTTCTGGCAAAAAGTACGAGCATCAAATTAAACGTGCAGAGCCTCCGACGGAAAAGGAATACGCCGATGCATCGCGTGGGTATGGACCAGCGGGCTCGCGAGCTGACACTGATCGGTGCATTCGAGGTCACAGCGCCGCGGCTTATTGAGGGCTCACACGTTGTGCTCATCGACGATGTGTTTACGTCGGGCTCCACTGCTTCGGCATGCGCCGCGATTCTGAAAAAGAATGGCGCGGCCGAGGTTGATGTCTTCACCCTCGCCCGCGCCACACTCTCCCGTCGCAGTTGAATCAAGGAGCGTCGTATCTCGGAACAGGAATATCTCCGCTCGTGCCCCAACGGGTCGCAAATAGCGCTCCGTTGGAACTTCTAAGCGCGTACCATTCGCCAGGACTCTCACGAAAAACGGCAATATCATCACGCCCGTCCCCGTCATAATCTCCGACAACCGGGATATCGGAACTGATTCCGAACCTCCTCTCAAGCGAGGAGGACGTTGTGCTCAGGAATGAATACCACGTACCGGTCGACGGGCGATAGACCGTTATATCGGAGCGTCCGTCGCCGTCAAAATCGCCCGGTGCTGCGATGTCCTCGGCGATTCCATATCTGGCGGCAAAAAACGAATCGTTAACGCTGTTTATGCGATACCAGATACCTTCACTAGGCCGATAGACGCAGATATCGTACTTGCCGTCACCGTCGTAATCGCTTGCCGCCGGAACGTCGGTAGAGATACCGAATCGGACCGCGCGAAAATTGCCCGGACTCGTAGAGCGTCGGATCCACCACGTGCCCGTCGAGGGCCGGTAAATCGCAATGTCTGCTCGCGCGTCGCCATCGTAATCGCCTTGGGTCGGAATATCGCCTGCGAGGCCGAACGTCACATTTTCGACTGTACTGTTGGAGCTTCTAAAAATGCTCCAGCCGTTTGTCGACGGCCGATAGATGGCGATGTCCGAAATATTATCGGCGTCGTAGTCCTCTGAGACCGGCTGGTCGCCGCTCGTTCCGAACTGCTGGATGCGATTCGTACCATTCGACGTATGCAGCACGTACCAGACGCCAGTGGAGGGGCGGAAGATCGTCGTGTCCGTTCGAAAATCACCGTCAAAATCCGCTGAGGCCCTGGCACGAACAATCTTATCCACCGTCCCGGCCAGGCCGCTCACATAGACTTCGCCGTCCTCGTCCTCGCCGAAGGAGGAGACGAGCCGCGGCGAGTCTAGCAGCATGGTCTGTGTCGCCCCGTTCCACGTGAAGATCTCTCCCGTGCAATAGTCAGCGTGGAGGTACGTGCCGTTCGGAAACGTATTCTGGGTACCGCGATACACCACGCCGCCGGTGACTGAGCATCGCGGGCCGGCGTTAGCATATTGAAAAACTGGTGGAATATAATTGTTGGGGTTGCAAAGCGTGGGATCATTGCCGGTGCAGTTAGTCCCTTCATATACACGCCAGCCATAGTTGCCGCCGAGGGTAATAATATCGACTTCTTCAATGGCGTCCTGCCCGACATCGCCCACCCAGAGCTGATTAGTGCCGCCACGGTCAAACGAAAAGCGGTACGGATTGCGCATACCGATCGCATAGATCTCGTCAGCTCCCGGAACTGTCCCGGCATACGGATTCGTCGGCGGGATGTTATAGGCCGGAATCTGGCCCACCGGCGTGTTGATATCTATTCGAATGAATTTGCCCAGCAGCACATTTATATTCTGCGCGTTGTTCTGCGGATCGTTGCCCGAGCCTCCGTCGCCGGTGCCGGCATAGAGAAATCCGTCAGGACCGAAGGCGACAGTCCCCCCGTTGTGATTCGAGAAGGACGCGTGCGGTATCGTTATGATCGTTCGCACGGGCGTCGGATCGGCTTGGTTCGGGTTGCTCGACGACGCTTGGTATTCGGCGATCTCGATCGCCCCGTCCGCCTGGCGCGTATAGTAGACGAAGAATCTGCGGTTGGTTGAGTATTGAGGATGGAATGCCAAGCCGAGCAAGCCACGCTCATTCCCCGACGAACTGACCACTGAAGATATATTCAGAAAGTCCGTGAATACGTTGGTTCCCGGCTGAACAACGCGAATAATGCCCCGTTGCTGGACCACAAAAAGACGCTTGCTCCCGTCTCGAGCGCTCGTCACCTGCACGGGAAGGCTCAGTCCGCTAAGAAAAGGTTGGAGCCGGATCGTAAGCGGCGACGGTGTACCCTGCCCCGCAATGCTAGCGGTCACGACAATTGCGACAACTATAGAGAGAAAAATACCTCGTATCTTCATCATTTCTCCTATCGAATATAACTCAAGAGACTCCGCGGAATTCGGATGCGTGATCGCTCGCGATCAGTGATGGAGGGGGCTTATATCGAATTTCCTTGACTCGATTGTATCCGCTCGCGGCATCCCGACGCAAGAAAGATTCATACTCGATAGCGTGCCGACTTTCGAGCCTCATCTGCCGGGTTCGGAATGTTCTGCAGGCGCATCGAGATGTCGGCGGTCATTTTTATGTCGGCGCGTTCACCTCGCACAAGATGCGCGTAGCCTGCGGCGGCGATCATAGCGGCGTTGTCAGTTGAGAGGTGCCTCGACGGAAAATACACCGGAAGGTCGAGGCTGGCGCCAATGCCATTAGCCGCGGCGCGGAGGGCTTCGTTACACGCCACTCCGCCGGCTACGATTAGCGTCTTGGGTCGAATATCTAAGGCAAGCTTTCGTAAGGTGTTAGTAAGTGCCGAAATAACAGCTCCCTGGAAACTCGCGCAGAGATCGATGATCTCGCGGTTGGGCTGAGCCCCGGCCTCTAACGGCTCAATGCCGGCCTCACGAATATATCTCGCGACAGCGGTCTTCAAACCGCTAAAGCTCATATCCGGTCTCCCGTCGGAAATCTTAGCCTGTACGAAGCGCACCGATTTAGGATTGCCCGCGCGCGCGATTTGCTCGATAATGGGCCCGCCCGGATAGCCGAGCCCTAGCATTTTCGCCACCTTGTCAAAGGCCTCGCCCGCCGCATCGTCACGCGTGCGTGAAACGATTTGGAACTTCCCCTCGTCCGGGATATGAAAAATATTCGTGTGGCCACCGGAGACGATCAGGGCCAGAGCCGGATACGAGATGGGCGGATTCTCGAACGCGACGGAGTAAACATGCCCTTCAATATGATTTACACCAACGATCGGGAGATCGCATGCGTAGGCGAGGGCCTTCGCATAACAAACGCCGACGAGTAGCGAGCCGACTAGCCCGGGCCCCTGTGTCACCGCGATGCCGTCCAAATCGGCAACGGCGACATGAGCGTAGTCTAAGGCACGCTTGACGACCGCGTCGATCTTTTCGAGATGCTCACGCGAAGCAATCTCGGGGACCACACCGCCCCACTCGGCATGTAAATCTACCTGTGACGAAATTACCGACGACAAGATCGCGCACCCATCGCGCACAACCGCCGCCGCAGTTTCATCGCACGAGCTCTCGATCCCAAGAATTAACACCCCAACAGGTTATCAAAACTGCACCCGAATCTCCGCCGTGCTTACCCCGCGTCTCATCTATGAAAACTCGTCTTCTTTGTGTAAACTAGCGCAAAGACTTTGTGTAAACTAGCGCAAAGACAATGAAAGATCGCCTCACAAAAACTGGTTACTTGCGATACCTAAAGTGCCCGCCTGAATATTGGATGTGGGCGAAGGAACCGTTGCTCGAAACGCATCCGCTGACGTTGGAGGCTGAACACCTACGCCAACAGGGCTATGAGGTTCAGCGGCTCGCACGCCGGTTAGCGGTTTTCCAGTCCACTGCCGAAATGGCCGTTGACTTCGAACGCACTTTCCAGACCGTAGAATTTCTCGCCCGTGCCGACATCGTCGTGACTGACCAAACGACCGGGTCAATAGATTTTTACGAAGTAAAGTCGACGTCCGCGGTCAAAGAAGAGCACTACGACGATTTGGCGTTTCAAAAGCTGACGGCGCTCAGAGCGGGGGCAACTGTCGTTCGATCCTTCGTGCTGACGATGAATGCCGACTACGTGCGCCATGGAGAGATCGACCCTGAAAAACTTTTCGTTATCCATGACGTCACCGAGAACGTCGATGCGCGCCTCGAGATCACCGAGCAGTATGCACATCTCGCAATACGCTACCTGGACGGAGTGCCCGTGCCATCGCTCCTGGATTACTGTAAGGAGAACAAGCTCGACTGCGAATTTCTCAAGCAGCACTTTCCGGATCTCCCCGATTACACCATCTTCGACATTAGTTATCTGAAGACCGACAAACGCCGCGACCTGCTATCGCAAGGAATCGTGGCCGTCATCGACGTACCGGACGATTTCCCGTTATCTGATAAGCAGCGCATTCAGGTCGAGGCGGCGAAATCCGGAGTTATCACGATTGATGTAAATGAAATCGAGAAACGGATGGATCAGTGGCAATATCCGCTGCACTTTCTCGATTACGAAACGTTTGCCTACGCCATCCCGCAATTTGACGGTATAAAGCCGTATCAGCAGATGTGCTTTCAGTTCTCGCTTCACACGATCGATGCGCCGGGGGCAGCGACTCGGCATTCGTGGTATTTATCACGCGGCGATGATCCTACTCCACCGCGACTGTTGGTCGAGGCACTACGAGAATCGATGTCTGGCGGAATCGGTACGGTGTTGGTCTGGTACGAAGCCTTTGAGAAGGGACGCAACTCGGAAATGGCAGAAATGTTTCCCGAGCACGCTGAGTTTCTAAATGAGGTCAACGCAAAAACCTACGACCTGATGAAGATCTTCTCAGACAGGCTGTACATCCATCCGGAATTTAAGGGACGCAGTTCGATCAAGAAAGTTCTACCCGTGCTCGTCCCCGAATTGTCCTACGACAATCTCGGAATCGGCGAGGGGATGACCGCTACCATCAAATGGTTTCGAGCGGTTAAATGGGACTCTCCCGACGATGCCGAGCGGGAACAGATCTTTACGGATCTCGACGCTTATTGCTTTCAGGACACGCTCGCGATGGTAAAGATCGTCGAGCGCCTGCGAGCCCTCGAAGCGGCGAGCGAGACAGCAGCGGTGCAGTCGTAATAATCCCGTCTGCATTCCGGGCATCGTTTCATAAAGCAATTCTATTCCGGCAGATTCATCCGTTTCAGCAGATCCTTAAATCGCGGGTCGTCGCGGAGAGATTCAAACGGAATGTGCCTTCGGATTGTCGCTAAATTCCCACTTCGGTTTTGGAAGTCTTTTTCCAACCATTCAAACGCTTTGTCCTTTTCACCCAGTCCCGCATAGACGGCAGAGATATATTGTCCATGCGCTTCCTTCCGGGCGTATTTCTCTTCCAGTTCTTTGGCAACGGCAATTGCCTCGGCTCGTTTTCCCGCAGCCGCATAAACATAACCCAAATCACCGAGTGTAACGCCCGCTCTGTTACTTAATTCCCCCGCCTTTTCTACTGCCGCAATCGCTTCCGCATTCCGTCCTTTTGTTACATATGATATTCCCAAATATTCATAAGCTCCGGCGTAATTCGGATCGAGTTCAATGATTTTGAGAGAGGTTTCAATGCTAGCATCGTGGTTATTTTGCAGTTGGTACAGGTCTGAAACATTAACGCTGATCACGCTCGAAAGCGGATCAAGCTCGTGTGCCCGCTTGATCATCGCCGCTGCCTCGTCATTTCTTCCCAAGTTCTTGAGGAGTATCGAATACCAATGATAGGCGGTTGCATAATTCGGATTGATCTCGATTGCTCGTTTGAATTCTTTTTCCGCTTCCGCCCATTGCCACAACTGTCTGTTGACTAATCCCAAGGTGGCGTGAGGCTCGGCTAGTTGACCGTCAATCGCTAAGGCCCGCTCGGCGTAGGCTTTCGCCTGAGGTGCTGTTTCGCTTGTTGGAGTTCCGGCGTATTCGTTCAAAACTGCGTAGCAATCCGCGAGACCGACAAAAGCCAAAGCGTAATTCGGGTCTCTGTCCGTTGCGATTTTGAACTGCTCAATCGCTTTCTTGAGATTTTCAGCCGTACGTCTGTTCCAATAATAACGGCCTTTCAAGTATGCTTGATAGGCCTCCGGGTCTGTAGTCGCGGCCTTGGTTACTTTTGTTTCTTCCGCCCCGGATAGTTTGGCATTGAGTTTGGTCGAAACGTCCTTGGCAATTTCGTTTTGCAAAGAAACAAGGTCGGACTGTTTGCGTTGGTATTGTTCAGTCCAAATCACGCTGTCTTTTTGCACATCAACCAGTTCCAAACTGAGCGTTAATTGATCACCGCGCTGGACGACTCGCCCGTTCAAGATCGCCTGCACATTCAACTCTTTGGCAATCGTCTGCAAATCCGTGTCTTTGCCTTTGTAGCGAAAAACCGACGAACGCGGTTTGACGTTCAAATTCGGCAGATTCGACAAACTCTTAATGAGCGTCTCGGTCATTCCGTCCGATAGATACTCGACATCCGCGTTGCCGCTCTCATTAACAAATGGCATCACCGCGATTGATTCGATCTGTTTGGCACTCGAATTCGAATACCGATAGCCAAAGAATCCGCCGATAAGTAGCAGAACCGCGATCCCAATTCCGGCAAGTAATTTCGTTCGCCCACTGAGCGGCTTCGCCGCCCGATGCGCGGAAAGGCTCGGCCTTTCCGACGAGTTACCTGAACTTCCCCGAGGCTCCGCCTCATCTCCGGTGTGAGAGATCGCGCTTTGTTCCGAGGTATTTATCTGCAATCGGGTTGGTGACTCACCACGCAGCTGGCCGCCCGCTAACGCAGGCGGTTCTGAAAAGATCGCCGTCGCCGGTTCATCAAGAGCATCCGTACCGCTCGCCGGACCGTCGAGCAGCGCATTTCCATCGTCGAGACAGTAGAGCAACGTCTCGTCGTAGTAATCCCGCCTGCATTCAGGGCATCGTTTCATAAAATTCTATTCCGGCAGATTCAGGCGTTTCACGAGACTCTTAAAGCGCGGATCATCGCGGAAAGGGTTCATGTACGGCTCAACATTCGATCGATATAATTCCCAGTCGCGTGCTTCAAAGCCCTGGGTGAGTTCCACGATCCCTTTATCTATGTCACCAAGTGCTCCATAGATGGCCGCAATCCGGGATGTCGGTATGTATTGCGTCTTAGCGATCTCGCGAAACCTGCTGATCATTTCCTCGGCCTTGTCCCGGCGACCGACTTTCGCGTACGCAATTCCGGCATCCCGGAGCGGAAATTGATTCATGGGATCGGTTTGCAGCCATTGTTCGTTGTGCGATACGGCTTCCTGGTACATTCCTTTTTCAAGGTAGGCCTGGCTCAGCATCCAGCGACCAATTGGGTGTCCAGGCTCGATCTCGTAAGTTTTCCTGGCCTGCTCCAGAGCCTCGTCCTTCTGTCCCGCGGTAAAGTAGGCCAATGAAAGAGTTCCGCCCATGCTGATGTCGAGCGGTTCGAGTTCCAGCCCGCGCTTTATTTCCGCAATGCCTTCTTCAAAGCGGCTGGTCGGCATTAGGTATACCTGTCCGTAGCGAAAATGAGCGGCGGAATTATTAGGATCGAGCTCGATCGCTCGTTTGAATGATCGCTCGCCGTCGGCCCAATTCCAATCGTAGATTATTAAGCAGTAGGCCAGGAACGTGTGGGCCTCCGCCAGTGTCGGATCAATCTCGAGAGCCTGCTCAGCCGCGGCCTTTGCTTGTGGAAACGCTTCCTTCGGCGAGAGGTAAGGATAGGCGGGCATACTTCCGTATGTTTCGGAGATCCTTGCGTAGGCAAGCGCAAACTTGGGGTCCAGTTTGATCGCCTGCCGAAAATACTCGACAGCGCGAAGCATCTCGTCTTTGGTTCGCTTGCCAAAGCTGTAACGGCCTCTCAGGTAAAGCTGATAGGCGTCGTTATTGTCCGTGTATTTTTTTGTGATGCCTTTTGTATCGTTGCCCGACAGCTTCAGTTCAAGCTTTTGCGTTATTGCCGTAGCTATCTCACGCTGAGTCGCAAGCAGGTCCGACATCTTGCGTTCGTACTGTTCGCCCCAGAGCGATTTGTTGTTTCGCGCATCGACCAGTTCGACGGTGATATTGAGATTGTCGCCGCGTTTCACCAGTCGCCCGGTCATTACGGCATCGACGCCAAGCTCGCTCGCGATCTTTGCAATGTCGGTCTCTTTGCCCTTGTAACGCATTACCGAGCTGGTCGGGCTCACCTTCAAACCGGGCAATTGCGTCAGCCGAAAGATCAGCGACTCCGCGAGACCATCTGAAAGGTAATCAGTGTCCGCATCAGAATTCCTATTCTCAAACGGCAAAACCGCAATTGAGTTGATCTGTTCCGAAGATGGAGGTTTGAAATATCGGTAACCAAAGAATCCGCCAACGACGATGACCGCAAGCAGAAACGGCGCGGCGATGAGACGTTTGTCGAAGCTGCGTTTTGGCAGATCGCTGATTGTCGACGGCAAGACCGCCGTTTGCTCGGTAGTGTGGATCTGAGCTCGGGTCGGTGCGTCACCGACATCATCAGAGGTGTGCAGAATCGCCGTCGCCGGTTCGTCCACGGACGTCGGGCCTTCGAGCAGCGCATTTCCATCGTCGAGACAATACAGCAGCGTCTCGTCGTAATAATTCCGGCGGCATTCAGGGCATCGTTTCATAAAGTATCGTTCGGAGGTTCGCCCGTACTATTCGGGAAAACCGACTTTTCTTAACAACTCCTGAAAACGCGGGTCGTTGCGCAAAGGATCAAGGCGCGGGTCAACTCTGATGAGGGCAATATAGTATTGGCGATTTTCATAAGCCTTGTTCAGTTCGGCAAAGGCCTCGTCTTTCTTGCCGAGTTCCGCGTGAAATGCCGCCGCGTTGTGCATTGGTGAAAGAATTGGTTCGCGTACTTCGGTTACCACGCGCAAAAAACCCTTCCAACCGCCCATTGCGAAACTCTCTCGAATCAATGCCGCGTTTGCCGCGTTGCCGAACAGTTCTTGTTCTCTGGCTTGCGCTTCAACGCTCTCGGCATAGTTGCCTTTCACCTGATAAAGGACGGCGAGGCCGGCATAAACGGACGCGAAATTAGCATCCAGCTCGACCGTTTTTTTTAGTTGCGCCAGCCCGGCATCATGTCGCCCGGCGAAGAACAGGCTTTCACCATAATGCCGGTTGATGATTAGTGAGAGCGGGTCAATTTCTAAAGCTCGTCGGTATTCGGCAAATGCTTCCTCATGTCGACCGAACTTTAAACTGAGTAGTTGAGCATATTGGTGATGTGCTGTCGCGTAGTTCGAATTCAGTTCAATCGCTCGCTTTAACTCGCGTTCCGCTCCGGCGAAATCGTAATCGTATTCAGTCAGAATAATTCCGAGCGCGGCGTGGGCTTCAGCCAAAGTATTGTCTAGCGATAAGGCTTTCAGCGCGGCTTCTCGCGCTTTCGGCATCGCTTCACGCGGTGACGCGCCGCCATAAGATGCAAGAAGCGCGTAAGCATCGGCGAGACCCGAAAAGGCGAGCGCGTAGTTCGGGTCGGCGGCGATTGCCTGATCAAAATACTCGATTGCTTTTTGCGAATCTTTCGGTGTGCGCTTATTCGCATAAAAACGCCCTTGCAAATAAAGATTGTAGGCTCCGGAGTTTTCCGTGTAATTCTTCGCCAATCGCTGCTCGTCCGCGCCCGACAATTTTGTTTTCAGTTTTTGCGATAGCTCCCTGGCGATATCGCTTTGTAGCGATACAAGATTCACCATCTGGCGGCTATAATTTTCCGTCCACAAAACGTTTTCAGTCTGCGCGTCAATCAGTTCGACATTCAAGATCAAATCCTGCCCACGCTGTACGACGCGCCCGTTCAAGATGGCCTGTACATTTAACTCCTGGCCGATTGTCCGCGTGTCTATTCCCCCGCCCTTGTAACGAAACACCGACGAACGCGCTTTGACATTCAGATTCGGCAATTGCGACAAACTTGCGATCAGTGTCTCGGTCATTCCGTCCGAAAGATATTCGACATCCGCATTGCCGCTCTCATTGACAAACGGCATCACGGCGATGGATTCGATCTGTCGGGTGTTGGAGCCAAAATATCGATAACCAAAAAATCCGCCGACCAAAAGCAAAGCGGCTAACCCGGCAAACATAAATAGCTTAGTTCGGTTGCCTTGCGGCTTTGCCGGCCGATGTGCGGAAAGGCTCTGCCTATCCGACGAGTTATCTAAACTTTCCCGAGGCTCCGCCTCCGCTTCGCGTGGGAAGATCGCGGTTTGATCGGTCGTAAGTATCTGCGGTTGAGTCTTATCCTCACCGACACGGAATCCAGTTCCAGCAACAATAGGCGCTCCCGGTTCTGACAAGATAACCGTCGCCGGTTCGTCCCGAGACGCCGGCCCATCGAGCAGCGCATTTCCATCGTCGAGACAGTACAGTAGCGTGTCGTCGTAATAATCCCGGCTACATTCAGGGCATCGTTTCATATGTGGCTGAAATGGAAAGAGGTTAAGGAATAATACCGCGACTCGGCAAACGCGTAAACATCCTTTAGACCTTTAACTTATGATCTAACCATGCAGCGGCAACCCGAGTGATGGCGATGATTACTTCTCCGATTAGCATAAAGCGTCTGTAGTTTTACATACTCTCAAGATACTTTTACATTCTCGATACTTATTTTTACATACTCAAAGCGTCGTTTTATACACTTGTAATGCACATTTACATACTCTAAACTGTATTTTACAATAACGTAACGGCATTTTACACACTCTTCACTGCGTATTACACTATCGAAAGGTAGTTTTACATACACGCACCTACATTATGCTTATTTTTAACTTACAGAGAGTTTTTGCCCTTCGCGGGGTGGGGAATCCCTATTCGCAGCTTGTAAAGCTCGGAATCTCGCGGCCGACTGCTTGGAATCTTTTGGAAAATAAGGTCAACAGCATTCAGGGGAAGCACCTTGAGAAAATATGCGAGTATCTCAACTGCGAACCCAACGACCTATATGAGTGGAAACCCGCGAAAGACACGCAAAACGTCGAGACGCACCCTCTCAAAGCCCTCCAACGCGACGATAAAGCGGAGCAGTTCCGTGCAAGAATACGCGACCTGCCCTTAGGCAAGATCGCCGAGGCAGAAGCCCTGCTCGCCGGGCTCACATCAACTGAGTGAATTTGTATTGATTACGCGATCTCAGATAAGAAACTAACACCGTCCTCAATAACCACGCCGAAATTCTCCGCGATCGTTTGTCCGATGTCGGCGAGAGTGTCACGGGTGCCGAGATCGACGCCGCCTTTGGCTTTTTTCCGATAAACTAAAAGCGGCACGTATTCGCGGGTGTGGTCGCTGCCCTCTTTTGTCGGATCGTTTCCGTGATCGGCGGTGAGAATAAGCAGGTCGTCCTCTCGCAATGCCTTGAAAATTTCGGGTAAGCGTTCGTCGAATACCTCCAGCGCTTTCGCGTATCCTTCGGTATCGCGTCGATGGCCGTAGAGCATATCGAAATCGACCAGGTTGCTAAAGATCAAACCCGTCGACTGTTCACCTAGTGCGGCCTTCGTCGCCTCTATTACCTGCCCGTTGTTCTTAGCGCTGATATCCTCAGTTACTCCGAGCGAGTCGTAGATCGATGCGATCTTGCCGATACATATCACGTCGAGTCCCGCGTCCTTCAATTTCGGCAAGAGATTGTCGCTTGGCGGCAAGATCGCGTAGTCATGCCGATTCTCGGTCCGTTTGAAATTGTCCGCGTTGCTGCCTAGAAACGGCCGTGCGATAACCCGTGCAACTTCGTCTTTGCCGCGCAGAATGTCCCGAGCGATCTCGCACATTTCGTAGAGCCGCTCCAGGGGAATCACTTCCTCATGAGCGGCTATCTGGAACACCGAGTCGGCCGAGGTATAGACAATCGGTTTTCCAGAACGAATGTGCTCTTCTCCCAGGTCCTTTATAATCTCGGTGCCGCTGGCGGGCATGTTGCCCAGAACGCCAGGTACGCCTGATTTGCCTACAAACTCGCTGATTATTCGATCCGGGAAACCGTCTGGAAACTTCCGAAAGCCCTGCTCGAGAATGATCCCGGCCATTTCCCAGTGTCCGGTGGTAGTGTCCTTGCCGTTAGATTTGAGAGTGCATTTGCCAAAGGAGCCGCTCGGATTATCGGTTGGAGGCAGGCCCGCGAGTGGAGTGATGTTGCCCAGGCCGAGCTGCTGCAAATTTGGAATTTCGACTTTCCGCGAGTCCAGAATATGACCGAGAGTATGTGCGCCTGCGTCGCCCCATTCCGCGGCGTCGGGCATTTCTCCGATCCCCGCGGAATCGAGCACAATGAGGCAAATTCTATTAAATCGAGGTGACATGCGTTGTTCAATTCTTTGGGGCTGTGTATCCCTCGCGAGTACGGAGCACGGCACCGGCTGGCACGCCTTTTAGCTCTACCTTAATCTTCCGATAGGTGCCGTCGCGCTTGTCGTTTGTCGGGTAATACCCGAGGGTGTATTTCGTGCCGATCTCCTCGGCAACGGCGCGAAAAGCACCGCGTGCCTCGGCAAGTTCGCCCACAGGAAAAACCTTGCCGCCCGAGGTTTTCGCAAGCTCCTGCATTTCAACATTCGCAATCTCGTAAAGCTTCTTACTGACCGCGAGCCGCTCAAAATCGCCAAGTTGGCAAAAGTTCACAGCCTTTTCCGCCCTCGCTTTTGGTGCAAAGCTCTTGTAGTAGCGCCGGATCTGTTGCACGGAAAACCTTGTTGCCGACTGGCAATCGCCGAGGAGGCCTGATTCGAAAAAGTCTCGAGTGTCGACGCTGATGAAGAAGGAAATGATCCCGCGTGCCGCCAACTCTTCTTTTGCCGTCGCAAAGTCGTTAACGCTGGTCGAATCGACACCATCCGTCAACGCTACCATCGCCCGTCGTCCGACAAAGTCTTTCGACGGCGGTTCGTGGAAGACCTTCGACGCAATCTCGACCATCGAATCGTAGAGCGGTGTCCCGTTGCTTACTGCGATCCGTTCGACCGCGTCCGACAAGGCTCTGCGGTCGCTCGAAAGAGGTATGACCACGTCACCCATGGCAAACGGTTTTGCATCCGATCGATCAGTATCGAAGGCGATGATTGAAATTCGATCGCCAGGCCGCAGACTGTTAATAAAAATCCTCGCGGCATTCTTAATCAACTGCAGCTCGTTGCGCGCTGAACCCGAAGTGTCCAGCAAAAGCGCGATCTCGAAGGGTTCCGCCGTCGCGCTAAAATCCGCGATCTCCTGCCGCTTTCCGTCTTCGTAAATGATGAAGTTCGACGCTTTGAGCCCACGCACCGCATTCGCGCCCGTCGCAACCGCGACTGGTACCGCTATAAGCTGAGTATCGACACGAATCACCTCGCCATCATCATCGGGCGTCGGCGTTGGTCTCGGCGTCTGCGCCGCACTTCCAATGCTCGTCAGGACAACCCAACTAAAGAGTAAAAATCGAATCGCGAATACCATCCCGTTCTCTAAATTGTAACCGATGCGCCTTTACCCTTCGAAAAGAAAATGAGGCACTCTGGAGTACCGTGTGCAAAGCTCTCTCACGGGCATTGATTTATCCAACTTACGTAAAAGAAAAAGCCGGGCTCGCAGGCCCGGCACTTCCAATTGCACTTCCGTGCTGCATTCATGCGTATTTCGCAATTACGCTCGAAATTGCGTCCTTCGTGACCGCACCGACTATGCGCTCCTGCTCTTGGCCTCCTTTGAAGACGATGAGCGTAGGAATCCCCCGGATGCCGTATTTCTGCGGGACGCTAGGATTCTCATCGACGTTCATTTTGTACACACCGGCCTTTCCGTCGTATTCTTCCGCGACCGCCTCGAGCGACGGGGCGAGCATACGGCACGGTCCGCACCACTCCGCCCAGAAGTCCACAAGGACCGCCTTGTCAGAACCCAATACCTCCGTCTCAAACGTAGAATCGCTTACTGCTTTTGCAAAATTTCCCATATTTTCTCCAAACTTTGTTCAGACATTCTAACCGAGCCGACCAGAGCGGCTCAAACCGTAACTACTATCTTCCCGAAATGTTTGCCCTCGGCCATGTATCGGAGGGCCTCCCGGACCTCTTCAAAAGCAAAAGTGCTGTCGATCACCGGCCGCATCCCAGCCTCCGCGATTCGAGTATTCATAGCCTCGAACATCTCACGGGAGCCGACAAAGATACCGTTCATGCGAATTGCTTTCATAAAGATCGGGACCGGATTTACCTCTCCCTCGCTTGCTAGCGCACCAATCAAAGCGATGTGACCCCCGACGCGGACCGATGTGATCGATTGTGCGAGGGTACCTGCGCCTCCGACCTCCACTACGTGATCCACCCCGCGGCCATCCGTAAGTTGGGCAACGCGCGAGCTCCAATCTTCCGTTTCGCGATAATTGATAACCTCGTCGGCCCCAAGAGCCCTGAGCCGCGTCAGTTTCTCATCGCTGCCTGAGGTGGATATCACCCGAGCACCGGCAAGCTTTGCGAATTGCAGAGCAAACAGCGAAACCCCGCCGCTGCCGAGGGTTAAGACAGTCTCACCGGCCTTCAACTTTCCGGCAACCATCAAAGCATTCCATGCGGTAACCGAGGCACAAGGAAGTGTCGCGGCTTCCGAAAAGCTCAGGTGCGTTGGAGCCGCGACTAACGCAGTCTCGTCGAACGCCGCATACTCGCGCAGCACGCCCGCGTACCGGCCGGCACCGATCGCCGTCTTCGACGTCTCCGCCGTCGCCCCTCCAGCGATCCAACCGCTGACTACGAGCGAACATACGCGATCTCCCACGGAAAAACGTGAAACTTCATCTCCCACCGCAGCTACCTCACCGGCCGCATCGGAGAAAGGAATCGCGGGCAAAAGCATCTTCGGATTATAGGTACCGGATACGACCATCAGGTCGCGAAAATTTAACGACACCGCTCGGATGCGCACGAGAACCTCGCGGGCGCTTATTTTGGGAACGTCGCATTCGAGCTCGACGAGGTTGTCGATGCCGAACTCGTGGATCTCGTAGGCTCTCATCATGCGGCGTGTGCTCCATCGATCAATCCGATAACGCTCTCAAGAGAGTATCGTGCGAGGCGCTCAGCTATACTCGTGTCGATTTCTTTCTGCAGGTTGCAAAGCACCATCTCAATATTGCGTCCAACAGGACAATCCTTGCTCGGTGATTTCGCGTGGAGCGCGAAAACCTCGCCACACGACACAGCCTTGTAGATCTCGCTCAGGTCAATCTCGTCAGCGCCCTTCGCCAAGCGCGAACCTCCCGCTGCCCCCGTCTGCGAAGTTACGAGACCCGCCTGATGCAGCTGCCCCACCAAACGCCGAATCACGACTGCGTTTGTATTCACGCTCGACGCGAGACACTCAGACTTAACGTTACCGTCGCCCGACTTTGCGAGCATCGTCAGTACGTGTAGAGCCATTGAAAACTGACTATTGGCAGCCATCTGTAACAAGTATAGTTACAGTATCGGTGGTTGTCAAGACGCGAAAAAGCCGGGACATCGAGTGTCCCGGCCTTTATCAAATATACAAAATCTACTCGGTCGGGAGTTTGATCTGACGCCCCTCATGAAGAATCGAGTTTGGGAGGAGCCCGTTGAATTTTGCAACGTCGCTCGGATTCGCCTTGTGACGTTCTGCAAGTTTGGCGACGGTGTCTCCGGCTTTGGCCTTTACGACTTTAATGTTGCTCGCCGCCGGGACAGAAGCCGTGGGAACGGGCGATGTCGGGCGAGAGTAGGCGATTGTATCTACCTTGTTGCCTGCCACCGGCACGAATACCTTCCCTTTCGGCGAGGCCATTCCTGGATTCACCGCCATGAGCTCACTGACGGACACGCCGGTGCGATTCGAGATAGTCTGCCATGTCTCACCCGACGATGCGCTTGCGAGGTTCGTATTATTGACGCGTGACGCGGGCAGTCTGCGAAACAGTGCTACGACATCATTCGCCTTACCTGACGGCACATTGACGATGTACGGGACGGGCGGTGTCACATTACTGCGGAAATGCGGATTGAGATATCGCAAATACTGGATGTTTGTGTCCGCGGCCTGAGCGATCAAGCCAAGGCTCGTGGAGGCCGGCACGCGAATCCTGTCATAAACCAGTGTCGGGGCCGGGCGAACGTGTCCAAATCCGTACTGATGCGGGCTGTTTGCGATAAGGATGGTAGCGAGAATGTTCGGCACGTAATTGCGCGTCTCGCGGGGGAGATAAGGATACGCGAGCCAAAAGTTGGCCGCGCCCGCGCGTCTAATCGCGCGATCGGTGTTTCCCTCGCCGCAGTTATACGCTGCCATAGCGAGTTCCCAGTTTCCGCCGTAACGATTTGCCAGAAACTTCAGATATCTGGCTGACGCGCGGGTCGCCTCATCGAAGCTGTTTCGCTCGTCGACATGAGCCGTACGATTCAGGCCAAAGCGAACACCTGTTCCGGGAATAAACTGCCACAAACCCGATGCTGCGGCATGCGAGAGGGCTGACGGCTTCCACGCACTTTCAACCTGTCCGAGCCACGCGACATTCTCGGGAACGCCCTCTTCCTTAAAGATTCGGCGCGCCATCCGCATAAACATTCCGGAGCGATACAGACCGACTTCCATCGTGCCACGTCCGCGACCGCGATAATAGTTGATGTACTGCTGGATCATCGGATGGACCTGAAAGGAAAATCCGAGAGACTTATTAGCGACTGCGACCTGAATATACTGAAACTGTTTCTGGGCTTCCGGGTTCGTCTCTACCTGCTGTTCGTCAGGAGTTAGCTCGAGCTTTGCGAGCTCGTCGAGCGGAGAGGGTTCGAATTCCTGAGTGCTGAATCCAATCTGCTGTGCCGAGGGCGCCGCCGGCATGGATCCCGCAAGGGCAACCGCCGAGCCTTCGACAGAGGGCCTTGCAATCGACGGACGGGCCATCGCAACCGCTTGATCAGAAAGGGTCGTGTCGATATTCCACGTGCATGTCGCGGCCAGATTCCTGACGTTTGGCTGCTGCGCATCGGTCGGAAACTCTATTCGATATACAGTTTCGATCAGCTGGTTGTAGCAACTCTGAAGTTTGGCGTCGCGCTGGACATTCTGGGTCGAATATAGAAAAACCTCGACCGCCTTATTAAACTTCTCCGCCGCCAGCGGACGGTTTTGGGCCACAAAGGCGATGAGACCGTCGCGAAAGCTAACCCCGGACTCGAAGAGCATTCTATTGACCACATCCTGAACCTTTGCGACCTCGCTTGTGCGGGTCTCATTACTCGAGTTGGTGCTCGTAATCTGACCGAAAATCGAGGAAACCGAGATGAGGGAGAGCAATACGCTCGCAGTTATCTTTCTTTTCAAATTAGTTCTCATTAATAATTAGAAGCCGCGGGATACGCGGTAAATATATAAACGCAAAATCGCTGATTTAGTTCCGTAGGTTCGGACTGCCCCGCCCGCGCCTTAGATAGCTTACACCCAAAGAATACCACTCATGCCCCGACCTTTCAACCGCCGAAGAGCTTATATTAAAAGGATATCCGGCGTTTACTAGGCCTTCACAGCCTTGACTTTGACCGCTACTGGCGGCCTAAGGGCGGCCGCAAAGACCTCACGCACGTGATTCACAAATATAAAGTCCAAATCCTCGCGAACTTCCGGGGGTAAATCGTCAAGGTCGCGTGCGTTGGGTGCCGGAAGAATCACCGTTTTGAGCTTTGCGCGACGCGCGGCGAGCAGTTTTTCTTTGACTCCGCCGACCGGTAGAACGTTGCCGCGTAAAGTAATCTCACCAGTCATTGCCACGTCTTTGCGGACAGGGCGTTGGGCCAGTACGGACACCAATGCCGTCGCCATGGAAATCCCGGCTGACGGGCCGTCTTTCGGGATCGCTCCCTCCGGCAGGTGGATGTGAATGTCAAATTCCTCGAGGATATTCGCCGGAATTCCCAGCTCAGATGCCCTCGCCTTCGCATACGAAAATGCAGCCTGAGCCGACTCCTGCATCACTTCGCCCAACTGTCCGGTAAGCTGGAGTTTGCCTTTTCCCTTAGTTTTCAGTGCCTCGATAAACAGAATGTCACCGCCCACAGCCGTCCATGCGAGTCCAGTCACCGTTCCGATCTCGTCCTTTTTGAGTGCCCCTTCGTTAAAGATACGCGGGATGCGGAGGAAGTTGGGCAGATTTTCCGCGGTCACCCTCACGGTTGCAAAATCGCCCTCCGTCTCCGCTTTTGAGCGTGCCACCTTTCGGCAGGCCTTCCCAATCTCGCGTTCGAGATGTCGGAGGCCAGCCTCTTGAGTGTACTCATTGATCATCCGCGTGATCGCCTTTCGATCGAATTTAACGTCTGCTTTATTGAGGCCGTTCTCGTCGATCTGCTTGGGAATCAAATGCCGGCGAGCGATCTCCACCTTTTCTTCCTCCGTGTAGCCCGTGAGGGAGATCGTCTCCATTCGATCGCGAAGCGCCGGCTGAATCGTATCGAGCATATTCGCCGTCGTCATAAACATCACGTTCGATAAGTCGAACGGGACGTTTAAGTAATTGTCGCGAAAAGCAAAGTTTTGCTCTGGGTCGAGCACCTCGAGAAGTGCACTCGACGGGTCACCGCGGAAATCCGCCCCTACCTTATCGATCTCGTCGAGCATGATCAGAGGATTATTCGTCCCGGCATGCTGAATGCCCTGAATGATGCGACCCGGCATCGCGCCGACATAAGTGCGGCGATGGCCACGAATCTCCGCTTCATCATGCAGGCCGCCGAGCGAGAGGCGTATAAATTTGCGATTTAAGGCGCGCGCTACGGATCGTCCCAGCGACGTCTTGCCGACTCCTGGCGGCCCCACGAGACAAAGGATCGATCCCTTCGGCTTTTCCCGAAGTTTGCGAACCGCCAACGCCTCGATGATCCGTTCTTTAACTCGTTCGAGCCCGTAGTGGTCCTCATCGAGGATCTTCTCAGCCTTCTTCAGATTGAGATTATCCTTGGACTGGTTCGACCACGGCAAATCGGAAACGATATCAAGCCAATTGCGGAGCGTCGCCGTTTCCGCGGTGTCGGGATGCATTCGCTCAAGCTTTTTCAATTGTCGAAGTGCCTCGTCCTGCGGACCCTCCGGCATCTTGGCCTTTAGGATCTTGTCGCGGTACTGCTCAAGTTCTTCGGAAAGCTCATTGCCATCTCCGAGCTCGCTCTGGATCGCCTTCAACTGTTGGCGTAGAAAATATTCCCTCTGCGATCGGTCGATATCCGCCCGTGCCTGTGTGTTTATCTCTTGCTGCACGGTGAGTACGTCGATTTCTTTACTTAGTAATTCGTTCACGCGTCGCAGCCGTGGCACCGGGTCGTGAATATCGAGCACCGTCTGCGCATCGTCCACCTTGAGCTCCAAATTCGAGGCTGAGAGATCAGCAAGGCGCCCCGCGTCGTCGAGATTGGCGATGATGGCAAGGACCTCCGGAGAGATGTTCTTACCGAGACTCGCGGCGCGTTCCATCGAGCCTCGGACGTTACGCACGAGCGCCTCGACCTCCAATGAATTATCGGGTGCAAGCGGCTCTGAGATCGGCGTTACGCTCGCCTTAATGTATTCACCATCATGCTTTACGGAGTCGATTTGGCATCGCGATAGTCCTTGGATAAGGATTCTAATTCGACCGTCGGGCAATTTCAGCATTCGCATGATAATTGCCACGGTCCCAACCGTAAAGAGATCGTCCTGGGCAGGTTCTTCCTTATTAACGTCCTTTTGCGAGACGAGGAGGATCATCCGATTCTCTTTGAGTGCCTCCTCTACCGCCCTGATCGAACGGTCTCTCGAGACGAAAAGCGGCACTATCATAAACGGATAGATCACGATGTCACGAAGCGGAAGGACAGGCAGCTCCGATGGTATCTGCACCATCGGTTCGACGATATCGCCCTCACCAAGCGCGACAGAAAATTCTTCGACCTCAGCCATAAAACCTAATGTTAAGGAAACGAGAGGAAAAGGGCAAAAGGGATCGGACATGCTAATATCTAGCGAACAAATATTATGGAGGAGTCGGCAATGAGATTTCGAACACTCATCTTGATTCTTTTCGCGGCCATTACTCTAGTCGCGCAGCCCACACGCGAACAGCAGGAGCTTGCCGAGTACATCCGCGACAACTACGACAAGCAGGAAGTGATGATCACGATGCGCGACGGCGTGCGGCTATTCACGTCGATCTACACGCCGGAGAAAAAACCGGAGCGTTATCCGATCCTGCTCAATCGAACGCCATACTCTGTCGCGCCTTACGGGAAGGATAAAGACGGAAAAGATCAGTTTAGACAATCGCTGGGACCGAATGCGCTGTTCGCGCGTGAAGGCTACATCTTTGTCTATCAAGACGTTCGGGGACGCTGGTTGAGCGAAGGTAAATTCGTCGATGTCCGCCCCGATATCGCGAACACGGATCGCACGAAAACAGATGAGTCCACCGACACGTACGACACCATTGAGTGGCTCCTCAAGAACATTCCGAACAACAACGGTCGCGTCGGGACGTACGGCATTTCTTATCCCGGATTCTACACCTCGGCCGGATCGATCGACTCGCACCCCGCGCTAGAGGCTTGCTCGCCGCAGGCGCCGGTTAGCGACTGGTTCCACGGCGATGACATGCATCATAACGGTGCCGTTTTCCTCGCTCAGAATTTCTGGTTCTACACTGGCTTCCAACCTATCTCAACGCCGACGTCGGATCGCAACGCCGCCGTCATCCCGTGGAAAGGCCGCAACACACAGGACAGTTATGATTTTTTTCTAAACCTCGGCGGGCTGAAAGAGATCGCCGATGCATATGTCGGTGGAATTGGTTCGCGGCAGCCTTACTGGGACGAGCAGATGGCTCATCCGAACTATGATCAGTACTGGAAAAATCGCAACATCCTCCCGAAATTGAAGAACATCAAGTGCGCGACGATGACAGTCGGCGGCTGGTACGACAACGAAGATCTGTACGGCGCTCTTCGGACCTACGAGCACATCGAGCGACAAAATCCCGGAATTTTCAACACGCTCGTGGTTGGCCCGTGGGATCACGGCGGCTGGTCGCGAGCCGACGGCGACTGGCTCGGCACAGCCTACTTCACTCAAAAAACGGGCGACTATTATCGGCGCAATTTCGAGATTCCGTTTTTTAATCACTTCCTCAAAGACAAGGGCGATATCTCGAGGATCAAGGAAGTAAATCTCTTTGATACGGGCTCGCACGAATGGCGCAGCTTCGACGATTACGAACCGACAAACGGCGTCGATACTGCGCTTTACCTGAAAGCTGACGGCGGGCTTTCGTTCGATATGCCGAGAGCGACCGGCTACGATGAGTATGTTTCCGATCCTTCGAATCCTGTTCCGTACACTCAGAAGATCACTCGAAATTATGCGCGCGATTTTATGACCGAGGATCAGCGATTCGTGGCGGGAAGGCCGGATGTGCTTGTCTATCAGACGGAACCGCTTACGGAAGACATCACCGTCGCAGGGGATATTAAACCTTCGCTCGTCATCTCATCGAGCGGCACTGACTCGGACTTTGTCGTAAAGCTGATCGACGTTTTCCCCGACGACTACAATTTCCCGGAGACAGGCGTTCGAATGCCGAATGGTCAGATGGAGCGTCTGCGTCCGCCGCACAATTCTGCGTGGACGGTCTTCCAGCCAGGCGGCTATCAAATGCTGCTTCGCGGCGAGCCGATGCCCGCGAGATTTCGGAACAGTTTCGAAAAGCCTGCGCCGCTCGTCGCAAACGCACCGACGAAGCTTGCATACGAAATGCCCGGCGTTGCACATACCTTCAAGAAAGGCCATTTAATAATGGTGCAGATTCAGAGCACGTGGTTTCCGCTCGTTGCGAGAAATCCGCAGCGGTATGTCCCTAATTATAAGCTCGCGGACAAGAGTGCTTTTCAAAAAGCGACCCAGCGAGTTTACCGAGGAGGGCGACATCTCTCGGCCGTAATTCTTCCGATTCAAAAGCGTTAGTTTTGGAGAAATTTAAATGCCAACAAGAGCAATTTTTTGCGGTGTGATTTTGATCGTCATAGGCCTCGCCGGATATCTCTATGGCGTTTCCATAGGTGCCGGCAGTCCGACCGCTCTCATCCCCTCGGCAATCGGCGTCATCCTTGCAATTTTGGGGTTGGTGGCGCAGCGGAATGAGGGCCTGCGAAAGCACTTGATGCACGGCGCCCTCGTTGTGGCATTCCTTGGTCTGGCTGCGACGGCGGGCCGTTTAATCTCCAAGGGATCAGTCGGCACGACGGCCGCCGATCTGTCGACCCTCGCCACCGCGCTGATCTGCCTTCTGTTTATAGTTCTAGGGATTCGATCGTTTATGTCTGCTCGGGCAGGTCGGTCTTGAGTCTGATTTCGACGCGAAGGCCGCCGTTATAATTTGTCGCGGTAATCGAACCCCTATGCGCCTTGATCGCGCGGTCCGCAATCGCGAGGCCCAAACCAGTGCCACCTGTTTTGCGGGTGCGATCCGTTCCGATTCTGTAGAATGGCCGGAACAGTAGCTCGAGCTGGTCCTCAGGAACGCCGCCTCCGTGGTCGGTCACTGCGATCACAGCGCTCCCTTTCTCACACCGAAGATCCACCCCGACGACCGTCCGATCAGCGGTATATCGAACAGCGTTCCTTAAAACATTTTCAATCGCACTTCTCAGAAGATTCTCGCTGCCGGTGACAGCGATTTTTTCCGCAGCAGTAACCTCGACAAACTTGTTTTTTCCTTTCGCTTCGAAGTCGGCATCTGCCGCGATATCACGGACGAGCTCAGTCAGGTCGATCCTTCGCCGATCGTATTCCTCAGCTCCGCTCTCGAGTTTCGCGAGCGTGAGAATCCTTGAAATCATTTCGTTCAATCGATGCGATTCGTTCTCGATTCGATCGAGCTGCGGCAATGTCTCAGGGGCCGACTTCTGCTTTGCTATCTCTAGGGCAACATTGAGACGCGCGAGCGGGGATCGCAGCTCGTGTGAGATATCCTGCGTCAGGCGTTGCTGCGACGTGATTAGCGATTCGATTCGCTCGGCCATCTCGTCGAAATCTTTAGCTAGGTCGCCCAGCTCGTCGCGGCGTTTACCAACGCCCGTAGCAACACGTGAGCCAAGATCTCCGGCAGAAATCTTCCTCGTTGCCTCACGAAGCTTCCGAATGGGCGACGTAAGATATAGCGCGAGAATGTAACAGAGCACGGTTCCCGTGAAGAGCAAGCCGATGAGACGGAGATTGGCAGGCCAGCTCCCAAAAAAGAGAGAGGGCGGGGCGGTTCGCTCCCATTGAAGTACCAGAACGAATTCCCTTCCGTCCGGGAATGAAACGGGCGCGGCGGCGAGGGAACGGTCTTCTGAAGTAAAATCTGTTTCGGCGCCCTTCGACTCTCGGGTTCTCGTAATGAGCTGCTGAAAACCTGCCAGGTCTTCACCCGACCCGAAGTAGGCGCTGCCGTCCGTTGCGATCAGGTCAACCCTTCGTGGCGGCTCGACATCACGCAAGCGCGTTAGGAACTTTCGCAGGCCTTCTTCCCCTTCAGCGGCGGCTATCTGTGCGGCCGTTCCGCTGTAGATCAGCATTTGATTTCGTGTCGAACGTTGGAAACGGCTGTTGGCAGGATCGGCCTGGAACGTGCGAGTCACGAAAATCACAACGCCGACCATCAATCCGATTGCCGCGAGAAACCAAAGGAAGATCTTGAAAAACAGCTTCATACCAGAGTGTAAATATATCCGACAGATCGCACTGTTTTGATGCGATCGCCGCCGTCGCTCCGCTGTCCTAGCTTCTTGCGAAGATTGCTGACGTGCATGTCGAGACTGCGGTCGAAGGGCGAGAGCTTTCGCTCAAGCACCTTCTCGCTCAAATCTTCCTTTCGCACGATCTTACCCGCTTCGCGCAGCAACTCGCTGAGAAGTTCGAACTCTACCGAAGTCAGGTTTACGTCTTCACCGTCCCGAATAGCCGTTCGCGAGGCGGCCGAGATCTGTATCCCGTCGACGTCGAGCTTTTCCGTATCGGCTGTCTCCGCGTCCGCGGTGTCTGCTCGCCGCAGAATCGCCCGCAGGCGTGCCGCAAGTTCACGCGGATTGAACGGCTTTGGCAAGTAGTCGTCGGCGCCGATCTCGAGCCCGATGATTCGTTCCATATCATCGCCGCGCGCCGTGAGCATTATTACCGGCAGCCTCGATTCCCGCCGGAGATTTCTTAATACATCGAATCCATTCATCTTCGGCAGCATAACGTCAAGAATGGCCATGTCGAAGTCGCCCTCAAGGGCCGCGGCCAAGCCGGCTTCGCCATCATTTACGCAGGAAATGTCGAAGCCCTCAACGCTGAGGTACTCCGAGACAAGCTCGCACAATTCCTCGTCGTCGTCGATGATCAGAATCTTGGTCACGGCGTTATTCTACGCCAAAAGGGAAGCGATTTTTGAGGCTTTGCAATTCTTTGCAGAAATGACGACGGATCTACGCGCGGATGATTTCGCCGCCTATCATCGTGAAAGCGATTTCGCCCGAGGTTAATACTCCGACAAGATCGGCCGGGTCGCCAATCGCTATCGTGCCCCGACCTGAGAGGCCGAGGAGCCTTGCCGGATTCGCGGAGGTCATTGCGGCGATATCGGCATGGCCGAAACCAATTTCACGAACCATGCGAGCAGCGTCGACCAAAGTACACACTGATCCCGCAATGCTGCCTCGCTGATTCTGAGTCCTGCCATTCTCAACCGACACGTCTTCGCCCCAGAGTTCGAAAACCCCATCCCCAAGCCCGGTCGGGGCGACGGAGTCGCTGATCAATGATACGCGCTGTGGACCCTTGGCCTCGATCGCAAGCCGAAGCATCTCCGAAGCAACATGGATGCCGTCAGCGATTATGTCAAAGGTTATCAGTTCATTCGCGAGTCCCCATCCAGCAACACCCAGGTCGCGGTGGTGAATGCCGGTCATCGCATTGAAGAAATGCGTAATATGTCGTGCTCCAGCGGCAAACGCCGCATCCAGAGTGGTCGCGTCGGCCTTTGTGTGCCCGATCGAAACGATCCATCCATCCGCGACCAGTTCCTCAATCAATTCAATCCCGCCCAGGACTTCCGGCGCGACTGTCGTCAGGTGAACTCCCGAGTCCAGCTTCGGCAGGCCGATCGTTCCGTTCCACTCTCGGAAATATTGCGAACGTAAGGCCCCGCACATGGCGTGACTAGCGAAAACCCCTTCATAGTGCACCCCAAGTGCTTGAGCAACCGGCTTCCCCGCCTGCATGACCATTAACTCGTTAATCGCGTCGATTACGCGTTCATAATTCTCGTGCGAGTCGGGGACGAGTGTCGGCATCCAGGCAACAACGCCATGCCTTGCAAGAAAGGCCGCTACCCTCAGAAGCGCTCCGGCGTCCGCTGAGTTTACGTCAACGCCGACAGCCCCGTGATTGTGTACGTCGATAAATCCCGGAAAAACATCACACCCGACAAAATCTGCGTTGCCATCGGACTCGGATTCAATCGAACTGATGCGGCCGTCATGCACGGAGATAGATCCGACACCCGAGAGAGCACCGCCTAGCACGGCACTCGAATCAGCGAATTTAATAGTCTTCTTCAACGCAAGAATTCTAAAACAAAAAATCCCGCGTCGCTTCTCAAGAAAACGCCGCGGAGTAAACGAAAGGAATCTCAACCCTAGAAGAAGACCTTCGCACCGAACTGCATCGTCCGCGGATCGCGAACGGCTATCACCGTTCCAAAGCTTGCAAATGCCGGATTCGTGGCGATGTTGCGGAAGTTTACCTTGTTGAAGACGTTAAATGCCTCCGCTCTGAGCTGAATTCGGAATGTCTCGCCAAATCGCAGATTCTTCGCTGCCGTCACGTCGAAACGCGTTGTTGACGGGCCTTCGATAATTCCGCGAGGCGCTGTGCCGACGATATTTGGCACTGGTGTGAAGCCTGTAGTGATCAACGCCGGAACGGTCGAAAAACATGCCGTATTGAAGAATTGTTGGGCCGTTCCCGCGCCACCCTGGTTCGGATTACACAAAAGATTGGGGCGTGCCGCAGGATTCGTGTTGAGAATTCCGAGGCCTGCCGCGTCGAAGCCCGAGGTCGTCGCAGTGAACGGCAAACCAGTGTTGTAGGTCACGATGCCGTTAACCTGCCATCCGCCAAGCACCTTGCCGACGAGCCCACGCTGCTTGTTAAAGAAGGGCAACTCATACAGGTAGTTGATCGATAGGATGTGACGTCGATCAAATGCCGCACGTTGATATTCAGCCTCGATATCATATGCGTTCTGAGGCGAAGTACTTCGGTCATTGATGCTGGTCGTTAGATTCTTTGACCAGTAGTTCGAATCGTATCGCGGCTCAACCATAGCGATAGAACGAAATCCGCGAAATGGTCGTAGCTGGTCGAGGATCGCGATATCGTTGAAGTTAGTTGCACCGACGACATTGTTATTACCCTGTACAGCTGTTGTCGCCGTGTTTCGGAATCCATACCCGGCCCGCTGGCAGACGACCGGAGTGAAAGCGGCGGCTTGTCCGAAAGAATTATTTCCGGGTGCGCAAAGCGAATCGAGAGCGCGTCCGACAGGCAGGCTGTTTAGCTCGGTAGGGCCCTGCAGATGAGTGCCCTTCGAACCAAAGTAACCGAGAGTAACGAGCAGTTTGCCGGTCAGCTGCTGCTGCAAATCCAGCGACCAATGCTGCATATATGGAGTTTTCCAATCAGCCTGAACACCTCGCAGGCTGATCGAGGCAAGACCAATGACTTCGCTCGAATTTAACGCCGGATTATCCAGACTCGTGTTCGACGCGCTTGCGATTGTCTGATATGGCGGATTCGTACCGATATTCTGCAGGAACGTGCCATTCAAAACCTGTTCGTGATAAATCCCGTAACCCATTCGCACCGAGGTCTCACCTTTACCAAACGGATCCCAGGCTAATCCGACGCGAGGTGCAAAGTCCTTCTTCGAGACGTTAATTACATGCTCGCCCCAGGGAGAAACCGTCGGGTTACAATTGTTCGGTGCCGTCGCAAAGTTCTGTGAATTTACGATGATGCCGTTACAAAAATTGCGCGAAGGATCCACGATTCTGTTGCCCGCACCAGTGACCGCCGGAGCGACCGCCGCGTTGTAGAGACTCGGCACGAAGTTCGACAGCCTGCCGTTCAAGTCTCTCGGCGATCCGAAAAATGAATAGCGAACACCCAATGAAAGCGTCAGGTTCGGACGGAACTTCCACTCGTCCTGCGCGTACCATTCAACGGTCTTCTGTCTGAGATCCGCAGTGTAGTCGAAGAGGGCCTGCTGAAATGTATCCACATTTCCTACGAGGAAATTTGCCCATCGCTGAAAATTCGCTGCGACCCCCGCTGTGAGTGCACCCGGGAAAACCTGCCCACTCGGGGATGTGTAATCCTGAGGAAATACCGAACCCGCAGGCAATGTCGGATTGAATGCGCTGTACACGCCCTCGTTGCTTCCATTCGCGCCGGGAACGAGTGCATTTTCATTTTTACGATAGAGCGAGTAGGTGCCGCCGAACTTGAACGTATGGTCGCCCTTCACCCAGGTGATACCGCCGCTAAAGTTCTGTTTCCACGAAAAGTTGTCATACGGACCGAAGCTGGACAACCCCGTAAAGCCATTTCCGCCAAGAGAAGGAATTCGATCCCGCTGATTGACGAATGGCAGCGTTGCGGGGACTGTAGTGTTGATGAGCGCCAAAGTGCCGACATTCTTGCTCAGAATCGCTCCATATCCATAATTGTACCGGCCTTCTATGACGACCTGAGGCGAAAGCACGTACGTCGTCTGGAAGGTGTGCGTGCGACCTGGCGAGTTTGTCGATGTCGTCGAAACTCCGGGCAGCGACGATCCGGACGAGAACAGCGCGTTTCCGTCTAAGGTCGGAATCTTATCCTGCTGATAACGGTAGTACATCGATAACTTGTCGTTGACGCTGTGGTCGATCTTTATGAGCTCTTGCCTAAAATCCGCCTCGTTAGCGATCTGCGTGGTCAAACCCATTATGTTGGCCTGCGTTCGATTGTTTGGCAGCGGAAGTCTTCGATAAACGCCGTTCAAATACGCGATCGCCGTAGGGCTAAACCGAGAGATAGGAAGTGGAGTTCCTGCCGGGGAGAACGTTCGCACCCGTACAGGGCTCGCCGAGATATCGTCTGCCGATACAAACTGGGATCGGAAACTGACCGTTACGCAGGAGCTCGTCCGGGACGGCGGTTGTTGCCGGGGCGCTAAATCGCCTGTCGCGCCGAATCTCTTGAGAGAAGAAAAAGAAGGTGCGATCGAGTCGCGTGAGAAAAGAATCTTCCGGATCCCGTTCGCCAAAGTTTAGAAAGTAGATTGGTCCACCAAGTGTCCAGCCATAGTTGTAGTAACGAAACGGTGCACGCTTTGCTTTACCGTTGTCGTCGCGACCGAAGGGCGGGTTAGTCCTGATGCTGTTGGTCAGAAAATTGTTTGCGTTAAAGGCTTCGTTTCGAGCAAACACATAAGCGCTTCCGCTGAATCTCTTACCGCCCGAGCGCGTCACGACATTGATCTGACCGCCGCCGCTGCGTCCCGATTCCGCGGGATAAAGCGACCGTAATACTCGAAACTCGCCTATCGAGTCCACGCTCGGATATGCTTGAATCGTAATGTTGGAGCCGCGGTCGGTCACGTCTGCACCATCTACCGTAAAGGTATTTTGGCTACTGCGTGCTCCGTTTACCGAGATATTAACAGTGTTCGCTTGACCGTCGGGATTGGTTGTACCTACGTACACCTGGTCGGCAAGGTCGTTTGAAACGCCAGGGGCGAGCGTAATTAACTGCACCCAGTTTCGATTGTTGATCGGAATCTCGCGGGCCTGTTCGCCGCTGATGACCGTGCCCGAAGTCGCCGAATTCAGATCGACCGTCACTGCATCTGTGCGGTTACCGTCACTACCTCGTCAATGCGTCCGGCCTCGAGAGTTATGTCCACCGAACGACGAGCTCCGACGTCGACCTTAACTTCGGTCTGCACTGATTTTTTGAAGTTCGCCGCTTCAACTGTCACCGAATACGTAGTGGTCGGGACATTTGGAATTGAGAAATCACCGCCGTCGTTTGTCTGCACAGTTCGCACGACGACATCCTGAGCGGTGTCCGTAATCGTCACGGTGGCGTTTGGCACACCCGCGCCGTTCGAGTCCTTAACGGTGCCAACGAGGTTGCCCGTGGTTTCCTGGCTTAACGAAACCGTTGCCAGCGAAACTAGTAAGAGAAACACACCAAAGAGAGAGCGAATGATGTTCGTTTTCATAGCTTTGAATCCAGTCGCGAACGCGACGTTCGGGGCTGCCTGATACATAAGTAATTTTTACGGGTTAGAGGTCTTGTTCAAATTTTCGTTATTGCTTACGGGGAACAAAAGCACCGCATGTTCCCGGAAAATTCTGCACGGAATGAACTTGTTACGAAAAATTGAACTGCTAGAAACTATATACTGCGAATCAATTCACTTGTAAAGCAAATACGCCGCTCGGCGACGAAAAAATTTAGCATTGTTCACATTAGCGAGCTTTTCGAGTTGCTCGGCCGTGTCGCCCCGCTTGACTGCATCGAGCATTTCTTGATTTACGAGCAGTCGACCGTAGCGGTCAACCTGCCATTCATTCGGGTAAAGCTTTCGCAACGCAGCGGCAATCTCGAGGCCCGTTCGAACCGAGTTAAAGACGGCGCGATTTGTAATCACGACATTGATACCACGGAGATCTTCATCTTTGAAGACCGACGCTTTTGGTTTGAATTTTACGGGAATGAATCGCACGCCTGTCAGATTCTTTTCATTCAAGACCTTCGCGAGCCTCTGTCCATCGAGCCACGGGGCGCCGATCACTTCGAATGGTGTGTCAGTGCCGCGGCCAACGCTTAGATTTGTAGTCTCGAGCAAACCAATGCCCGGATAGAGCGTCGCCTGAGTCAGGCTTCTCATGTTCGGCGAAGGATTTACCCATGTCTGTCCGGTCTCGTCAAACCACATCGATCGCGACCAGTTTTCCATCTTGATTACGCGAAGATCCGCGCCGATCTTTCGCTCCACATTCATCATCATCCCGAGTTCGCCGATCGTCAGTCCATATCGAACCGGGATCGTATGCGCGGCAATGAACGCAAGCTTATCTTCGTCGGCCAGCGCCCCCTCGATGTCAATCCCATTGATCGGATTCGGCCGGTCGAGAACGTAGACGGGTATCTTCGCTTTCGCCGCTTCTTCCATCACATTCTTTAGCGTCGCAGTGTAGGTGTAAAATCGCGCACCGATGTCCTGAATGTCGTAGACAATAGCGTCGAGGTCTTTAAGGTTCTCGGGCCTCGGACGTCGCAGCCCTTCCTTGTACATCGAGTAAACGGGCAGGCCGGTCTTTTCGTCTTTCGCGTCGTCAATCTTTTCCGTGTCGAGTTCGCCGCGAATGCCGTGCTCGGGTGCAAAGAGCGACACGAGCTTTAAGTTCGGCGCTTCTTTTAATATGTCGATTGTTTGCTTTCCGGCAAGGTTACGTCCCGTGTGATTTGTAACGAGACCGACGCGCTTTCCCTCAAGATCCTTAAATCCGTTTTTCTCGAGCACGTCGATGCCGTTCAATACGTTTGCGGATTGCGGAATGCGGATTACTGATTCTCGATTCCTTGCCGCTTCGACCTGTTCCTTAAACTTTGGAATCTGCGCGGCAACCGCGGAATTGTAGGTGCTCTCGGCAAGCCGATAGAGTTCGACGGGTACGTCCTCGATCGCAGATGCGACTACCGTTGCGACTTTCCCGCGAAGCGGCGTCACGTCCCCCTTGCCGTCCGGATGTACTCGATTCGAAAGAAAGACAACGAACGTCTGGGACACGCGGTCGATCCAGATCGACGTGCCCGTAAAGCCCGTATGACCGAACGATCCAAGCGGAAACAAATCACCGCGATTCGCCGAGAACGAGGTGTTCATATCCCACCCAAGCCCGCGCGTTTCTCCCGTTTCCGACACAACATACGGTGCGGTCATCTTCGCAACGGTCTGAGCCGAGAGAATCCGTCTCAAGGGAGAACCACCTGCGTTAGCGGGTGGTTTCGTCCGCCCCATCGAAGCCACCCTTCCTGGGGCAGCCGGAACAACTCCGCCGTTCAGCAGCATCTGACAGTACCGGGCGAGATCGTCAGCAGTAGAGAAAAGCCCGGCGTGTCCGGCGACGCCGCCCATTCGGTATGCAGTGGGATCGTGCACCTGTCCTTTCAGAATTTCATTTCCGGCCTTTTCATCGCCCTCAAATCGCAGGCCAAGGTAGCTATTCTGTCCTCTAATATTTTCGGTCGGAGCAATTCTCGAAAAATCAAATTCCTTCCCTTCACGGGTAAAAGGAAGAGTGTTAAAACCGCTTGTCGGCATGCCGAGGGAATGAGTAAACGTGAGGTTTGCGTCGATAGCTCGATCGATGCCGGAAATCCGTTCGACAATCTCGCCCAAGACAATAAACCCGATATCCGAATAAACAAATTTCGTCCCCGGTGCAGCACGCAACTTATCTTTCTTCAACGCCGCGAGCATTCCTTCGCGGCCGGTCCATTTTTCGCCGAGGTCAAAATCGGGGCGGTAGCCGGACGTGTGGGTGAGGAGTTGCTGGATCGTGACTTTTTTCGCTTCCGGGTCGTCGATGTCCGTGATGAATTTGCCGATGGTGTCGCCCAGCCGCAGCTTGCCCTGCTCGACGAGGATCATTATCGAGGTCGCGGTCGCAACCGGTTTTGTTAAGCTTGCGACGTCAAATATCGTATCGACCGTCATCTTCTCGACTGTGGGGACAAGCGAGCGATTACCGTATGCTTTTCGAAAAACGATCTTCCCTTTCCGTCCCACGAGGACAACCGCTCCGGGTAATTTCTTCGCAGCGATATCCGCTTCGACCAATGCATCGATCTGATTGAGCTTCGCTGCGTTCATACCGACCGTCTGCGGAGCGGCGACCGGCAAACCCTGAGCAGAAATTATTGCCACAGATGAACACGGATAGACGCAGATAAGACAAGAGACAAAAAGGGCGGCTCGGAAAAGACGCATTTTTGATAAATCAGGTGTATGAATTCCAGTCATTTTATCCGTTTTATCCGTGTTCATCTGTGGCTAATTATTTCTTGGCTTTTAACTCTTTTTCGCGGACGACAAAGCTCTCTTTGCACAGCCGTACAAATTCTTTCGCGATCGGCGACACGTATCCTCCGCGAAGTCGTGCCAGACCAAGTTCCCATTTGATCTCGGCGCCCTCAATCAGCCACCGGATAAGGCGGCCCTCGCGGATCTCGTTTGCAATGGTTTTCGCTCCCGCGGTGCCGACTCCGAGGCCGTTCTCAACCATCTGATTGACCGCTTCCTGACGGGACAGTTCCATTGTAATGTTTGGTCGCACATTTGCGGCATTAAAGAAATCGTCGATCATTCGCCGGGTATTCCCACCGCGTTCACCCAGAATCAGTGGCTCGCCGGCGAGAGTTGCTGCGCTGATAAATTTTTCCTTTGCGAGGTGATGAGAAGGATGGGCGATCGCGACGATCTCATCGCTGAAAAGAAGGTCGGTTGTGATCGACGAGTTATCGACGGGCAGCGAGACAAAGGCAATATCTACCTCACCGTGCATAATCTTTTCCACGAGCGTCGCACTAGTTCCGGCAATCACGCTGAGATCAGAGTTTGGATACATCGCACGCAGGCCCTGCAGGATTTTCGGGAGCTGCTGTGTCGCAAATTCAGCCGAGGCCGAACCGATCCGCAATCGGCCGTGCTCGACGCCGCCAAGCTCAGCAATCTCCGCGATCGCGGTATCGTGTTCGCGAAGAATCTTCCTGGCCCGATCGAGGAGACTCTCTCCGGCTTCGGTTAGAATGACCCGCCGTGGCGTTCGCGTAAAAAGCTGCAGGCCGACCTCGTCTTCGAGCTGTCTGATCTGCATCGAAATCGCAGCCTGCGTTACATTGACGCGGCGCGCTCCCGCGGTAAACGTTCTCGCTTCCGCAATAGCGAGAAATGCCTTTAGCTGTCTGATCTCCATAGATTCGTAGGCGATTAGAATATCTTATTGACTACATAAAGTGCGGTAAATTTGCTTATGAGTCAAGTTTGGCGAAAAATTGCCCTTGATATCGATGACAGATAAACCCAAAGGAGCTCGTTCATACCGTCTCTTCCTCGGCGTTGATGGCGGTGGCACTAAGACCAACGTGGCGATTTCGAACGAGAATGGAACAATCGTCGCTGAGGGCACCGGCGGCCCTTCGAATCCGCTTCGCGTCGGTGTCGAGCCGGCGGTTGCAAACATCGCGCGTGCTGTTGACTCCGCATGCGACGTCGCGGGAATATCGAGCGGCGACATCGTTGCGGCGACGCTCGGACTCGCGGGCGTTCGGCGCGAGGATATTCGTGAACGCGTACGCGACAGCTTCGTCTCGCGGATGAAGATTCGCGAGACCTCGGTCACGACCGACGCCGATATAGCGCTTTACGGCACAACCAGGGGCGAGGCGGGGCTCGTTGTCATCGCGGGAACGGGTTCCGTTTGTCTCGGTTTAGACGGCAGGGGGAACCGCGCTATGTCCGGCGGCTGGGGCCCGATTGCCGGTGACGAAGGCGGTGGGCGCGGAATCGCCGGCGAGGCTCTCCATTCGGTTGCGAAGGCCTCGGACGGACGCGGACCCGAAACAAAGCTTAGCGAACGCGCGGCCGAATATTTTCGCGCCTCAAGCGTCGAGAATCTGATCGGCGCGATCTATGCCCCGCAGATGGACAACAGCCGTATTGCGGGCTTCGCCAAACATGTTGTCGCCACGGCGGTCGAGGGTGACGCCGTTGCTTGCCAGATTCTCGAAAACGCGGGCGATGAGCTGGGAGTTGCAGTGTGTGCGGTGATGGAACGACTCGATCTCACAACGCAAGACGTACCGATCGGGTGCGTCGGAAGCGTCTTTGAGGGCGGAAGGATTCTGACCGACCCGATGAGGGCACGAATCCTCAAATGCTCATCGCGTGCGTATCTCACCACTCCCGCAATCAGTCCTGCCCGTGCCGCGGCTCTTATGGCCGCGCGCAGCGCCATCCAATAGCCTTTTTCCATTCAAGGTAAGCACCATTACAGTGTCGCTTCGCCGTTCCGCCTACTCTACCGGCAACACAATAGGAGGATATTTGCGATGGAAAGCAGAGCGAAGTTTCTTGGTCACGCCATCCACCCAATTCTGATCGTTTTTCCGTTTGGTCTACTCGCGACAGCGGTCATATTCGACACGATTTACTTGATCTGGGGAAATCCCGAGATGGCGCGTGTTGGATTCTGGATGATGATCGCCGGTGTCATTGGCGGTCTCGTCGCGGCTCCGTTTGGCACCTTCGATTGGCTGGGTATACCAGCGGGCACGCGTGCGAAGCGCGTGGGACTGCTCCACGGTCTGGCTAACGTCATCGCCTTAATTTTTTTCGCGGGCAGCGTATATCTCAGATACGACGATGCCGCAAGACCCGAAACTCCCGCCCACGTACTTTCGTTCGTCGGTATCGTGATTGCAGGAGTCGGAGGCTGGCTCGGCGGTGAGCTAGTCGAACGTCTAGGCATCGGCGTTCATGAGAATGCTCACGTGGATGCGCCGAGCTCTCTTAGTTCCGAATCTCCGACCGCTCCGACAAGGTGATTATGTCCCTAAGACTCAAACCCATCCAGACGCAGGTAATCGTAATCACTGGGCCGACGAGTGGCATCGGCCTCTGCACGGCCCGCATGGCCGCACGCCGAGGCGCGAGGCTGGTACTTGCGTCGCGTAACGCCGAGGCACTTGCGCAGCTCGAGCGCGAGATTTTCAGCCAGGGTGGCGAGGCTCTCGCGGTCACGGCCGACGTCGGTAACGAACAAGATGTGGAGAACGTCGCCGCACAGGCACTATCGAGATTCGGCCGCATCGACACCTGGATCAACAATGCAGGCGTTACAGTTTACGGCGAGCTGCTCGACGTCCCGGTAGACGACTTTCGACAAATCTTTGAGACCAACTTCTGGGGCGTTGTTCACGGCTCGCTAGCGGCAGCCCGGGCCCTGCGGTCCTCGGGAGGCGCGATCGTCAATGTCGGCAGCACCTTGTCGAATCGGGCGATTCCGATTCAGGGAATGTATTCTGCGTCGAAACACGCGGTAAAAGGGTTTACCGACGCGCTCAGGATGGAGCTCGAAGCCAGTGATTACCCGATATCCGTTTCCCTAATCAAGCCAAGTGCCATCGACACGCCGTATAAGGAGCATGGGCGAAACTACCTTGACAGCAGCCCCGAGAATCCCCCGCCGGTATATGCACCGCAGATCGTGGCCGAGGCGATCCTGCACTGCGCGGAGAATGCCGTCCGCGATGTGTTTGTGGGCGGCGGAGGCAAAGCTCTCGCAGCTATGGAGAAGGTCGCACCCCGTTTAACGGACCTCTATATGGAAAAGACCATGTTCTCGCAGCAGCAGTCTGACGAACCGCGCGGTGCCGCCCCGTATGAGAGTCTGTACGAATCGCGGGATTCGCGTTTGCGCGAGAGCGGAGGTTATGAGGGCCATGTCGCGAAGAGCAGTATTTACACCCAGGCCTCGCTACACCCCGTTATCGCGGGCGCAGTTACCGCAGGCGTGTTCGCTATCGGCGCGGGCCTCGCGTATTCCCTTCTATCGCGCGAACCAGTTCAAGTTCAAGCCGTGTCCAATCAGGAAAACTGAGTTTACCGAGCTACTACCATAAGATTCGTTGACACCTCCGCCACCGTGCGCCAATAATGACTTCATATTGAGCGAGGCGAATCTTCCGATTACCGAACAAGAGAATCCGGCGACCTTCGAGATCGATAAGGTTTCAACGCTAGACGCTTTGCGCCTCATCAATGACCAGGACAAATTGGTCGCGAATGCGGTCGAAGAGGTTTTACCCGAGATCGTCTCAGTGGTCGATGCAGTTGTGGAACGTTTAAGAGACGGTGGGCGACTGTTCTATGTCGGCACGGGGACGAGTGGACGGCTTGGAGTCTTGGACGCTTCGGAAATTCCTCCGACCTTTGGTGTGCCATATGACCTCGTTCAGGGCGTAATCGCTGGTGGCTACGATGCCCTCTACAAAGCCACCGAGGCGAGCGAGGACAATCGCAAGGCCGGTGAGTCAGATCTAACGGCGCGAGGTTTGACTGGGAAAGACGTTGTGATCGGCCTAGCTGCGTCAGGCAGAACGCCGTACACGATCGGCGCTCTCGGCTACGCCCGCGAACTGGGCTGCTTTACCGCGTGCATAGCGTGCGTGTCCGGTTCTGCAATAGCGGAAGCTGTCGATGTGGCAATCGTTCCTGTCGTCGGTCCAGAAGCCATTACAGGCTCGACTCGTATGAAGTCAGGCACCGCACAGAAAATGGTGCTCAACATGATCTCGACTGTCGCTATGATCCGGCTCGGTTACGTTCGCGGAAATCGGATGACAAACGTTAGGCCCTCCAACCAAAAACTCAGAGAACGCGCGATGCGTATCTTGATAGCTGAGACAGGCTTGAGCGCTGGCGAAGCGGAGATTCTTTTTTCCAGGGCGGGCGAGAGTCTGCCTGCTGCTCTCAAATCGGCCGATGGGCGTAGAGGCGTAAATGCAGACACTTGATCTCATCATCATCTTCGGCTACCTGATCGGGATAACTGCGTTCGGGATATGGTTCGGCGGTAAGCAGAAGACTACTGAGGATTACTTCGTCGGTGACCGTAGCGTGCCGTGGTGGGCGATTGCGATGTCGATCGTCGCAACGGAGACGAGCACGATCACGTTTATCTCGGTGCCCGGAATCGCGTTTGCGAGGAACGGCAACTTTCAATTTCTACAGCTCGTTTTCGGTTACATGCTCGGGCGGATCGTCATCTCGCTCGTCTTCATTCCGCTGTATTTCAGGGGCGATCTACAAACCGTATATCAACTGCTCGGCGAGCGCTTCGGCACGAAGGTGAAGATGCTCGCCTCGTCACTTTTCGTTGTAATGCGGAGCATTGCCGACGGTATTCGCCTGCTGCTCACGGCGATCGTCCTTGCCGCGGTTTACACCGCTTTCGTGCCAGCAACAGATTCGACGAGTGTGATTATTGCGTCGATCATCTTGCTGGGGCTGGTGATGATCGTCTTTACATATTTTGGCGGCATGGAGGCGATCATCTGGATTGAGGTCATTCAGTTGGTGATCTATATCGGTGGTGCAGTGGCCGCGGCCGTGGTCCTCATAAATCAAATTGATGGCGGCCTCGCTGGAGCTATATCGATCGGCCAACAGTTCGACAAATTCGACGTATTCGACTTCACGTGGGACTTTACGAAAACCTACACATTCTGGGCCGGGCTTATCGGCGGCTGCTTCCTGACGATGTCGACGCACGGCACCGATCAGTATCTCGTCCAGCGATACCTCTGCACCGACAAGGCGAGCCGCGCATCGCTCGCATTGCTCTCGAGCGGAGCCGTTGTGCTCGCCCAGTTTATCGGATTTCTGTTTATCGGCGTGCTGCTCTTCGCATTCTACGCTCCTTATAACTTGCCCGATTACGCGCAGGCCGGGGTCGCCGGCTCGGGCATTCCGGCGCAGCTTCCGTTCACCGGCGGCGACAAGGTCTTTCCTGATTTCATTACCAAATCGATGCCAAGCGGATTGTCAGGATTGGTCGTCGCGGCGATCTTTGCGGCGGCGCTTTCGAGTTCGCTAAACTCCATCGCAGCTACTACAGTCAACGATCTATACAAACCATTCAAACGCGACGCCACCGATCGGCATTTATTAAAAGTGTCGCAGGTCCTGACGCTGGTTTTTGGTGTCGTCCAGATCGCGGTCGCTTTGCTTGTCATGCGGCAGGAGCGAAGCGCGTTGGATCAGGCGTTATCGGTTGCGTCGCTTTTCAATGGTCCCGTACTAGGAGTTTTTCTCGTTGGCACCTTTCTAAAGCGCGTCACCGAGATGCCCGCCCTGATCGGAATGCTCGCCAGCATCGCGCTGATGTTCTATATTCGCTTCTACACGCCGATCGCCTTTCCGTGGTACGTGCTGATCGGTAGCGTGACGACATTTGCAGTCGCGTACGTCGCGAGCCTCGCTTTTCAAAGTAAATCAGATGAAGTTACTCGCTAGTTTTCTAATCATTCTCTCGTTCTTTTGGGCGCCACTCTCTGCAAGCGCCCAGGCAAAATTTTGGCCGTCGAAAAAATCGACCGATTTTGCCGCTAAGCTCGTCAAGAAGATGACGACCGACGAAAAGGTCGGCCAGCTCATTCACGTCGGAATCAACGCTCGATTCGCTAATCGCAATAGCCCGTTTTTTCGCGATCTCCAACGGCATGTGGTGGAGAACAAGTTGGGCGGCATCATTTTCTTCGGCGCGCCCGTCTATGAGACGACGATCCTCGCGAACCGAATGCAGGAGCTCGCGAAGACGCCGCTACTGCTTTCTCTCGATGCAGAAACCGGAATCGGAATGCGATTCGAGGACGCGACCAATTTCCCCTGGGCGATGGCCGTCGCTGCGACGGGCAATCCAGAATACGCACGCCGAATGGGCGTCATCACGGGCCGAGAGGCAAAAGCGATCGGAATCCGCCACGTTTACGCTCCGGTTCTCGACGTCAACAATAACGCCGCAAATCCCGTCATTAACGTTCGCAGCTTCGGCGAATCCCCCGAAGACGTTGCACGGTACGGCATAGCCTTTGCCGAGGGCATCCAGAGCGAACAAGTGATCGCGACCGCAAAACATTTCCCCGGACACGGCGATACAAATGTTGATTCACACCGCGGCTTACCGATTATCGAACTTCCCAAAACGCGTCTTGACTCCCTCGAGTTAATGCCCTTTAAGAAAGCGATTGATGCCGGGATAGGCTCCGTGATGATCGCTCACATCGCCTTGCCGCAAATCGACGGGGAGGAGATCAAACCGCTCAAACACTTTCTGCAAGGCGATGCGGAGCAAGGCGCCGAGCTCGTAGGCCAGAAGGCCACAATTCCCGCGACACTTTCGCACAAAGTGCAAACCGATATACTTCGCAACGAACTGGGCTTTAAAGGTTTGATCGTCTCCGACGCGATGTCGATGAGCGGTTTGACGATTTATTTTACGCAGGAAGAAGCGGGCGTTCGGGCGTTTCTCGCGGGGACCGACATTTTGGAAAAACCAGCGGATGTTGATGCGATGCTGCGAGGCATTAAGGCTGCCGTCGCATCCGGCCGCATCCCAATGGAAAAGCTCGACGAATCCGTTCGCCGCCAGATCGCATGGAAACACGCGGTTGGTCTTTTCAAAGAAAGGATCACGCCGATCGATAAGATGGACCAGATCGTCGCAGGTGACGAAACTCTCGCACTAACGGACGAGATCGCGACAAAGGCGATCACGCTCGTCCGCAACGGGGGCGACGATTTGCCGATCGACAGATCGAAACGGATCGGCGTACTTGGGATTTCTAACGGGTTTGATGGCCCGTCAACAATGTCGAGCCTACTCAGCGGCCTCCGCGTCGGTGGGCTGCGATTTGATTCCGTCTATGTACAGGAAAACTCGCTCGAAGCGCAACTCAAAGCCGCTAGGAAAGTCGCCGCGGACTCCGACGTTCTGATTGTCGGCCTCTATGGACGCGTACGCTCGGGTGCGCGAAACAGTGTGGGCATCCCCGAGAACGGTAGCGCCATTCTCCGCGAGGCCATTGCTTCGAATAAGAAAGTGATCGCCGTCAGTTTTGGCAACCCGTACATTCTCTCTTCGTTTCCCGATCTGAAAACTTATCTTGTCGCCTACGGCGATATGCCAAGCCTGCAACGCGCTGCGGCGCGGTCGGTCCTTGGACTCCAGCAGACCACAGGTAAGCTGCCGATTACTCTTCCGGGCTTGCATGAACGCGGCGCCGGAATTCAACTCCTCAAGAACTAGCGTGACATTTCAACCTGGAAAGTCCCTGGAGATAAGCGACGCTCGCCTGCAGATCGACGGCATTGACACTGTCCGACTCGCCCAGGAGCACGGCACACCTCTCTTCGTCTATAGCGAAAGCCGCATCCGCCATAATATCGGGCGCCTGAAGAGAGTGCAGGATGCGATCGACGCTCCGCTAAAGATTTGTTACGCGGCGAAGGCGATGTCGACGCTTGGCATTCTCAGAGTCGTTAAAGACGCGGGTATCGACATCGAAGTAAATTCGGGCGGCGAATTATGGAAGGCGTTAAGGGCTGGATTCAAGGGCGACCAGATTATCTTCAACGGAACAAGTAAGGAGATCTGGGAAATCGAACTCGCGATTGAGAATGGGATCTACGCGATACAAGTTGATTCGATTTATGAACTCTCGCTAATCAAGGAGGCTGCAGAGCGGCTCGGGAAACGCGCAAACGTCAGCCTCCGGCTCGTCCCCGAAATAGAATCCGCAACGCACTCGGGTTTGCAAACTGCTCTCCTATCGTCAAAGTTCGGGATGATGCCTGATGAAGCATTTACCGCATTTCGCGAAAACACAGTGTCGCCCCATCTCGACCTTTGCGGTATCCACCTGCACATCGGTTCGCAGAACCCCGATCCCGGCGTCTACACGGAAGCCCTGAGGGTCCTCTTCGCCGCGATGAAGCGTATCTCCGCCGAGTCCGGGACACAGCTACAGCACGTCAACATCGGCGGCGGCTTCCCTGTTGATTACCTCGGCGACAAAGACGCGGACATTTCTAGCGAGCAAAGCGACATGCTTTCTGCCAACTACGAACCGTATGCGGCGATCGGCAATGCGTGGCGCGAGGCGTCGACGGGATACGAGGAACTAACCGAAAATTTAACGATCCTTCTTGAGCCCGGCCGTTCGATCATTGCCGACGCAGGTATCTGCCTCACCACCGTCAGGAACGCAAAACAACGCCCGACCGACAACGGGCAGGGGCCAACTGACCACTGGTTACTTACCGACGCCGGCTTCAACATCCTGCTTTCGATGGAAACTTATAAATGGTATTACCGCCTTATATCGGCGGAGCGCGCAGCTGAGCCGCACGACACGCCCTACAAACTCGCGGGGCCACTCTGCGATGGTGGTGATGTATATTTTGATCTCGACGGCGACCGGCTCCCCGCCCATCGCCTGCTTCCCGCAGACGTTCGGCCGGGCGAATTACTCGCGCTCCTTAATTGCGGCGCGTATTCGGTCTCGCAGGCCTCGCAATACAACGGGCGATTTTTACCAGCTATCGTCTTGATTCGTGAAGATGGAAGGTCCGAGCTCGTGAGGCGCCGCGACACTTTCGACGATTTGGTGGCGAGCGATCTCTAGCAGCAGTTAGAATGGCGATTTTTTCATTATTTCGAGCAACGCAGCTTTCTCTTGATCACCGATCTCAAGTTTGCCCGATTCGTAGATTTCGCTCGCCGCGGCAAGAGATTCGCCCCGCTTGCTCTCATCCCGGATCGTCGCGATCACCTCGAAATTGGTGAGAGAAACCTGGCGGGCCTTCTCCGGAAGATCACCTGCGAAAAGGCGCTTAGCCGTTTCGCTCAAGACTTGTGACTTCGCGACGGGACGGTCGATGGCGTTCGACATCTGAAACACTTCATCCAGAACGCCGGTTGCCGCCTCGTTCCCTTCGCGCTTTCTTAGCTCGTTGCTCACCCCGATCATCGCAAGGCATCGGCTCGCTTCGTCGGGGATTTTCGCGATCGCTGCCCGTGATAAGTCGTCTTCTTTCTGCACAATCAGGATACGAGCTATCTGGGACAGCGCGGAAACCTGATCTTCTAGGTCTAGAACCTCTTCTGCGATGCTGACGGCCTTCTCTGTCTTTCCGAATCCGGCATACTGAACGGCGATGGCTCCAATGAGGGCGTTTCTTGCTCGGCTGTCGCGCGTTTCTTTCTCGTGTTGCGAACGTAGAATTTCGTATGCTTCATCGAGCGTCTCGAACGCCGCTTCCTTTTCGTTACGTCGCCACTCATCCCGTGCGAGGCCGAGCATCGCGGACGCCATCTGCGTCTTGTCCGAGATCAGATCCATCGTCGCATCGGCCTCGTCGAGATGTTCGGAATGGATCAGTCCGACCGCACAACTGCTTAAAAAATTGTCGCGATGAACGTTGTCAAGTTGCTGAGCAAATTTCCTCGCTCTTAGGAACGTCTCTGCGGCTAGGTCGTTGCGGCCTGCGTCGACGAACAGGCTCCCGATGTTGCAGAGAGAACGTATTTTCTCCTCTGCGTGCTCGGTCCCGGCGGCAGCGACGACCGCGTCGTTTAAGAAGTCCACGGCTACCGTCGCCCGATCATTCCGGATCGCTGAACTTGCGATCTCCTGGTACGCGACGACCTTAGCACCTGAAAATTCGATCGCGGCTATTGTTGCGGTCGCAGTGTCCCTATCTCCGTCTGCCGCCGCGCGTGCGGCGATCGCGGCCTCAACGTAGTCGGGATGGACGACCTCTGATGCGATTTTCCTTGCCGCCTCACTATCGCCTCTCGCTGCGGTTCTAATAGCCACGTTCTCTAACGCCTGCGATCGCATCGCGTCGTCCTCAATCGCGTCGGCCAGCTGTCTCGCGTAGTCGTCATCATTGATGTCAACACACCGCTCAGCGACCATGATGAGCAGACGGTCCCGCGAATACGGATCGTCGATAGTGTCCGAGAGAGCCGCGGCGAGGTCGACGTTGCCTCGCGCAAGAAGTCGCGGAACGACGGCGTTCATCGCTTCGGCCCGCCCATCGCTGCTCTCTATCCGCTCGGCGACAAATGCTGCCGCCGCTAGGGAGTCCGACTGGGCATCCTCTCTGAAAATTAATCGATCCGTCATCACAAGTTAAACAAAAACCCTGCGGATCGAATCCGGAAACCAGTCACGGAGATCCTTGGCGATAGCACGAGCGCCGGCCGCCCGTAGCTCGTCGGCCGACACAGTATTAGCGACTCCCAAGACCTGCAGATCGGCGCCCAATGCGGCCCGTACTCCGGGCGGCGAGTCTTCGATAGCGAGGCATTCTCCGTGTGTCATAGGCAGACGTCCCGCGGCAATTCGCACCGAGTCGATTTGGCGAAAGCCGGTTCGGTAACATTCGGGATCGGGCTTGCATCTGTCAACATCCTCCGCACTCACGATCGTTGAGAAATGTTTTGAAAGGCCGGCGGCATTTAGTACGTGATCGATCTCTCGGCGCGCCGCCATGCTCACCACGCCTAGGGCAAATTCCTGTCCCATCTTCTCGAGAAAGTTCTTCATCCCATTGAAGAGTGGCAACCGGTCCGCGACGGCATTTTTCCATAGCTCAAATTTTGCGTCGACGATCTCGCCGATTGTTCCGTTTGCGACAGATTTGCCCGCACGTTCGAATGCAGCACCTACGAACGTCGCGTCATCCATACCGAGTGAGTCGTAATAGCTCTCTTCGGTAAACTCGATACCGTGATCCCTCAAGACGTCGATGTACGCCCGCATCTGCACGGCCTCGTCGTCGATGACCACGCCGTTCCAGTCCAACAGTATTGCCTTAATCATAAGAATCTAGGACAGATAACTCTCATCGAATATATTGCCGCGGGACAAGATGCCGCGCGGGTCGAGGGCTCGTTTTATCTCCGCCATCTCATTTAGATATCGCTCGCCCATCATCGCGTGCAGATATTTCCGCTTGAGTTTACCGATGCCATGCTCCGCCGAAACGCACCCGCCCAGCATGATCGCCTGTGCGACACACCGACCGTAAACATGACGTGCAGCCTCCGCCTCATCCTCAGTTTTCGGCAGCATGTTTGCGTGCAGATGACAGTCGCCGACATGTCCGAAAATAACGTAGTCGAGCCCGCTCGCATCGAGCGTTTTTTGGTAGAACGCGAGGAACGATACGAAGTTTTTGTCTGGTACGGACATATCCGTTCCAACCTTTCGCTGCCCCGATCTAACAATGCGTTCATTGACACTCACCGGCAGAGCATGACGAAACGAACGCATTCTCTCGCGATCCTGCTCGCTCGTTGCGAACCACGAGCGCTCGACATCAGCACCGTATTTCACAAGCAAATCATTCCACGCGGTGAAAACGCTCTCCTCATTCTTCGAGTCCGTTTCCTGCTCGAAGAAAATCGCACCGGCCGGGTCCGTCGGTGTCTCCGCAAACTTTTCGGCGATAAATTTCAACGCATTGCCGTCAAAAAATTCCAGAAGGCTCGCGTCGAGCAGGTGACGATCGTTGCGCGACTGTTCCCGCGCTTCCTCGACAAACGCGAGCATCTCACCCTGATCCGCAAAAAATGCGATTCCGCTAAAGAACCCGTCCGACCTCGGTAGCAGATCTAGCTCTATCTCGGTGATGAGACCCAGGGTGCCTTCGCTGCCGATGAATAGATCGATAGCGTCGAGCTGAGCGGAATTGAAATAGCCGCTCACATTTTTGCGCACGTTAGGCGTTTCATACGTTGGCGCCTTAATCGAAATCTCGCCATTTGAGGTCCGCAGGGAAATAGTTCCGGCGGCGGCGGCGGCAGACTCGCCACGTTTGATCTCCAAAAGCCTTCCGTCCGCGAGCACGACTTCGAGCCTTCGAACATATCGCCGCGTCGCGCCATATTTGAAACTGCGCGCACCTGAGGCATTTGTCGCGACTGTGCCCCCGATCTGACAACTCCATTCCGTCGGGTCAGGCGGATAAAAGAGCCCTTCTATGTCGGCAGCCTTCTGCACGTCCGCGAGGACAGCTCCAGCGCCGACGGTCGCGATACAGCGTTCTTTATCGATCTCGATGCGATTCAACTTTTCGAGGGAGATAACGATACCGCCAAACGGGATCGCTCCGCCCACGGTGCCTGTGCGTGCGCCGGAGACCGTAACTGCAATTCCGCTCGCGTTCGCTTCGCGCAAGATCTCGGATATCTGCTTTCCCGACTCTGGAATAACCAGTCGGTCAGCATGTCCGCCCGACATATTACTCGCGTCGGTTAGATAGTCTTGCAGGTCTTCGACCTGCGTTTTAACTTGCATCGGGCTCAATTGTACCCGAAGACCTGTGCCGAAAGAGAGTCGTCAAACCTCGGTTTTTCTGTGGACGAAGATCCGAAGAAGGCCGTTAATCGCCATATGGAGCAAAAAGTACACGACGATGGCGACGATGATAGGAAATGAAAGCGTAAATCCCTCCGGCGACTCGAGACTGCCGACGATGCCGCGGAATGGGGCATACAGCGGATCCGTCAGGGTTCGAATAAGCTGTACGAATCCTGCGTTGGGACGTGCCGCAAAAAGGGCGAGCAGCAGGCGAATGGCGAGAAGTGCGTAAATAAGAAAAAAGATGTAATCGATGACTTGCGACACGCGTGCGACTACGCGTCCGCGCTCAACGTCTCGCTCGGTCTCCGCAACCTCTCGGACAGCCTTCCCGCGCATATCGCTTGCGATGTCGTCGACCATCGCCGCTTCCCCCGGCGTCGCCCGTCGGGCTTCGACGGCAATCTCGCCGCCCACCTCGGCCTTCACTTCCGACTTGATCGCTTCGTAGTTTGCGATCCGTTGCAGCTCATCTTGTTCTAATTTGTCGTCAACCATTGTGATAGTTCTCCTTTATGAAAAACGAGTGTGATGGGACTACAATTATACCGCGAAAGAGAGGACAAAAAAAACAGTTTTAAATTGTTACGATCATTAAGCTTGACGTATCCACTTCCAGATTTCCGGGATCGTCGCGCGTTTTCCGTACATCAACATTCCGATTCGATACACGCGTGCCGCGAGCCAGACTAGGCCCGCGATGGCGAGGCCGTTGAGGACGAGCGAGAGAGCGATCTGCCAGAACGGAGGCGTCTCGGCGAGTATGCGCACCGGCATCACGAGGGGCGCAAAAAACGGGATGATCGACACCCAGAACGAGAGTGTGGAATTCGGATCACGGATCACCGCGAAACAGAAATAAAATCCAACAAGCATGATAAGGATCGGCGGGAATGCGAATTGTCCGCCCTCCTGTACGGTCGTGACCATCGAGCCGATCAAAGTGAACATTGACGCGTAGATGAAGAATCCGGCTAAAAAGAAAAGGAAAAAATACACGACCATTACAGGTGTGATATCGGGCAGGGATGCGAACACCGATTCAAGGCCGGGCTGCAGCGAAAGGAAGAAACCAATTCCCAAAAGCGATGCCACCCAAATGCCTAGCTGAGTAAGCCCTGCGAGACCGACGCCCGTCAGTTTCCCAAATAGCAGTGTGAACGGCGGCGCGGAGGAGAACAGGATCTCAGCGATTCGCGTTTCCTTTTCTTCAACGACGGCTCCGAGAATGACCTGGCCCCAGATAGTAAGACTGAGATAAAGCATCATCCCTATCACAAGAGAGGCGATAAATAGCATGTCGCTATCTTTTTCCTCGCCGGATTCGCTAATGGACTTCGCGTCCAGGTCGATATCGCGACTCAGCTCGTCGAGCAGTTTCTTGTCTATGTTTGCCTCGGCGAGTCGCTCGGAACGCACGGCCTCGTTTAGCGCGTCGTCGAGCGTTTTCTCCGCTACGAAATCGCCCGCCTTGCGCGATCGAAACTCGTACCTTACGTCCTTGTCCGCAATATTCTGGGGAACGATGAGGTACGCATCAATCTCATCTGCCACCGCGCGTGCGTTGAGTTCCTGGCGCACCTGCTCGGGCGATTTTCCGCCGGCGTCATAGTCAACCCAGACGAAGCCTGACGCTAGCAGGGCTGCACTTTGTTTCGTTTCGCCCTCGAGCGAGGCTGGTTCGCGACCCGACTCTCTGACGGCTTTGTCGAATCTCTCTGCAAGCTTTTCGGCTGATAAATTTTCGACGAGGCGGGGATATATGCGGCCCGTAGGATCGACGACGACGATGCGGATCGGCTCACCCTTTATCGAAAATATTAATGCTGGCACGACAGCAAACCCCGCTCCGAGTATCGGAAATAGCAACGTCCCAAGGAGGAACGCCCATTTGTAAACGATCTTTTTGTACTCGTGTTTAACGACGGCGAGAAATTTTTGCATATCGGGGCGCGATTCTCGCTTTAGACAGGGGTGACCGCCCGTGCTGCGACCGCAGTGTTTGAAGGGGCACCTCCAACCTTCTCTATAAAAATATCGTTCAGGCTCGGCTCTTTTACCTCAAACTTCAATATGGAAGCGCCCGCGCCGATGAGTGCAGCCAAGAGACTTCCGGAGGTAACGCCCGGCGCTAAGTGAAGCTCCTGTTCATCGGAGTGTGAGATAACTTTTGCGATCATCGACCGATCCGCTAGCACCGCCGCTGCATTCGTCCCGCGAAACGCAATGAGATTTGTGCCATACGCTTCCTTCACTTCGCGCAAGCTCCCGCCAAGGACCTTTTGGGATTTATTGATCAGAATAATGTCATTGCAGAGCCGCTCGGCCGTTTCCATTAAATGCGTTGAAAAGATGATCGTTCTACCTCGTGCCTTGATCTCGTCCAAGACCTCAATCATGAACTCTACATTTACCGGATCGAGTCCCGAAAACGGCTCATCGAGCACCAAGAGGTCCGGGTCGTGCACAACCGTCGATATAAACTGAATCTTCTGCTGCATTCCTTTCGAAAGGTCCGTGGTTTTTTTGTTTCGCCACTCCGCGAGGTTCATTCGCTCGAGCCATGAGTCGATCCTCCTGACCGCATCGCTGCCGCCGAGACCCTTCAATTCAGCAAAATATCGCAGCTGATCCACGATGCGCATCTTTTTATAAAGACCTCGCTCCTCGGGCAGATAGCCGATCCGCTCCTGGCTTCTGCCTTGCCCATTCTTCAGGAATCCGTAGCGGATTTCTCCTTCGTCAGGGGCGGTGATGCCCACGATCATTCGGATAGTCGTGGTTTTTCCCGCACCGTTCGGGCCCAGAAAACCGAAGACCCTTCCGGCACGCACATCAAAACTAAGCGACTCGACAGCGGTAAATCTATCGAATCGCTTGGTCACATTTCGTACGCTCAGCGTCACATCGTCGCTCATATTTTGCTCTTAAACGATAGCACACGGACGGCGTGACCCGCGGCGAGGCCGCACGGGCAAATCGGCGAAATGCGCTTTGTTTGCAATAATAGCGGGGTGCAGACGACAGAGAATGTCCTAATGGTTCGACCGGCGGCGTTTGGATACAACGCAGAGACGGCTGCGTCGAACGCTTTTCAGAATACCAGCCGCGAATCGGAGCGAGACGTGGCAGCGCGCGCCATGGCGGAGTTTGAAACCTTCGGTGAATGTTTAGAAGCGAAGGGCGTAAGCGTCCTCGTCATTGAGGACCCGGTTGTGCCGCCAACACCAGATGCCGTGTTTCCGAATAACTGGTTGAGCCTGCACGAAACCGGCGACGTGATTCTGTATCCAATGGCCACACCGAACCGCCGCTCCGAGCGCCGCCCAGACGTGATTGAGAGGCTACGCGACGAGTTTTTCGTGCGCGATGTGATCGACCTCACGAAATTTGAACACGAGGGAAAGTATCTCGAAGGCACGGGCAGCATCGTGTTTGACCACATCACTCGCATCGCGTTTGCATGTCTGAGTTTGCGGACTGATGCAACGCTGCTCGACCTAGTCTGCGAGCGCCTGAGTTACGCACCCGTCAACTTTCACGCAGTCGATCGTAGCGGCCTCGAGATCTACCACACAAATGTGATGATGTCCGTCGCGACCGAATTTGCAGTGATCTGCAACGAGATTATTTCGAGCGGCTCGCCGGCGGAGCGTCTAGCGGAGAGCGGCCGCGAGATCGTTGAAATCACTGTCGATCAAATGCACGAATTCGCAGGAAATATGCTCGTTGTTCGTGACAATCTCCTTCTGATGTCACATCGGGCACGCAATGCGCTTCGCGAGGAGCAGATCCGAGTTCTCGAAAAATATTGCGAGATCCTAAGTCCGAATATTCCTACGATCGAAACAGTTGGCGGCGGCAGTGTCCGTTGTATGATAGCCGAGAACTTTCTACCGAAGCTCTAATTCACGATGGAAATTTTTGTTTACAGAGAAGGCTCCGAAAACGTCGAGGAAGGCTTCACCCGTGAAGAACTTCCCGGCCTCTTGGCCGACAAATCTAATGTCGTTTGGGTTGATCTTCAGGGCGAAACAGACGAGCAAGTCGAAAAAGCTAAAGATGTCCTCCTAAACGTCTTCAACTTTCATCCGCTCACCGTCGAGGACTGCCTCGAGACCCGAAATCAGCCAAAGGTCGAGCCTTTCGACGAATATCTTTACTTCATCGTTCACGGAATAAAGCCGGGCGAGACGAACCCTTCAAACTTCGTGACGAAGGAACTCGACGGATATCTCGGCGGCAATTTCGTCGTGACGTTTCACATACAGCGTTTTCGCTCGATCAAATCCGTCAAGCAGCAGATTCGCGCTTCGCCATATCTCTGCAAACGCGGTGCGGCATATCTGTTGCACAAGATTCTCGACGAGCTGGTCGACCTCTACATGCCGATGATCGACGATTTTGATCAGACAATTAACGAGCTCGAGGATCGGGTGTTCGCGTCGAAAACCAATGCGGCCCTCCTCGCCGAGGTGATGGACGTTCGCCGCAGCGTCGCACGCCTTAAACGCATTTCGTCCCGACAGCTCGAGGTGATCTATCGAATGGCGCACGGTGAGTTCCCTCAGATCCCCGCGACTGTACTACCATTCTTTCGCGATGTTCACGACCATCTGCAGCGTATCTCAGACCTCGCGGAGAGCTATCGTGAACTGGTCGCGGGCCTCTTCGACATACACTTCGCACTGAGCGGCAATCGCACTAACGATGTGATGAAAACGCTCGCCGTTGTATCCGCAATCATTCTGCCGCTCAGCCTGATCGCGGGTATCTACGGAATGAATTTTGAGAACATGCCCGAGCTGAAAACGCGTTGGGGATACTTCATGACGCTGGGCGGGATGGTTACGCTGACGGCCGTTCTGCTGTTCTATTTCTGGCGGCGAGGGTGGATCTTTCAGGGGGACGAAGCCGAAATCAAGCTTCCGAAATTATCAGACGATTTCGCGGACAAAGACGAAGCCGAACACCAACGGTAACCGATCTCCAGTGCATAGGAGCTGTCAGCGGTTTCTCGCAATCAGCTTCTCGACCTGGAGATCGCCGTAGCCGTACACACCGGCACGCTGCTTGAACTCGGGGAATACGTGCTCGATCGTTGAGTTTCCTTCGAGCATTATCTCGGCAACGATCTCGGCAGGCCGCGTATCGAGCTCGGGTGCCGCCGCGCACACCTCGGCGAGATGCGGGAATGTCCCGGAATTTTTCTTCGCGAGTTCATCGAGCTTGTCGTGGTTGTGCGATCGGAACGCGATCCAAAGGTCGCGTCCTAGTTCGACGTCTTCTCGAGTGAGTTCGAGGCGCTGTTCAAAAGACTTTCGCAGGTCTGTCGCCTCGAAATCACCGAAGCCTTCCCATCTATCCTCGTCTTTCAATTGGCTCAGCGAAACGCGGAGACTCGCGCCTCGGTCTCGCTCAGAAGGAATAAGCAGAACCAGAGATTCACACTGCAAAAGAGCTCGTACTCGAACCAGAGATATACCTCATCGCCCACTTCTGCGTCCAACAGCCGGGCGAGCTCGTGCGCCACGGTCTCGTGGTACTCGACTTCGTCTTCGCCATATTCACTAGCGATAAATCTTGCTCGCTGGTCCCAGAACTCCGCTAGATTCTCCGCATCCACATCACCAACGGCGAGACATTCTCGACAAATGATTGCGTGCCCTTCTATCCCGGTCTTAACAAATTCCGGGGCAAGTGAATCACCGGGTAGAACGTGGTAAATCATACTGAGAGGCTAATCGCGTGGATGATCGAAAGGCAAACGCCCGCGTACACACCGGCTAGAATGTCGTCGGCGCAGACACCGAGACCGAGCGGCAGACTCTGCAATGAGTCGATCGGGTACGGCTTCCAAATGTCGAACAGCCTGAAGAGCAGAAACGCCGCACCGATCAGCATCCACGAGGTCGTAAAGGGTATGAAAAGAAAAACTAGGAGCTGGCCCATCACCTCATCGACTACCGCCTGTGGAGCGTCGCTATTGCCAAGGAGCTCTACGCTGCGGCCCGCTGACCACACACCCAGAAGACAAAATAAGAGAAGGGCGATTAGGATAATCGCGTGCACCGTCGCGACGAGATGCTCCGGCGAAGCTAGCTCCGCACCGTATCGCATCGACTGAAAAACATTCGCGGCAAAAACGTAAATCCCGACTCCGATCAGCGATCCGTACGTGCCCGGCATTCCGGGAATGTATCCGACGCCGCAGGTCGTCACGCCAAGCGCGACGTAATCGAGTGTGCTCGACGGATTTCGTTTTTTGACGGCTTGTTTCATCGAGGTCGCTTAAATACCATGCCTCCGCACTTGGATGAGCAGTCTTCGCTTCATCAGAACTCAATACCTTGCTGCGCATAGATACCTGCATTGAAAGGATGCTTTATCTCGCTCATTTCCGTCACGAGATCGGCCCCATCGATTAGTTTGACGAGCGCGTTGTCAACGTCTCGGCCAGTTAGAATCAGATGAAGGTGCGGCTGCGCGCTGCGTACTTGGCTGATCTCGGAAATGACCTTGTCGATGTCGAGAAATCCGTAGCTGAGCACGTAGAGCATCTCATCGAATACGAGGAGGTCATATTCCTCGCTCCGCATCTTCTCGACGCATTGGCTCCACGTGTCCTCCGAGGTCTGTATATCGACACTCTTGTCCTGCGTATCCCATGTGAAGCCGGCTCCCATCGTGTGCACTTCTATTCCGAGTTTTTCGAGCGACTCGTGCTCGCCGTAGCGGTCGGTCTTCGACTTCATAAACTGGATCATCGCGCACTTAAGCCCGCGTCCAGCGGCCCGCACCATGGTACCGATCGCGGCGGTCGTCTTTCCCTTGCCGTCTCCGGTGTTCAGGATCAGCAGGCCTTTCGTGTTTTCACGATAGTCCTCGCGCCGCCATTTGTATCGTTTTTCGGCCATTGAAGAAAGGTGAAGGCTAGCGGGAGGACGGGCGCCGCGTTTTCACATGTTTACGCGCTACGCCTCTGATTGATAAACAGATTTGGAAAGTTCGTCGACGATCTTTTTCTCAGCCTCATCCCAATCGCCGTCGATTTTGAGTCCCGCGGCATTTCTATGGCCGCCTCCGCCGAAGCGTTCAGCGACTCTGGCAACGTTTATGTCACCCTTGGAGCGCAAACTAGCGCGAAACCGGTTCTCACCGACTTCGCGCATGTAAATGGCCGCAACCACATCCCTCGCCGCCAACGGAATATTTACAAAACCATTGTTGTCGCCATCGACTGAGCCGGAGTCCTCTCCCATTTCAAGGGTCTGTCTTAGAATCGCGATCCCACCGCGCGAGTCTCGTTTCACCGTACCGAGCACACGGCGCATCAGCTCGATGCGCGACCAAGGGTAGTTGTTATAAATGGCTTCGCCGATCTTAGACGGCATCGCCCCGGCCTTGATTAGCTCAGAGGCAACTTTAAGCGTTCGATCGGAAGTGTTCGAAAAATGGAAGGATCCGGTGTCTGTGACAAGTGCCATGTACACGCATTCGGCAATCTCGCGGGTTATACGTCCGCCGATTGCCTTGCACAGGTTGTAAATCATTTCCCCAACCGCAGAGGCGGTAGAGTCAATCCAATTTATCGTTCCGAAATGTTCGCTGGTAGCGTGATGATCGATGTTGACCGTGAACTCGGACTCGAGTCCCGCAATTTCCGGCCGCTCCAGGTCGCTGCACTCGATGACGAAAATCGCATCGTATGCGCCGTCAACGGCGGTGACGTTTCGAATCTCATCGGCTCCGGGCAGGCTTCGGTAAGCGATGGGAACATCGCCGTGCACGATGACGTCGGCACTCTTCCCAAGCGATCGCAGCAGCCAGTAGAGCCCAAGAGAGGACCCCACGCCGTCACCGTCCGGTTTGAAATGCGTCGTGATGGCGAACGCATTTTTATTTTCAATTAACTCGACTACTTGGCTTAACACTTCTGAGTTAGCCATGAATATCAGTGGGGATGGACACTACACTATCAACGTCCTTGCACAAGCCACTAATTACTCATAACTATTCCTTAATCTTGTCTAAAATCTCTGTGATTCGCTCTGCGTTCTCACCGGCGGTGTCGCGGGCGAAATGAATATGCGGGGCGAATCGCATGTCGAGGCTGAGAGCGACCTGTTGCCTCACGAACGTCGCTGCATGCCCTAAGGCTTTCAGCGCCGCCCTGATCTCGATCTCGGTGCCGTGAATGAGCACGAAAACTTTAGCGTCCCGAAGGTCCGGCGCGACCTCAACCTCTGTCACGGTCGCGCTTGCCAATCTAGGGTCGTCGAGTTCAAACCCGACGACCTCGGCAATCGCTTCTTTCAATGTCTCCGCGAGGCGTTCCGGACGACGCATAAACATCAAGTTAAAAGTAAAAAATCAAAAGGCAAAAACAGGATTTTGACTTTTTACTTTTGCCTTTTGAATTGGCTAAAGCTCCGTCGCTGCAGTCCTCTCGATCACAAATGCCTCGATCTCATCTTCCATCTTGATGTCGTTGAAATTAACTAGGCTGATACCGCACTCGAAGCCCTGTTTGACCTCGTTCGCGTCGTCCTTAAACCGTTTGAGCGCCGCGATCTCGCCTTCCCAGGCAACAACTCCGTCGCGAATAAGCCGGGCCTTCGCCTGGCGGCGAATAAGGCCCTCGGTGACGCGGCAACCCGCGATCGTCCCGATCCTCGAAACTTTGAAGAGCTCCTGGACGACAGCCTTACCGAGTATGACTTCCTTCTCGATCGCATCGAGCATTCCGATCATCGCGGCCGTAATTTCTTCCTCGACCTTATAGATGATCGAATGCAGGCGAATGTCGACATCCTCATTCTTTGCGATGTCCGATACGCGTGCTTCAGGTCGCACGTTGAATCCTATGATCACAACCGCCGTCGAGGCGTCGTCCGCCTGTGTAGCGGAGGCGAGCAGCACATCGGATTCGGCGATTGCTCCTACGCCCGCACGGATAACTCGTACCTTGACCTTTTCGGTTGAGAGTTTCTCGAGCGTTCCGCGAAGAACCTCCACCGAGCCCTGCACATCGGCCTTGAGAATGACGAGCAATTCCTTGATCTCGGAGAGTCCCAGCGATTCGATTCCGCGCTTCGTGGTCTTGAGCATGGCGGCCTGACGGGCCATCATCTGACGCTGCTGCGCGATCTCCTGCGCACGCTCAACATTCGAGACGACCTGGAACGTATCACCAGCCTGAGGCACACCCTGGAGTCCGAGAATCTCAACCGGCGTCGAGGGCACGGCTTCATTAACCGCATCGCCTCGATCCGAAAACATGGCACGGACTTTGCCGGAAAACTGCCCGACGATAAACGGATCGCCGACCTTCAGCGTGCCTTGCTGGACGAGTGCAGTCGCTACCGCACCGCGTCCTCGGTCGAGCTTTGCTTCTAAAACAACTCCCGAAGCACGGCGAGTTGGACTCGCTGTAAGTGCAAGCATGTCGGCCTGCAACAGCACCGTCTCGAGCAGTGTGTCCAGGTTCTCCTGATTTTTAGCCGATACCGCCACCATTTCCGTCTCGCCGCCCCATTCGACCGGCTGCAATCCGAGGCCTGCGAGGCCCTGCTTCACCTTGTCGGGATTTGCTCCCGGCTTATCCACTTTGTTAATGGCTACAATCAGCGGGACGTTCGCGGCCTTAGAATGCTCAACGGCCTCGATCGTCTGCGGCATCACGCCGTCATCCGCCGCCACCACGAGGATAACGATATCCGTCGCTTTGGCTCCTCGCGCACGCATCATCGTGAAAGCTTCGTGACCGGGCGTATCCAAAAATACGACCCGTCGCGGCACATCCGGCGTATCCGCATTGGGAACGTGAACGCTATAAGCACCAATGTGCTGCGTGATTCCACCTGCTTCGCCCTCGGCCACATTTGCCGAACGAATGGCGTCGAGCAGAGAGGTCTTCCCGTGATCCACGTGGCCCATCACGGTGATGACCGGGGCACGAGGCATCTCCACGTCATCGGCGTCTGCAGCAATCAGCTCCTCGAACTCCTGTTCGATGACCATTTCCTCGAAGGCCACAAAGCTCAGATCGATTCCGAAATTGCGAGCCATTTCGGCAGCCATGGTCTCGCCGATCGGCTGATTTAGCGTCGCAAAAATTCCCTTCTTGATGAGGAGCTGCACGATATCGCGAGGCGTGATCCCAAGTGCCTCCGCGAATTCGCGGACCGTCGCTCCTTCTGTCAGGCGAATCTGCTTTAGATTATCGGAATCCACGGACCCTACCTGATCGAGGACTCGTTCCTCGATCGTCCTCTTGACCGGTGCGTCGACATCACTCTCGGCATATCGCCCGCGTTTGTCTCCTACCTTTCGACCGCCTGAACGCCCCGGCCGACGACGGTTGTCCACGGGAGGCGTATATGTCATCTGCGGCGCGGCAGTCTCGCCCGGCGTTCCGCGGAATTGCGGCCCCCGCTGATCCCCGAGAAGCCGCCCTGTACGCGTGACCGTGTCGGTGACAATCTTGTCCCCAACCTTGATTCCCTTCGCCAGAGAATCCGGCGAGAGTTTCAATGTCTTCATGACGACGCCGGATTTGCTCGGCGTTGCGGCCGGAGCGGTCGTTTTATCTTCGACTGGCGATTCGGCCTCCGCAGCTTCGGGAGCGGCGGCTTCCGCCCGCTCTTCGACCCGAACGACTCGCTTTTTGAGCGTCTTGGTAACGGTTTCCGTCTTGGCCGGAGGTTCGTCTACTGCGACATCCGCTTCGACAGGCTGTACCGGAGGAACTTCTTCTTGTTCCTCTTCTTCGACAGGCTCAACGGCCTTTTTGGAAAGCTTACGCACCCGTGGCTTCGGGGCGTCTTCAACCCTCGGGACGTCGGCGGGTGCTGCCTCTATCTCCGGAGCAGCCTCGACACTCGACTCGATCTCATCGGGCGCCTCCTCGGCGTTCGGCTCGTTGACCTTGGCGGACTTTTTGATTATCTTAATGGCGCGCTTCGGAGCAACCTCGGTCTTGGGAAAATACTTGAGCCGCACCTTTTCGGCGACCTCGGCGCTAACCGAATTCGATGCTACGCTCACGTCCGCACCGAGTCGGCGCAGATCTTCCATCACGCGCTTCGTGTCCTGTTTCAACTCGCGGGCCAGATCGTATATTCGAACTGCTTTTCGAATCGCCATAATTAAACGTTACCGCACCAACTTACCCCACGCCGTTTCGGGCACAAACCCTACGCGTCCTTCGCCCCTTCTTCGTCCTCGACAACCGGAGCTTCTTCGCCAGACTCAGCCAACGTTTCTTCCGATGAATCCGTCGACTCGTCCCCATACTCCGCGATGGTCTCTTCAGTTACAGGCGGCGCCATATCATCGATGACTTCAGAAACGGTATGCGGCTCGCCCAGCCCGGGCTCTGCCTCTACTATTTCTTCGCTCGGAACCGCTTCAAGCAATTCCGTTGCTGGGTCAGCTTCGGGTGCGATTTCCTTACCTGCCGTGGATTCTTCCGATGGAGCTGTTTCGTTTTCGGCACCATCTCCGGTGCCCTCGGCGCCCTCCACTTCCGCATTCCTCTCGGCGACGATCGAAGTGGCAGACGCAATAATCGCCTCAGCCACATCGAGACTCACGTCGAGGAATTCCACGAGATCATCAACCGACGTGGCAGCGAGTGACTCGACATCGGTCACGCCCTTCTCCGAAAGCGTCTCCGCCTGGGCGGCGGTCACTACCTCCAGTGCAGTGATGGGGACGGCCTCGCCAGACGCCATCATTCGGCCCATCTGCTTAGCGATCTCCTTCTTGAGAACTTCCTCGCTAACGATCTTGATATCCCATCCGACCAGTCGCGCCGCTAGACGCACGTTCTGTCCTTTCTTACCAATCGCAAGGCTCAACTGATCTTCCTGCACGAGAACTTCCATCTGCCGGTTATTAAGGTCCGTGATCCGCACCTGCGACACCTTCGCCGGCGACAACGCGTTCGCCGCGAATACCGACGGCTCGTCCGACCATTCGATGATGTCGATCTTTTCTCCGCGAAGTTCCTTGATGATCGCCTGGACTCGAGAGCCCTTCATGCCGACGCAGGCACCGACGGGATCGACATCTTTCTCGTTCGAGGTGACCGCGATTTTTGCTCGATCGCCGGGCTCACGAACGCACGACTTAATGACGACAGTCTCGTCATAAATCTCGGGGACCTCCATCTCGAAGAGCCTTTTAACGAGCTCCTCGCTTGACCGTGAACCGATGATCTGCTGACCGCGCTGCTCTTTCGAAACATCGTTAATCACCATTCGAATCCGCTCACCCTGATTCCACATTTCGCCGC
>Ga0136640_10000016_pt1 | contig 60736 bp, 60 predicted proteins | sample AntDrymUQ8642106_2_FD_105498 | JGI IMG/M metagenome (GOLD analysis project Ga0136640, IMG submission 105498) | Polar desert sand microbial communities from Dry Valleys, Antarctica - metaG UQ864 (21.06) | ecosystem: Environmental > Terrestrial > Soil > Desert | place: Antarctica: Dry Valley...
GGCGAACAAGGCACTGCTCGCCGAAGACGGTGCCACCTTGTTTGAGGCGGCCGAGAAGGCCGAGCGCGACCTGTGGTTCGAGGCGTCGGTTGCCGGTGCGATCCCGATCTTGCGGCCGCTCCGTGAGTCGCTGGCCGGCGACCGAGTGCGTCGCGTGCTGGGCATCGTCAACGGCACCACCAACTTCGTGTTGGACAAGATGTCCACGACCGGGGCCGGCTTCGCCGAGGCGCTTGAGCAGGCACAGGCGCTCGGCTATGCCGAGGCAGACCCCACGGCCGACATCGAGGGCTTCGACGCGGCGGCCAAGGCCGCGATCCTCGCCAGCCTCGCCTTTCACACCCGCGTCACTGCGGCCGACGTGCACCGCGAGGGCATCGCCGAGGTGTCCGCTGCCGATGTGGTCTCCGCCGAGCAGATGGGTTGCGTGGTCAAGCTGCTGGCGATTTGCGAGCGTCACGAGCTGTCCGACGGTCCGTCGGTGTCTGCGCGGGTGCACCCGGCGATGATTCCCGCTGACCACCCGCTGGCCAGCGTTCGCGAGGCCTACAACGCCGTCTTTGTCGAGAGCGAGGCCGCTGGCCGGTTGATGTTCTACGGTCCCGGTGCCGGTGGCGCTCCCACCGCCAGTGCGGTGCTTGGTGACCTGGTCACCGCTGCACGCAACCAGCTGTCTGACGTGCGTGGGCCGGGGGAGTCGGCGCATGCGCAGCTCGCGGTGCTGCCAATGGGCGACACTGTCACCCGGTATCACATCGCCGTGGATGTCGATGACAGACCAGGTGTGCTGGCTGCCGTCGCCACCGAGTTCGCCCGGCACGAGGTGTCGATCCAGACCGTACGTCAGGAGGGGCGCGGTAGCGACGCTCAGCTCGTCGTCGTCACGCACCCGGCCAGGGATGCCGCGTTGGCCGCAACAGTCAGCGGGCTTGCGCACATGGACATGGTCCGCGAGGTCACCTCGGTGATGCGGGTCGAGGCCGACAGCGAGTCGGACTCCGCCTGATGGCCACGATCGACACCGCTCGTGCGGGCAGCACCCAGTGGCGTGGGGTGATCGAACAGTACCGCTCGTGGCTGCCGGTGGCTGACGCTGCGCCAGTGGTGTCTCTTGGCGAGGGTGGCACCCCGCTGGTGCGCTCGCAGTGGTTGTCCGAGCTCGTCCAGGGGCAGGTCTGGCTCAAGGTCGAGGGGGACAACCCGACCGGATCCTTCAAGGACCGGGGCATGACCGTGGCCATCTCGGTTGCCGTCGCCGAGGGTGCCGAGGCAGTGGTGTGCGCCTCGACCGGCAACACGTCCGCCTCGATGACCGCCTACGCGGCCCGCGCCGGGCTCACCCCGGTGGTGCTGGTGCCGCACGGGCGGATCGCCGCCGGCAAGCTGGCGCAGGCGGTGATGCACGGGGCGTCGGTGATCCAGGTGCGAGGCAACTTTGATGACTGTCTGCGGCTGGCCCGCGAGCTGGCCGACGCTTTTCCGGTCTCCCTGGTCAACTCGGTCAATCCCATGCGGTTGCAGGGGCAGAAGACCGCTGCCTTCGAGGTGGTCGACGCTCTCGGCGGGGCGCCGGATGTGCACGTGTTGCCGGTGGGCAATGCCGGCAACGTGTCGGCGTACTGGCTCGGGTACTGCGAGTACGCCGACGCTGGGCTGAGCGATCACCGTCCCCGGATGTGGGGGTTCCAGGCGGCTGGGGCGGCGCCGTTGGTGTCCGGCCAGCCGGTTGCCAACCCGGACACTGTCGCGACCGCCATCCGGGTGGGCAACCCGGCTTCCTGGTCGTCGGCGGTCGCAGCGCGGGAGGAGTCGGGTGGTCTGATCGAGGCTGTCACTGACGAGCAGATCATCACCGCTCAGCGCTGCCTGGCCACCCGAGACGGAGTGTTCGTGGAGCCGGCATCCGCGGCGGGAGCCGCCGGACTGGTGCAGCTTGCCGGCCGCGCAGAGATTGATCCCGGCCTGCAGATGGTGGTGACGGTGACTGGGCATGGACTGAAGGACACCGACACTGCGTTGGCCGGTCGCGACGTCGTGGACCGCGTCGTTGAGCCCGACTTGCCGGCAGCCGCTGCCGCTGCCGGCCTGTGCTGAGGCCGTCTAGTGCGTAGTAGCGACGCCGTGGTGGCTGTGCGGGCGCCAGCCTCCAGCGCAAACCTCGGCCCCGGTTTCGACAGCTTTGGGCTGGCCCTAGCGCTCTATGACGACGTCGAGATGGCTGCTGCGCCGAGCGGGCTGCAGGTGGACGTCACCGGCGAAGGCGCCGGCGAGGTACCCCGAGACGAGCAGCACCTGGTGGTACGTGCCGCCCGAGCCGCCTTCGACCTGCTCGGACACCAACCGCCGGGACTACGGCTGCGCAGCCACAATCGCGTGCCCCACGGGCGGGGTCTCGGCTCGTCGGCCGCCGCGATCGTGGCTGGTGTGGTCGCGGCCCGGGCATTGGTGCACCTCGAAGAGCCCGGCGCAGTGGAAAGTCTCGATGATGCTGCGATGTTGCGGCTCGCCAGCGAGTTGGAGGGGCATCCGGACAATGTCGCAGCCGCCCTGCTGGGTGGCTTCACGACCGCTTGGGTGAGCGGCTCCGGGGTGCGGGCGGTCCGGGTCGAGCCAGCGGTGACGACGGTGGTGCTGGTGCCGGACAGCCCGGTGTCGACCACGGCGGCCCGCGGGTTGCTCCCTGCCGAGGTGCCGCACCGCGACGCGGTCGCCAACAGCGGGCGGGCTGCGTTGCTCCCGTTGGCTCTCACCACTCGTCCGGACCTGCTGTTCGAGGCGACCGAGGACTACCTGCACCAGGATTATCGCGAACCCGCCATGCCCGAGTCGCTGTCTCTCGTCCGGCGATTGCGCGACGACGGACATGCGGCGGTGATCTCTGGCGCCGGACCCTCGGTGCTGGTGTTGTGCGGAGCTGCGCACTCAGATGCCGCGGTGTCAGCAAAGCTGGTTGAGAGGCTGCACGGCGTCGCACCAGGGTGGCAGATCAAACCGATGGCGGTAGACCGCGAGGGGACTCGGACGGCGGGGTGAGCGACATCGCTGCCAGCGGGTGGTACTGTCGGTCCCGCGCGCAGCACCACCGCATCGGAACGACGATGTGGATTGGGCGTAGCCGCGTTTCATCCCTTCGCCGTCGGCGAGTCTGTTGAGCGTCTAGCCGCAGAGTCGCGCAGGCGTGGTTCAGCCGCCGTCACTGCTTGTGGCGGGCGCGAGGGAGAAAAAAACAGACGTCGAACATCCGGCCAAGCATCAGACGTGCATGAGTCGGCTCTCGCGGAGCCTGGACAGACCAGGACCGCCCCCGGCGGGGCCCATTGGCCCCGCCCGACGTGGGAAGGACCTCACGTGTCAGACATCTCAACCGTTCAAACCGCGGCCGACACCAGCGACAGCACCGCTGGCCAGCCTGCGGCGAATAGCACACGGAGACGCTCAGGCGGCGGGCTCGGCGGCATGGTGCTTGCCGAGTTGCATCAGGTCGCCGGCGGGCTCGGCATCAAGGGCACCGGCCGGATGCGCAAGAGCCAGCTGATCGAGGCGATCACCGCGGCGCAGGGCTCGAGCAGCCAGCCCGCGGCCAGCCAGCCCGCGGCCGGCCAGCCCGCGCCTAGCCAGGATCGCAATGGCGCCGAGGCGCAGACATCTTCGGCGGTGACGGCGAGTCAACCTACGGTGACCGAGCCGCAGCCCACCCAGCAGCCGTTCGAGCAGCCGGAGCAACCGGTGCAAGCACGCTCCGAGCGCAACGGGGATCGCTCCAACGCCCAGGGTGGCACCCGAAGCGACGGCGACGACCGGGGCAACAGCCGTAACGACGGTGAAGGCCGCGGCAACAGCCGCCGCGACGAGGAGGATGGCAGCCGACGGAGCAGGCGCCGCCGCAGCCGCGACCGCGGACGTGACCGCAACGACCGCGGCCCGCGCCAGGACAGCGAGCCCACCGTCTCTGACAGTGACGTGTTGCTGCCGGTGGCAGGCATCGTGGACGTGCTTGACAGCTACGCATTCGTGCGTACCTCCGGCTATTTGCCCGGCCCCGATGACGTCTACGTGTCGCTGTCGATGGTGCGCAAGCACGCCTTGCGCAAGGGTGACGCTGTCACCGGCCAGGTGAAGGCTCGCGAGGGCAATAGTGGCGGCGGTAACGATCGCAACAACAAGTTCAACCCGCTGGTGCGTATCGAGACAGTGAACGGCACAGCGGTTGGTGAGGCTCGGCAGCGCGACGAGTTCGCGAAGCTGACTCCGCTGTATGCGGCGGACCGGCTGCGACTCGAGACCGAGGCCAGCATCTTGACCACGCGGATCATCGACATCGTCGCCCCGATCGGCAAGGGCCAGCGCGGGCTGATCGTGTCGCCGTCCAAAGCCGGCAAAACGCTGGTGCTGCAGTCGATGGCCAACGCGATCACCACGAACAACCCCGAAGTTCACCTGATGGTCGTGCTCGTCGACGAGCGGCCCGAAGAGGTGACGGACATGCAGCGTGCCGTCAAGGGGGAGGTCATCGCCTCGACCTTCGACCGGCCGGCGACTGACCACACCACGGTCGCCGAGTTGGCGATCGAGCGTGCGAAACGGCTGGTGGAGCTCGGTCACGACGTCGTCGTGCTGCTCGACTCGATCACCCGTCTGGGTCGGGCCTACAACCTGGCCGCCCCCGCCAGTGGCCGCATCCTGTCCGGTGGTGTCGACTCGTCGGCGCTCTACCCGCCTAAGCGGTTCTTCGGTGCAGCCCGCAACATCGAGGACGGTGGCTCGCTCACCATCCTCGCCACCGCGCTCATCGAGACCGGTTCGAAGATGGACGAGGTCATCTTCGAAGAGTTCAAGGGCACCGGCAACATGGAGCTGCGCCTGCGCCGCGAGTACGCCGACAAGCGAATCTTCCCGGCCATCGACGTCGACTCGTCCGGTACCCGCCGCGAAGAGTTGTTGATGAGCCGTGAGGAGCTGCAGATTGTGTGGAAGCTGCGCCGCGTCTTGTCCGCTCTCGACGGACAGCAGGCGCTTGAGCTGCTGCTGGACAAGCTCAAGAAGACCCGCAGCAATGTCGAGTTCCTGCGCCAGGTGCAGAACACCACTCCACAGGCGACTGCGGGGCGTCGCGGCGACGAGGACTGAGCCCAGAACGCTGCGTAATCAGCTTCGTCCGGATGGCCCCCGCGCTGCGTCCGGACGACCGGATTTTTGGTCCGAGGCAGCCAATATTTCCCAACTTGTTCGAGGAAAGTAACTCCGCGTCGCTATTGTCGTGCTGTGAGTGCCCGGGAGAGTTGCGCGCGGCGACATGCTGCGCGGGTCCTCGTCATCGAGGATGACCCAGACGTCATCCCGCTAGAGCGCCGTGACCTGCGGGCGCTGGGACACCAGGTGGGCATCGCCGATTCCGGTGAAGACGGGCTAGCGGCAGCAGCACACCAGACACCGATGGCCGCGGTCGGTTTCGGTCGGGGGCCGACGACGGTCCTGAGGGGACGTCGTGACCCGCGTGGTGGTTGCCGACGATGACGACGACATCCTCGAGTCCATCCGGTTCAAGCTGGAGCAGGCAGGCATGGACGTCGAAGCGGTCGGCCACGGGGTGGCTGCCCTGGAGGCCTGTTGCCGCGAGACGCCCGACCTGGTGCTGCTCGGCGTCATGATGCCGGGAATGAGCGGGTTGGACGTCTGTCGCACACTGCGCGACGACCTGGGGATGGGGTCGGTCCCCGTCATCTTGTTGACGGCCCGGGCGCAAGAGTCCGACGTCGACCAAGGTTTCCATGCTGGAGCCGACGACTACGTCGTCAAACCCTTCAGCCCTCGAGAGCTCAGCTCACGAGGGCGGGCGGTTCTTGGTCGCGTACGTCGGTGACCGGCCTCGCCGCAGCGTCCGTGGCAGTCGTCACTGCACCCGGCAGCAGGTTCGACCTGCTGCCGGTCGTGCGCTCTCTTGGCTTCGTGGTGGCGTCGTTGCTGGTGTTGCTGGTGTTGCTGGCGTGGCGGTGCGCAGGTTCAGCGGGGCGCGGCAGTTGCGCCTGCGAGAGGATCTGAAGCGGCAGGTCAGACCGCTGCTGCTGGAGGTGCTGGCCGACGACGACGCAGACCCCGACGCGGTGCAGCGGCTCGCACGGCTCGGGCGAAGCCAGTGGCGGGCAGCTGAGCCCATGCTCATCACCATGCTGGGAAAGGTCCGCGGGGGGGCGCGAGATGCCCTCATCGAGGTGCTGGCCGCCCGCGGGGCGTTGGGGCGGGCTGCCGAGCAGACCCGGTCGCGCTCGTTGCTCACGCGATGTCGCGCCGCAGAGATGCTGGGTGCCGCCAGACGAGTCGAGTACGTCCCCACCCTCACCCGCCTGCTCGAGATGTGCACGTGAGCCTCGGGCCAGACCCGGGAACCGTCGGTACCCCAAAACCCCGCGCCCTGCTTACCATCCGCGACACCGGCATCGGCATCCCAGCCGAGGACCAATCGACGATCTTCACCCGCTTTTTCCGGGCGTCGAACGCCACCACGGCCAACATCCCCGGCACCGGGCTCGGTCTGGTGATTGTGCGTATGATCGTCGAGAACCACGGCGGCAGGGTGGACCTGGAGTCTGAGGTGGATCGCGGAACCACCGTGTCGGTATCGCTGCCGCTACGCGCCGAGACGGTCGCTGAGGCGCTAGCCGAGGATGGGGTGGGTCCGCCGGAGCAGCCAGCCGTGTCTAGCGGAGTCGCGTTCACCCCATGATCGGAGAACCCGTGCCCACACCGTCATTGACAGCGTTCGACTTCACTGCGACATCGATCGACGGCCGCGACGTCGCCCTTTCGGACTTTGCCGGCCAGGTGCTGCTCGTGGTGAACGTTGCGTCGCAATGCGGGTTCACTCCGCAGTACGAGGGCCTAGAGCAACTGCATCAAACCTACGCCGAGCAGGGCCTTACCGTGCTCGGTTTCCCCTGCGACCAGTTCGGCGATCAGGAGCCGGGGTCGGAGGCCGACATCCAGGAGTTCTGCTCGACGACATTCTCGGTGTCGTTCCCGATGTTCGCCAAGGTGGAGGTCAACGGTGACGGTGCGCACCCGCTGTACAGGTGGCTGCGCGCCGAGCAGTCCGGCTTGCTTGGCGACGAGATCAAGTGGAACTTCACCAAGTTCCTGGTGAGCCGGGACGGTGCCGTCCGTGCGCGTTGGGGTTCGTCCACCAAGCCCGAGAAGCTCACCAGCGACATCGAGCAGGCGTTGGCGGCCTGACCCCCGCCCGCCGCGCGCCATATCGCCCGCCGCGCGCCATATCGCCCGCCGCGCGCCACGTCTGCCCCGCCCGCCGCGGCGTCCCCCGTCCGTCCCGCCGCGCGCCACGTAAACGTGGCTTGCCGACCGTTTACGGGGCATGCGCGCCGCGTGAAGGGTCGGTACGCCCCGTAAAGGCGACCAGATTCAGGGCTCAGCCGGACTCAACAAGCGCGGCCATCTCTCGGATGAAGGCATCAATGTCGGCGAGGTCCTCGATCCGGGCGACAACGACGGTGTCGTCCACCTGGACGTATTCGTGAACCAGCACGTTGCGGAACCCCACCGCCTGGCGTATCGAGGACGCCACTTCAGCAGAGATGGCCCCAACCTTGGGTCGAGCAGACGTGCTGCGCGACATCGACGACCGCCTCAATCGCCGTGACGAACGCATACTTGATGCCGCGCAGCCACAATGGGTCGCTACGGCGACGCTCGTCAGCCCCGGACTCTGCGCGCAACACAGCCAGGTCGTCGGCGATCGCGCGCAACAGTCGCAACACGCGGACCTCATCGACCACGGCGTACCGTCTCACTGAACTCCCGGTGCGCCCGAGTGATGCGCGGCAGTTCGTCGAAGTAGATCTTCCGGGTTGTCGACTCCCACCGCACCCGGGCAACCTCGTCGTGGGAGAACAACAGTCGGCCATGCTGGGCGACCCGCCCGGCGAGCTCCAGCGGTGCCCGGTCGAGGACGAGCAGATCAACCCCAGCGGGCAACAGCATCTCGTATGACTGTGGCGCAGACTCGCCGAACCAGGCAGCGACATCGATGTCGGAGTCGGCCTGCGTTGCCCCGCGTGCTCGGCTGCCGTGCAGATAGGCAAACCGGGCACCTGCCTCGCTCAGCAGCCGGATTGCCTCCTCGAGCACCGCCGACTCGTCAGGGTCGCTCACCCCCTCAGTCTGGCAGCCGGCGCGTGCAGGTGCTGTTGCTCGAGTGGGCCTTCTGGCAGCGTGTTGAGCCGTGGCTCGGTTCACTGGCTCCGATACTTGGTGTCCAGGTGCCAGGTCACCGCCTCCTTGCTCGGCGGCGGGAACACGGGCGGCCGTGATTCGCGTTGCATGCACTGTCGGTGTGACAATCATCGACGGTCCGGTTCACGGTCCCCGACGGGGGAGCGACCCGGCGCCACGTACCGAGAGGACCCTCATGAAGCCCGACATTCACCCTGCGTACGGCGAGACCCAGGTGACCTGCACCTGCGGCGCCAGCTTCACCACCCGCAGCACAGCACCGAGCGGCACGATGCACGCCGACGTGTGCTCCCAGTGCCACCCGTTCTACACCGGCAAGCAGAAGATCCTCGATACCGGCGGGCGCGTTGCCCGCTTCGAGAAGCGCTATGCCGCGAAGTCTGGCAGCAAGGCCTCCGACAGCAAATAGCGACCGAACGGCACCGGCCGGCGGACTGTGCGTCCGTCGCGCCGGTGCCGACCTACGTCCAGGGGTGCCAGCCACAGCGAGGAGCGCGAGGGTGAGCGAGCAGGCCACACCCGAGCCGGCCCAGCACGAGCAGTTCGCCGTGGTCGAGACGCTGGCGGCCGAGCATGCTCACCTGGGCCTGCAGTTGGCCCAGCCCGAGGTGCACTCCGAGCCGGCGCGGGCTCGGCGCATCGGCCGTCGCTATGCCGAGCTCGGCGCCGTCGTAGACACCTATCGCGAGTGGCAGCAGGTCGGGGGTGACCTCGCCGCGGCCCGCGAGCTGGGCGCCGACGACCCTACGTTCGCCGCCGAGGCAAGCGCCCTCGGCGAGCGTCGCGGCCAGTTGGCTGAGCGACTGCGCCGCCTGCTGGTCCCCCGCGACCCGGCGGACTCCAAGGACGTGATCTTGGAGGTGAAGGCCGGCGAGGGTGGCGAGGAGTCCGCGCTGTTCGCGGGAGATCTGCTGCGGATGTATACGCGCTTCGCTGAGCGGCTGGGTTGGCGCACCGAGGTACTGGATGGCACCGGGTCGGAGCTGGGCGGCATAAAGTCGGCCACCGTGGCCGTCCAGGCGGCCCGGACTCCCGAGCCGGGGCGCGCGCCTTACGCCCTGCTGAAACACGAGGCGGGCGTGCACCGGGTGCAGCGTGTGCCGGTCACCGAGTCGCAGGGGCGTGTGCACACCTCGGCGGCGGGTGTGCTGGTGCTGCCCGAGGCTGAGCCGATCGACGTCCAGCTCGACGAGCATGACCTGCGCATCGATGTGTTCCGGTCCTCCGGCCCGGGCGGGCAGAGCGTCAACACGACCGACTCCGCCGTACGCATGACTCACCTGCCCAGCGGCATCGTGGTCTCCTGCCAGAACGAGAAGTCGCAGCTGCAGAACCGCGAGCAGGCGCTGCGCATCATGCGCTCGCGACTGTTGGCGCTGGCCGAGGACCAGGCCGACGCCGAAGCCTCGGACACTCGACGGGCGCAGGTGCGCACGGTGGACCGGTCCGAGCGCATCCGCACCTACAACTTCCCGGAGAGCCGGGTCACCGACCACCGCACCGGCTACAAGACCTATGCCCTCGACCAGGTGCTCGACGGGGCGCTGGACGAGCTCGTGCAGGCTGCCGTTGACGCAGACGAGGCGCGGCGGCTCGCCGCACTGGACACCGCAGCGCACTGATGAGCGTGCGCCTGCTGCTGAGCGCCGCCGAGCGAGGTCTCGCTGCGGCCGGCGTCGCCTCGCCCCGCACCGACGCCGAGCTGCTGCTGGCGCATGTGCTCGGCGTGCACCGCAACCAGTTGCTGCTGGTCGATGACCTCGACCCGGCCCGGCGGGAACAGTACGAGCTGCTCGTCGGGCGCAGGGCGGCCCGCGAGCCCCTACAGCACCTCACCGGGACGGCAGCGTTCAGAGGTGTCGAGCTGGCTGTCGGGCCGGGGGTCTTCGTGCCGCGCCCAGAGACCGAGTTGCTCGCCGGGTGGGCGGTCGATGCCTTGTGTCGGCTGTCGTCCAGCGCTGGCAGGGCGCCGGTGGCCGTCGATCTGTGCACCGGCTCCGGCGCGATCGCTGCGGCACTGGTCGACGAGGTGCCGGGCGTCAGGATGCATGCCGTCGAGCTGTCACCGGTGGCGTACGGGTATGCCGAGCGCAACCTGGCCGGCAGCGGGGTCGAGCTGCACATGGAAGACATCGAGCACGCCTGCAGCGACCTGGACGGCACCGTCGATGTCGTGGTCGCCAACCCGCCCTACATTCCGCTGGATGCGTTCGAGAGTGTCGATGTCGAGGCCCGCACCCATGACCCCGCGCTGGCGCTGTGGTCCGGCGCCGACGGTCTGGACGCAATCCGCTCGGTGGAGCGGGTTGCTGCACGACTGCTGCGAGCCGGCGGCGCGCTGGGATGTGAGCACGCCGACGTGCAAGGCCACTCGGTCATGCAGATCCTCACTGCGGCGGGCCGCTGGGCCGAGGTGCGAGACCACGACGACCATGCCGACCGCCCGCGGTTCGTGACCGCGGTCGCCACCGGCGCGGCGGACGGCTGGCACGATAGCCGGCGTGAGTGACGCAGCCCCAGGCCCCGACGAGAAGTCGGAGGCGCCGGTCGCCGGCGCCGACCGAGTGTTCAGCTGCGCGGACGCCGACCAGCTGGAGGCCGGGCTGGAGGCGGCGGCCACTGCGCTGCGCGACGCCCGTCTTGCGGTGCTGCCCACCGACACGGTGTACGGCGTGGCGGCTGACGCCTTCGACCCTGCTGCCGTCCGACGGATGCTGCGCGCCAAGGGGCGCGGCCGCAACATGCCTGCCCCTGTGCTGGTGGCAGCGGCGAGCACCCTGGATGCACTAGCCGCCGGCGTGCCGACCTACGCCCGAGACATGGTCGACGAGTTGTGGCCCGGGGCGCTCACCCTCGTATGCACTCAGCAACCGTCGCTGACCTGGGACCTGGGCGACGCCCGCTCGACGGTGGCCGTGCGGATGCCGGATCACCCGGTCGCCACCGAGCTGCTCGACCGGACCGGCCCGCTGGCGGTCAGCAGCGCCAACCGCAGCGGGTCCGCGGCCGCCACCACCATCGAGCAGGCAGTGCAGATGCTTGGTGAGCGGGTGCAGGTCTATCTGGACGACGGGCCGTCGGCCGGCGGAGCGGCCTCCACCATCCTGGATGTCACCGGCCCCCGGGGTCGGGTGCTGCGTCAGGGGGCGATCTCGCTCGAGCGACTGCGTGAGTTCGACACCCGCATCGCCGCCGCCGACACGACATGACCACCACATGACTGGTCCCCGCCCGACATCACCCGACAGATTGCACACGGGGTTCCGCCGTGCGTGAGTACGCGCTGGTGTTCACCATCGCCGCCACCGTGACCTATCTACTTGCGGTGGTGGCTCGGGTCGTTGCGCTGCGGGTGGGGGCGCTTGCCGAGGTGCGTGACCGGGACGTGCATGCGGTGCCCATTCCCTACCTCGGTGGCATCGCAATGCTCGGCGGTCTCGGCGCCGCATACCTGGTTGCACTGCACCTGCCCTTCCTGTCCACCGCCGACCAGGCGGTGTTCGGCGACGCTCGGGCGGTGTTGGTCGGGGGGGCGTTGATGTGCGCGGTCGGTGTGCTCGACGACATATTCGATCTGGACGCGCTGGCGAAGTTTGGCGGGCAGCTGCTCGCCGCTGGGGTGGTCGCCTTCCTCGGGGTGCAGCTGGTCTATCTGCCGCTGCCCAACGGTGGTTCGCTGGCCATGGATCCCACCCAGGCGCCGCTGTTGACGGTGTTCTTGATCGTGGCCACCGTCAACGCGGTCAACTTCGTCGACGGTCTCGACGGGTTGGCCGCCGGCGTCATCGGCATCGGCGCGATTGCCTTCTTCGCCTACTCCTACCTGCTGGTGGTGGAGAACGACCAGACCAGAGCTCTTACCGCGGCACTGTTGACCGCCGCCTTGGCGGGTGCATGCGCGGGTTTCCTGCCGCACAACTTCTATCCAGCGCGGATGTTCATGGGCGACTCCGGGTCGATGTTGATCGGCCTGGTGCTCGCCGGGGGGGCGCTGACCCTGACCGGTCAACTGCCGCCGCAAGAGGTCAGCGAGGGGCTGGCCGGCGCCGAGGCCGGGCTGCAGGCGGCTCTGTTGCCGCTGCTGCTACCGGTGGCGATCCTGATGGTGCCCTTCCTCGACCTGCTGCTTGCGGTCGTGCGCCGCACCCGAGCCGGTCGCTCGCCGTTCAGTCCGGACAAGCTGCACCTGCACCACCGACTGCTCGAGATCGGGCACTCGCACCGTCGCGCGGTGCTGTTGATGTACACCATCGCCGGGCTCGTTGCGTTCGGCACCGTGGTGGTCAGTCTGGTGGCGGGGTGGCGCTCGCTGGTCGCGGTGGCGGTCCTTGCCGCGCTCACCGGTGTTGCTGTGCGCTGGCTCCCGAGGTGGAGCTCGTGACGAGCGGACGGCCAACAGCAGACCCGGCATCGCGGGCGCAGCAGGCAACCCTGGCTGACAACCTGCGCCGGCTCTGGCTGCCGACCGTGTCAGTGGCGGCAGTCGTGGCCGCCGTCGCGGCGATGGCACGCGGCTGGAGCGGCGTTGCCGGCGCGCTCGCCGGGGCGCTGCTCGTGCTTGCCTCCTTCACCCTCAGCCATCTGGTGCTGACCGCTGCCGCTCGGCTGCCACCGGAGCTCACCTTCGTGATCGCCCTCGGCTTGTATGTGGCCAAGGTGCTGGCTCTGGCGCTGGGTTTCGTTGTGCTCGAGCGCCTGGGATTTCTGGGCGATCCACTGCACCGAGTGGCCTTGGGGTCGAGCGTGATCGTATGCACACTGGCATGGACATTCGCCGAGGTCCGCCGCACCGTTATGGCCCGTATTCCGACCTATGACCTGCACCGTCCCATGTCCTGAGCCGCTGCTAGGCTCCGGGGCCCGATGACCCAGCAGCACGCACCACCGTCGAGGGCGGTCGACCCGTGGGCGGCTTTCGGCCGTCTGGTGGCCGGGGTGGCGATCTATGCAACGATCGGCTGGGTGGGGGACAGCTGGATCGGGACCTCGTTCCTGGTGCCGGTGGGGATCGTGATCGGTGCAGCCCTCGGGCTGTGGACCACGTTCCTCGGGCTGCGTCAGCAGTGATCGACCACGCTCATCAAGGTGGCCGCCCTCCCGGGTGTCACCGCGGCACCGAGAAGGAGAGCGCGTGATCAGCGCAGACGTCAGCCGGGCCGAGGGCTTCACGCCTCCTGGACCGGGCGACTTCGACCTGCAGCCCCTCTTCGGGGGCACCTACGCTTTCGCCAAGCCCGGACTTCAGTTGATCCTGGCCGCTGTGCTGGTGTTCGGCTTCTTTGCGCTGACCAGCAGGCGGGCGGTCATGGTGCCCGGCAGGGCGCAGTTCGCCGGCGAGCAGGCCTACGGTTTCGTCCGCAACAGCCTCGCCCGCGACATCATCGGCAGCCACGACTTCATGAAGTTCGTGCCGTACCTGGTGTCGCTGTTCTTCTTCGTGCTGATCAACAACTTGTTCGGCCTGATCCCGTTCTTCCAGTTCCCCACGTTCTCCAAGGCCGGCTTCGCCTACGGCTTGGCGGCGCTCACCTGGGTCCTCTACAACGGCGTCGGCATCTGGAAGCACGGTCTGATCAAGTACCTCAAGCTGCAGTCGATCCCGGGCGGTGTGAGCGGGCCGATCTTGCTGCTCATCGTGCCGTTGGAGTTCATCTCGAACCTGATCGTGCGACCGATCACGCTGGCGCTGCGACTGTTTGCCAACATGTTCGCCGGCCACCTGCTGCTGATCCTGTTCACCCTCGGCGGGGAGTACCTGCTGCTCGAGTCAGAGCAGTTGCTCTACAAGCCCGTCGGCGTGATCGCATTGCTGCTGGCGATCGCCATCAGCTTCCTCGAGCTGTTGATCCAGTTCCTGCAGGCCTACGTGTTCACCCTGCTCACCGCGATGTATGTCCAAGGTGCCCTCGCCGAGGAGCACTGAGTGTTCACCCCACCGAAAGGAAGCACCTGATGGAAGGCTCGCTGAACATGGTCGGCTACGGCCTGGCGGCCATCGGCCCCGGCGTCGGCATCGGCCTGATCTTCGCCGCGTACATCAACGGCGTCGCCCGCCAGCCCGAGGCTCAAGGTCGGCTGCAGTCGATCGCCATCTTGGGCTTCGCCCTGGCCGAGGCGTTGGCAATCATCGGTATCGCTTTGGCCTTCGTGCTCTAACACCACTTCAACCGACGAGGTCACCATGAACGTCACGCAGTCCGGCAGCGACCTGCTGCTCGCGGCGGAAGAGGGCGCACCCAACCCGCTGCTTCCGCACGTGGGCGAGATCATCCTCGGGATCGTCGTCTTCCTGATCCTGGTCGGCTTGGTCTACAAGTTCGTCGTGCCCGCCTTCGAGAAGGCCTTCGCCGAGCGAACCGAGGCGATCGAGGGGGGTCTCAAGCGGGCCGAGAAGGCGCAGGCGGAGGCCGACGCGGCGCTGGAGCAGTACAAGGCCCAGCTCGCCGACGCCCGGCACGAGTCGGCGCGCATCCGTGAGGACGCCCGCGAGCAGGGGGCGAACATCGTGGCCGAGATGCGCCAACAGGCGCAGACCGAGTCGCAGCGGATCGTCAGCACCGCGCACGCCCAGATCGACGCCGAGCGTCAGCAGGTCGTGCACCAGCTGCGGGCAGAGATCGGCTCGCTGGCGACCACGCTGGCCGAGCGGATCGTCGGGGAGTCGCTGGAAGACGAGGTACGCCAGCGGCGCACCGTCGAGCGCTTCATCGCCGAGCTGGAGGCGGCCGATGACCCGGACCCAGGCGGTGGCGAACACCACGACCAGCCCGAGGGCGCCCCCGCACCCAGCGGCGGCTCGAGCGTGGCCCCGGTGGGGGAGTCGCACTGATGCGCGGCAGCTCGGGCAAGAGCCTGGCCGCGGTCGTCGAGCATCTGGAACACGTGCTCGAGTCGACTCACTCGACCGCCGAGACCACCGGCGACGAGCTCTTCAGCGTCGCTGGCCTGCTCGACGGCGCGGGTTCGCTGCGGCGCACGCTCACTGACCCGAGTCTGGACGCGCGGGCACGCTCAGGGCTGGCAGGTCAGGTGCTCGGTGATCAGGTTTCCGAGCCCACCAAGGACGTGGTGGCCCACGCCGCCGCGCAGCGCTGGACCTCGTCTCGGGACTTCGCCGACAGCATCGAGCATGCAGGTGTCGTTGCCCACGTGGCGGCCGCCGACTCCGCCGGGCGCATCGATGATGTGGAGGACGAGCTGTTCCGCTTGGGCCGCATCATCAGTGGTGACCCGGCGTTGCGCGACACCCTGTCGGACCGGTCGGCCCCGACCGAGGGCAAGCAACAGATCCTCAACACACTGCTGGCCGACAAAGCAGCGCCAGTGACCCAGCGGTTGGCCGCCCAGGCCGTGGCCGGCAGGCACACCTCGCCCGGAGCGGCGCTGGAGGAGTTCGCCAAGGTCGCCGCCACCCGCCGGGACCGGCTGGTGGCGACGGTCACGGTGGCGCAACCGCTGTCGGCCGACGACCACGAGCGGCTGGCCGCAGCACTGGCCACCCCGTACGGCGCCCCGGTGCACCTCAACGTCGTCGTCGACAAGCGCATCCTCGGCGGTGCGCGGGTCGAGCTCGGTGACGAGGTCGTCGACGGCACCGTGCAAGCACGACTCGAGACCGCCCGCCGTCGCGTAGCCGGCTGACCAGCAAACAGACCCACACCGACCACCACAATCAACGTCCAGTCACACTCAGCACCAGGACACGATCGACCAGAGAGCAGGGACCACGACATGGCGGAGCTCACGATCCGGCCGGAGGAGATCCGGGACGCGCTGCAGCAATTCGTCTCCGACTACCAGCCGGAGACTGCCGAGCGTGAGGAGGTCGGCACGGTCTCCGAGGCCAGCGACGGCATCGCGCGCGTCGAGGGCCTGCCCTCGGTGATGGCCAACGAGCTGGTGGAGTTTGAGGACGGCACGCTCGGCCTCGCACTCAACCTCGACATCCGCGAGGTGGGCGTGGTCATCCTCGGCGACTTCGCTGGGGTTGAGGAGGGCCAGCCGGTGCGCCGCACCGGCAACATCTTGTCGGTGCCGGTCGGTGACGGCTACCTCGGCCGGGTGATCGACCCGCTGGGCAACGCCATCGACGGGCTGGGCGACCTCGAGACCAGCGGCCGTCGGCCTTTGGAGGTGCAGGCGGCCAGTGTGGTGGAGCGCAAGAGTGTGCACGAGCCGCTGCAGACCGGCATCAAGGCGGTGGACGCGCTGACCCCCATCGGTCGCGGTCAGCGCCAGTTGATCATCGGCGACCGGCAGACCGGCAAGTCCGCGGTGGCGATCGACACGATCATCAACCAGAAGGAATACTGGGACACCGGTGACCCCGACAAGCAGGTGCGGTGCATCTACGTGGCCATCGGGCAGAAGGGGTCCACCATCGCCGGCGTGCGCGGTGCTCTGGAGGAGGCCGGTGCGCTCGAGTACACCACGATCGTCGCCTCACCCGCCTCGGACTCGGCCGGCTTCAAGTACCTCGCCCCGTACACCGGCTCGGCCATCGGGCAGGAGTGGATGTACGAGGGCAAGCACGTCCTGATCGTGTTCGACGACCTGTCCAAGCAGGCCGAGGCCTACCGGGCGGTCTCGCTGCTGCTGCGCCGCCCACCGGGCCGCGAGGCCTACCCAGGGGACGTGTTCTATCTGCACAGCCGGCTGCTGGAGCGCTGCGCCAAGCTGTCCGACGAGATGGGTGCCGGGTCGATGACCGCACTGCCGATCGTGGAGACCAAGGCCAACGACGTGTCGGCCTACATCCCGACCAACGTCATCTCGATCACCGACGGCCAGATCTTCTTGCAGTCCGACCTGTTCAACTCCAACCAGCGGCCCGCGATCGACGTCGGAATCTCAGTTTCGCGGGTCGGCGGTGCGGCGATGACCAAGGCGATGAAGAAGGTCACCGGCTCGCTCAAAATCGACCTGGCGCAGTTCCGCGCGATGGAGGCGTTCGCGATGTTCGCCTCCGATCTGGACGCGACCTCCCGCCGCCAGCTGGACCGCGGCTCGCGGCTGATGGAGCTGCTGAAGCAGCCGCAGTACTCGCCGTTCTCGATGGAGCAGCAGACGATCTCGATGTGGGCCGGCACCAGCGGCAAGCTCGATGCGGTGCCCGCCGAGGACGTCAGCCGCTTCGAGTCCGAGCTGCTCGACTACATCAAGCGTGAGCACGGCGGCATCCTGGACACGATCCGGGAGACCGGCAAGTTCGAGGACGACACCGCCTCGTCGCTGGAGAGCGCCTACGAGTCCTTCGCCGATCAGTTCGAGACCTCCGAGGGCGGCTCGATCAAGGCCGGCCACGAGGAGCACGAGGCGCTGGACGACGAGGACGTGGAGCAGGAGCAGATCGTCAAGCAGAAGCGAGGCTGAGCGATGGCGGCGAGCCTGCGCGAGCTGCGCGGAAAGATCAAGTCCACCCAGGCGACCAAGAAGATCACCCGGGCGATGGAGTTGATCGCCGCCTCGCGCATCATCAAGGCCCAGCAGCAGGCGCAAGCCGCGCTGCCGTACGCCCGCGAGCTGACCCGGGCGGTGTCGGCGGTGGCGACGTTCTCGAATGTCGACCATCCGTTGACCACCGAGCACCCAGACCCCAAGCGCGCAGCGGTGGTGATCATCACCAGCGACCGCGGGCTGGCTGGCTCGTACTCGTCGGCGCCGCTCAAGGAGTCCGAGCGGCTCGCCGAGAAGCTGCACAGCGAAGGCAAGGAGGTGGACCTTTACGTCTCCGGGCGCAAGGGCATCGCCTACTTCACCTTCCGCCAGCGGGACCTCGCGGACAGTTGGTCGGGGTATTCCGACAGTCCGACGTACGAGGCGGCGCGCGAGATCGCCGACGCGATCCTCGCGGCGTTCCTGGCCGGTGACGAGTCGCACGAGGAGTCCGACGTCGAGCCTGCGGAGGACAACGAGCGCAGCCCGGTCGATGAGGTGCACGTCGTCTTCACCCGGTTCCGCTCGATGCTCGTCCAGGAGCCGGACGTCATCCGCCTGCTGCCGCTCGAGGTCGTCGAGGGTGTAGCCGATGACGACGACCAACTGCCGCAGGACGGCGACATCCTGCCGCTGTACGAGTTCGAGCCATCAGCGGCTGAGGTGCTGGATGCGCTGCTGCCCCGCTACGTCACTAGCCGGATCTTCGCCGCGTTGCTACAGGCCGCCGCCTCAGAGCTGGCCGCCCGGCAGCGGGCAATGAAGTCGGCCACCGACAACGCCGAGGACCTCATCCAGAAGTACACCCGTATCGCCAACCAGGCCCGCCAGGCCGGGATCACCCAGGAGATCAGTGAGATCGTCGGTGGTGCCAACGCACTGGCCGACGCAAACGCAGGGAGCGAGTGACCACCATGACCGCCACGCTGAACGACGACCAAGCCACCACCGGCGACGAGTCCACCGGTGCCGTCGGGCGTATCGCCCGGGTCATCGGGCCTGTCGTCGACGTCGAGTTCTCCGTCGACGAGATGCCGGAGATCTACAACGCGCTCACCTTGGATGTGACCCTGGGCGACACCACTCGCACGCTGACGTTCGAGGTGGAGCAGCACATCGGTGACGGCATGGTGCGGGCGGTGTCGATGCAGCCCACCGACGGGGTGGTGCGTGGTGTCAAGGTCACCGACACCGGCAAGTCCATCACCGTTCCCGTCGGGGACGTGACCAAGGGCCACGTCTTCAACACGATCGGCGACTGTCTGAACCTGGAGGAGGGCGAGACCCTCGACGTCGAAGAGCGCTGGTCGATCCACCGCAAGGCTCCCGCGTTCGACCAGCTCGAGTCCAAGACTGAGATGTTCCACACCGGCATCAAGGTGATCGACCTGCTCACCCCCTACGTGCTGGGTGGCAAGATCGGCCTGTTCGGCGGTGCCGGCGTCGGCAAGACCGTGCTGATCCAGGAGATGATCGCGCGGGTCGCTCGCGACCACGAGGGCGTGTCGGTCTTCGCCGGCGTCGGGGAGCGCACCCGCGAGGGCAACGACCTGATCACCGAGATGACCGAGTCGGAGGTCATCGGGCAGACCGCGCTGGTCTTCGGCCAGATGGACGAGCCGCCCGGTGCCCGGCTGCGGGTCGCGCTGTCGGCGCTGACGATGGCGGAGTATTTCCGCGACGTGCAGAACCAGGACGTGCTGTTGTTCATCGACAACATCTTCCGCTTCACCCAGGCTGGCCAGGAGGTGTCCACGCTGCTCGGCCGGATGCCCTCGGCGGTGGGCTACCAGCCGACGTTGGCCGACGAGATGGGGACTCTGCAGGAGCGGATCACCTCGACCCGCGGGCACTCGATCACCTCGATGCAGGCGATCTATGTGCCGGCCGACGACTACACTGACCCGGCCCCGGCGACCACGTTCGCCCACCTGGACGCCACCACCGAGCTGTCCCGTGAGATCGCCTCGCTCGGTATCTACCCCGCCGTGGACCCGCTGACGTCGACGTCGCGGATCCTCGACCCGCGTTACATCTCGCGGGAGCACTACGACACCGCAACCCGGGTCAAGGGGATCCTGCAGCGCAACAAGGAACTGCAGGACATCATCGCGATCCTCGGTGTGGACGAGTTGTCCGAGGAGGACAAGGTCGTGGTCTCCCGGGCCCGCCGGATCCAGCGGTTCCTGTCGCAGAACACCTATGTGGCAAAGCAGTTCACCGGGCTGGAGGGCTCGACGGTTCCGCTGGAGGACACCATCGAAGCGTTCAGCAAGATCTCTGACGGGGACTACGACCACGTCGCCGAGCAGGCCTTCTTCATGTGTGGTGGTTTGGACGACGTCGAAGCCAAGTGGTCCGAGCTGCAGAAGGAGGGCTGATGTCCGACGCCCTGCTGCATGTCGAGCTGGTCGCAGCCGACCGGGTCGTCTGGTCGGGTGAGGCGACGATGGTGATCGCCCGCACCAGCGAGGGCGACCTCGGCGTGCTGCCCGGTCACGAGTCCATGCTGGCCGTCCTCGTCGAAGGAGTCGTCGAGGTGCGTGCTGATGGCGGCGAGGTGTGGGTCGCAGCCGTGGACGCAGGCTTCCTGTCGGTGGCCGACGACCGCGTCTCGATCCTGTCCGAGCAGGCCGAGATGTCGCACGAGATCGACCTCGAGCGGGCCCGCCACGACCTTGAACGCGCGCAGAGCGAGGGCGAGGACGACGACGAGGCCCTGGAGGCCGTCCGGCGTGCAGAGGCTCGCGTCCGCGCCGTCGAGAGAGCTGGCTGACGGCTCCGTCTGGGGCTGCAGTCGGGGCGAGACCATGCCGTGGTGGCAACTCGTCCTCGACGTGTTGGGCGCGTTGCTGCTGCTGGCAGCGCTGGTCTTCTTGGGTCTCATCGTCCGGCGCCGGTGGCTCACCAAGGGTGAACCCACCTTCGACATGAGCGTGCGCAACGATCCTGCGCAGGGGAGCCGTGGCTGGACGCTCGGCTGGGGCCGATATCGCGGTGACCGGTTGGAATGGTTCCGCGCGTTCACGCTGTCATTGCGGCCCAAGCGGGTGTTTGACCGGCGAGCTATGCAGTTGGGCGGTCGCCGAGAACCGCACGGCGCCGAGGCGTTCGCGCTTTTTGCAGGGCACCTGGTCGTGGACACCTGCACCTTTGACCGGGAGGTCGAGGTGGCGCTGAGCCCCGAGTCCTTCACCGGGCTGGTGGCGTGGCTCGAGGCCGCGCCACCAGACCCGCACCTCGGCGGCTGATCGCTTCGGCCCGCCGGATGCGTCGGAAAGATCGTGCGGTGGCCGGGTCAGTCGCCTCGTTCGCCGCCGGGCTTCCACAACACGTCGCCCACGTGGCGATTCGCGTGTCGTGCCAGGATGAACAACAGGTCGCTGGCTCGGTTCAAATAGCGCACGGCGATCGGATTCATCGAGTCTGCATGCACCTGCATCGCCGCCCAGGTCGAACGCTCTGAGCGGCGCATCGCGGTCGTTGCCACGTGCAGCAATGCGGAGCCCGCTGTTCCACCCGGCAGGACGAACGAGCGCAACGGCTCCACGGTCTCGTTGTAATGGTCACACCACTCCTCGAGCCGCTGCACCTCCGCCTCACGGACGCGCAGCGGCGGAAACTCGGGATTCTCGACGACCGGAGTCGCGAGGTCCGCACCCAGATCGAACAGGTCGTTCTGCATCCTGCCCAGCACCGTCTGTACGTCGTCGTCGAGACCGCCGAGGACGACGGCGACGCCGAGGTGAGCGTTCGCCTCGTTGACGTCACCGTAGGCCGCGACCCGCAGGTCGGTTTTGGCGACCTCGGACATGTCACCGAGCCGGGTGTTCCCGCCGTCGCCGGTGCGCGTGTAGATCCGGGTGAGGTTGACCATGTGCCGACGGTACGACGTGGCCGTGCTGTCGACAGCAGCGGCCCGGAACCGATCACCCCTGGATCAGCGGCGCCGGTCCCGATCGGCGGAGACGAGCCGCAGTGCGGTGTCCACATCGTCCGGCCACACCAACACCTGTCGACGTGAACCCTGAGGGCGGGAGGTGGCCCGAACCCCCTCTTGGCTGAGCAGCCGGCGTACCCGCTCAGCCTCCACGTCACTGGCTGACAGCACGCCAATGAGCAGCCCATGTTCCGGGTCTGCGACCCGAGACGACCCGCGCCGAGACTGCGCCTGCATCGACCAGCGCAGCACCAGCCCCAAAAGGCCGACGACCACTGCGGACACGAGCGGTATATAGACGTAGTCGATCCCCGACGAACCCACTAGGGGGACTCCCGCGAGTGACACTCCACCAGTGTGCCTGTTCTCCAGCCGGGGTGCGCGGCGGACGAGCTGCCTGGCTACGCTGCCGCCTCCGGCCCGGTTACGGGGATCGAGAGTTGTTCGGAGGAGGACCGGTCATGGCCGGAACGCTGTGTGTGGTGGGTGCGGGACTGATGGGCTCGGGCATTGCCCAGGTGGCCGCCGTAGCCGGGTGGCAGGTGTGGCTGCGCGACGTGGATGACACGGCCACCAGCCGAGGCCGCGCCGGGATCGCACATTCCCTCGACCGGTTGGTTGCCAAGGACCGCGTGACCGAGGAGGCCCGCGACGCTGCCCTCGAACGGATCACCACCACGACCGACCTGGATGCCGCCGCCGACGCCGACATCGTCGTCGAGGCTGTCTACGAGCGCATCGAGGTCAAGCACGACGTCTTCCGCGCACTGGACCAGATCTGTGCCGATACCGCCGTGCTGGCAACCAACACCTCGGCGATACCGGTGACGTCCATCGCCGCAGTCACCAGCCGGCCCGAGCAGGTCGTGGGCACGCACTTCTTCTCGCCGGTGCCGATGATGGCGCTGTGCGAGCTCGTACGAGGCTTCAAGACCAGCGATCAGACTGTGGCCACGGCGCGAGCTTTCGCCGAGGAGACCGGCAAGACCTGCATCGTCGTCGAGCGTGACGTCGCCGGCTTCGTCACCACTCGACTGGTGAGCGCCCTGGTGATGGAGGCGATCGCCCTGTACGAGGCTGGGGTGGCCACCGCCGAGGACATCGACTTGGCCTGCCGCCTCGGCTTCGGTCATCCGATGGGCCCATTGGCTACCACCGACCTGACCGGCGTGGACATCCTCCGGCACGCCACCATGAACATCTACGGCGAGACCGGCGACGGCAAGTTCTACCCGCCCGAGCTGCTGTCCAGAATGGTTGAAGCCGGCGACCTGGGCCGCAAGAGCGGCCGCGGGTTCTTCGACTACTCGGACTGATTGCCTCGTCCGTTCGGATGGTTCGCCCCGCCCCCCGGGGGCCGACCGAAACGAAGTTGAGACAGCACCCGCGTGTCGGGCGCACCTTGTTGATCAGCAGCGGCAACCTTTTGCCGGGCCGGTGCGTCTGTCCATACGGGGGAGAAGGGGGAGTTGTGGATTACGAGATGACTGTTGTACGGCTGGAGCGCTTGGACGGCGTCTCGGTGGCGCACGCACGCAGAGAGTTGTTTGACGCTATCGACCGCTCAGAGACAGACGTGCAGCTTGATCTGGCGGCAGTGGAGTGGGTGGACCGATCGGGCCTGGCGCTGCTGGCGGCTGCCCATGAGCGCGCCCATCGGCGCGGCCACCATCTGGTGGTGCAACGCGCACATCCGCGGTTGCGCCGAACCCTGGCGGTCACCCGGTTGACCCGAGTACTGCACCTGCAGCCGGCCTGACTGGGCTGACCGGCTGGAGTCGACGCCGCGCCAGCACTGGGCGGGTGCGCCTCGACCTCCGCCGCGCTGGTTACAGTTCCGATCGTGGCTGAAGCGCCCCGGATCCGGCTCCCCGAGTCCAGCACGTCCCCGTGGCGAGCGCTGCAAATGCGGGTGCTGTTTGGGATGGGCCTGCTCGGGCTGGTGGTGCTGGTCGTCTATCTCGACCGCGATGGCTACCGCGACGCCTACGGCGGTGACGGTGGAGAGCTGAGCCTGCTCGACTGCGTGTACTACGCGACGGTCACGATGACCACCACCGGCTACGGCGATATCACGCCGGTCACCGCGAGCGCCCGGTTGTTCAATGCCGTCGCCATCACACCCTTGCGCGTCGCGTTCCTGATCGTGCTGGTCGGCACCACCCTGGAGGTGCTGGCCAGCCAAGGCCGTGAGCAGTTTCGTGCCCGACGCTGGAGGAGATTCATGAAGGAGCACGTCGTCGTGATCGGCTACGGCACAAAAGGCCGTGCCTCGGTGCACACGCTGCTGGCCAAGGGCTATGACGCTGAACGGATCGTGGTGATCGATACCGCCTCGGAGGCGGTGGCGCAGGCTCAAGAGGACAAGATCGCCTGTGTCGTGGGTGACGGCACCCGCCGGGAGGTGCTCGCACGCGCCGAGGTGGCACAAGCCAAGCAGGTGCTGATCACTGCCAATCGCGACGACGCTGCCGTGTTGATGACCTTGACCGCGCGGCAGCTCAACCCGGAAGCATTTGTGACGGTGGCGGTGCGCGAACAGGGCAACGTCCCGCTGGTCTACCAAAGTGGCGCCGACGCCGTCATCACCTCTTCGGAGTCGGTGGGTCGGCTGCTCGGCCTGTCCGCGGTCAGCCCGGCGCTCGGCCAGGTCCTCGAGGACCTGTTGACCTACGGTGAGGGGCTCGAGGTCACAGAGCGGGAGGTGCAGCCCTCGGAGACCGGGAAACCGCCACAGTCGTGCGGCGACCAGGTGATCGCAGTCGTGCGGAATAACCACGTGCATCGGTTCTTCGACCCGACAGTCTCCCAGCTCGAGCGCGGCGACCGGCTCGTCGTCGTTCGCTCTGCCGAGGAGCTTCCCTGGGCGGCGCGACCCGGAGCCGGGGACGAGGACGCTTGACCGGTGACGAGCCTCGACGCGTGAACGCATCGAGCGTGGCTGCCGCGTGCGCACTGGTCTGCCTCCTCCTGAGCGAGATCGCAGTCGCCGGCACCGCGTCAGCCGCGCCGCAGCGGCCAGGTGCCGACCCTGCCCGAGCTGCTTCACCGGTCATCGTGGTGGCAGCGGGGGACATCGCTCGCTGTGCGCCGCCGAACTGTGCGGCCGCGCGTACGGCCCGCCGGGTGCGGGCCAACGACCCGGCGCGAGTGTTGACCATGGGCGACAATCAGTACGAGCGCGGCACGCTGGCAGAGTTCAGGTCGCAGTACGCGAAGTCCTGGGGTCGGTTCCGGGGTCGCACCCGGCCCACACCTGGCAACCACGAGTACCTCACCAAGGATGCGGGCGGCTACTTCAGGTACTTCGGCAAGCAGGCACACCGGCGTCGCGACGGTTACTACAGCTTCAACGTCCGCGGGTGGCATGTGGTGGCGCTGAACAGCAGCGACGGCAGTTGCAGCCAGGTGCGCTGCGGACCTAGATCGGCCCAGGTGCGTTGGCTGCGGCGCGACCTGGACGACCACAAGAGGCGCTGCACCCTCGCCTACTGGCACCACCCGCCCTGGTCCAGCGGCGAACACGGTGGGAATACGACCACCCGCACGATGTGGCGGGTGCTGGCCCGCGGCGGCGGGGACGTCGTGCTCAACGGCCACGACCACAACTACGAGCGCTTCGCGCCACGGGCCGCGACCGGGTCGGCTGCTGCTCGCGGCATCCGCCAGTTCTTCGTGGGCACCGGTGGAGGCGGGCTGCGGAGCATCACCAAGCCGTACGCCAGCCTCAGCCGAAAGCACATCGACCATCGCTACGGCGTGTTGCGGCTGGCTCTGCGACCGCGGTCCTACAACTTCCGCTTCATCAGCGCGGGGGGCAGGGTTCTTGACCGGGGTGGCCGCTTCCGCTGCCACTGAGCCCGCCCCACAAGTTGTGGGAGGTCAGACTGGGGGCATGCGGATCGTCGTCGTCGGTGCTGGGGTGATCGGGCTGTCGTGCGCGGCCCTGCTCGCCGAGGCCGGGCATCGGGTGGAGGTACGCACGGCACGGTCGCCGCTGCACACCACGTCCGCGGTGGCGGCTGCCCTGTGGTACCCGTACCGCGCCAACCCAAGAGAGCGTGTCACGGCGTGGGGCGCCAGCACCTACGCCGCCCTCGTCGACCTAGCCCTGACCACGCCGGAGGCGGGAATTCGGCAGCGTCGCGGGACCGAGCTGCTGCGCGCACCGGGCGACCGACCCTGGTGGGCCGACGCGGTTCCGGACCTGCAACCAATCGACGACCCACCGGCCGGCTATGTCGCCGGCTGGTGCTTCACCTCACCGGTGATCGACATGGGCCACTACCTGCCGTGGCTGCAGCGCCGGGTCGAGCGGGCCGGTGGGATGATCACTGTGCGCAGGCTGCGCACCCTCCCTGACGATGCAGAGCTGGTGGTCAACGCCAGCGGACTGGCCGCGCGTGAGCTGGTCGGTGACACGACCGTGAGTCCTGTGCGTGGGCAGATCCTGGTGGTCGAGCAGGTGGGTCTGGACCGCTGGTGGCTGGACGAGTCGGGGCCGACGTACGTGGTTCCTCGCGCCGACGACATCGTCGTCGGCGGCAGCGACGAGCAGGACAGTGCCGTCGATGTCGTGAACCCGCAACAGGCGGTCGATATCCTGGCGCGTGCCGTCGACCTCGTGCCTGCCCTGGCGACGGCCCGAGTGCTGGCGCATCGTGTCGGGCTGCGCCCGGCTCGACCCACGGTGCGTCTCGAGTCGGTGCAGCGTGCCGCCGGGCCGCCGGTGGTGCACTGCTACGGCCACGGGGGTGCCGGCGTGACGCTGTCGTGGGGTTGTGCGGCGGAGGTACTGGGGCTGGTCGGTCCTTGCTGATCCTGGGTGGTGCGGGTCAGAACAGCCGGAGCGACGGGTCATCGAGCCCGCGCAACACGTCGTAGTCAACGACAACGCAGGCGATACCGCGGTGGGTGGCGAGCGTCCGTGCCTGCGGCTTGATTTCCTGCGCAGCCAGCATGCCGCGTACGGGCGCGAGCAGCGGATCGCGTTCGAGCAGCTCGAGATAGCGAGCCAGTTGCTCCACCCCATCGATCTCGCCACGCCGCTTGATCTCGACGGCGACCGTCGAACCGGCGGCGTCTCTACACAGCAGGTCGACCGGGCCTATCGCCGTCGGATACTCCCGGCGCACGAGGACCAATCCGTCACCCAACGTGGCTGGGTGTTCAGCCAACAATTCCTGCAGGTGCCGCTCGACGCCGTCCTTCACCAGGCCGGGGTCGACTCCGAGATGATGGGTGGTGTCGTACAACACCTCGTCAAAGACGATTCGCAGGGTGTCCTCGCTGCGGGATGCACTGACGGTCCATTCGACCCGGCCCTCGACCTCGGTCTCATCCAGGCGACACGGGGGGCTCATCCAGTTGAGTGGCTTGTACGCGCGGTCATCGGCGTGGATCGACACCGACCCGTCTGCCTTGACCAGCACCAGACGGGTGGCCATCGGCAGATGCGCCGTCAGCCGCCCTGCGTAGTCCACCTGGCAGCGGGCGATCACGAGACGCACGCACGTGAGCCTAGTGGGGCCCATGTTGTGGCCCTGCTGACACACCCTGCTGACACACTGCGCTTATGGCAAGGCGACACCGGCGACGGCCCCCGCCGAGTACACCGCTCGGCGGTGCCAGCACCGTGCGCATCGAGCAACGCGGCGGTGAGGACTATCACGTTCGTGCCGTGACTGGATCGCCAGCAACGCGCGACTACCGGTGTCCCGGATGTCAACAGCCGGTGCGGCCCGCCACTCCACACCTGGTCGTCTGGCCGGTGGAGCCGTCATTGCTTGCGTTCGCTGCCCGCGAGACTGGACTGGCTGAGCGCCGGCACTGGCATACCGGGTGCTGGCGGGCGCGGCAGTAGCCAACGCCCACCGGTGCCCGATATCACTCAAGACGTTCACCGGGTCACCATGTGTAAGCTCAGGGCAGAACAGGGTGTTCGCGGACAATGCGTATCGTGGACGATTCCGCCGGCCGTTGAAGCCTGACAGCGCCGTGACAGCTACCACTCACCCTGATTTTTGCCTCCCAGCAAAGGAGTTCACATGCAGCTCGCCATGCCCATGGTCGATCTCGCTCCAGAGATTCACCGTCAGCGTCTGGTGGTCGAGGGGCTGTGTTCTGCCCCCATCGACGCGGTCGGCATCCGTTCCTACCTGAGCACACTGTCCGAGACGATTGACATGGTCACGTTGACTGAGCCGGTCACCCATCGCTCGCCGCTCTACGGTTGGGCCGGGTGGATCCACTGGGAGACCTCAGGTGCGCACTTCTACGCCTGGGAGACCCCGCGGTTGTTCTTTAGCGTCGACGTGTACGCCTGCAAGCCGTTCGACCCGGCGGCGGTGGTCGAGCTGTCCCGCGAGTTCTTCGACAGTCCACACGTCGTCTCGAGGGAACTCTGATGGGACACGCGCTACGACTCGTCTTCGATCCCGAGGGTGACGTGCTGGCGGCCACCCGTGAGTGCGAGGCCGAGGTGTTTGCCCAGTGGTTCGGCAACACCCGAGCGCAGCTCGCCGAGGAGTACGCCCCCTACGAGTCCAACTCGGTGTTCGTGGCATTGGCCGACGAACATGACGACGTGGTGGCCTGTGCACGCTTCCTGACCAGCTGTCGCGGGCCGCTGAAAAGCATCGACGACATGCAGCGCGCCCCGTGGGCGATCGATGCCAGGCGCAGCGCCTCGGCTGTGGACGTCAACCTGGCGCGTACCTGGGACATCGCCACGATGGGCGTGCGCCCCGGCGCCGCAAAGGATCAGATCAGGCTGGCGTTCGCGCTCTACCACGGCATCATCACCTCGGTGCGCGTCAACAACGCCACCGACATCATCGCTATCCTGGACGAGCGCGTACGCCAGTTGCTCGACTCGATAGGGATCATTATGTGTCCGTTCCCTGGGGCCGGGCCACAGCCCTACCTCGGATCGTCTGCCAGCGCCCCCGTTTTCGGCCGGGTCAGCAGGTGCGTCTACCGGCAGCGCCGGCACTTCCCGGATGCGTACAGACTGATCACCCTCGGGATCGGGCTGGACGACATCGCCGTCCCGCCGCGAGACGACTTCCGTTTGCGGGCTCGTCAGCAGCCGGTCACGAGCTCACCCGGAGCGGGCCAGCTCCAGCTGGGGGCTGACCAGCGGCCGCACACTGCACGGCAGTCGGTGAACGTCTAGCGCGGGTTGCGGGCCCGCGGCAGCGGGGTCGGGTCGCTACCGAACGCCACCGACCACTGCCGCACCCAGGGCCCGATGGACGTGGCCGGCATCGGCGGTGCGATGTGGTAGCCCTGCAGCACGTCGACGTCCATCGCGATCAGGGCGGCGGCTGTCGGTGCATCCTCGACACCCTCGGCGACCAGGCGAAGACCCAGCGCATGGGCCATCTTGGTGGTGGTCTCGACGATGACTCGGCTGCTGGGGTCGCGCAGCAGGGTGGACACGAACGACTGGTCGAGCTTGAGCTCGCTGACCGGAAGGTCGCGCAGATAGGACAACGACGAGAAGCCGGTGCCGTAGTCGTCGATGGCCGCCTGCACGGACTGGTCGCGCATCTCGAACAGCCGTTCACGGGCCCGGTCGGGGTCGGACAGGAACGAATCCTCCGTCACCTCGACGACCAGAGTGTCTGGCGGCAACTCGGCCGCCCTCATCGCCTCGTAAAGCCGGGCGAGCAGAGGGCCGCCGAGCAACTCGGGAGGGGCGCAGTTGACGGCCACCCGAAAGCGCAGTCCCTCGTCGATCCAGCGGCGTGCGTCGGCGACAGCCTGCCGGATCACCTCAAGTGACAACGCGGGCATCAGCCCGTACCTGCGGGCCTCTGGCAGGAATGTCGCTGGCGTCAGCAGGCCCTCGGTCGGGTGCTGCCAGCGCACCAGCGCCTCAACCGCAATCACTTCCTGGGTCGCGGCATCGACTTGCGGCTGGTACCAGAGGGCAAGCTCGCCCTCGTGAATACCGCGACGCAATTGCTCGCCACGGCGCAGCCGGGCACGGGTGAAGTTGTCGTGGGACGGCTCGTAGAGCTGGCTGCCCGCCCGGTTGGCTTTCGCCTCGTACATGGCCACATCAGCCCGGCGCAACAGGTCACTGGCTGAGACGGTGTCAGCGCTGCGGATGGCGATGCCGATCGACGCGGAGATGCTCAGCTCGAGACCGTCGACCTCCATCTGCTCTGCCAACACCGCGCAGACCTCGCCACCCATCTCGGTGAGCCCGATCGGATCGCTGCAGCGTGCGGTCAGCGCGAACTCGTCACCGCCGAGTCGCGCGACGTCCAGTTGGTGACCGAGGCGGGTGCGCAGTCTGTCGGCCACCTGCACGAGCACGCGGTCGCCGACGGCGTGACCGAGGCTGTCGTTGATCTCCTTGAAGCCGTCCAGGTCGAGCAGCAGCAGTGCGAGCGGCCCAGCATTGGCTGGTGTCGCCTCGAGATCCTGCAGCACTGCGCGGCGGTTGGGCAAGCCGGTGAGCTCGTCGGTGCGCGACAGCCGCAACGCCTCGGCGGCGCCCCGGGCCTCGCGCAACGCCAGCACGAGCCGCCAGCCGGCGGCAGCCAACGTCAGCACGGCGGCCAGCGTTATCGCCAGCCGGAACGGGTCGTCACCCGGGTCGAAGACCAACGCAGCGATGGCGACGGCTGCCGCCACGACCAGCACCCGACTACGGTTGCGGTCGTCGCGCCGGTTGAGCACCTCGGGTGGCCGCCGCCGCGCCGCCCCGACGATGAGGGCAAAGCTCAGGCCGTAGGCCAGATGCAACGCGGGACTGTCGGCATAGGTGCCGCTACCGATGGTCAGCAAAAAGCTGCTGTCGGCGACCGCCAACAAGGCAAACCCACCTGCCAGGGTTGCCGTGCGGGCGCCGCATGCCCGCTGTCCGAGCAGGACTTGACCCATCACGACGATCGCCAGGATGAGATCGAGCAGCGGATAGAGCAGGGCAAGCAGCAGCGGTGCCATCACCGAGACGCCTGCGCTGTCTAGCGCATCCGACAGCGGTATGGCGAGCAGTGCGGCCAGGCAGGCGGCAGCCCCGCAGACCACTGCGGCTTCCAGCCAGACCCCCAGGGTGGGTCGCTCTCGGCGCGGGACCTCCATCAACAAGAACGCAGCGAGGCCGATGTAGGAGGCGAGGAAGAAGGACTCCCCGGGCGCGGGGAACTTGATCTCGCCCACCTTGTGCACGGTCAGCGTCGCTGAGCCGATCGCCCACAGCAGCACGCCCGACCCCAGCAGCGAGAGTGCGAGGCGTCTGTCGTTGGTGCGGATGGCCGACAGCACGATGCACGTCAAGAGCGCCATGAAGTACGCCGCAACCACGGCAGTGAACAGAACGTTGCGGGTCTGCTGGCCCAGCAGTCCGGGTGGCAGCAACTCGTGCACGGAGCCGACTACCACCATGGCAGCGAAGGCGAGGAAGACCCAGTCGTGCTGGATGCGGCGTAGCGTGGCCAGCGCGCGCAGCCGTGCCGGTACGGCGCTGCTGACTGGCATTACCTCGCCACCTTCAACGCATCGCAATGATCGGACGAGACAGCATCGCATGCTTATTGTGCATGCGTCATGACAGTCTGTCTTCCGATCGGCCGCGACGATAGGCTTCCACGGCTCTCAGGTGCGAACGGCTGATGCGAATCGCGCACTGTGTCCGGTTAACCTGCCTTCATGACTGACCCGGCCGTGCGCCGGCCCATCCGTGGCTCCTCGGTGCTACCGGGTCGGCGCACAGAGCTCACCTTGCACACCGCCGACGGGCTCAGACTGGTGGGCGAGATAGCCCTGCCGGTCGACCGGGACCCGGTGGCCACGGTGATCTGCCTGCATCCGCTGCCGACCCACGGCGGGATGATGGACAGCCACGTCCTGCGCAAGGCGTCTTACCGGTTGCCTGCGCTGGCCGGTTTCGCGGTGCTGCGGTTCAACACCAGGGGGACCCGCAGCATTCAGGGCATGAGTGAGGGTGCCTTCGACAACGGCGAAGCGGAGCGGCTGGATCTGGCTGCAGCGGTAGAGCACGCTGAGTTTGCGGAGCTGCCCGGTGTCTGGCTGCTTGGCTGGTCCTTCGGCACCGATTTGGTGCTGCGCTACGGGCTGGAGCCCACGGTGCGGGGTGCAATTCTGCTCTCGCCGCCGCTGCGGGCAGCCAGCGATGCCGACTTGGACGCCTGGGACTCATCCGGCAAGCCGCTCACCGCGTTGGTGCCCGAGCATGACGACTATCTGCGCCCGGAAGAGGCGCGCTCGCGGTTCGCGCGAGTTGGTCAGGCCGAGGTGGTGGCCATCCCCGGGGCCAAGCACTTGTGGGTGGGTGACACCGAGCGGGTGTTGGACGAGATCGTCACCCGGATCACGCCTCAGTTGGCTGTGCCGCTACCCCGCGACTGGGCGGGACAGATGGCGACCGCTGACTCTTCGATGTATGCGCAATTGGACAAACGAATCGTCGCGCCCGCACCAGAAAAGACATAACCTAGCGTCACCGTTAAGCACACTAAGTCACCATCAGTTCTGGAGATCAGCCATGCTGTTTCGTCAGGCGAGTCAGCCCAGGTCGGTCGGCGTGTTCACGGCAGTGGCAGCGCTGCTGCTCAGCGCGTTCGCGTTGTCGGTGCCTGCTGACGAGGCGGTTGCGACTCAGCCGGCAAGCCCCGCTGACGGCGCCAAGGCGCCGCGACTGCACCCGGATGCCCGTGCTCTGCCCGCCCGCGATCTGTCGATCGTCCGCAATGCTGCGGGTCGGCGCACGATCCGATTCGAGTCCGGTTTGGCCAACACCGGCCGCGGAGTGCTCGAGGTGCGACCCAACGACAACGATGCCTGTCGAGCCAACGAGCGGCACGCCACCCAGATCATGTTCCGGGACCGCAACCGCAACGGCTGGTTCAACCGAAAGATCGACACGGGGCTTGCCCGCCACAGCGCAGGGTGCATGGTCTTCCACCCGACCCATGATCACTGGCACTTCGAGGCGGCGGCGCGGTATGCGTTGTGGCACCCCCGGCGGGACACGCCGATCGTGGTGAAGGGGCGCAAGATGAGCTTCTGCCTGCGCGACAGCGAGCGAGTGCCGCAGCGCTGGGCAACGCGCGACTACGCCGAGCATTACGGGGCCTGCTCCCAGCGGACCAGGCAGGGCATCTCCATTGGCTGGGTGGATGTGTACCAGGCCAACCTGCCGGGTCAGTTCCTAACGCTGCCGCGCAATCTCGCCGACGGTCTCTACTGCTTACGCACCACGGTGGACCCGCGAGGTTTGTTGGTTGAGGCCGACGAAACCAATAACAGCAGCGTCCGGTCTGTGCGCATCAGAGGCGACCGGGTGTCGAGCAAGCCGTTCGAGCGGTGCAAGCGCGTGCTGTAGAGCCGCCGCAGCTCAGCGCCGGTCACCCGCGGCGACCGGCTCGACCTGGGTCGACCCTTGGCTCCCGACTGGTGCCGGTGCGTCGCCCTGGCTGCTCTCGGTCTGTGCAGCAGCTTGCGGCTCGGCTTGATCGTCGGCTTGGGTCGTTGCCTCTGGGCCAAAGCTCGCCACGAGGTCACGCAGCGCCGCCAGCTGGGCGACGATCCCGTCCCGGCGGCGTTGCACCGTGTCCAGCTCGGCGCGCGCAGCGGACATCCGCCGGTCCAGGTCGCTGCGTGCCTGGTTGGACATGTGCTCTGCCTGGTGCCGCGCTGCGGTCACGATCTGCTCAGCTTCTCGCTTCGCCCGGACGAGGGCACGCTCCGCCTCTGCAGCAGCCTCGCTGCGCTGCTTGTTGGCCTGCGCGGTGGCCTCGGATGCACGCTTCTCAGCGGCCACAGCCCGCTCTTCAGACTCGCGCACCAGCTTTTGGGTCTCGCCCACCGCCTGGTCGTGGTGGTCGGCGGCCTCACGCGTCAGACGCTCACGCTCCACTGCCAACACTCGGCGAGCTTCGGAGACCTCACGCTCGGCGGCAGCGCTGGCCTTTTCGGCCTCGCGCTTGGCAGAGGTGCGCATGCTCGTGGTCTCCTGCTCGGCGGCCAGCCGCAGTTGATCGGACTCACGCTTCGCGCTGGCCAGCATGTCGGCGGCCTGGGCGGAGGATGCTGTCCGCTCATCGTCTGCGGCCGCGCTCAGGCGGGCCCGCTGATCCTCCAGGTCGCGCAGATGCACCACCTTGACGTCGTCGACCTCCTTCGCAGCACCTGAGCGCATGGCACTGGCCTGCTTCTCGGCCTGTGTCACCATCTGCTCTGCCTGGGCCCGGGCCCGGCCGAGCACCTCATCGGCTTGGTCCTCGGCCATCGAGAGCAACGACGCGGCTCGACCACCCAGTCCGGCGTACGTGGGCTGCCCGGCCTCGGCCATCTCCGTCCGCAGCTGCTTGAGTTGTGACTCGAGCTCGGCGACCTTGCGCTGGGCGTTGCCAGCTGCTCGCTCGGCAGTGCTCACCGCGTCGTGCTGGGACTTGAGCCGCGCCTCGACTGCGGATCGGTCATACCCGCCCCGACGCACGACCGGCAGCTCACCGCCGCCGGCGACGGCCGGGATCTGGGTGGTCTCGGCCGAGCTCTGACCGGAGTCAAAGATGGACAGTCCCTGCTGGTCCGACATGCTGGTGCCCTTCGCTGGCTGGCGGTTGGCTGACGTTGACGACGCCCGGGCCCTCGTCGAGGCCCCGCTACCGGTGATTATGGTGCCAACTCAACGCCAAAGGATCCATCTCCTCAGAGTGTCGCAGCACCAACTGTGCGTCACTGGCTTGGAGTCTGCGCAGTCTCCGACAGATCTGCCGGCTGGACAAGCTCCATCAAGACGCCGCCAGCATCGCGCGGGTGCACGAAGTTGACCAGGCTGCCGGCAGTGCCGCGACGAGGCTCGTCATACAGCAGTCGGATGCCTCGGTCGCGCAGCACCTGCGCCGCGGAGGTGACGTCCCGCACGCGATACGCGACCTGCTGCACGCCTGGACCCTTGCGATCGAGAAAGCCGGCGATCGTGGATTCCTGGGTCAGCGGAGCCAACAACTGCAGTCGATCACCGGAGTCGCCGACCGCAAGCATGGCCTCGCGGACACCCTGATCCTCGTTCTCCTCCTGGTGGACGCAGGTCATGCCGAACACGCGTGCATAGAACGCGATGGCCTCGTGCAGGTCGGGCACCGCGATGCCGACGTGGTCGATGCTGAGCAACAGGTCGGCATCCATATCGACGATGGTGTCACCGGCCGCCGACATCGCCCTAGGTAGGGTGCCGAACATGACTGCTGCAGCGTCGCCGACGGTCCTGGTCGCCGGAGCCCGCACGCCAATCGGTCGATTGCTGGGCGGACTGCAGACGTTTTCGGCTGCTGAGCTCGGAGGGGTCGCGATCGCCGCGGCGCTGAGCCGCGCCGGCGTTCGCGCGGACCAGGTTGACTATGTGGTGATGGGGCAGGTGCTGCAGGCGGGTGCTGGGCAGGTGCCCGCACGCCAGGCTGCTCAGCAGGCTGGCATCCCACTCACTGTGCCAGCGACCACTCTCAACAAGGTGTGCCTGTCCGGCATGAACGCCATCGCGTGGGCTGGACAGCTCGTTCGCCTCGGCGAGGCCGACATCGTGGTCGCCGGGGGAATGGAGTCAATGTCGAACGCCCCGCACCTGCTTCCCGGCTCCCGGGTGGGCATTAAATACGGCGACGCCACACTCGTCGACCACATGGCCCACGACGGCCTGTGGGACAGCCTCACCGACCAGCCGATGGGTGCCTTGACGGAGTCGTGCAACGCACATGGCTTGCGGCTCAGTCGCGAGGAGCAGGACGCCTTCAGCGCGCGTTCACACCAGCGGGCGGCCACCGCAGCCAAGAACGGACTCTTCGACGACGAGCTGGTGCGGGTCGAGGTGCCGCAGCGCCGCGGCGACCCGGTGGCCGTACGCAACGACGAGGGGGTGCGTGACGACACCACGGTGGAGTCACTGTCGCGGCTGCGGCCAGCCTTCGCCGCCGACGGCACCATCACCGCCGGCTCGGCCTCGCAGATATCCGATGGCGCCTGCGCTGTGATCGTGATGAGCCGCTCTCGCGCCGAGCAATTGGGCCTGGGTTGGCTGGCCGAGATCGGCGCCTACGGCATGGTCGCCGGCCCCGACTCGACCCTGCAGTCCCAGCCGGCCCGGGCGATCGCCGCGGCCTGTGCAAAGCAGGGCGTCGATCCCAAAGCGCTCGACCTAGTGGAGATCAATGAGGCCTTCGCCGCGGTCGGCATTGCCAGCACCCGTCAGCTGGGGCTGGACGAGGATCGGGTCAACGTCAACGGAGGCGCCATCGCGCTCGGCCACCCGATCGGTATGAGTGGCGCCAGGATCGTGCTGCACCTCGCCCTAGAGTTGCAGCGCCGCGGAGGTGGCACAGGAGCCGCCGCGTTGTGTGGTGGCGGTGGCCAGGGCGATGCGCTGATGCTTTCAGTGCCCGCATCCAGGTGAGCGCCGCCCGCAACGACGTGGCCGGGCTCGTCGAGCGCGCCCGAACCGGAGACCGGCGGGCTGTCGCTCGGCTGATCTCGCTGGTCGAGGACGCATCGCCGATGCTGCGCCAGGTCAGCAGTCGACTGGTCGGGCACGCGGGGCGGGCGCACGTACTTGGCATCACCGGCGCTCCTGGGGTGGGCAAGTCAACCTCGACGGCCGCGTTGGTCGGCGCTTTGCGGCAAGACGAGCAGACGGTGGGGGTGCTTGCCGTCGACCCGTCCTCGCCGTTCTCTGGTGGGGCGCTGCTCGGCGACCGGGTGCGCATGCAGGGCCACGCCGGCGATCCGGGTGTCTACATCCGGTCGATGGCCAGTCGGGGACACCTGGGTGGTCTGGCGTGGGCCACGCCGCAGGCTGTCCGGGTCTTGGATGCGGCCGGTTGTGACGTGGTGGTGGTGGAGACGGTGGGCGTCGGCCAGTCGGAGGTTGAGGTTGCTGCCCTTGCCGACACCACAGTGGTGCTGCTCGCACCGGGTATGGGGGACGGGATCCAGGCGGCTAAGGCCGGTCTGTTGGAGGTGGGCGACGTCTACGTGGTGAACAAGGCGGATCGCGACGGCGCAACCCAGGTCGCCCGCGACCTGCGGGCGATGCTGGCGTTGTCGGAGCGCACCGAGGGCGGCTGGATCCCCCCCATCGTGAAGACGGTGGCGGCAACCGGGGACGGAATGCCCGCGCTCGTGGAGGCGATAGAAGCCCATCGTGGGTGGCAGCAGGACACCGGTGAGCAGCAGCGTCGGCGCATGCGAAGAGCGCGTGACGAGATCGAGGCGATTGCGTTGACGGCGTTGCGCGAGCGCTTCGGTGACCTGCACGGTCGCGCCGATCTGGACAGGCTGGCCGCCGAGGTTCTGGGCGGTCGCACCGACCCGTACGCAGCCGCCGATGCGGTGCTGGACACGCTCTAGAACGGCACCGCGGCGCGCAGGCCGTCGATGTCGACCGGCCCGATGTCGGCCAGCGCCCGGGTCAGCTGGGCCACCTCGCCTTGCACGCGGCGACCCGCGCCCTGGTCGGTGGAGGGCTTGGGAGGGGGCATCGGCATGTCAGGCTCCGGTGTCAGCTGTGCACCGGCTGCCGGCCGGAGTCGTCGGGTTGCGCGGGACCGGCATCGTCCTCGGCCGTCAGCGGCCTGACGATGTCCTCCAGCGTCTGCTGCTCGGCGTGGATGCCGAGGAACATCGCCACGCCGCCGCCCGCGATCATCAGTGCGGCACCGATGTAGTACCCCGGCGCGATGTCGGTGATATCACCGGAGGCGATCGCCTTCTCGATCAGGCTGCCGAAGTAGATCGGGCCGGTGATGCCGCCGACGCCGGTGCCGATCGCGTAGAAGAACGCGATGCACAAGGCCCGGGTCTCCATCGGGAAGACCTCGCTGGCGGTGAGGTACGCCGAGCTCGCGCCCGCGGAGGCGAAGAAGAAGATCACCATGCCGAACGCGGTGAGTGTGACGGCGGTCAGGTCGGCGATCACGAACCCGGCAACGGCAAGCAGCACCCCGGACAGGATGTAGGTGCCGGAGATCATCCGGACGCGCCCGACGGTGTCGAATAGCGAGCCGAGCAGCAGGGCGCCGGCGAAGTTGCTGAGCGCGAACAGGGCGATGTAGTACCCGACCAGCTCGACCCCGAGCAGCTCGCCCAGCGCATCGCCGTAGGTGAAGAAGAAGGCGTTGTACAAGAACGCCTGGCCGATGAACAGCGACAGGCACAGGATCGTCCGTCGCGGATACATCGTGAAGACGGTGCGGGCGATCATCGGGAGTGAGATCGTCTTGCGCTGGCGGATCGTGATGGTCTCGCTGACGCCGGGCAGCGTTGCGCCGGTGTCGTGCTCGACGGTGCCCTCGATGTCCCGAACGATCGCCTCACCCTCGTCCTCGCGGCCGTGGATGAACAACCAGCGGGGGCTTTCGGGAACGTAGCGGCGCACCAACATGATGCCGATACCCAGCACCGCACCGAGCGCGAACGCCCCGCGCCAGCCGAGCTCGGGGGCCACCAGGTCGGGGTTGAACAGCGGCACCGTGAGGACTGAGCCGGCCGCCGCACCGACCGAAGTAGAAGGTCGGGTTCATCGAGAAGGCGGTGGCGACCGTGCCCACCAGGTAGACGAGCAGGGTGAGGATGAACAGCTTCTTGCGGCCGAAGCGGTCTGTGAGCTGCCCGAAGAACAGGGCGCCGATACATGCCCCGCCACGCAGATGGCCCCGGCGAAACCGATGTCGCTGCCGTCCAGCCCAAGCCCGGTATTGGGGTCGCGCAACGCGTCGCTCAGCGAGTCGACGATGGTGACCTCGAGCCCGTCCAGGATTCACACGGTGCCCAGGCCCACCACCACCAGCTAGTGCCAGCGGGCCCAGGGCAGCCGGTCCAGCCGCGACGGGATGTCGGTCGTGATGCGACCGGTCTCCACACCTGCCATGTCGTGGACCTCCTCATCGTCGCGGATATGAGACCGCAACCTCGGAGGTCGCGCAACACGACCGTCATAGCGTCGTCGTGGCGCCCTCGGCGTGGCTGACTGAGTCGGCCGCTCGGGTGCGCTAGAAAGCAACAGTGGTTAAGAAGGTGTTTCTCGCGCTCGTGCTGGCGTTCGTCATCTACTACTTGGTGACCGAGCCGGTTGGAGCCGCCGATGCGTTGAAAGGGGCCGTGTCGGCGATTGGTGACGCGTTCACCTCCTTGGTGGCGTTCTTCCGGCGCCTGTTTAGCTGAGTTGGCGATGTGTGGTTCCTGCGTTGGCTGATTGCCTTCATCCCGCAACCGGACATTGATCGGCACCTGCGTTCTGAGGACGGCGAGACCGTCGAGGACCGGGTGCCGCATCATGCGGTCGTCTATGTCCGCCCCGCCCTGCAGATGCTGGTGGCTGTCTCGATCATGGTCTGGGGTTTGTTTCTGTCGCCGGAGATCGCCTGGCTGTGGTTCCTGGTGGGTCTAGGCCTGGCCGGGCACGCCCTCTGGCTCGCGATGGCCGACCACATGGACCGCTTCGTGGTCACCAACCAGCGAGTCTTTCGGGTCAGTGGTGTCTTCGCCCAAAAGCGGGCCACGATGCCGATCTCTCGCATTCTGGACATCACGGTAGAGAAACCGTTCTTGGGGCGGCTGCTCGGCTATGGCCACCTGGTGTTCGAGTCCGCAGCGCAGGAGCAGGGGCTCCGAGACATCCGCTTTATCGGTCAGCCGGATGAGCGGGACCGCACCATCCAGGGAGTGGTCCAGCGCTCCGGCCTTCGCGGGCCCCGTCCGGCGCGCTGATGCCGCCCGCTCCGCTGCCCTTCGACCCGATCGACGAGGCTGCCCGGCATTGGGGTGAACGCTGGGGCGCCGTCGAAGCGATGCGTGCGGTCACGTCACTGATGCGTGCGCAACAGTTGGTGCTGGCCCGGCTGGACGAGATGTTGCGACCGCACGGGCTCACCTTTGCCCGGTACGAAGCGCTCGTGCTGTTGACGTTCAGTCGCCGCGGGGCGTTGCCGCTGGGCAAGATGGGGGAGCGCCTGCAAGTGCACCCCACGTCGGTGACCAGCATCGTACGGCGGCTCGAGGAGTCCGGGCACCTGCGTCGCGAACCGCACCCGACCGACGGCCGCACGGTGCTGGCAGCGATAACCCCGGCCGGTCGCGCCGTCGTCGAGGCCGCGACCGCCGACCTGGTCGGCGCGGACTTCGGGCTCGGCGTGCTCGACGACTCGTCGCTGCGACAGGTGAGCGAGCTGCTGCGTCCGCTGCGTCGAGACGCGGGGGACTTCCGCTGACCCGCCCTGATTGACGGCTGCCGAGTCCTCGCGCACAGCCGCCTCCCCGGGGCTCGGCCACGCAGTCCCCCCGGTGCTCCGCCACGTAAACGTGGCGGACCAACCCTTCACGTGGTCCGCATCCTCCGCAAAGGGTCGTTAAGCCACGTTTACGTGGCGCGCGGCGAGCCGGCGGGTCGGGTTGCCTGCCTGCGGTTTAGTAGGATGCCCTAGTAGTCTGACGGAAATTGCTGGGAGGTCACTCATGAGCGACACCGGTCGCGAGCGATGGCAACATCGGTACGACACTGCGCTGGCGGCCGGGCGGGTACGAGACGCCGACTTCAGCACGCTGTCCGGCATGGAGGTCGAGCCTGTGTACGGCCCGGCGGACGAGGCCGCGCAACCGGACTTCGACCGTATCGGCTGGCCGGGGGAGTTCCCCTTCACTCGAGGGCTGTACGCAACGGGCTATCGGGGTCGGCCGTGGACGATCCGGCAGTTCGCCGGCTTCGGCAACGCCGAGCAGACCAACGAGCGCTATCGGATGATCCTCGCGCGCGGTGGCGGAGGGCTGTCGGTGGCCTTCGACATGCCGACCCTGATGGGCCGCGACTCCGATGACGCCATGTCGCTGGGCGAGGTCGGCCATTGCGGCGTCGCCGTGGACAGCCTCGCCGACATGGAGGCACTGTTCGACGCCATCCCGCTCGATGAGGTCACCACCTCGATGACCATCTCCGGTCCGGCGTTGCCGATCTTCTGTATGTACGTCGTTGCCGCCGAGCGCCAGGGGGTGGACATCTCGACCCTGGACGGCACCTTGCAGACCGACATCTTCAAGGAGTACATCGCTCAGAAGGAGTGGCTGTTTCCCCCCGAGCCGCATCTGCGGCTGATCGGCGACCTGATGCAGTGGTGTGCGCAAGAGATCCCGCGATACAAGCCGCTGTCGGTTTCTGGCTACCACATTCGGGAGGCCGGCTCCACGGCCGCGCAAGAGCTCGCCTACACCCTCGCGGACGGCTTCGCCTACGTCGAGCTGGGGCTGGCTCGAGGGCTGGACGTCGACGCCTTTGCCCCCGGGCTCAGCTTCTTCTTCGATGCGCACGTCGACTTCTTCGAGGAGATCGCGAAGTTCCGCGCCGCCAGGCGCATCTGGGCCCGGTGGCTACGCGACGTGTACGGCGCCAGCACCGAGCGGGCGCAATGGCTGCGGTTCCACACCCAGACCGCTGGTGTGTCGCTGACGGCTCAGCAGCCGTACAACAATGTCGTGCGCACTGCGGTGGAGGCACTGGCAGCCGTGCTCGGCGGCACCAACTCGTTGCACACCAATGCGCTGGACGAGACGTTGGCGCTGCCCTCGGAACGGGCGGCCGAGATCGCGCTGCGCACCCAGCAGGTGCTGCTGGAGGAGACCGGCATCGTCAACGTCGCCGATCCGCTCGGTGGCTCCTGGTACGTCGAAGAACTCACCGACCGGATCGAAGCCGAGGCAGAGGAGATCTTCGCCCAGATTCAGCGCTTGGGGGGTGGTACGACGATGACAGCGGGTGTCCTGCGGGGCATCGAGGACGGCTGGTTCATGGCCGAGATCGCCGAGGCCGCATTCGCCTACCAGGTTGCGCTCGAAAAGGGCGACAAAAAGATCGTCGGCGTCACCGGGCACACCGAGACCGTCACCCACGAGCTTGAGATCATGCGGGTGGCCCACCAGGTGGAGACAGACCAGGTCGCCGCACTCGCCGCGCGCAAGGCTGCCCGTGACGACGGCAAGGTCCAGCAGGCGATCGCCGCGATGGTCGCGGCGGCACGCACCGAGGCCAACCTGGTGCCACCGATGCTGGACGCCGTCCGAGCCGAGGCCACGCTGGGCGAGATCTGCGACGCCCTGCGAGGCGAGTGGGGCGAGTACCGCGAGCCGGCCCGCTTCTGACCGCTGGCACGATGGACCCATGACCGCGCAGAACTTCTCTCGGCCAGGTGCCATCGACCTGTCCGCACTCCGACCATCCAGCGCCCCGGCGGGGCCATCGACGGGGCCATCGGCGGGACCACCGCCAGGCTCGGCCGGTGGCTCGTACAGCTTTGATGTCACCGAGGACGGTTTCCAAACCCAGGTGCTTGAGGCATCGGCTCAGCATCCGGTGGTGTTGGCGCTGTGGTCGTCGCGCGCCGAGCAGAGCCGCGCTGCGGTCGACATCATCAGCAAGGTCGCGGACAGCTTTGGCGGCCGGCTCAGCCTGGCTCGCCTCGACATCGACTCCAGCCCCCAGCTCGCGCAGGCGCTGCAGGTGCGCGCGGTGCCGTACGTCTTGGCGGTGCTGCGTGGCCAGCCCGTTCCGCTGTTCGAGGGCAGCGTGGACGAGCCGACCGCTCGGGAGGCGATGGAGCAGGTGTTGCAGGCGGCGACCGCCAACGGCATCACCGGCGTCGCGGGACCCGTTGCCGAGGCCGGCGCCGAGGACCTGGACCTGGCGGACGCCGAGGACACCGAGCCGGTATCCGACCCACGCTTCGCCGAAGCCGAGGCCGCGCTGGAGCGCGGCGACACCGATCAGGCGGTCGCCGCCTATCAGCGCCTGGTGACGGCCAGCCCGGCCGACACCGAAGCGGCGACGCGGCTGGCGCAAGCACAGCTCGTGCAGCGCACCAGCGGGGTCGACCCGAGCGCTGCCCGCGCCGCTGCCGCCGCCGACCCAGCAGACGACGAAGCGCAGATGCTCGCCGCCGACCTCGACCTGCTGGGGGGACACGCAGACGACGCCTTCGACCGCATCATCGATGTCGTTCGCCGCACCTCCGGGGCCGAACGCGACCGCGCCCGCCAGCACCTGGTCGCCCTGTTCGACGTGGTCGGACCCGACGATCCGCGCGTTGCCGGGGCACGCCGTAGGCTGGCCAACGCACTGTTCTGAGCCGGCAAGGGGGCTATGTGCGCCGGTTTCTGAGCCTGCTGTTGTGGCTGGCCGCCGTGGTGTGCCTGCTCGTGGGTACAGCGACAGCCGCGCTGTTCGGGCCGGACGACCGAGCCCAGACGGGGCTGCTGCCGGTGTCCGGTGATGCAGGCGTCGCCGTGGTTGAGCCCAGGGTGCTGCCGGTGGCGGGTCTGGACGTGCAGGTGACCGCCCAGACGGGTGCTGAACGGCCGCTGTTCCTCGGACTGGGCAACGCCGTCGATGTGGACAGCTACACCGACGGGGTCGCGCAGACCCGAGTCAAGCAGGTGCAGCTGAGGCGCAGCCTGAAACAACCGCTGCGGCTGGTTGCGGCGCCGGTCACAGGCAGCGATACCTTGCCGGGGCCTCCGGACGAGATCGACTGGTGGTTCGCCGCACAGCAGGGCGATGGTGCTGTGCAGATGCAGGTGGAACTGCCCACCACCCAGGCGCAGGTCGTGGTGGTCGCGTTGGACGGTGAGCCGCTCGGCGGTCTTGAGGTCGGTGCCTCCTATCACCAGCAGGGCGCCTTCGGGACCGGGCTCGGGCTGGCCGGACTTGCGCTGGGCCTGGTGTTGTTCGGCTGGCTCGCGTGGCCGCCCAGTCGGCCCGGAGCTGAGCCAGCCGCACGATCTGAGCCGATAGTCGAAGGATCGTCACCGGCCGCCGAGCCGCTCGACCAGCGGCAACGACGAGTGCCGCTGGTCGCGCTAGCGCTGGTGTGCGGCCTGACGACTGCCGCCTGTGAGCTGCCGCAGCGCGTCGACAGCCAGCCAACAAAGCTGGCGGCATCGCAGGACGAGGGCGCTGAGGTGGTGGAACGCTGGGCCGCGCAGCGGGCAGAGGCGCTGCGCACGCTCGACCCACAACCGCTGAGCGCTGTGGAGCAGGCGCCGACCCTGCAGATCGATGAGGGGGCCTTTGAGGTTGCCCGTCGCCTGCTCGACGACGAGACCGCCGAGATCAACCAGGATCTGCGGTTGCGGTCGGTCCAGTCACCGCGGTTGCCGCGATACCCGGTGTGGTTCGTCGCCGTGGTCGAGGATGTTGCCGGATCGGTCACGAAGGTGCAGGTGCACCGCCGGGGGACTGCTGCCGGCGACTGGATGCTGGTTGCTCAGGCAGATGTGCTGTCGTCGACCGAGCTGCCCTCGATGGCCGTCGACTCCACCGGTGCGATCACACCCGTCGGCCCCGCCGAGGCCACCGGGTTGCAAGCCCCGCCGCAAGATGTGGCCGACGCATACGCCGACCTGCTCGCCGACGCCGCCGCCGACGGTGGCGAGCTGGTGACCGTGGATTCGTTTGTCCAGCAGATGCGCACGGTCGAGACCAGCCAGTCGTCGGTCGAGGGGGTGGCGCTGCAGCAGAGCTGGTCTGCTCACAAGGTTCGGTGGGCAATCCGTACCGACGACGGCGGTGCGTTGATGTTCGCCACCTTCGACCGCAGCGACACCTACCGGCTCAAGAGCCCGAAGTCGATCCGGTGGGCAGCACAGTCGGAGCAGCGGGCGTTCCTGGACGACAGCACCGACAAGCATCCCACCCTCGACTACCTGCACCAGGTGCTGTTCTATCTGCCGCCCGCCGGCGCTGGCGCCGCCCGTGCGATCGGTCAGTACGGGGGAGTGGTGGGGCTGGCGGAACGATGAGGTGTCGGCGGTTGATCGACTGCTGGCCTACTCCGGCACCCGCCCGCTCTGCAGGAAGGGCGGCACCAATCCACCGTCCGCGACCAGCTCGAGCCGGTCGGCAACCTGTGGTCGACAGCGTGCCCGCACCTCGGCGGGATCAGCCCAGTGCACCGCTGCGATCTCGCGCGGCTCTAGCCGCATGGACCGCACGAGATCTGCGGCGACCACCCCGAGGTCGAACATGAACAGGCAGGCGTCGTCCCAACCCGCCCAAGGCGGCAGCCAGTCGACGGTCACCAGCTCACCGGCGGTCAGCTGGACGCCCAACTCCTCGGCGACCTCGCGGACAACACAATCGCGCGGAGACTCGTGCGGCTCCACCACACCGCCGGGCAGGTCCCAGTCGTGTTTGTAGGTGAGTTCGCAGAGCAGCACCCGCCCGGCCGGATCGCGCAGCAGACCCTGGGCGATCACCCGCTTGAGCGGCAGGCCGGCGTTCAGCACCGCTCGGAAGCCGTCTGCGGTTGCCGGCTCCGGATCGCTTGCCAGCCGGCCCACCAGGATCTCGTCTACCCGTCGGCCTGCGCGCACGCTGGCACCCCGCACCACCCCCTCGCGGCGCAGCCCGGCGCGGGCAGCGAGCCGCAGCGAGGGCGCGTCGGCGGGGTCCACATGGGCGGCAACACGGTCGACGCCCAGATCGCCGAAGGCGTGGCCGATGAGTAGCCGTACCGCGCGCAGCCCCCCGTCACCAATCAGCAGTTCGGGCTCGAACTGCCATCGCAGCCATGCCGCGGCATGGTCCGAGCGTTGCAACTCGAGCGCGCCGACAGGCGCGCCGCCGCGCTCAACCGTGAACGTGTGTGCGTGCCCGTGCCCGTGCCCGTCGGGCCGGTCGTCGGGGCGCAGGACGAGGTCGCTGTCGCGCAGACTCACCCGCGGGTCTGGCACGGCTTAGCCATCATGGCGCAACCACACCGTCGCCAGCGGCGGCAGTGTCATCACGGCGGACGCAGGCTGTCCATGCCACGAGTCGCCGTCAGCCCGGACGACGCCGAGGTTGCCCACTCCTGAGCCACGGTAGGTCTCGGCGTCGGTGTTCACGACCTCACGCCAGCGGCCGTCGGCCGGCAGACCGAGCCGGTACTCGTAGTGCGGCACGGCCGCGAAGTTGGACACGCAGGCGAGTCGGTGATCTTTGTCGCTGCGCAGGAAGCTGAACACGTTGTTGCCCGAGTCGTTGGCGTCGATCCAGGCGAAGCCCGCGGGGTCGGAGTCGGACCGCCAAAGCGCGGCCGCGTCGAGGTATGCCCGGTTCAGGTCACGCACCAGGGACTGCACCCCCGCATGCGCGGGGTCGTCGAGCAGCCACCAATCCAGCTCTCGCTCCTCCGACCACTCGTTGTCCTGCGCGATCTCGCAGCCCATGAACAGCAACTGCTTGCCCGGGTGCGCCCACATGAATGCCAGGTAGGCGCGCAGGGTTGCCAACTGGCGCCAGCGGTCACCGGGCATCTTGCGCAGCAGTGACCCTTTGCCGTGCACGACCTCGTCGTGGCTCAACGGCAGTACGAAGTTCTCGGTGTAGGCGTACATCATGGAGAAGGTCATCTGATGGTGGTGATAGCTGCGGTGCACCGGGTCGTGCGCCACATAGCCCAGCGAGTCGTGCATCCAGCCCATGTTCCACTTGAAGCCGAAGCCCAACCCGCCAAGGTGCGTTGCCCGGGTGACACCGGGCCACGAGGTGGACTCCTCGGCGATGATTGTCACCCCGGGCGAGCGACGGTAAGCGGTCGCGTTCACCTCTTGCAGCAGCGAGACCGCTTCCAGGTTCTCCCGCCCGCCGTACTGGTTGGGCTCCCACTCGCCGGCTTCGCGGGAGTAGTCCAGGTAGAGCATCGAGGCGACGCCGTCGACCCGCAGTGCGTCCGCGTGAAACTCCTCCAGCCAGTAGAGCGCGTTGGCGACCAGGAAGTTGCGCACCTGCGGCTTGCCGAAGTCGAAGATGTAGGAGCCCCACTCCTTGTGCCAGCCCTTGCGGGGATCGGGGTGCTCATACAGCGCAGTGCCGTCGAAGCGCGCCAGCGCCCAGGCGTCGGTGGCGAAGTGGCCCGGCACCCAGTCCAAGATCACCCCCACACCGGCCTGGTGCAGCCGGTCCACCAGGTGTCGGAAGTCGTCGGGGTCACCGAAGCGGGAGGTCGCCGCGAAGAAGCCGGTGACGTGGTAGCCCCAGGACCCGCCGAAGGGGTGCTCCATCACCGGCATCAGCTCGACATGGGTGAAGCCGAGGTCGACCACGTAGTCGACCAGCTCGTCGGCCAGCTCGAGGTAGCTGCGACCACGGCGCCACGACCCTAGATGCAGCTCATAGATGCTCATCGGCCGCTCGTGCGGCGCGCGCTCGACGCGCTCGGTCATCCAGTCGGCGTCACTCCACTGGTGCCCGCTGTGATGCACGATCGACGCCGTCTCGGGCGCACTTTGCGCCTTGCGAGCCATCGGGTCGGCCTTGGCCCGCCACTGGTCGTCGGGCTCCAGGATCTCGAACTTGTACAAGGTGCCGGCGCCGACTTCAGGGACGAACAGCTCCCAGACACCTGAGGACCCCATTGCCCGCATCGGGTGCGAACGGGCGTCCCAGTGGTTGAAGTCTCCGACGACTCGCACACCCTTGGCGTTCGGCGCCCACACCGCGAACGACGTACCCCGCACCGACCCGGCAGCCGGTCCGGCCAGGCTGTCGTAGCTGCGCACGTGTGCGCCGAGCACGTCCCACAGCCGTTCGTGCCGCCCCTCGCCGATCAGGTGCAGATCGACCTCGCCGAGCGTCGGCAAAAAGCGGTAGGGGTCGTCGACGACCTCGCCATCACCGTCGTCGTAGGACACCCGCAGTCGGTAGTCACCGACCTCTGGTGTGTCGAGCACACCGACCCAGACGCCCGCATGCTCATGCTTGAGCCGCACCGAACGGTCGCCGTGCTCGACCACGACGCTGCGCGCCAGCGGGCGAAGCGTGCGCACGGTGACCGCTCCGTCGTACGAGTGCGCGCCCAAGATCGCGTGCGGGTCGCCGTACCGGCCGGCGGTGATCTCGTCGAGAACCGCGGTGTCGACCGGCTTGGGCTGGCTCGGGCTGGTGGACTTGGCGGTCACGATGCACCTCCGGTGTCGTGCGCGAGCCGGGAGATGGCGCGCAGCGGGATAGGCAGCCAGGTCGGGCGGTTGCGGACCTCGTAGACCGCCTCGTAGACAGCCTTGTCGGTCTCGTACGCGCGGAGCAACACCGCCGCAGAGCCGGTCAGGTCAGCGCCAGAGTCCTCGGCGTAACCGTCGAGGAAGGCGGCCCGGTTGCGTTCGGCCCACTCCCGCGCCCGTTGCGCCAATTGGTGGTCGCCCAGCAGATCGGCCCACTGGGACTGCGCGGCGTAGTCGAACGAGCGCAGCATGCCGGCGACGTCACGCAGCGGGCAGTCCAGCTCGGTCCGCTCCGTCAGCGGGGTTGCGGGCTCCCCCTCGAAGTCGATGACTCGCCAGCCGTCCATGGTGCGTAACGTCTGGCCCAGGTGGAAGTCCCCGTGCACCCGCTGCACCGCGACTCCGCCACTCAGCTTGTCCATGGCGTCGAAGGCCCCGGCGAGCGCGGCGGTGTGCTCGGCCACCTCGGGCACCTGCTCGGCGGCCGCGGTGAGCCGGCCACGCATCCGCTCGGTCACCGCCGTGATCTGCGCACCGCTCCAGGTGTCCCGGGGCAGCGCAGCAGCCAGGTCGGCGTGCAGCCGGGCCGCGGTGACGCCGAGCCGGTGCGACTCGGCGGCGAAGTCCCCACCGACCTCGTCGGGGTGCAGGTCGCGCTCAGCGAACAAGTCGCGGACACTGGTCAACGCCAGATCCCAACCGTCACTGGCGGTCCGCAGGAAGTCCGACAGCATCGCCAGATCGAGCACCCCGTCGTCGTCGGTGCTGTCCAGCCAGCCGACCAGCGGGACGATCTCTGCTGAGCCGGTCTCGCTCAGCGCGGCCAACACCTCGATGTCGGGGTTGTGGCCCACCGAGACCCGACGGAACAGCTTGAGCAGCAGGTCGTCACCGACCCGCACGTTGCTGTTGCTCTGCTCGCCGGTCAGCAGGACACTTGCCTGCCCGCGCTCCAGCTCGCGCGGGACGACCCGGTGAGCGCGCAGCGAGCCGGTCATGTCCGCGTCGGCAGACGTCAGCGACAAGGTGATCAGCTCCACTGCAGCTGAATCGTGCATCGCGTCATACATGTGCCTGCCATCGACCTCGGTGATGTGCGCGTGCTCAAGACCGTCGGCCCATTCGTCGCGGTGGGACAGCGGCACCTGATAGACCTCGATACCCCCATCGGAAGCGACCTCGACCAACGCCAACTGCACGGTGACCTCGTCACCGGGCAGCCAGGCAAGCGTGCGGACATCGGTCACCTCGAAGTCGCGGCCCTTGCCGGCGAACCAGCGCTGGTGGCCGATGTATGCGGCGATGCGGTCCAGCACCTCGGTCGTTGTGTCGCTCACCGGTCGTCGGCCTCCTCGCGCTCGATCTCGTCCACCGGGATGCGGAACCAGTAGAAGCCATGCCCGCTGAGGGTCAACAGATAGGGCAGATCACCGATGGCAGGAAACCGGGCGCCGCCCAGCATCTCCACCGGGTGTGCACCGGTGTAGTGCCGCAGGTCAAGCTCGACCGGCTGCGGGAAACGGGACAGGTTGTGCACGCAGAGCACCACGTCGTCGCCGAACTCCCGCAGGTAGGCAAGCACCGACGGGTTGCTGCCGCCCAGGTCGGTGAAGGTGCCGAGCCCGAACGTCGGGTGCTCCTTGCGGATCCGGATCATCCGGCGGGTCCAGTGCAGCAGCGAGGAGGTGTTCTCGAGCTCGGCCTCGACGTTGACGGCCTGATATCCGTACACGTGGTCCATGACCAGCGGCAGGTGCAGCCGACCCGGGTTGGCGTGCGAGAAGCCACCGTTGCGGTCCGGTGCCCACTGCATCGGGGTGCGCACCCCGTCGCGGTCACCGAGCCAGATGTTGTCGCCCATGCCGATCTCGTCGCCGTAGTACAGCACCGGTGACCCCGGCAGGCTCAGCAGCAGGGCAGTGAACAGCTCCATCCGGTTGATGTCGTTGTCGAGCAGAGGCGCCAGCCGGCGACGGATGCCGATGTTGGCCTTCATCCGCGGGTCGGTGGCGTACTCCGACCACATGTAGTCACGGTCCTCGTCGGTGACCATCTCCAACGTCAGCTCGTCGTGGTTGCGCAGGAAGATGCCCCACTGCGCGTGCTTCGGGATAGCCGGTGTCTGCTGCAGGATCTCCGAGATAGGCCACCGCGACTCGCGTCGCACCGCCATGAACAGCCGTGGCATCACCGGGAAGTGGAAGCACATGTGGCATTCGTCGCCGCCAGCGTCGAAGTCGCCGAAGTAGTCCACCACGTCGGCCGGCCACTGGTTGGCCTCGGCGAGGAGCACCCTGCCGGGGTACTGGTCATCGACGTGCGCCCGCACCGTGCGCAAGAACTCGTGGGTCTCGGGCAGGTTCTCGCCGTTGGTGCCCTCGCGCTCGTACAGGTACGGCACCGCGTCCAGGCGGAAGCCGTCGATGCCGAGGTCCAACCAGAAGTCCAGGGCATCCAGGATCGCGGTATGCACCGCCGGGTTGTCGAAGTTGAGGTCCGGCTGATGGCCGTAGAACCGATGCCAGAAGTACTGCCCGCGCACCGGGTCCCAGCTCCAGTTCGACGTCTCGGTGTCGACGAAGATGATCCGCGCGTCGGCATAGCGGTCGTCAGTGTCCGACCAGACGTAGAAGTCGCCGTACGGGCCGTCCGGGTCGGACCGGGACTGTTGGAACCACTCGTGCTGGTCGGAGGTGTGGTTCATGACGAAGTCGATGATCACCCGAATGCCGCGCTCGTGCGCGGCGTCGAGGAAGGCGGAGAAGTCGTCGATGGTGCCGATGTCGCTGGCAACATCGGTGAAGTGCGCGACGTCATAACCACCGTCGCGCAGCGGCGAGGGAAAGAACGGTGGCAGCCACAGGCAGTCCACACCCAGCCAGGCCAGGTAGTCGAGCTTGGCGGTGAGCCCGCGCAGGTCGCCGACGCCGTCGCCGGAGCGGTCGTTGAAGGAGCGGACCAGCACCTCGTAGAAGACGGCCCGCTTGAACCAGTCCGGGTCGGCGGTCGGCTCCGACCTCACCTCGGTCATCGGCCGACGTTTCGCAGGCTCAGGATGTGCACCGGCTCGTTCCACGGGGCGAGCTGCACCCAGTTGTGCTCGCCCCAGTGCCAGGTCTGATCCGTGATCTCTTCGCGCACGGTCACGGTGTCCTGCCAGTCCAGCCCCAGCGCGGGCATATCCAGATGCACCCAGGTGTCGTGCATGGCGTGGCTGTCGATGTTGGCGACGACGATGACAACGTCGTCGGCCCCATCGGCCCCGCTTGCCCGCTTGGAGAAGCAGACGATCTTGTCGTGATCGGTGCGGTGGATGGTGAGGTCGCGGAGTTGCTGCAGCGCCGGGTGCGCGCGCCGGATGGCGTTCAGCCTGGTCAGGTATGGCGCCAACGATCGCCCGTCGGCCTCGGCGCCGGCCCAGTCGCGCACCCGCACCTGGTACTTCTCCGAGTCGAGGTACTCCTCGCTGCCGGGTCGCACCGCCACATGCTCGAACAGCTCGAAGCCGGCATACACCCCCCAGGACGGGGAGGCGGTGGCGGCGAGCGCGGCCCGCACGGTGAACGCAGCCGGTCCGCCGTACTGCAGGTAGGCCGGCAAGATGTCGGGGGTGTTGACGAAGAAGTTGGGACGCAACACGTGCGCGGTCTCGCGCGCCACCTCGTGCAGATAGCCCTCGAGCTCCCACTTCTCGTTGCGCCAGGTGAAGTAGGTATAGCTCTGGTGGAAGCCGATCGTGCCTAGTGTGCGCATCATCGCCGGCTTGGTGAATGCCTCGGCCAAGAAGATCACATCGGGGTCGGAGCGGCGCACCTCGGCGAACAGTTGTTGCCAGAAGAAGACCGGCTTGGTGTGCGGGTTGTCGACGCGGAAGATCCGCACCCCGCGGTCCATCCAACCCCGCAGCACCCGCAGCACCTCGGCGTAGAGGCCCTCGTAGTCGTTGTCGAAGTTGAGCGGGTAGATGTCCTGATACTTCTTGGGTGGATTCTCGGCGAACGCGATCGTCCCGTCGGCGCGGGTGGTGAACCACTCCGGATGCGCTTCCACCCATGGGTGGTCGGGGGCGCACTGCAGGGCGAAGTCCATCGCCACATCGAGCCCGACGTCAGTCGCCGCCGCCACGAAGGCGTCGAAGTCCGCAAGTGTGCCGAGCTCAGGAGCGACCGCGTCGTGCCCACCGTCGGCGGACCCAATCGCCCACGGTGAGCCGACGTCGTCCGGCCCGGGGTCAAGGGTGTTGTTGCGACCCTTGCGGTTCACCCGACCGATCGGATGGATGGGCGGCAGGTAGATGACGTCGAAGCCCATCGCGGCCACGGCCGGCAGCCGCTCGGCGGCAGTCCGCAGAGTGCCGGCAATGACCGAGCCGTCGTCGGCGTGTTTGGCGCCCTCCGAGCGGGGGAAGAACTCGTACCAGGAGCCGCTCAGGGCGCGGGCACGGTCGACCTGCAGCGGGTACGGCTTGGTGGATTGCACGAGGTCGCGCAGTGGGTGGTCGTGCAGCAGCTGCTCGACCTGTGCAGAACAACCTGCTGCCAGCCGCGCCTCGACCGGCCGGCCGGTGTCGCGCAACGCCGTCGCCGCGTCCAGCAACTGCTGCCGGCCCTCGGCGGCGCGCTCCAGCAGCAGCGCTCCCTCGAGCAGCATCAACTCGACGTCCACCCCGGCGGCGACCTTTATCGGCGCGTCGTGTTCCCACGTCGCGTACGGGTGGCTCCACGACTCCACCCGGAAGGTCCAGTCGCCAACCTCGTCGGCGACCACCGAGGCAAGGTAGCGGTTTGGCGGCCCGTCGTCGTCTGCCGGGCGCATCAGAACAGGAGATCTGCCGGTGCCGTCGGGCCCGGTGAGCACCACGTTCGCGCCCAGCGCGTCGTGCCCCTCGCGGAACACTGTGGCGCGCACGTCGAAACGTTCGCCGATGGCCGCCTTGACCGGGTAGGCCCCACCCTCGACGGTGGGCTGAACATCCATGATTGGAATGCGACTGATCATCGGGCGCCAACCTAGCGATCGGGACCAGGCATACAGCAACCGGAGTCCCAGCCTGCCTGTACCGTCCTTGGGTGCGCGCTATTCGACGATTCACCGTCCGCCCCGTCCTGCCTGAGTCGCTGCGACTGCTGGGCGACCTTGCCACCAACCTGCGCTGGTCCTGGCACCCGCCGACCCAAGATCTGTTTGCCTCGATTGACGAGCAGTTGTGGGAGCAGACCGGGCACGATCCCGGCCAGCTGCTCGGGTTGCTGTCCAGCGAGCAACTGGACCGGTTGGCGGCGGACGCGCCCTTTCGGTCGCGTCTGGCAGCCGCCCACGAGGATCTGCAGGCATACCTCACCGGTGCTAGCTGGTACGACCAAGGAAAGGGCTCGGACACCGACGGTCCGCAGGCGATCGCCTACTTCTCCGCAGAGTTCGGCGTGACGGATGTGCTACCGCAGTACTCCGGCGGACTGGGCATCCTCGCCGGCGATCACTTGAAGGCCGCCAGTGACCTCGGCGTACCGATCGTGGCCGTCGGACTCTTCTATCGGCACGGCTACTTCCGACAGTCGTTGTCGGCCCAAGGCTGGCAAGAGGAGCGCTATCCCGTCAACGATCCCGACGGGCTGCCAATCACCTTGCTGCGCGACCGCGACGGCACCGTGCCGCACGTCCAGATCGGCCTGCCGGGCGGCAAGCGGCTGGTAGCCAGGATCTGGGTGGCGCAGGTGGGCCGGGTGCCGTTGTTGCTGCTCGACTCGGACGCCTCGCTGAACGATGGTCTGGGTGTCGACGTCACCGACCGTTTGTACGGCGGTGGTGCCGAGCACCGGCTGCTGCAGGAGATGCTTTTGGGTATCGGCGGGGTGCGCGCGCTGCGTACCTACGCTGAGATCACCGGCACGCCCGAGCCGGAGGTCTACCACTGCAACGAGGGGCATGCTGGCTTTCTCGGCCTGGAGCGCATCCGCGAGCTCACCGAGGGCGCCGGGCTGGAATTCGACGCAGCCCTCGAGACCGTCCGGGCGGGCACCGTCTTCACCACCCACACGCCGGTGCCGGCTGGCATCGACCGGTTCCCGCGCGAGCTGGTGGAGCAGCACTTCGGCGGCGACAACGCCTGCGCGGGAGTACCGGTCGAGCGCATCTTGGCTCTCGGTGCGGAGAGCTATCTCGGCGGCGAGCACGGCATGTTCAACATGGCGGTGATGGGGTTGCGGCTGGCGCAGCGCGCCAACGGTGTCAGCCTGCTGCATGGCGAGGTGAGCCGCGGCATGTTCGCCGGGCTGTGGCCAGGGTTCGACGCCGCCGACGTGCCCATCAGCTCCATCACCAACGGCGTGCACGCCCCCACCTGGGTGGCGACGGAGGTGCTCGAGCTCGCCGACGGCGACGGGCCGGAAGCCTTCGACTCCGTTGACGACATCGCCGCAGACGTGATCTGGTCGACGAAACGAGCGCTGCGCGCGCGGCTCGTCGCCGACGTACGCAAGCGGCAGCGGGCCTCGATGCTGCATCGCGGCCACACCCCCGCCGAGCTCGGCTGGGTGGACTCGCTGCTCGACCCTGATGTGCTCACCATCGGTTTCGCGCGCCGGGTGCCGTCCTACAAGCGGCTCACCCTGATGCTTCGCAACCCCGAGCGCCTCAAGTCGCTGCTGCTGCACCCCGACCGGCCGGTGCAGCTGGTCATCGCCGGGAAATCACACCCCGCGGACGAGGGCGGCAAGCGGCTCATCCAAGAGATCGTCCGCTTCGCCGACGACCCCGAGGTGCGACACCGGATCGTCTTCCTGCACGACTACGACATCGCGATGGCGCAGCCGCTCTACCCCGGCTGCGACGTGTGGCTCAACAACCCCCTGCGCCCGTACGAGGCGTGTGGCACCTCTGGCATGAAGGCAGCGCTCAACGGGGGGCTGAACCTGTCCATCCTGGACGGCTGGTGGGACGAGTGGTTCGACGGCTCCAACGGTTGGGCGATCCCGTCCGCGGACGGGATCGACGACCCCGACCGGCGCGACGACATCGAGGCGACCGCGCTGTACGACCTGATCGAGCACCAGGTGGCCGCACGCTTCTACGATGTGGACGCTGCCGGGCTGCCGCTGCGCTGGCTGGAGATGATGCGGCACACGCTGAAGTCACTTGGGCCGAAGGTGCTGGCCACCCGGATGGTGCGCGACTACGTCGTCGACCTGTACGCACCGGCGGCACGCACCGGGCGGGTTCTGCACAAGTCGCCGGACCGGGCCGGCGAGCTGGCCCGTTGGAAGGGCGACGTGCGATCCGCCTGGCCGCACGTGCACATCGAGCATGTCGAAGCCGCCGGCATCGGCGACACACCGGAGGTGGGCTCGACGCTGTCGATCTCGGTCTGGGCGGCACTGGGAGAGCTCACCCCAGGCGACGTGCAGGTCCAGGTGGTGCACGGTGCCGTCCGCGGCGACGATGCGCTGGAGCGCATGCAGACCGCCGTGCTCGGACACGTCGAGACCTATGAGGGGGGCCGCCACCGGTTCGCCGGTGAGGTCAAGCTGGAGACGACCGGCTCGTTCGGCTACACCGCACGCGTGCTGCCCAGTCACCCGCTGCTGACCAGCCCGGCCGAGCTCGGCCTGATTGCGGTGCCGGGGAGTCCCGCAGGGGTCGATGGTCCTCGCTAGGGGTTGCCGAGCGGCCAGCGGCGAGTGGCCCAGGCCACGAGCGCGTCTCGCCGTGCGTGACGGAGAACAGTGGGCTTTACTGCGCGGCATGGCCCAGGACCACAACGAAGATCGCCAGAAAGATCCCCAGGAAGATCGCCGTGTCGTCGTCACCGGTGCGAGCGGAGGGATCGGCCGAGCTACGGCACGTGCCTTCGCACAGCGGGGAGCCGCGGTCGCACTGCTTGCCGCGGCGAGGCCGGCCTCGCAGGCGCCGACCACGACGTCCGTGAGGCCGGCGAGACGCCACTGGTCATTCTGTAGACGTGTCCGACGCGACAGCGGTCGACGCCGCGGCCAGCCGGGTCGAGGACGAGCTGGGGCCGATCGACGTATGGGTCAACGTGGCCTTCACCTCGGTGTTCGCGCCGGCGCACGAGATCACCGCCGAGGAGTTCCGCCGGGTGACCGAGGTGAGCTACCTCGGGTACGTCCACGGGACGCTGGCAGCGCTGCACCGGATGCGCTTGCGCGACGAGGCACCATCGTGCAGGTGGGTTCGGCACTGGCCTACCGAGGCGTCCCGCTGCAGAGTGCGTACTGCGCCGCCAAGCATGCCATCCAGGGTTTCCACGAGTCGCTGCGCTGCGAGCTGCTGCACGACGGCAGCAACGTGCACGTGACGATGGTTCAGATGGCAGCGGTGAACACCCCGCAGTTCTCCTGGGTGCTGTCCCGGCTGCCCAACCAGGCGCAGCCCGTGCCCCCGATCTACCAGCCCGCGGCCGCGGCCGCGACCGCGGGCCTCTGACTGGGACGGCGGGCCCAGCGATGAACCGCCGACCGGGGCTCGCCACGTTCCTGCGCGCCGGCGGCCTGGGGTTGGCGTTCCTGCTGCGGACGCGGTCAGTGCTCGCCCTCGTCGGGGGCGCGGAGCCCGACCCCGGCGAGGTCATCGCCGGTCGGGTGCTCGGGGGCCGACACCTGCTCGACGCCGGCTGCCTGCTGGCCGCGCCAGACGCCCTGGGGCCGGTCGTGCGAAGCGTCGACGCCGTGCATGGGGCGAGCATGCTCGGGCTGGCCGCGGTGTCGCGATCACATCGGCGCGTCGCCTTGGCCAGTGCCGTCGTGGCGGCGGTCCTCGCCGCGCCGCAGCCGCGCGCAACGCGTGGCACTGGCTAAGCCCCCATCGCCACTACATCGACCGCATCAGCAGCAGGCTCCGACCCGGCACCTGCAGCTTGTGCTCGCCGGCGACGTGGCTGCCCGACGACGCCGCGCTGGTGTCCACGACGATCTCCCACTGGTCCGGCCACGGATCGCCGGGCGGCACCAGGGTGACCGGTTCGTGCGACGAATGCAGCCACAGCACGAACGAGCGGTCGCCGTGCGGTTCTCCGTTGAGCAGCATCCCGATGGTGTGCAGTCCCGTGTCGAACCAGTCCGTATGGGTCATCTCGCGGCCCGCTGGATGCAGCCAGGCCAGGTCTTTGCGGCGTCCGTCACCCACCGGGTGACCGACGAAGTAGTGCCGGGCGCGCAGCACCGGGTGCCGGCGGCGCAGCGCCAGCAGGTCGACCGTCAATGTCGTCAGATGTGCCCAGCGTGGGTCCTCGGCCCAGTCGACCCAGGTCAGCTCGGAGTCGTGGCAATAGGCGTTGTTGTTGCCGCGCTGGGTACGCCCCCGCTCGTCGCCGGCGGTGAGCATCGGCACCCCCGTCGACAGCAGCAGCGTGGCCAGCAGGTTGGCCGCCTGCCGCTGACGCAGCGCCACCACGGCGGGGTCGTCGGCCGCACCCTCGACACCACAGTTCCACGACCGGTTGTCCCCATGGCCATCCCGGTTGCGCTCGCGATTGTCCTCGTTGTGCTTGTGGTCATAGCTGACCAGGTCGCGCAACGTGAAGCCGTCGTGCGCGGTGACGAAGTTGATCGAGTTGGACGGCAGCCGGCCGTCGTCGGCGTACAGGTCGCTGGAGCCCGACAACCGGTAGGCCAGGTCACGCACCCCACCGGAGCGGGCCCGCCAGAAGTCACGCACGGTGTCGCGGAAGCGGTCGTTCCACTCAGACCATGGTGAGGGGAATTGACCAACCAGATACCCCTCAGCGGTGGCGTCCCACGGCTCGGCGATCAGTTTGACGTCGCGCAACACCGGATCCTGCGCGAGCGCGGTCAACAGTGGGGCGTCCAGATCAACTCCACGCTTGGTGCGCAGCAGCGCCGAGGCCAGGTCGAACCGGAACCCGTCCACATGCATCTCGCTCACCCAGTACCGCAGCGAGTCCATCACCAGCCGCAGCGCCATCGGGTGTGCGACAGCCAGCGTGTTGCCGCACCCGGTCGCGTCCTCGTACCGGCCGGCCTCGTCCTGCCGGTAGTAGGCACCGTCGGCCAGCCCGCGCAGCGACAGCGTCGGCCCGTCCGCCCCGCCCTCGGCGGTGTGGTTGTAGACGACGTCGAGCAGCACCTCAATGCCGGCCTCGTGCAGCTCCTTGACCATCGCCTTGAACTCAGCGACCTGGCCGCCGGTGTCGTCGGTGGCCGCGTATGCACCGTGCGGCGCGCAGAACGCCAAGGTGTTGTAGCCCCAATAGTTGGTCAGACCGCGCTTGCCGACAGTTGGCTCGGTGAAGAACTGTTGCACCGGCAGCAACTCGACCGCGGTCACTCCGAGGCGCACGAGTTCGTCGATGATCGCCGGGTGCGCCAACCCGGCGTAGGTGCCCCGCAGGTGCTCAGGCACCTGTGGGTGACGCATCGTCAGCCCGCGCAGGTGGGCCTCATAGATGACGCTGTCGTGCCACGGGGTACGGGGATGCACGTCGTCACCCCAGTCGAAGCGGCCGTCGATGACGACCGAGCGATAGTGGCTGTCGACGTTGGCGACCGCTCTCGCGTATGGGTCCACCAGCAGTCGGCGGGCGTTGAACCGGCATCCGGCGGCCGGTGCGTCCGGGCCGTCCGCCCGCAGGCCGTACTGCCAGCCTGCGGTGACACCGGGGATCTGTCCGTGCCAGACACCCTGCGTGCGCTCGGTCAGCGCCAGCCTGTCCTCCTGCCGACCTGATCCATCGAACAGGCACACCTGCACCCGGGTGGCATCCGGCGCCCAGACCGCAAACGTTGTCGAGTCGCCGTGCACGGTTGCCCCCAGCTGCTCGTGTCGACCGGCACCGATGATCGGCAGCGGGTCCGGCGTGGTGAGCCGACGGACGGCGGCGGGGGACGACGAGGGCGGGCGCACAGGGTCATAGTGTGGCCGACTACGCTCGCCGCCGCCGGACGGCCACAAGGACAGGAGCCAGCGATGGGCGAGTTTGTACGTCTCGAGGTGGCCGATGCGGTGGCGACTCTGCGCCTCGACCGGCCGAAGATGAACGCGCTGGATAGCGCCATGCAGGCAGAGATCCGCGCCGCCGCACTGGAGGCCGCCGAGCGCGACGACGTGCGGGCGGTCGTTCTCTACGGCGGCGAACGGGCGTTCGCGGCCGGTGCGGACATCAAGGAGATGAACGCCATGTCCTACGCCGACATGGTCGCGCACTCCGGCGCACTCCAGGAGTCGTTCACGGCGGTGGCGCAGATTCCCAAGCCGGTCGTCGCGGCGATCACCGGGTATGCCCTCGGTGGGGGACTTGAGCTTGCGCTGTGCGCCGACACCAGGGTGCTCGCCGAGGACGCCAAGGTCGGTCAGCCCGAGATCTTGCTCGGCATCATCCCCGGCGCCGGCGGCACCCAGCGGCTGGCTCGCCTGGTGGGGCCGAGCCGGGCCAAAGACATCATCTTCACTGGCCGCTTCGTCGACGCCGACGAGGCGCTGAGCCTCGGCTTGGCCGATGCCGTGGTGCCCGCCGACGACGTATACGACACCGCGCACGCCTGGGCCAGCCAGTTCGCCGAGGGCCCCGCCCTTGCTCTTCGGGCAGCGAAGGAGGCCATCGATCACGGTCTTGACGCCGACCTCCGCACCGGACTGGTGATCGAGCGGCTGCAGTTCACCGGCCTTTTCAGCACCGACGACCGGGCCGCCGGAATGGCGTCGTTCGTCCAGAACGGACCCGGCAAAGCCAGCTTCAGCGGTCGATGACCCTGCCGCCCTGCGGCGGGATTACCGGCGGGTAGCCTGCGGACATGAAGATCGTCGTCTGCGTCAAACACGTCCCCGACGCCACCGCAAAACGTTCCTTCGACGCTGCGGATCACACTGTCGACCGGGCCGGTGTCGACGGGCTGCTGTCCGAGTTGGACGAGTACGCCGTCGAGGAGGCGCTCACGATCGCCGCTGCTGGTGATGGTGAAGTGGTGGTGCTGACCGTTGGCCCTGAGCAGGCGCTCGACGCTGCGCGTAAGTCACTCCAGATGGGAGCGCACGCGGCGGTGCACGTCGTCGACGATGCCGTGCACGGGTCGGATGCCTTCGGCACCTCGCTGGTTCTCGCCAAGGCAGTGGAAAAGATCGGCAGCGACACCCCCGTCGACATCGTGCTGTGCGGAATGGCCTCGACCGACGGCGCGATGGGCGTGGTGCCGGCGATGCTCGCCGAACGGCTCGGCCTGCCGCAGGTGACGTTCGCCGCCGAGGTCACCATCGACGGTACGAAGGTCACCGCCCGCCGCGACGGGGATGTGGCCACCGAAACAGTCGAGGCAACGATGCCCCTCGTGCTGAGTGTCACCGACCAGATCAACGAGCCTCGCTATCCGTCGTTCAAAGGCATCATGGCCGCCAAGAAGAAGACGGTCGAGACTTGGTCGCTCGCTGACCTGGGGGTCGACCCGTCGGAGGTGGGTCTGGCCGCCGCCTGGACGAGCGTCCAGGAGGTCGCCGCCAGGCCACCGCGCAGTCACGGCGAGGTGGTGACCGACGACGGCGACGGCGGTCGGCAGTTGGTCGAGTACCTTGCCGGCCAAAAGTTGATCTGAGAGGAAGATCCGCAGCGATGAGCGAGATTCTCGTCCTTGTCGACCACGTCGACGGGGCCGTTCGCAAGACCACCACCGAGTTGCTGACGATTGCCCGCCGGCTCGGCGAGCCGTCGGCAGTGTTCGTTGGGGCGGGTATCGACTCTGCCCGGGAGACGCTCGCGGCGTACGGCGCGGACAAGATCTACATCCTCGACAGCGACGAGTTGACCGACTACCTGGTGGTGCCGCAGGCGGAGGCCTTGGCCCAGCTGATGGCGAGCGCATCTCCGGCGGCAGTGCTGGTGCCGTCGACACCCGAGGCGCGCGAGGTCGCGGCCCGGTTGGCGGTGAAGACCGAGTCGGGCTTGATCACCGACGCCGTCGACGTGCAGCCCGGGCCGGACGGGTCGCCGCTCACCACCCAGTCGGTCTTCGCCGGCGGCTTCACCGTGCAGGCATCGGTCACTCGTGGCACCCCCATCGTGATCGTCAAGCCCAACTCGGCCACCCCCGAGCAAACAGCTGGTGCCGCCGTTGAGGAGACCGTCGACGTGGCGGTGTCCGAGGGCGCCAAGACGGCCCA
>Ga0136640_10000017_pt1 | contig 60579 bp, 48 predicted proteins | sample AntDrymUQ8642106_2_FD_105498 | JGI IMG/M metagenome (GOLD analysis project Ga0136640, IMG submission 105498) | Polar desert sand microbial communities from Dry Valleys, Antarctica - metaG UQ864 (21.06) | ecosystem: Environmental > Terrestrial > Soil > Desert | place: Antarctica: Dry Valley...
TCGCGGATCTCGCGAATCGCTTTCATTACCTGAAATACGGACTCGCCTTCGTGCTGACATTTATAGGGGTCAAAATGCTCTTGCCGCTCGCTGCTCAAGGGCTGATAATAATTTGGGGTGCGGACAGTGCCTCGCCCATTGCCGACCTCTTGCGGCGATATTTGAATCATGAGTTCGAGCAGGCGGTGATAAATATCTCGCTGGCGACGGTCGCCGGGGCAATACTGCTCTCGATCCTTATTTCGCTGCTGGTACCGCCGCCCGAAGACGATGGCCACGCCTCCGAGGAGGAATAGGCCGCTTTCCATGGACGATAAAAAATACGGCAAATTTTATGTAGACTGGTGGAATATACGCCGGAGCACTATTTACGGCGCCATAGCGATAATTGTTGTCATTGCATCGGTGGTTGTTGGTCTGTCATGGGCGTCACGAAACAATTGGTTTGTTACTAGTATCGACGCCGACTTTCCTAAGGATGCCGCGCTCATCGTATCTTTTGAGGGCGATGTGCGGATTACTCGGGCGGCAACCCGCGAAACCATTCTGGTCACCCGCGAGACGCACGTGACGGCGGGCGACACGATACAAACTCAGGCGGACGGCCGCGCGATCGTGCAGATGATCGATGGCTCCGTTTACTCTGTTCGACCCAATAGCACGGTCGTCGTGAGGGACACGACATCGCTGTTCGGCGGGAAGAATGTTCGCGTCCGTCTCAACGACGGTCAGTTAAATGTTCGGACGGAAGAGCAGGCCGACGACGTTCGCAATATCGTCGAGGTCGCTGAAACCGAGAATCGATTGCTGCCTCAAACAGACGCGAGTTTTAACGCGGACCAGGCGGCGAATGGCGGAGAGATCCGGATCAGTCGTGGCGGCGTAGAGACAACGCTTGGCGACCAAACTACGACGATTCGGGAGAACGAGTATGCATCCGTCACCGGCGGGACTATCTCCGCTCGAGAACGCCTGATGTCGGTGCCGCGGCCGCTGTCGCCCGAGAATGGTCAGCAGATCGTGGACTCGTCGGGAACAGGCGTGGCTGTAGGCTTCTCGTGGCAGGATCCCGAAGGAAATCCGGCGGTAAGCTCGCACGTTCAGGTCGCCCGCACCTCGAACTTCGCCCCCGACTCCATCCTCGTCGACCGCAGCGGTTTAACCGCGCGTGCGTTTAGGCTCGCTGGCTTGATGCCCGGCATCTATTACTGGCGAGTGAAGGCCAGTGCGCGCTCCGGTCAGACCACTACGTGGAACGACGCCTGGAAGGTTACGGTTGTGCGAAGCGGAGGCTCGATCGACGCCTCCGAATGGAGGATCGAAAATGTGGGCGGCTCGGTTTATCTTGTCAGCGGCCGCACCCGCCCCGGAACAGTTGTGCGCTCGGCTGGACGCGAGACTTTTGCCGCGGCGGACGGGACATTCAAGTTGCAAGTCGTTTCACCATCTAGCAAAGCTATCGTCGAGTTTTCCGATGACCAAGGCAATCGCGGCGGTTACACAGTATCGCTTCGCAGAGGAGGGGCGTCGAGACGCTATTAACGATGGCCGCTCATGACGACCACCATCGCGACCACGCATCGCGGCGGAGCGGCAAGCTCGGCGCGGCACTGGCGATCACGTTCATTTACATGTTTGCCGAGGCGATTGGCGGCTGGCTGACCAACTCCCTCGCGCTTATCGCCGATGCGGGCCACATGCTTACGGACGTGGCGGCCATCGCCCTGACGCTGGCATCGTTCTGGTTCGCGGCCCGCCCTGCTACCGCACGCAAGACATTCGGCTTTTATCGTCTCGAAATCCTTGCCGCATTTGTTAACGGCATCGGTCTCGTCCTGCTGTCGATCTGGGTGATCTACGAGGCGGTCGTGCGATGGAGTGCTCCGCCCCAGGTTCTCGGTCTCGAGTTAACGGTGGTCGCTGTCGGCGGCCTTGTGGTGAATATTATCGCTGCCTTTCTGCTGCATTCGGGTCATAAGCACGACCTGAATATGCGGGGGGCTTTCCTGCATGTCGTTGGGGATATGCTGGGTTCGATTGCAGCAATCATCGCGGGGCTCATGATCGTCCTCTTTGGCGCGTTATGGGCGGACCCGCTATGCAGTATCGTGATTAGCGCGATCATAATCGTCGGTGCGTGGCGGCTCGTCGCCGAATCGGTAAACGTGCTCCTCGAGGGCACGCCGCGGCATATCGATCTCGCGGTGGTCGAGTCAGTCATTAGGGAAACCGACGGAGTGGGCGGAGTTCACGATCTGCACGTCTGGACGATTTCGTCAGGAATTTACGCCCTTTCCGCCCATATCAGCCATAATGAACGCGTAGCGCACTCCGACCTGCTTGCCTCGGTGCGTGAGCGCCTGCACGATGAATTTGCTATCGATCACCTCACGATCCAAATGGAAACGATGACGCGCGAAACCGAAGCGGTGTATCTATGCGAGACAGGGACTCGCTGTTTCGAGCCTGCCAAGCAGTACTAGCGATGGCAACGATCGATCTCAGATACGGCGACGGCGCTTTTCCTCTAGAGTACGATCCAGATCAGTTTCGTGTGCTCGAGACTGCTCCCGGAGGTCGGCCACTCTCCGATGTTGAAATCAACGAAAAATTATCTGCGCCCATAGGCTCGCACCAGATCGAAGAGATCGTAAACTCGGGGGAAACCGTATTGCTTGTCGTTCCGGACGCAACGCGGGCCACGGGATGCGGGCAGGTAGTGAATCTCATCGTTCGCCGCCTCATTGCAAACGGAGTTGCGCCATTCGACATTAGGATTGTCTTTGCGACAGGTATTCATCGGAAGGTTACGGAATCCGAGAAATCCGCAATCCTTACTCCATTTATCGCCCAACGAATCAAGACCCTCGATCACGATGCACGCGATCTCGCTCGGCTCGTTCAAGTCGGACACACAAGCGACAAAACTGAGGTGTCGCTGAATCGCGCGCTATTCGAGCACGATCATATCTTCCTGATCGGCGGAATAAATTTTCACTACTTTGCGGGCTTCACTGGCGGTAGGAAGCTGATCTGCCCCGGACTCGCATCCTCTCGCACCATCGCCGCGACGCATAAGCTTGCTTTTGACTGCGATACCATGACGCGACGAAGCGGTGTGGGGACAGCAAAACTCGCCGGCAACGCCGTCCACGATGCGTTCGTCGAGGCGGCAGCATTCGCAAGGCCCTCGTTTACCGTCAACGCCGTAGTAAATGAGGCCGGTGACGTCACAGACCTCGACTGCGGAGAATGGCAGGAATCGCACCGCGTCGCTTGCGAAAAATTTAAGGAGGGCCACACAGTCAGTATCGACGGCAAGCGCGAAGTCGTAGTCGTAAGCTGTGGCGGCTCGCCCCATGATCTCGATTTCATCCAGGCCCACAAAGCCCTGGAGGCCGCATCGAAAGCCTGCAGTGAGGGCTGCGAGATCATTTTAATCGCCGAATGTCGCGAAGGGTTGGGTCGGTCGGGCTTCCTCGATTGGTTCGATGGTGAAACGAGCCGGCACCTGGCTCGACGCTTGTGCGAAAAGTATCAGGTCACGGGACAGACCGCCTGGAGTTTGTTGGAGAAGAACGAACGGTTCCGGGTGAAAGTCGCAACCGAACTAGACGACGAGACGCTCGCCAAAATGAGAATGACGGCATCCGACATTCGCGAGACGCGGCGGATTAAAGGTACCAAACGGGGCTATATTATCCCTGCCGGAGCAAAGGTGCTAGTCATCTCGTAGCGAACGTGCGTGCTATCGAGTCGGACTGATCGCGAATCGAGCGTACCGAGTCCTTCTGCCCCTTGAATCGTAGTGCGTAAACTGTGTTGTCATTGATGCGCAGGAAATAGAAGCGGCCGCTCATCAGCTTTGACCCCTGGACATATTCGAAATTGAACACGACACCACGAAACTTCCCGGTGAAGTTCTCTTCTTTCCCCGCAACATAGCCCATAAGGGACATCTGCAGCTTTTCCTCTTCCTGCCGAATGATATCGGTCAACAGGTCGGCCTTTTGCACACTGATGCGGCGCACCTCGAGGTGACCATACATGCGGTCGATGAAAACGTACTCGACGTTTGGCCGCATTGCGGTCGGCTTGCTCGTAAGCTTCCATTTAGCGTCCGGCAAGCCAAAAGTGTAGGCCGCATTCGGATCACTGAACGTTTCCTGGGCGAAGGTCGCGGATGCAAGGATGGCTCCGAAAACGAGAGCCTTGACGATGGAAAGATGTCGGATCATATCGGTGATTCTACAACAAAGTGCAGGCGGAAAATAAGAACTTGTCCGTGCTTCTTTTGATGTAGGCTTTGAGTGGATTGTTGTCTTGCTCATAAGCCTTCGGGCCGGGCGCGATTTTCTCGGCCTTGCAGTGTTTCGCGACATCTAAGTTACAAAGCGGTATTCGATCGCATCTGATACAAACGTTGAGGTTTTTATGAACAAGTTTTACTTCGGAAAGCAGGCTTCGCTCGCTGTAGCCGTCATTATTACATTGCTTTTGCCACCCTCGTTGTTGGCAGCTCTCCCAGCCGAGAAACGAGCCCCGCTCACCGAGGAACAGAAGGTCCTTCATATATTGAATCGGCTCGGCTACGGCGCTCGCCCGGGCGACATCGAGAAGGTCAGGTCGATGGGCATAAAGAAATATATTGACTCTCAGCTTAGTGCCGCCTCACTGCCTGACGCGGTCGCCGAACAGAAGGTCAAGCATCTCGACGCATTCGGGATGGCAACGTCAGAGCTTTTTGCCAAATACCCAAATCCAGGGGCCTTGCTCCGACAACTTGACGGCGGTCGAGCGGCACAAGCCGCTAATCAGGCAAATCAGCCAGCCCAAAATGGTCCGGATGCCCAGGCAAACCAGGCTGAACAACGCGAGCGTCGCCAGAAACTGCAGGCCCTGTACCGCGAGTATGATCTAAAACCGGCAAATCAACTCATCCCTCAAATTATCTCGAACCGCGTCCTGCGTGCCGTCTACTCCGAGCGGCAACTGCAGGAGGTAATGGTTGACTTCTGGCAAAATCACTTCAATGTTTACGCCGGCAAGGCCGCGGTCCGCTGGTACGTACCCAGTTATGAACGCGATGTTCTACGCCCGAACGCCCTCGGAAATTTTAAGGACCTTTTGGTAGGGACGGCTCAGCATCCGGCGATGCTCTTCTATCTCGACAATTTCGAGTCGGTTTCGCCGTCTGCGCAGATGCAGCCGAACCGGAATGGAAATCGGCAGCAAGCGATGCGTCGCGGTCAGCTCAATCCACGTCAGCGCGATCGCATGAAAGAACAGTATGGTCTGAACGATGAACAGCTCGACGCTCGGCTAAAGCAGATGCAGTCGGCTGCGACGAATCAGCAACAGCGTCCGCGACGCGGCATAAACGAGAACTATGCTCGCGAGCTGATGGAGCTGCATACCCTCGGCGTCGACGGCGGTTATTCGCAGCAAGACATCATCGAGGTGGCAAAGGCTTTCACGGGCTGGACGATTGCCGATGCTCGGGGATATCGCCGCGCCGCTGCGAATTCCATAAAGGGCAATGAGGATAAACAGATTGAACGGCTTCGGCGTGTGATGGGCGTCCCAGAAGATATCGATAGCGGTGAATTCTATTTCAACGACAGAATTCACGATAAGGGAATCAAAACTGTGCTCGGCCAGAAGATTAATGTAGGTGGAATGGGCGACGGCCTCAAGGTTATCGACATTCTGGCGAGCCACCCGAATACCGCAAAGTTTATTGCGAAAAAGCTCGCGAATAAATTCGTCAGCGACCAGCCGAGTGACGCCTATGTTGCAAGAATCGCCGATGCCTTCCTCAAGTCGAAGGGCGACATCAAAGCAACGCTTTCAGCGATCTTCACTGACAAAGAGTTTTTTGCTCCTGAGAATTACCGGGCGAAAATCAAGTCGCCCTTCGAGCTCGCGGTGAGCTCAATACGTGCACTTGGAGGCGATACAAATTCGAGCCCGGCGTTAATCGCGATGCTAAACAAACTCGGTGAGGTCCCTTATGGATATATTGCCCCGACAGGCTATCCAGACACGGCTGAGGACTGGGTTAATACGGGAGCCCTGCTCGAGCGTCTCAACTTCGCAGTCGCCGTGGCGAGTAATCGCATACCCGGGACGAAGGTCGATCTCACACATTACAATGCGACAAATAAGCGAAAAACACTCGATCAGGCGATCGCGGCGATTCTGCACGGAGAGATCTCGCCCGCGACCAGGTCAAGTCTCGTCGCACAACTCGAAAAGCCTTTGCCAGAGGTACAGGCCGGCAGCGAGATCGCCGACGCGACGATGAACGTGCCGAACATGCGCTCGGCAGGCGAGGCCGGCGGACAGAGGAATCGCCAGACCAGACTACTCGCCGCGTCTGGAAATCCTGAGGTGTTTAAGGCCGTCAGCCTCGTGCTCGGCTCGCCCGAATTTCAACGGCAATAGCCCTTTTCCTATTTGGTGCTTTAGGCGACCTTCCTGCGACGGTCGCCTTTTCTTTATTTGCGTTCTAGAATCGAAATTTCCTCGCATTTCGATTGATGATAGAGATTAATATTATCGGCGCCACGTCGCCGCTTGGGATCGACCTGACAGGGTATCTGATCAATAAGGGCGGCCGTGTCCGTATGAGCTACCGGTCAGCAGGGCGCGTTCCGCTCTACCTGCGAGAATGCCCTTCCGTCGAGACAGCACTCCTCGACCTCGCCCCTGGCACCGATTTCGCTCCGTTCTTGGGCGGCACTGTCGTATGGCTGGCGCATTTGGATCAGGGGCGATTTAATGAGCGCGAAGTTGAAACAAACATCGCAGTTTTTGAACGGTTTCTAAACCAGGCCATCCGGGCAAACGTTTCAAAGATTATCTTTGTGTCATCGGGCGGTTCGGTCTACGGCGAAGCCGAAACCCTTCCGATTCGCGAAGATCACCCGCTTCGCCCGCTTTCGTCCTATGGGAAGGCAAAGGCCGCGATGGAGCATCTACTTATTGAAATGACGGGCCGCTCGGCCATTCCGACTGCGATCCTCCGACCGGGCAACATTTACGGCTTTAGCGATCCAAATCGCGATATAAAGGGCCTCGTTGCCGCATTCATAGACGCTCTCGCTGGTGAGAAGCCCTTTACGCTGATTCACGAAGGCAGAACCGTTCGCGATTTCGTCCATGTCGACGATGTCGTTACCGCGATTGATACTGCCGCCGAGTGTAACGAGAAAACCATCGTTTGGAATGTCGCGACCGAGGTAGGTAGTTCGACGGCTGACATTATCGCGATGATATCGCGTGCGGCTGAGCGCCAAGCTCGCGAACTCAACCATGTGGACAATTTCGAGACGGACGTCGAGCAGAGCGTGCTATCGATTGCCCGGATAAAATCAATGTCCGACTGGTCTCCGCGAATAAGCCTTGGCGCGGGGATTGAGCGAACGGTCGCAGAGAGCCTGGCCCGATTTTCTCGCTAGGCAGATTGAGTTTCGTTATAAATTTTGATCAGGCGCGCTAAATGCGTCTCGATGGTAAAGTGATCTTTCGCATAGACGTGGCCGCGCTCGCCGAGCTCTGTCCTCCTCGCCCTATCGTCGAGAAGAATCCGCATACTTTCCGCCAAACCGTGAGCGTCTCCGGGATGGAACATCTCCGCAGCCTGGCCTTCACCCGAAACTTCCCTCAACGGCGCGATGTCTGACAGGATGCAGGGTATGCCCTTCAGCATTGCCTCTATCGCGGCTATCGGTAAGCCTTCGTGCAGCGAGGAGAGCACAAATACATCGAGCGAGTCGATTATCTCGGGAACGTCTTTCCGCCTGCCGAGGAAGTGAACTCGTCCCGTCAGGCCATTGTCATTTATGATCTTTACGCATTCAGCGAACCTTCCCTCGGCGCCGTCCTCAATGCTGCCTACCAGGAGAAGGTGGCAGTCCGAGCGCACCGCCGCGAGCTCGGCGAATGCTTCGCAGAGAGTTTTTTGATCCTTTCGCGGTGCATTATAAAAATTAGCTATCATCCCAAACAGCATTGCGTTAGAAGATATGCCGATTTCAGCTCTCACAGAAGGCCCGACGGAGTCCAGCCGTTTCCTGTCGATGCCGTTGCACAAAACCTCGCTGCGTGTATCTGCGTCCAGCCCTGCATTGTCTCTGTACCATTGCCGCAGGCCCTCACTGACGAATAGGTTGCGCTCAACACGTGGAATCAGGAATCTCAGAGCGAGTTTATTCTTGGCGTCCGCCACAAACCCGTGGTGAGTGAGCACCACTTTCGCCCCGGTGCCCCGCGATGCAAGATAGGCGTGGGCCGCTTCAACGGCCTGGTGTGCGTGGACGATTGCGATGTTTTTTTTGAGGATGACACTACGCAGCCGACGCACTAATCCCGGATCAATCGGCAGGCGGCGTGGAATGCGAATGAATTCCGCCGCGCATTCTCTGAATTCCGGCTCCAGCTCGCCGCCGTTTGAGGTAACGACGGTCAGGTCGATGCCGCTCGCCCGAGCGTTCCGGCAAACATCAAGGGCGAGTATCTCTGTCCCGCCGACATTGAGAGAATCCAGATAGTAGAGAACCTTTATCAAGATTGATTTTTGCGTAACCGCACTTTAGGCTGTGACCTTATGCCGTCGGATGTTTTCGTGCTCGTACCGTCCTACAACCACGCGTCCTATATTGCGACGTGCCTGAGGTCAATAATAGAGCAAACACTTGCGCCGCGGAAGCTTCTAGTTGTCGACGACGGATCCGCGGACGGTTCGCCAAAAATCATCAAAGACGTCTTAAAGGAGTGTCCGTTCGACGCCGAGCTCATCATCAAAGAAAATCGTGGCCTTTGCCGCACGCTGAATGAAGGCTTGTCGAAGAGTGACACCACATACTTTGCATATCTCGGCTCCGATGACTTTTGGCTGCCCGATTTCCTGAGGGCTCGCGTCCATTTGCTGAATTCTCACCCTGACGCCGTTTTGGGCTATGGCCACGCCCTTATCGTCGATGCTGATGATCGGACAACGGACTCGACCGTAAATTATCCCGAAACCTGGGCCTATTATCCCGACGGAGACGCTCGCGCCATGCTGCTTGCGGGCGGAGCCCCGATCAGTTCAACAGTTGTATATCGTCGCAGCGCGCTTTCTGGGGTGTCATGGAACGAGAGCGCGCGACTTGAGGATTACGAGCTGTATCTAAAGCTCATGAATCGCGGAGAATTCGCATTCGACCCTACCGTGCTCTCGGCTTGGCGAAGTCACGCCCACAATACGAGTAACGCACGGTCCATGATGCTCTCAGAGCTTCTCGCCGCACAGGAACGCGCCGGCGCGGAGGGAGCCCTCTCTCGCGAGGAGTTGCGGCAAAGTCAGCAGCAGACGCACTTCCTCTACGCGAGGATCGCACTGCAGGACGGTGATAAGATGAATGCCATGCGGCTGGCGCGAAAATATTGGCGTGGGGCCCGATCGCCCCGTGAGCTTGGGTCGTTCATCCTTCGCATGCTTACACCTATGTTCATGGTCGATGCCAAACGGCGCCTCCGAAAGAGGCGACAGGTCTAAAATTGACGCACCGGAATCCAGACACAATGCCGGCGACAGTCATCGCGCCTCGCCGTTCCCTAATTTCGGTAAATCTGCGGGAACTGTGGGCGGGGCGGGACCTACTGCGATTGCTGACCCTGCGGGATATTCAGGTGAGGTATAAGCAGACGCTGATCGGCGTCGCTTGGGCCGTCCTCCAGCCGCTGGTGACCACGGCTATCTTTACCGTGATTTTTAGTACATTTGCCCGTTTCGATACTGGTTCGACTCCTTACCCCGCATTTGTTCTATGCGGGCTTTCGATTTGGATGTTTGTGTACGGCGCGATAACGGTCGCGAGCATGAGTTTCGTGAATAACGCCACTCTCGTTACAAAGGTTTATTTTCCCCGACTACTTGTTCCAATCTCCGCGACGCTCGCGCTCACGCTCGACCTCGCGATCAGTCTTCTACTTCTCGTCCTCGTATCCATCTATTTCGGCGTGGAGCCGACGACCTATTTACTCCTCGCGCCTATATTTATTTTGCTGACTTGTATACTCGCGGTCTCGCTTGGAATTATGCTTTCGGCCCTGACGGTCAGGTTTCGCGATGTGAAGTTCCTGGTGCCGTTCACGCTCCAGATCTGGATGGTAGCCTCGCCAATCTTCTACCCGCTCGGCATTATCCCGGAAAAATGGCGCCTAGTCTTTGCCATAAATCCCCTTGCAGGAATAATCGAGGGATTTCGGAGTGCGGTGTTTGGTTATGCGCCGGATTGGCCGGTCGTGATCGCTTCGACCGTCTCGGTTGCCGTGATTGCCGTCGTCTCTCTCGTCGTTTTTCGGGCCATGGAGGACGACTTTGCGGACGTCATATAGATGATTGCGATTCGGGCGGACAATTTATCCAAGACCTACAGCCTCGGCGTCGGGGCGTCGTCGCTTCGTGATTCCGTCGCGTCGGTGTTTAGGCCTCGCCCGACCCGAACGACCCTACGTGCTCTCGACGACGTGAGCTTTGAGGTAAAGGCAGGCGAAACGCTCGGTATCATCGGGCGTAATGGAGCGGGCAAGTCTACGCTGCTCAAGATCCTGTCGCGTATCACGCGGCCGACGAGCGGTTCAGCACAGATTCGCGGACGCGTGGGCTCGCTGCTCGAAGTCGGCACGGGATTTCACAATGAACTTTCGGGGCGCGAGAACATCTACCTCAACGGCGTCATTCTCGGCATGAAGCGCGCCGAAATCGACCAGAAATTTGACGAGATCGTCGCCTTTTCTGAGATCGAAAAGTTTCTCGATACGCCGGTCAAACATTACTCGAGCGGTATGTATATGCGGCTCGCCTTTTCGATCGCGGCGCATCTCGAGCCGGAAGTTCTGATAGTGGACGAGGTTCTCGCCGTCGGCGACGTTGAATTCCAGGCCAAGTGTATTGGCAAAATGGACGAGGTCTCGCGCTCAGGCCGCACAGTGCTTTTTGTCAGTCACAATCTTGGCAGCCTCGCACAGATCTGCAGCCGCGCCTTGCTGCTCAGTAGGGGGCAGCTCCTAGCTCATGGCGGGATCCAGGAAACTATCGCCGAGTACCTAAAGCTCGCATCTCCGAATGCGGCATATGCGATTCGTGAGGACGATCCTGGCCGAGACATTGAGATCCGTGGGGCGTTCCTTTCATATGACGACGGCGCGGCTACGAGCGAGATCGCGCATAACAGAGATTTTTTTCTCGATCTAAAGGTGCGCGTTAACAACGATCGAGCGCAAGCACTTTTTTGCGTCGCCCTGTTGAATAAATACCGACGGCGGGTCTTCACCGTGCACACGCCCGTGCGGAAACTGACCCATGGGAATACGGGCGAGTTCCACCTGCGATTTGCTTTGCCGGGCGGCTTCATCGCGCCCAACAATTACTCTTTTGTTGTGCAGTCATTCTTGCCCGATGGCGAGCTGATACACGATCTGTTCGACATCTGCCCGTTTCACGTAATTGATGCAGGATCGGACCTAGCCGCTTATAACGACTACGGCTATGTTCAAATGAAGGGTCGCTGGCAGGTGCTCGGCAAATGAATCTCGAAGAGCAGATCGAGCGAGAATTCTTATCGGTAAGCCTTGCGCCTCGTAATCTGCTTATCTACGCTCCGCGCACGACGATCCTCGCGAGCGTCCGCGGCGAAACAGCACAGTTTCATGGGACAGTTCTCGACGTTGGCTGTGGATTGATGCCTTACCGGAAGCTGATCGAAAGCAATCGAAATGTCACCGAGTATCTCGGACTGGACCTGGCATCGCCGACCTATTACGCGAACGCCGAACCGGACTTGAAATGGGACGGACGCGAAATTCCGCTTGAGGATTCGAGCGTCGACTGCGTGATGGCAACGGAGTTCCTGGAACACTACGCCGAGCCGGACAAGGTACTTGCCGAGATTTTTCGTGTGATGCGCCCTAGCGGAAAGTTTTTTGCGACTGTACCGTTTATTTGGAACCTTCACGAAATTCCGTTTGACGAATATCGATACACCCCTTACTCCCTATTACGACTGGTGCAGGCAGCAGGTTTTTCAGATGTCAAAATTCGCCCGTTGGGCGGTTGGAATATGGCGATGGCACAACAGCTCGGACTGTGGCTGACATTCGCACCGATGCGAAATTTTCTCCGCTCGATCAGCAAGATCCTCGTTTTCCCGATCTTCGCGTTGCTCGTAAAGACGGATCGCATCTACGAGAATTTTGACGGTCACGGACATTCGATGTTTAATGGCTTGAGCCTCACGGCAAGAAAATGAGCAAGAAGTTTCTCTTCATCGGTCACGATGCGACCCGAACGGGCGCACCGATTATCCTGCTCGATTTCGCGCGTTGGATAAAGGCCACGGATCCCAGTATAGAGATAGATTTTCTGCTCCTAGCGGGCGGCGAGCTTGAGGCCCTATATCGCGAGATCGGGGTAGTCAATATCTTGTTCACGCCGGCGCACGGAATTGTTGATCGCGTGGCTCGGCGATTGTTTTCGCACAAAAATCTCGTCGAGCGATTGGCACTCCGTCGGGAATATGACGCAGTTCTCGGTAATACAATTGTCTCGCTGCCGACCCTCGAGCGCCTCGGAAAGGCAGGTTTGCACACGATCTGCTGGGCGCACGAGCTCGATTACACAATTGAAGTGTATCTCGGCGTTGACGAGTTTCGCCGACTTGCGAGGGGCGTCGATTTTTTTATCGTCCCGTCACGGGCCGTCGGCGACATGCTCGATCGGTTCGATATCGAGACAGAGCGAACCGTTATTAGTGATTTTTCGACAACACCGATCGAGAAAGTTGCCGCGGCCGATCTCACGAGGTACGGCCTTACTGCGGAAGCTTTTGTAGTGGGCGCAGCCGGCACCATACAGTGGAGAAAGGGCGTCGATCTTTTCATTCAGGCCGCCTTGCTCGTATCCTTACAATGCCCCGCCATACGATTCGTCTGGGTAGGCGCGCAGTCAGCCGATGCGGCGGAGGCGATGCAGATCGATCACGATCTCAGGAGACTGTCACGCGAATCGCTCCCCGTTTTTATCGACGCTACTCCTGATTATCGCAGCATCCTTACGGCTTTCGACATTTTTGCTCTGACGTCGCGTTCGGATGCAAGTCCGGTGGTAGTTCATGAAGCCGCGAAACTTGCGAAGCCGATATTCTGTTTTGCAGATGCGGGCGGGACGCCCGAGTTCGTAGGTTCGGACGCCGGTGTCATTATCCCTTACGCGGACGCCGGTGCGCTTGCTGCCGCGGTCATCGACGGCTATAGAAATCCTGAACGCCTGGCGGCGCAGGGAGCAGCGGCGTTTAAGAAGGTCACGACCACATTTTCGGAAGAGGCGAGCTGTCGCGCGATCCTTCAGATCCTCATGGAGCAGTGATGCGAATCTCTATTGCGATGTGCACGTACAACGGCGCGGTTTTCGTTACCGAACAGCTGAAAAGTATCGGGGCGCAGACGAGATTGCCGGAGGAACTGGTGATATTCGACGATGCCTCGACGGACAAGACGCTAGATATTGTTGAGACTTTTGCGCAAAGCGCGCCAATGGCCGTATCCGTGCACGCGAATTCAGAAAACGTGGGCTCGACGGCCAATTTTGAAAGAGCAATCAGGGCCACTACCGGCGACATCGTATTCCTCGCCGATCAGGACGATGTCTGGCAAACTCATAAGGTCGAGCGTCTCGCGAGCATTCTGGAGAATGAGCCAGAGCTTGGCCTGGTTTTCACGGACGCCGATATGATCGACGAGGACGGCAACCCGACGGGAGGCACCTTGTGGGAGGTCGCATTTCCCGAGACGACACGGCAAGAAGTGGGGCGCAAAACGATATTCGACCTCCTGATACGGCGCGATATGGTCACAGGTGCGACTGTAGCGTTCCGTTCGTCGTTGCGTGATCGTTTCCTCCCGATTCCGACGGAGATCCCAAACTTGATTCATGATGGATGGATCGCATTGATCGCAGCTGCAGCAGGCGAGATTCGCTTCTTGAATGAGCCGCTGATCCAGTATCGGCAACACAAAAGGCAGCAATGCGGAGTCGACACTCCGTTTGAGAGAAAAGGCAAAGAGAGCCGCAAAGATTATGAGAAGTGGATTGAGGTGCTCGAGCGCGAGAACGAAAGGCTCGCCATTATGAGGGTTTTGGTCAAGGAGCATCCAGTACTCTCGCGTGGGCGATTGAGCGAGCCTGTAGACGCCATCATCCGCCGTAACGAGGAGCGGCGGCGTCACCTCAAGGCGAGGATCGATTACCCGAGATCGCCGATCAGACGGCTTCCCGAAATTCTACGGGAGCTTACCTCCGGTCGATATCAAAGATATTCGCGCGGACTGCTTAGCGCCGTAAAAGACCTAATCGCCTCCAATCACTGAAGCGTAAATTGAGCCGAAAAAAGCGAAACATTTTCCAGAGGATCAGCAGGCGAATCGCATCACTCCTTGGCGATCGCATCCAAGAGCGCACGTGGCAGGCTTGGCTAGATGAAGATGAAGAGGCAGCCCGGAGGCCGCCTGAATCCCTGGTGGAGAAGGCGAATGGGTGGCAGCGAAAGCCGCTCATTTCCGTGGTGCTCCCTGTTTACGACGTCAGCGAACACTTCCTGAGGCAGTGCATCGGTTCGGTCGTCACGCAAAGCTATCCGAACTGGGAGTTGTGCATCGCAGACGACGCAAGCCCCTCTGCACACGTCCGCCGCGTCATCGAGGAGGCATTGGCAAGCGATAGCCGTATCAAGGCGGTTTTTCGGCATCAGAATGGCAACATTTCCGCCGCGTCGAACTCCGCGCTTGCCCTCGCGACCGGCGATTTTTGCGCATTGCTCGACCACGACGATGAGCTTGCCCCGCACGCTTTATTCGAGCTCGCCACCGCGATCGTCGAAAATCCGTCGGCCCGCATTATCTATTCGGACGAGGACAAGATAGACGAATTCGGACGTCGGTTCGAACCCGCGTTAAAGCCCGACTGGAGCCGTGATTTTTTCTATTCGACTAACTACCTAAATCATTTGACTGCGATCCACACGTCGCTGATTCGAGACGTGGGCGGTTTTCGGCTCGGTTTCGAGGGCAGTCAGGACTACGATCTGCTGCTGCGATGCATCGAGCGAATAAACAACGAACAGATCCTACACACCCCTAACTTTCTTTATCACTGGCGTGCGCTCCCAGGTTCGGTCGCACTCGCCGGGAGCGAGAAGCCGTACGCTCACGAACTCGGACGGAAAGCGTTACGTGAGCATTTTGAGCGAACCGGTGTCGAGACGGACGTCGTGGAAGCCGTTTACGATCGTCACCGCGTTCGCTATCGGCTGGCCGATCCACCGCCACGGGTCGTGGTTCTGTTGACGAAAACGGATAGTGAGGGACTGCGCCGCATCACGGCGAAGACTTCCTATCCGAACTGCAAATTTGCTGCAGTTGACGAGACTCTCGCCAGCACGGCTCACGCTACCAATGCCGACCTATTGTGCTTTCTCGACGCGACGCTGGTGCCTCTTAACGCGAACTGGTTAGACGAACTCGCCCGCTTTGCGATGCAGGACGGTATAGGCTGCGTAGGCGCCAGGATTATAGGTGACGACGGTTTAGTTATCGACGGCGCTTATGTCGTCGGCACCTGGGAGATCGCGAGTGTTGCTCACAAGAGCCTGCCGAAAAATTCAGCCGCAAATATGGTGCGAAATCTTGTGACCGGAAATTTCTCAGCCGTCTCTAGCTCATGCATGGTGACGAGGCGCGAGGTTTTTGAATCGCTCGGCGCCTTTGATGTCGCAACCTTTCCTGAGTTATTTGACGTGGACTATTGTCTGCGACTGCAGGAGAAGGGTTTGCGAATTGTCTTCGCACCGGACGTTGAAATGACCGCCGCGCACCCGCTCCAGGAAAGGCGACCTTCTGTGGAAGAAGCCGTTGCTTTTCGTAAACGCTGGCCGACTTACTTCATCACTGGCGATCCGTTTCACAATGCCAATCTCGACGGTAAGACTGGGAGCCTTAAACTCGCCGCCCGAGCGCGAAAATCTTAATCAGGACCACGCCCGCGATAAACCCGCCGATATGGGCGGCGTACGCGACGCCGCCGGTTCCGGCTGGTGTGAGGTAGCTGGTAATCAATTGGTAACCGATCCACAGCCCGAGGGCGACGAAAGCCGGCACTTCTGTAAGAAAGCTAAAGATGAGAGCACGGACGCGGCGTGTGGGGAACAGGACAAGATATCCGCCGAGGACGCCTGAGATCGCGCCTGAAGCCCCGAGCATCGGAATCGCGGATTCGGTATCCATCACTATCTGTGAAACTGCCGCTGCGAATCCGCAAACTATATAGAATGTAGCGAAACGCAGATGTCCTAAGAGGTTCTCGAGATTGTCTCCAAAAACCCAGAGGAAGAGCATATTGCCGAAGATATGCATGATATCACCATGCATAAACATCGAGCTTAAGAAATTAAAATAGACCGGGAGCGGTGTATCGTAATGCTGAATCTGACCGACGACCTTTCCCGCGCTGTCTGCGACATTGATCACACCAGTGAGGTCGACGCCGCCAGTCACTTCGCGCGGGACGAGCGAAAAGGCATAGGAGAACGCGTCGTTGCTGCCAAGTTGCTGGAGCAGCAAAAAAACGAGCACATTCACCCCTAGAAAAATGTAGTTCACCACGGGCGTGATCGTGCGGTCAGAATTATCGTCGCCTATTGGGAACATTAAATTGTCTCCGACTGGACCGGCTTGAGAAGCTCGTAGCCCTCGCTCCTGGCCACAAATGTCGCGGCGGTGAGATCACCGACCACGTTAAGAGTCGTGCGACACATGTCAAGAATGCGATCGACGCCGAGAATGATCGCGATGAGTGCCGGGTCGATGCCTATCATCACCAGGATGCCGATGATAAACGGTATAGAGCCCGACGGAACGCCGGCAGTTCCGATGCCGCCCAGAATTGCGAGGTAAACGACCATCAACTGGAGGCTGAGCGTAAGATCTGCGCCTACCAGTTGCGCAATAAACAGAACCGTGACGCCCTCATAGAGTGCAGTTCCATTTTGATTCGCGGTCGCCCCGACCGTTAGAACAAAACTATTTATCTCCTTTGGCACTCCGAGATTCTCGTGTGATACCCGAAGTGCGGTTGGCAGCGTCGCGTTTGAGGAAGAAGTAGAAAACGCAGTCACGATTACTGTCCAAACGCGTCGGAAAAAATCGATGGGGCTGATCTTCGACAAAAACCACACCGACAGCGAATAGACGCCAAAGAAGTGCAGTCCGAGCCCGAGCAACACGGTCGCGACAAACCAACCGAGCGAGCGCAGCAAATCAAGTCCGAAAACCGCGATGTTGCTAAAGATCAAACACGCCACGGCATACGGCGCGATCTTCATTATGATGTCGATGATCTTTGTCGTTATGGCGAATAGCGATTCCATTACCGACACGAAGGGCGACGAGATCGGGGCAGGCATCAGGGTAATCGCGATCCCGATAATCAGGGCGAAAAACATGATGTGCAGCATGTTAGGATTCTCGCCCGCGACGGAGTTGATCGGGTTTCGCGGAACGATCGTCTTCACGGCCTGCATCAGCGGAGAATCGTTTTTCGCGGCCTCTGCAGCTTTTTTCTGTGCGTCCGTCGCTGTCGCCGCGTTTGAGCTGTACCTTTCCTTGAGTGCCGCGGCCGTCTCGGGATTGACACGCTCGCCGGGCCGAATTGTATTAGCGAGAACGAGGCCGATAACAACTGAGATGGTCGAAATGATTAGGCAGTACACGAAGGACTTAGCTCCGATCCGACCGAGCTTGCGAATATCGCCGATCCCGGCAACGCCGACGACGAGCGAAGAGAAAACCAGCGGCACGACGATCATCAGGAGCAAATTTAAGAATAGCGTCCCGAGTGGCTGCGTGATGTTCGCGATCGTCCACGCGACATTCGGATCGTCACCGCCAAAGATTTGATTCGCGACGAGCCCGCCGATAATGCCGACCAGGAGTCCTATGAGGATCTTCGTATGAAGCGCCATGCCCTTTGGCTTGTCCCGCGTCTTATCGTCGAGATCTGTCGCCAACTCACGTTCATAGTCGTCCACCGGAATTTTTTTGTCGTTTTCGCTCATAGTGAAAGTCTCGTCTCTTACGGTCTAACGGAAAAATCGCTACGGTCCTGCGGGAGAATACGTGACGGAGCCGCACGGATTGCAATGTCGAAATGGTGCTGTCGAAGTTTAGCAAATAAGGTGTGGTTTGGGTATATTTGGAATAACCAAGCAGGTTTCCACAACACATATGTTTACTCGTTTTGCATTCATCGTTGCCCTAGGCTCGGCGCTCGCGCTGACTCCTTCATTTGCCTCCGCCCAGCAGAAGTACTACGCGTTCGCGTTCGGTGGTCAGGCGCTGCCCGCAAATTTGTCGACACGGCATGTCCTCGTAGAGGTCGCCATCCGGCCGTCCCCAGCCAACCCGAGCAATTTCACGCTGACATTTCTCGGCCGCGGCGGAACACCATTTCCATCGGGCTCAACCGCCACGATCAACAAGGGCGCAACATACGGCCAGAGCGGAGTCCTCGTCCAAAACATCGGCTTCGCGCCCGATGCGAATTGGATATTCGCTTTCGACGTTACGCCCGCCGACCTTGCACTGCTCAGACAGAATCGCTGGTATTTTCAAGTTGCAACGCCTGACTTTCCAAATGGTGAAGTCCGCGGCCAATTCAAGCTTGCAAACGGGACCTATAACGACTACGACGGAGACGGACGAACGGATATTCAGGTTTACCGCAGCTCGAATAACACCTTCTATGCTCTGCAAAGCTCCAATGGCGCCTATCGCGAACAGCAAGTCGGACAGCCCGGCGAGTCGGTTTCGCTGACGGTCGATTTCGACCGAGACGCGCGCTCGGATTTTTCGACGGCACGCTACAACGCCGAAGTTTTGTGGCGAATCTTCTCGTCCCGGACTAATACCCTGCGAGAGACCCGATGGGGCAGCTCAACCCTCGGTGATTTTTTCGCCTCGTCTGATTACGACGGTGACGGCGCCACGGACATCGCGGTTTTTCGCGCCGGAGTTTGGTACATCATCGATAGTGCGACCGGGAATTTCCGATACGAATATTGGGGCACGAGCGGTGACGTGCCGGCGGCAAACGACTATGACGGAGACGGTAAGGCCGACCTCACGATCGCTCGAAGCGAAGGCGGCCAGCGCGTCTGGTATACGCGATTCTCGTCGAATGCGCAGACACGCGTCCTCACATGGGGACTTTCCAGCGACGCATTCTTCACTGGCCGGACAGATTTTGACGCGGACGGCAAGGCCGACCTGCTCGTTATCAGAAACGTGAGCGGCCAGCGAAATTTCTACATCCTTCGAAGTTCCGACTCGCAGCTGCAAATCCTTCAATGGGGTCTTTCATCCGACGTCGTCAAACTAGGCAACTATGACGGCGACGGCAAAACTGATCCTGCCGTAACCCGTGCCGTCAGCGGTCAGCGCCTGTTCTACATCCTGCAGAGCTCAAACGGTCAGCCGCGATACGAAACCTTCGGCCTTGCGGGAGATTTCTAATCGATGTTCGAGTCGATCCATTTCGAATCTCAGGGACGAAAGACGACAAACGCGTCTAGGCCTGAGGTTCTGACGCGCCTCGGCGAAATAGTTGGCGACGACAACCTGATCATTGATCCGGAAAAGGTCGAGCCCTATGGCGCTGACGCCGTAAAGGAAAAATTCCCGCCTGAGGTTGTCGTCTTTCCCGAATCGACTGCCGAGATGGTCGAAATCTTAAAACTCGCGAATTCGTATATCTTCCCCGTCACTGCACGCGGCGGAGGTGTGGGTTACACAGGCGGGGCGGTCCCGGTGGATGGCGGTATCGTGGTCGGTACCGACAGGATGAAAAAGATCATTGAATTAAATGTCGATGACCTATACATCACGTGCCAGCCCGGCCTGACCACTTTCGAGGTCCAGCAGGCTGTCGCCGCACACGGCCTAATGTTCGCGCCCGACCCGGCGAGCTACAAGGATTCGTTTATCGGAGGCAACATCGCGGAGAACGCGGGCGGAATGAGAACGCCAAAATATGGCGTGACGAAGCATCATGTGCTGGGCCTGGAGGTCGTTACCGCGACGGGCGAGATTATCCGAACGGGCGGCAAAACCGTCAAGAACGTCGTAGGCTTTGATCTCACCGGTCTTATGTGCGGCAGCGAGGGTATGCTGGGCATTATTACCGAAGCGACGCTGAAACTGCTACCGATGCCCGAGGCGACCTCGACAGTGCGGGCAAACTTTACCTCGATGGAGACCGCGTGCAGTGTGCTGACAAAATTCACGCCGGAAGGCTTGCTCCCGATGGCGATGGAGGTGATCGACAAGCACTGCGTCGCCGCGATCGAGGAGAACTTTGCCTTCGGTTTGTCCAAAGATGCCGGGGCAATCCTTCTTGTCGCCGTAGATGGTTCGCAAGAGGAGGTGGAACGCAGCGCCGAGATCATTGAACGCATCATTCAAGAGAACGGCGGATTCGATGTGCTGCGTGCAAAGACAAAGGAGGAAGAAGACAAGCTTTGGGACGTCCGGCGAGCGATTTCACCGTCATTGATGAAATACGGCACGCTGAAGATCAACGAAGACGTCGTCGTGCCGCGCTCACAGGTTCCGGAGCTCGTCGCCCGCATCGAGGAGATCGGCAAACGCTACGACACCTTTGTCGCGAACTTCGGCCACGCCGGCGATGGCAACATTCACGTCAACTTCGTCGTTGATCGCGACGATATCGACGCCGTCGCACGTGCAAGACAGTGCGTCTCTGAAACATTCAAACTTTCCGTTGAGCTCGGCGGCACCATCTCGGGCGAGCACGGTATCGGCTACGTAAAATCGCAATACATGCACTACGCCGTGGACGGCCCGACCCTCGATATCCTCAAAGGCATCAAGAAAGTCTTCGACCCAAACGGCATACTGAATCCGGGAAAGATGTTTGTCTGAAGTCGAGAAAGCTACGGTAAAAGGTGCCCAGCCTCTTTACAGCTGTATAACTTCGATTCTACATACTTACCGCGTTCTTGCCGTGGCTGATCATTTTCCGATATGTAAGAGCCCAATGATTATTGAGGAAAACACCAGGAGTGCGACACCAACCACAAAGGCGACCGACGACCTGGGTAAAAATTCCAGTTTCATACTGCAGCTCTTCAATTACGAAATGCGTATTGCATCGCTGTGATATTATTCTGACATAGAAGTTATGCAGGGCATTAACTACGTCACCAACGACGAAGGCAGGCGAGTCGCCGTCCAGATCGACCTAGAGAAGTATGGCGAACTCTGGGAAGACTTTTTTGATACCGTGACCGCGAAACGACGTCAAGATGAACCGCGTGAATCGCTAGCGTCCGTAAAGAAGCGATTGCTAAAGAAGGGCAAGCTGAATGCCTGAGTACGCTATAAGTTTCACGCGGGCGGCGCGTAAAGAGCTCGAAGCGCTATCAGCCCCGCTTGTCCGGCGAATCTACCCAAGAATTGAATCATTAGCTTTTAATCCTCGGCCAGCCGGCTGTAGGAAGCTTAAGGGATCGCCCGACCTTTGGCGCATTCGCGTCGGCGACTACCGTGTTATTTATAGGATTCTCGAAAAAATAGTTCACGTCGAAATAATCACCGTGCGCAGCCGAGGCGATGCATATCAATAACTCTATTCGATCGCGTTTGCGGATCTTGCTTGTTGTGTCTGCGGCAATTCTGCTAGTTACGCCGGCCATCTCGAGCGCCCAGGACAAGCTAATCATCCTCGTTCGCCACGCGGAAAAGGCAGCAGTCGCACCGGAGGAGCCCGATCCTCACCTGTCCCCGGAGGGACGCGAGCGCGCCTTGCGGTTTATGAAGGTCGCGAAGCGATACCGGCCCGGCGAGGTCTATTCGACTGCCTACAAACGCACGCGGCAGACTGCGGAGCCGATCGCGGCGGCGCGCGGCAAAGAGATTCAGATTTACGACGCAGCGAAACAGGCCGAACTCGTGGACAGGATCCTAAGAAGCAGGACGAAGCGATTCATTGTCGTGGGACATAGCAATACCGTTCCTTTTCTCGCAAATCTATTTGCTAAGAAGGAGATTTTTAGGCAGTTGCTCGACACTGAGTACGGCGTCTTTTACGTTGTGAGGGTGTCGAACGGGAAGGTGCGGAAAATCGAGACAATTCCCTACTGAGTGCGTTTCTGTTATGACACGTCTTTCTATCTGCGACACATCGTGATATACTACTCTTGGATGGGTTGCACGAACCGAAGCATTCAGTACATCAGGTCGGCTGAATAAAATTTTTTACGACAATGTGTGGGACGATCTCCTAAAGTGATGAGTGAGAAGGATTTGCCCGTCCCACGCCACCGTGGGGCGACTTGGGACGTGCCCCGGGACGGCGACTGACCGCAGCCGAATACCCCGGCGTAACGATTTCTATTTTTTCGTCACGATCACCGGCAAACCTTTCTCCACGTACGCTTTGTTGAATGCCGCGATATCCTCGCTCTTGAGGCGCGTAAGCGATGCGAGTTGCAGGTCAATCTTGGCCGTTAGATCGTTGTACGCGTCATACGCCTGCGCGGTCGGCGCATCATCGCTTCCATCTACCAGCGAAGCAAGCGCCGCTAGTTTGTTGTTAAGGCGAATCGGGAAATTTAAGGCGTCTTGACCCGAGCGAATCTTTGTCTGGATCAACTCCTCCTCGATGGTCGTAAGTTTCTTCACGATCTCGCCGGCGCGGTCCTTTAGGTCTTTCTGCTCTGGCCTCAAGCGGCCGGATAGATCGTCGAGCTGCTTTTTAAGATCACGAATTTCGAGGATCGCGCCGTGTGTGGCGGAGAGTTTCTCATTCGTCTTTGCGAGAAAATCGTACTGCTTTTGAAAGTCCTCTTGAGTTACTCGAATGCGCGGATCCGCCTTTATCGCGAATGATTCCGTACCGACAGCCTTTCCATCAACCGTCAGCCGCACTTGATAATTCCCCGGTGCAACACGCGGTCCGGCGAGAGAGCCGCCCCACATAATCAACCCCGGGAGCGTAGTCGCGTTCGGCATCCGATAATTCCACGTGAAGCGGTTAAGGTCCGATATCCGTCGGGAGGTTAGGCTCCGCTCCGGGTCCCTGAGGCGTCGCGGGAGCGGCCTCCGCAGCCGGCTTCCCGCTGTATTTGCGGATAACCTTGCCGCTCGCGTCGATGTATTCCAGCACCACTTCTTTCGGCTTTGATTTCAGCCAGTAATGCGTGACGACGCCACTCGGCGGATTGGCACCGACAGTCGCGTTCGCCGGCAACTGAAATCCGCCGCCGCCTGCCTGCCGATAGGCATCCTCGGGTTTGAACAAGAAGTCGCCATCCGACCTCAGCGCATCTGCGGACTGGTGGATGATGCCAAGATGATCCAAGACGTAAAACGACCGCCCTTGCGTTGCCACGACGAGGTCATTGTCGCGTTTGTGCACCGCAAGATCGGTGATCGGGACAATCGGCATATTGAGCTGGAACGACGACCATTTCTCTCCGTCGTTCGCGGAGACATATATTCCCGTCTCCGTGCCGGCGTAGAGAAAGCCCTTTCGGTTTGGGTCCTCGCGAACGACCCGGGTAAAGGCGTCATCAGCAATGCCGCTCACAATTTTTTGCCAAGTCTTCCCGTAGTCGTGAGTCCTGTAGATGTATGGTTTGTAGTCGTCGCTCTTATACGCGGTGCCGGCGAAATAAGCCGTTCCGGCCTCGTGTGGCGAGGCCTCGATCGAGTTGATCTGTGTCAATTCGGGAGTATCCTTCGGAGTTACGTTCTCCCAATTCTTGCCGCCATCGCGAGTGACATGCACCAAACCGTCATCAGAGCCTGTCCAGATTACCCCGGCCGTGACTTGGGATTCGGCAACGGTAAAAATCGTAGAGTAATATTCGACGCTCGTGTTGTCCTGGGTGATCGGACCGCCGCTCGTGCCCTGCTTAGACTTGTCATTGCGCGTCAGGTCGGGCGAGATCGCCTGCCAGCTCTGGCCTTCATCGAGCGAGCGAAAAAGGACGTTGCCGCCGGCGTATAGCGGGTACCTTCCATTCGCCTTGTGCGGCGAGAATAGGATCGGGAAATTCCATTGAAAGCGATACTTCATCGCGTCAGCTCCGGCTCCCATCGGATTTTCCGGATAGACGTTGACGTTTCGCTGTTGCTTTGTCCGATGATCGTAGCGTGTTAAAAAGCCGCCGTAGCTTCCCGCAAAAACGATATTAGAATCGTCCGGATGAGGTGCGATCCAGCCCGATTCTCCGCCGCCTACATTCCACCAATCGCGTTCAGTGATAGCAAAGTCATTCGTGCGAGATGCAATGCGCACCGTCGAGTTATCCTGCTGTGCACCGTAGATGTTGTAAGGAAAATCGTTGTCTACGGCCACCCGATAAAACTGTGCCGTTGCTTGATCCTGCTCGGTCCAGTTTCGGCCACCGTCCGTCGAGGCATTTGCGCCGCCGTCGTTGCCGTTTATCATTCGCTGGTTGTTGTCAGGGGCATCCAGAGATCGTGGTTGTCACTATGCGGCACGGGAATAGTAGTAAAAGTTCGTCCGCCGTCGATAGATTTGTGAAAACCGACGTTCATGACATAGTGTCTGGATTCGGCGTATCTGCGTAAACTCGCGTGTAGTACCAGGGCCGCTGGCGAATCGCCGGGCTCTCCGAGACGCGCGTCCACGTGTCCCCGCTATCATCAGTTCTGTAGAGTCCGCCATCCTTTGCCTCGATCATCGCGAAGACTCGATTCGAGTTGACTGGCGAGACGCTCACGCCGATCTTGCCGAGTACTCCTGTCGGCATTCCCCTGTTTTTTGAAATGTCTATCCATGTGTCGCCGCCATCGGTCGACTTATGAAGCGACGAGCCTTCCCCGCCGGAGATAAGGCTGTAGGGCGTTCGCTGTACTTGCCAGAACGCGGCGTAGATCGTGTTCGGACTTGCGGGATCCATCGAGATGTCGAACGCACCGGCTTTGTCGCTTCGAAACAAAACGTTTTGCCACGTCTTCCCGCCGTCTTTTGTTCGAAAGACTCCGCGCTCCTTGTTTGGGCCCCAGAGATGGCCCATAGCCGCCACGTACGCAGTGTCGGAGTTCTTCGGATGAACGCGAATACGTCCGATCTGGCGAGAGTCGCCCAAGCCGATGTGCCTCCACGTTTTGCCTCCGTCCGCCGACTTATACACTCCATCACCGTGCGAAACGTTGCCGCGAACGGGCGACTCGCCCATGCCCACATAGATCACGTTTGGATCCGATAGCGAGACATCGATCGCGCCGACCGAACCAGTCTTAAAGAATTTATCCGTAATAGGTTCCCAATTATTCCCGCCGTCTGTCGTCTTCCACACGCCACCGCCCGTCGCGCCGAAGTAATAGACATTCGGCTGCGAAGGCACGCCTGCGACCGCCGTCACGCGACCGCCGCGAAACGGCCCGATCTGCCTGTACTGAAAAAGACGCAGAGGATCTTCGTTGCGCGCCGTCGCAGGCATTCCCGGGCCAGGCGTTTGCCCCAGAACAGGGACGGAGACTGAAACGAAGAAAAGAAAGAGCAGACGAATTTTTCCGAGCATAGTGGCAAATTCCTTAGACGAGATAGTTTTCGAAGAAGCTGTATATCGGGATTCTAACCAATGAAAGGCCAATGACAAAAAAGCGCGGTCTGCTATCTGCAAACTGCGCCCTTCATTCTTTTATCTTACTGACTATTTCTTGGCAGCCGACTTGGCGAAGTAGCCCTGTCGATGCGTGACTTTAATCTTATCCTTCTGCAGCTGCGGATTGGTCAGTTGTACTTCGATTTTGCGGAAAGTGCCATCGGTCTTCTGATCGATTGGTTCGTAAGCGATCAGGTACTGAGACCGCATCTCTTCCTCAATCTGCTTGAAAGCCTCGCGAAGCTGACGTTCATCGCGTGGAAAATACGCCCGCCCGCCCGTGCGTTCCGCTATCCGGCCAAGTGAGCCTTTGTCGACACCACCGTAGAAATCATCGCCAATCCCTACGGCATAAATGATCGCCTCGGCCTTGAGGGCCGCCTGCACGGCGTCATCCAGTTTCTTTTGACCATAGGTGTTTACGCCGTCTGACAAGAGGATGATTGCGCGGCGGGTATTCTCCGGCGCCGGACCGAGAACCTCGTCCGATGTTATCCAAATCGAGTCCCAGATTGCCGTCGATCCGGCAACGGCCTGGTTATCACCGGAGATGGGCGGGGTCCGACTAAAAACGCCGCCGCCGATGTAGCCGGAGGGCGGTACGAACGCCACCTTATCAATCGCCCGTCGCAGCCGCGTCAAGTTATTAGTCAATCCCTGTTCGAGCGTCGAATCTCCAGTGAAGGAGACAACCGCGACCTCATCCTTGGCGGCCCTCACGATAGATTCCAGGAATGAAACTGCGGCCGCTTTTTCGATCGGCAGGGTTCGCTCCTGCGAGATACTCGTATCAATCAAAATCGCGAGACTCAGCGGCAAATCAATCTGCCGCGTGAACGATGAGATAGTCTGTTCCCGACCATTCTCAAAAATCTTTACATCGCCTTGCTTGAGAGACGTAATGAGCCGACGGTCACGGTCCTGAGCCGTAAACAGCACGTTGACTACCTCGGCATCGATCTTGATGGCTTCCTCTTCATCCTCGACGACCAGCGGAGTGGGCGTTGGGATCGGCGCGGGAGCCTGCTGAGCCGCGACGGACAAGGCGCCTAGAATAAACAGGAGCGCTAATAAGCTGAATTTTCTTGTCGCGATAAAAAACATGCGTCTTGCCTCTACTTGACGGCGTCGCGAACAGCTCGGTAGCTCGTCTTTGTCCTTAATTTGTAGCCTTTATCTTTCGCCGCTCGGACAAAGCGAACTTCTATCTTTCGTACCTTTCCGTCTGTATTTTGGTTCGCCGGCCTGTAGGTAATCAGGTACTGACTGCGTAGTTCTTCTGAAATGCGCTTAAAGGCTTTTTCGAGTGCGAGCATATCGCCAGTGAAAAATGCCTCGCCGCCCGTTTGCTCGCAGAGCTGGATCAAGGATTTATCGCCTTTATCACTCACCGTGCCAGCCTCAACGCCGGGCACAGTGCCAAGAAAGCCCGCCTTGGTCGAGATTCCAAAAATGGTCGTTTCTGTACGCTGCGCGATATCAATCGCGTCCGCCAAATCCGCTCGGCTGAACGTGTCGTCCCCGTCAGTAATGACTACGATGACTCGGCGTCCGGGCACGTTGCGTAATTTCTCGTCCGTAAACTGCCACACCGCGTCATAGAGAGCCGTCTGCGAACCCGGCTTTTTAACTGCTTCGACCGCTTTATCGAGTTTGTCCAACTTGTCGGTAAAGTCCTGACGCAGATTTACTTCGTGATCAAAAGTCATGAACGCCGCTTTATCCTTTCGAAGGCGTGTAACGGTGTAGATGAAGTTGCGGGCGGCTTCTTTCGAAAAGGTAATTTTTCCTGCCGCCGATGGCGAAGTGTCCATCAAAACGCCGACGAAAACAGGTGGATTGTTAGTCGCGTCAGAGAAATATGTAACTTCCTGCGGAACACCATCCTCGAGGACAACAAAATCCGACTGACGAAGCCCGGGAACCAGGCTCTTTTTATAAGTGACCGTAACGGGCAAGCGAACTTCAAAAACTTTAGTTGGTCCGTCATCTGAGGCAGGAGGCGTCGGGGTAGCCTGCTGGGCCCACGCGACAGATGAAAGAAAAAATGCGCAGAGAAGGCCGAAGAATCTCGAAATCGAAAGCGGTCTGATCATAATTCCACCGGAAAGAATCAACTTATCTGATGCCGGATTAGGGGCGAGTTGTTGCCCCGCGGCAATGCGTGAGTATAGCAGAAACGGTTTTGCTTTATAGCCCGCCGCACGCCAGAATACGCGGTAAATGATTAGCGAAAACATCTTTAGAGAATACGATATTCGCGGGATCGTCGGTGATCACCTAACGGACGAGACAGTTGGGACACTCGCTAGCGCCATAGGCAGCTTTTTCGTAAAGAATGGCGCGCGTCGGATAGCGATTGGCTACGACGCGCGGGTTAGCGGGCCTAGATTTCGCGACTTGTTCACAGACGGATTCCGCACCTGCGGGATCGACGTCGTGCTCATCGGTATGGTGCCGACTCCCGTGCTCTATCACACGGTCTACACGCGAGACGTCGACGGCGGTGTAATGATCACCGGTTCGCATAACCCGCCAGATCACAATGGATTCAAGATCTGTCTGGGTAAAGCCGCACTGTTCGGGAGTCAGATCCAGGAAATTAAGCAAATTGCCCTGTCGGGTGATTTTGCATCGTCGGGGGACGGCACTCTCGAGACGTTCGAGGTGCTCGACGAGTACTGCACCGATCTGCTATCAAGATTATCGCTCGGCCCGCGACGAATTCGGGCGGTCATCGATGCCGGAAACGGAATGGGCGGCCTCACAGCCGTCCCCGTCTATCGAGAGCTCAGTATCGACCTCGTCGAACTCTATACCGAGCCTGACTCCACCTTTCCCAATCATCACCCGGACCCGACGGTGGAAGAAAACCTCGACGACCTGATCGCGGCAGTCAAAGAGAACAGCGCAGACATTGGCCTGGCATTTGACGGCGATGCGGACCGGATTGGCGTTGTGGATGAGACAGGCCGCATTATCTGGGGCGATGAGTTAATGATTTTGCTGTCGCGAGAAGTTCTGCAGAACAATCCTGGTGCCACCATCATAGGCGAGGTGAAGTGCTCGCAGTCCCTTTTCGATGACATCGAAAAGCAAGGTGGACAACCGCTGATGTGGAAGGCAGGGCACTCCCTCATCAAAGCAAAAATGAAGGAGACGAGTGCCGCTCTCGCCGGAGAGATGAGCGGGCATATCTTTTTTGCTGACAGATTCTACGGGTTCGACGATGCCACATATGCCGGGGCACGCGTCCTGGAGATCCTTTCAAAAACCGACAGGAAACTCTCCGAACTGCTATCGGATATTCCGAAGACGTCGACAACGCCCGAGATACGTGTCGACTGCCCGGACGAAAAGAAGTTCGCGGTCGTGGGCGAGATCGCGGGGTATTTTGTCGGCGAGGGGTATTCAGTGAACACGACAGACGGCGCCCGCATTTCGTTTGAGAACGGCTGGGGCCTTGTGCGGGCATCAAACACCCAAGCGATACTCGTCCTGCGCTTTGAGGCGGATTCCGAAGAGCATCTCTCCGAAATCCGCCAGATCGTCGACACTGCTGTAAGCACTCGGCTCAGCTAGAAATGCTTCGCACTCCTCGATTGTGAAACGAGATGAGGTCACACCAGCAACAGTGCCCGCAGTGTCGGAAGAAAGACAAAGCGACCGTTATAACTTGGATATAAGCTATTTATCCTTCGTTAACCTTAAGAACGGCGAGAAAGGCTTCCTGAGGGATCTCGACGCGGCCGACCTTCTTCATTCGCTTTTTGCCCTCTTTTTGCTTTTCGAGGAGTTTGCGCTTTCGGCTGATGTCGCCGCCGTAGCATTTGGCGATGACGTTTTTGCCCATGGCTTTTACGGTTTCGCGGGCGATTACCTTGGTGCCGATGGCAGCCTGAATCGCGACCTCAAACATCTGTCGAGGAATGAGTTCCTTCATTTTTGCGACGAGAAGCCGGCCTTTTGCCGTGGCGGTGCCCGAATGCATGATGAGCGAGAGAGCATCAACCGGTTCGCCTGAAACGAGGACGTCGAGTTTAACGAGCTTGCTTTCCTTGTAGCCCGACAAATGGTAGTCAAGTGAGGCGTAGCCCTTCGATACGCTTTTCAACCGATCGTAAAAATCGAGCACGATCTCGTTGAGCGGCAACTCGTAAACGAGCATGACACGGTCGGTGGTTACGTATTCGAACTTGTGCTGAATCCCGCGCTTCTCGTCGAGCAGCGGAAGTATGCCGCCGAGGAATGCTTCGTTAGTCAGAATCGTAGCTTCGATAAAGGGCTCTTCGATCTTTACGATGCGGCCCGTATCGGGCATTTTCGACGGGCTGTCGATCTCGGCGATCACTCCGTCGGTCGTCGTCACGCGGTATCGCACACCGGGCGCCGTAGTGATCAATTCGAGGTTAAACTCGCGCTCGAGTCGCTCCTGAACTATCTCCATGTGCAGCAGCCCTAGAAAGCCGCAGCGAAATCCAAAGCCGAGCGCGGTCGATGATTCAGGCTCGAAGAAAAAAGACGCGTCATTGAGGCGCAGTTTTTCCATCGCGTCGCGCAGGTCTTCGTACTGAGCCGCGTCTATCGGGTAAAGCCCCGCGAAAACCATCGGCTTTACTTCCTTGAATCCTGGAAGGGCTTCGGTGGCCGGCCGCTGTGCATCCGTGATTGTATCGCCGATCTGTACATCCGCCACCGTTTTTATGGACGCGGTGATAAAACCAACTTCGCCCGGGCCCAGCTCGTTTATCGGAGTCGGGCGCGGACGATTTACGCCAATCGTCTCGACGAGATACTCGCGGCCGGTGTTGAAAAATCGGACCTTCGTTCCCCTTCTGATCGTCCCGTCGATTACCCGAAACAATACGATCACGCCTCGATAACTGTCATACCAACTGTCGAAAATGAGAGCTTTGAGCGGCGCGTCGCGAACCCCTTTTGGCGGCGGAACCTTTGCGACGATCGCTTCCAGCACTTCATCGACGCCGAGGCCTGTCTTTGCAGACGTCTCTACGGCCTGGCTCGCGTCGAGTCCGATTATGTTCTCGATCTGCTCTTTTATACGATCGGGTTCGGCCGAAGGAAGATCGATCTTGTTGAGGACCGGTATGAGTTCGAGGTCGTTCTCGATGGCAAGATAGGTGTTCGCGAGTGTCTGAGCCTCGACGCCCTGCGAGGCATCGACAACCAGAAGCGCTCCTTCGCATGCGGACAGTGAACGCGAGACTTCGTAAGAAAAATCCACGTGCCCCGGCGTGTCGATGAGATTCAATACATAATCTTGGCCATCCCTTGCCTTGTAATCGAGTCTTACCGCATGCGATTTGATCGTGATGCCTCGCTCGCGCTCGAGATCCATATCGTCGAGCAGCTGCGCCTCCATATCGCGTTCTGCAACGGCTCCGGTTAATTGCAGCAATCGATCGGCCAGCGTCGATTTGCCGTGGTCGATGTGGGCGATGATGGAAAAATTTCTTATGTTTTCTAGCTTCATCCGTCGAAAACCGAATTCACAACAATAGCAAAACGCCGTCGGAATCTCATCCGGCCGCCGACTGGAGCGTGATCGAAGGGTCGGTGAATTTAATCTGAATCCGATACCTAGTGTCAGGACGAATACAAACGCTAGACAGTATTCGGTTACAGTTAACGGGTATTAACCGTACATCTCGAAGATAAGAGGCTCTCTCCCGGTTTCTTACCCGAGCATTCGGTTTCTAACCTATCTAGGAGGGATAAATATGTTTCTTGCACGCATTCGGCAAACTACCGTCTTGGTTTTGCCTTTCCTTTTTCTATTAGCCTTCGCTTTCGCAAACCCGACTAACGCACAGACCAATCTCAGCGTTGTCGGCGTTACGAGCGCCAACCAACTCGTGAGGTTCAACTCTAGCCGCCCAAACGTTATGCTCGGCACGCCGGTCACGATCACGGGCCTCGCGGCGGGCGAAAATATCCTCGGTATTGATTTCCGTCCGGCGAATGGACGGCTTTACGGCCTTGGCAGTACAAGCCGGCTCTACATAATTGACGTGGCGACGGGTGCCGCGACGGCTGTAGGAGCGGCAGGAGCGTTTACGCTCAGCGGCACGGAGTTTGGCTTCGACTTCAATCCGATGGTCGACCTTATCCGCGTCGTCTCTAACACGGGCCAGAACCTTCGTATTAATCCGATCAACGGGACCCTCACGGCCACCGACACCCCGCTCAATCCGGGAGTGCCGCAGGTCACTGGTGCCGGCTATACCAACAGCTTTACTGGCGCGACGACCACGACGCTATACGACATCGACAGCGGCATCGATGCGCTGTTCATCCAGAATCCGCCAAACGCAGGCACGCTCGTGCTGGTCGGCCTGCTAGGTGTCGACATCGGCCCGGTCAACGGATTCGACATCGGTCAGGGCAGCAACACCGCGCTGCTTGCGGCACAGATGACTCTTGCCACGACCTCAACGCTTTACTCGGTCAATCTAACTACTGGTACGGCGACGCCAATCGGACCGATCAATTCACCGGCACCGATTCGCGGAATTGCTATCGCAGGCGGCAGCGCGGCGAGCACAACGGTTGATTTCGATGGCGATGGCCGAACCGACTACTCAGTTTTCCGAACGAGCAACCGCATCTGGTACATCAATAACAGCTCGAGCAATACGTTCTCGTTTACGCCGTTTGGCCGCACTGGCGATATCTTTACGCCCGGTGACTATGACGGCGACGGAAGGGACGATATCTCTGTCTGGAGAAGTGAAGGCGGCGTATTCTTTGTCTTGAGAAGCTCGACGAATACCATTTCGGGATACCAGCTCGGGATTCCTGGTGACGAGCCGGTTGCCCGTGACTACGATGGAGATGGCCGTACAGACTATGCCGTGGTTCGTCGAACCGGCGGCCGCATGGTTTGGTACATCAACAATAGTGCCAATAATACTTTCCGCATCGAGCAGTTCGGCCTTGAGCAGGATGTAACGGCACCGGGCGATTACGACGGCGACGGACGGTTTGACCTCGCGGTCTACCGCACACCGGTAAGCGGCCAGGGCACATTCTTCGTCAATGGCTCAATGACCGGCTTCCGAGCTCAAGGGTTCGGCCTCTTTGGCGACCTCGTCGTCCCGGGCGACTACGACGGCGACGGAAGAACGGACTTCGCAGTCGTGAGAACGGGAACGCAGTATCGGTGGTTCATTCAGCGAAGCTCTGACAATGGGGTTTTTCAGGTCGACCTCGGCACCAAGCCACATTTCCCGACACAAGGCGATTATGATGGCGATGGGCGGACGGACATTTCGGTCTGGGATCCGGGTCTCGGGGCCTACTACACTTACCGATCGTCCAATGGAGCGTTGGTGTTCTATCGTTTCGGTCAGAACGGCGACATTCCGATCGCTAGCTTCGACACGCACTAGAAAAATTGACCGGTTGTCCGTCGCATAACAAAATGCGGCGGATGACCGACTGGGTGTGCAAAGCACACATATCATGGAGGGATTTAAATATCATGAGAAATTTAGTTAAGTCTTATAGCGGCCTCTTTAAGCAACTGGCCTGCCTGTCATTAGTTTTTTCGCTTACTACAATTCCGCTGCTTGCGTCGAGCCACGGCGAAGCGCCGCTGATCGCAATGGATCGGTTTGCGGACAATACCGACACCTATGCGTTTCGCAGCGTCGAGCCGGGCCGTGAAGGATTTGTAACGCTGGTCGCAAACTTCATCCCGCTCCAGGACCCGTCCACTGCCCCGCAGTGGTTTAGGTTCGACGACACCGTTCTGTACGAAATCAAGATCGATAACACCGGCGATGGTATCGAGGACATTACTTATCAGTTTCAGTTCACGACTCAGAACTTCAATAACACTACGGTTCTGGGAATGAGCACGATCAATCAGGATGGCGCGATCCTGAGCCTAAACGACATCGATTACAATCAACCGCAGACTTACACAGTTCGCCGGATTGATCGTACGGGGGGTCGCACCAATCGGATCGTCGCTGCTGGTCTTCGCACGCCCCCTAACAACATCGGGCCGCGCGTCACGCCAAACTACGAACAGAATTTGGGCCAGCCCGCCGTATATCCGCTGCCATTTGGCGGTAAGGTTTTCGCGGGTACAAGGGACGAGCATTTCTACATCGACCTTGGCATTTTCGACGCTTTCAACCTTCGCACGATCAATCAGGGCGGTCCCGGCCTCTTTGTCGGCAACGGTGTCGATTCGACCCAGGGATTTAACGTAAGCACGATCGCGATCGAGGTTCCGATTCAGGGACTGACCCGGGACTTTTCACAGCCCACCGGCCCAACCGATCCGAAGGCTGTGATCGGTGTGTGGTCAACTGCGAGCCGGCGCTCGACGCGTGTGATCAATCCGGACGGCACCCGCTCACTCTCGGGCGCTTGGGTACAAGTGTCGCGATTGGGCAGCCCGCTCGTTAACGAACTGATTATACCGCTGGGCCTCAAGGACGCTTTCAACTCACTCTCCCCGCAGTTTGATGCGGTCGCGGCTCCGGCGATCCTGGATCCGGAGTTTCCGAAGATTGTGAAATTCGCTCTTGCGGCGTTTTACGGAATCTTCATAAATATTCCGCCCCCGCCGCGTAACGATCTCGTCCAGATCTTTGCCACGGGCATCCCGGTAAACCCGATCACGGGGCCGAACTACACGACGTTTCTGTCTGATGGTCAGCCTCACGAATATCTGCGGCTGAATACTGCAATCCCGATCACCCCGATCGCTTCGCAGAACCGACTCGGACTGCTCGGCGGAGACGTCGCTGGTTTCCCGAATGGCCGCCGTATATTTGACGACTCTGTTGACATTGTGCTGAGGGCAGCCCTCGGTGGTACGCCATTCACACCAGCCTTCAACGTGTCGCCAAATAAGGATGCCGGCGATGGCGTCAGTGCAAATCCGGAAGGCCCGCTTCTAACGCGCTTCCCGTATCTGCTGCCGCCAAATCCGGGCAACACGCCGCGCACGTCGAATATTCGTCCCGTCACGGGATTTAGCGATAACGATTTCTAAGAGTCGGGTTATCTGCTTTGACGGGGACATCATTGGCCAGTCCGATTGATGTCCCCATTTTTCTTTATGAAACACAAATTTGCTCAAATTCTGGCACTTTCTGTTGTGGCCGCCGCCCTTTTTGTCTCCTCGTGCTCGACCGCTACGGACGGCCGTATCGAAGCCGCTGAAACGAGAATTGAGGCCGAACGGCCGGAAACGGCAGAGATTGCCGCTGGGCTACTAGCGGTAGAAAAAGCTCCAAATGAGGCCCTAACATACGTTCAATTGGCCCTCGCCTACATCAAGCACGCCCGCGCGACCGGCGACGCCTCCCTCAACGCGAAAGCCGCCGCAGCGGTAAAGAAAGGCTTCGAGGCGTCCCCCGATGACCTTTTCTTAAAGAAAATTGAAGCGACACTACAGCTTTCATCTCATCGATTTGCCGATGCACTCGTGGCTGGCAAGGCCTTGGTAGAAAAGTATCCGCAGGATTCTTACGGCTATGGCATCATCGCCGACGCAAACATCGAGCTTGGCGACTACGAGGCAGCCGTCCGCGCAGCGCAACAAATGGTCGACTTGAAGCCTAACGCCGTTTCATATGCACGGGTCGCGCAGCTCCGCTCGCTTCACGGTGATATGGCCGGCGCGATCGAAATGTATACGACTGCGGCACGTACTGCCGATCCCCTAGACAAGGAGTTTCAGAGCTACTGTCTGGTTAGGCTCGCCAAGGAACATCTGAAGTACGGGAAATATGCACAGGCGGAGAAAATCCTCGACGAGTCGCTCGTGAACTTTCCCGGCTATCACATGGCCCTCTCAGCAAAGGCCAGCGCTCGTGCGGCACAGAAAGACCTGGACGCTGCGATCGCCATTCTTACCGAGGTAACAAACCGCGTGGCAAACGTCGAAAACGTGATCCTGCTGGGTGACCTCTACGCAAAACGCGGAGAACTGACTAAGGCCGAGGAGCAATACGCTCGTGCGGAGAATCTGGAGCTGTCGGCCGGCGACATCTACGATCAGCAGGGACTTGCTTTGCTTTGGTCGGACCGAGATAAGAATCTGGACCAGGCCCTCGAAATCGTCGAGCGAGATGCTGCGTTTCGAAGCGATATCTTTACCCTCGAAGCCTTGGCCCGTACGTTGTTAAAAATGGGACGTCTGGCGGAAGCAAAGGCCGCAATCGAAAAGGCAAATCGCCTGAACTCGAAGGATTCCCATATTCTCTATTACGCCGGGATCATTGAGAGTTCCCTCGGTAATAAACGGCGGGCGGCCCAGTATTTCAAAGAAGCGTTGCAGATAAGTCCCGAATTCGATGTGATGGCCGCCGACGACGCCCGGGCGCGGCTTGCGGACCTTTGATCGGCATCGCACGGTCAATGATCGTCTGACCGCTAGAAACGAGAGCCAAAAAACCTTTGCTACGAAAAAATCGTTTTTGCTATAGTTGTCGTACGGCATACAGATATGACGGCTCGCTGCAGTTAGGCTGTAGTCAAGGGAGAAATGATATGAGAAACGAATATGATCGCGACGACGCCAATGCGTCGACAAAATTAACCTATTTACTCGCCGGCGGCGTTATCGGCGCAGTGGTAGCACTGCTTTTCGCACCGAAAGCTGGCGTTGAACTCCGTGAGGATATCGCCGACGCTACACGTAAGGGCATCGAAAAGAGCCGCGAAACGGCCACTCAGCTTGGCGAAAAAGCGGGCGAATACTATGAGGTCGGCCGCGAGCGTGCGGGTGAGCTAATTGCGACGGCGTCAGATAAGGCGGGCGATATTGCTGAGAAGGCGAAGGCTGTGGCAGCACGCACAGGAAATCCTTTCTCGGCAGCTATTGAGGCTGGTAAAGACGCGTATACCGACGAGAAACGCAAAGGCGAGAGCAAGGCGATAACTGAAGGCCGCGCAAGCTATCCGGTCGATAAGGAATCGAAATCGTAATGGATTCCTCCAATGTGCAGTTCTGGATGATGGTTTCGTCGATAGTGACGGCGATCTGCTTTGTAGTGATGGCAATAGCTCTGGTCGGTGTCCTACTCGTCGTTCGAAAAGTCGTCGGCACGGTCCAGCGGCTGGAAGACCGCATTGCCCCGTTGATCTCAAAGGTAGATGCTATCGGCGCGCAAGGCCGTGAGATCTCTGTCTCTTTTGCAGAGGTTTCGAGCAATCTCTCGACCGCCACGAAGCACCTCGCCGAGTCTACCGAGCTCATCAGGGACGAAGTCGCCGAATTGAAAGCTGTCGTCAGCAATACGGCGCTGGTAGCTCGTGAAAAGGTCGAGATGGTCAGCGATACGATCGATCAGACCCATACACGCGTTACTGACACCGCGAACTTTGTTAACGAGAAGATCGTCGTACCGGCACGGGAGATCGCTGCGATAATGGCAGGCGTACGGCGGGGACTGGAAGTTCTCTTCGCCCCCGCCCCGAAGCAGATCGACCGCGTCTATGTTGATGACGAGCTGTTTATCGGATGAATAAGACCGACTGGTTTAATCAAAAGGCTGTCCCTGCGGACAGCCTTTTTTATTATTGAGCGTTGTAAACACCGGGCAGTCCGATATCACCGCCAATACCCCACGATTCGATCCTTACACTCTGGTCAGACGAATTGAGGATGTACCAGATTCCCTGCCGAAACACGGCGGCGTCCGTCTTGCCATCGCCATCGTAGTCTCCGGCCACGGGGACGTCGCCCGCCGCACCGAATCGGATAGCACCGTAGTTTGTCGCCGGATCCGTTGAGGTGTACCAGGTCCCGTTCGCCGGCCGGAATACAGCCATGTTGTCATCGCCATCGCCGTCATAATCACCCGGAACCGCAATGTCTCCGCTTAAGCCGTAGGTCGGGAACGTCGTAACGCCATCACTGCTGTTGCGGACGGCCCATTTCCGGTTTGCTCCGTCAACGTGGCTGGTCGCGAGATCCAGACGTCCATCTCCGTCAAAGTCACCCACGACCGGCCTGTCACCCGTCGTTTGGCCGAAGGTGAAGACCTGGGCCGAAGAGTCACTAGAGCGTTGAATGTACCAGTTACGCTCGCTGCCGCGGTAGGTTACGAGGTCGGCCTTTCCGTCTCCGTCGTGATCGCCGGGTACGGGCCTATCACTCGCAATGCCCCAGAAATCGGTCCGCACCGTGTTGGATTGGCTCAAGTAGGTGTACCAGACACCGTCGCGATACACCGAAACATCGGTTTTGCGGTCGCCGTCGTAATCCGCGGGCACCGGCCTATCCGTTGCCAGACCGAACGGCTGAGCTGCATACGAGCCCGGCGTGCCGCTGTAAAGCATCCACCACGTACTTGGCGATCCAGGCCGATAAATCGCGAGGTCGCTGCGAGCGTCCCCATCGAAATCGAATCTGCGCGATGAATTACCGCCCTGCGTCACCGTAAAGCTTTGTCCGCTGACAAGAACAGTCGTGCCTCTCGGGCCACCCGTGTTCCCCGACACATTGAATGTAATCGTGCCGCTGCCGGACTGGGTCGGCGAGGTTACCTGAACCCAGGACGCCCCGCTCGTTGCGAGATACGTACAGGGTGCACCAGCGGTGACCGCTACGGTGCCAGAGCCTCCGGAGGCCGGAAAGCCGACGGCGGTCTGCGAAAGCGAAGTTGGGCAGCCGGATGACTGTTGTATCGAAAAAGTCCGTGTGGCAAATCCGTTCGAAATCGTAATCGAACCGGAGCGAGGCCCGCCTTGATTAGCCGCCACACTGAAACCAACGTTTCCGTTTCCACTGCCCGCAGCCGCAGAATTAAGCGTTACGAAGCTCGAGTTTGAGGTTGCGGTCCACGAACAAGCCGGCGGCATCGAGATGTCAAAGCTGCCGCTTCCGCCTGAGACCGGAAAACCCTGGGCGGTGGGTGAAATCGTAAAATCACACGCTGTCGTTGATGTCGTTAAATTTACGGTCCAGTTGCCCGCGATGCTGCCCCCGCTGGTGTTTGCAGTGTCGTCAGCGGCATAGAGCTTCCACTGCCCATTAGGCGCCGAACCGTAAAAGGCGGAGAGCGTCGCGCCGGTCGATGGGCCCTGCGGAGCGGGAGCTGGAAAGACGTCGCCCGGCTCGAAGTCTGTGGGTCTAAATGTTCCCGATGCCGGTGCAATAAATTCCGGGAGGCTGTTAGCCGCGGCATCGTCAAACGTCAGGTTTATTCCCCCGACTTCGTTTGTACCGCCAACGTCGGACATTAGCACCACTCGCCGGCCATTCGGAGCGACCAGCATCAGATCGATGTCACTGACCGATGTATGACTAATATTTGCAATATTTACGGTAACGTTCGTCACCGTGCCGAGAACGCCCGCGATCAGTCGCTGCGACGGATAAATGCTGCCCGGCCCTGTCGCCTGTAGGCCAATCACGTCCGGCGAGCTCTGCACCGCGATATACCAGCCGCCGGAGATATTTCCGGCGTTATTGCCCGCATCGTCGACGAGAAAAAGCCGCCAACTGCCGTTTCCGTTCGTTCCGTTGAGCGCTGAAAGCGTGCGTCCTGTCGCAGGTCCAGCCGGTGCCGGAGCCGGAAAAACGTCCCCTGTCTCAAAGTCCGTCGGCTTATACGTGCCCGTGGTTATAGTCCCGCTGTCCGGCATAGATGCCGCCGCGGTGTCGTCAAAGACGAGGTTTACATTCGAAACGGGATTCGTGCCGCCTACGTCCGACATGAGCACGACGCTCGAGCCGCTCGGGGATACGAGAACAAGATCAACGTCGTCAGGGGCAGTGTGCGAAAAATTTGTAAGCGTTACCTGCACACCCGAGACAAGGCCAAACTGGTCATTTACCGGGATTTGCGAGGGATAATTCGACGACGGCCCACTGTCCGGAATCGGGATTGCGTTCGCATTAAAGCCGGAGATAGCGTTCGCAATTTGTACGTTGTCGATTCGCCAGCCATCGCCGCCCTCCATATCGTCGGAGCCGAAGCGCCAGCGTAGACGGATCGATTGATTATTCGTCGTGGCAGGAAGATTGATCTCGGTCGTTATGTAAAATACCGAGTCGCCCGTCCACGCGTTGCGTCCGGAGAGCGAACCTCCGACGAGCGGCGTGTCGTATCCACCCCTTACGAATTGGCCTCCAGCCGAAATAATGTCAGTAAACGCTGCGCCATTTATGCTCAACTCCAGAACGCCGCCGTCGAATTCGTAATCCATCTGGTAGCGCTGGCGAAATATCAGCTTATGGCGAATATTCCCAAGAGAAATCGCGGGAGTCGTCAGCGACGAGTTGCCGGTAAATTCCGGATCGTTAGCGTAGACGGCGTTCGGTGAGCTGTCCGCGATGGTTGAGACAGTTGCCCAGGGCACGCTCAGGCCGCTGTTTGTGCTGGCCCAGCCCGCGGGAAGTGCAGGCGCTGTAACCGCGTCGAAGTTCTCGCTAAAAACGACTGCATTCGGAGCTTCTTGCGCCTTCGTCGCCCGCGGGCCTACCCACATAGCGGTGGCCGAGATTAGGACTCCACAGGTCACCAATGCCCACAAAACGGAAAGTTTACGCTTGTTCATTTAAATCAGATAAGCCGTTCGCGGCGCTCGGGTTTTTCGAATGAGTAACAGCCGATTATATCGCGTTTAGTACGATTCGCAAGCGATTTTCTCGGCCGACCCCTCTATTGCAAAACACGGTAACGGCGCGAATAAGCCTTTCAAAAGGCGGGGAGTTTTTGTATATTTTAAGGGTTAAGCGTCGCAGTTGGTGATTCCTACATATTTCCTTTTGATGGTCGGAGAAACGGCTATGTCGGCACATCTTGCAGTAGTTCGTCCGCGAGGACCGCGTCAGTGTCTGATCGCGCTTTTTTTGCTCACTTTCGCGTCAGTCGCATTCGCGCTGCCCGAGGGTTCGCCGATTCTCATCAGCGAGCCAGGCTCGACGCGCGCCCTTTATACGATCGAAGGCGGCAAGGGCGACGGGACGGATTTTATCTCGCCGGGCGGCGGTCAGATCGTTCGCTTTTATTTGACGGGCCTCGATTTGATGGACGGCGAGGGTGCCAGCGCATTTCGCGCGGAGTTTCAGGACTCGCGTTACTATCGCTATCCGCTTGAGATCGTATCGCTTGAGCGAACGCAGGAACGCAAGAACGTCTATGCACTGGCCGTGCGTCTCGCAAATATCGGTGACATTGGCGAAGTGCTCGTTCGCGTGACGTGGCGCGGAATGTCTAGCAACCGCACTCGTCTGCAGATCGGATTGAATGGCGGTCGCGTAGAAGACGATCCGGATTCCGTGCCGACGCCTATGCCCGGACTGGAACCGGCGGGAGCACGCCGACAGCTCAACCGCGCACAGCTGCCCTGGAACGGCGACGTTGTCCGGTTTATGTCACAGGCGACCTTTGGCGCGAATGCCGCACTCGAATTAAAGCTTCGCCGGCTCGGATACAGCACGTGGCTCGAGCAGCAGATGGACGAGGGAAGTTTTATTTCGTTCGTCTATCCCGATTTCCCTCCTCAGCCGACTACGCCGATTTCCACCTGCGATGGCGATACGCAGCCAACCGACGTGCCCGTCACATGTTTCCGCGATCGCTACACGATGTATCCGCTGCAGAACTGGTTCTTTAAGGAGGCTCTCTACAACGAGAATCAGCAGCTCCGCAGGCGCGTGGCTTGGTCGTGGCACCAGATTTTTGTAGTCTCCGGCCGCGTCGCTACTCAGCCGAGCAGGATGCTGCCGTACATACAGACGCTGGATCGAAACGCATTCGGCAACTACCCTACGATGCTCAAGGAGATCACGCTCAACCCCGGTATGGGCCAGTATCTCGACATGGCAATCAGCACCGGCCAGGATCCGAACGAAAACTACGCGAGAGAGATCTTGCAGTTATTTAGCATCGGACTCGATATGCTGAATCAGGACGGCACGCCGATCCTCGATTCATCCGGTAATCGAATCCCAACCTACAACCAGGAGACGATCGTAAATTTTGCAAAGGTTTTCACCGGCTGGTCTTACTGTAATCAGGCGTGCGGAATCTCGCAGCCGGGACTCGTGAATTTCCGCGATCCGATGATCGTAAATCCGGCGCTCCACGACACGACGTCAAAGCGTTTGCTCAATTATCCGGGTGGTCATCCGGTCGTTCCCGCAGGACTTCCGCCGGAGGCCGACCTCGACGCGGCTCTCGATAACATTTTTTATCATCCGAACACAGCGCCGTTTATCAGCAAGCATCTGATTCAGCAGCTCGTGACGAGCAATCCCACGCCTGCCTATGTCGGGCGTGTGTCCGCTAAGTTTCGCGATAACGGCAATAGTGTTCGCGGCGATCTGAAGGCCGTGGTCAGAGCGATCCTGCTCGATCCGGAGGCGCGCGGCAATGTCAAGACCGATCCGAATTACGGACACCTTCGCGAGCCTGTGATTTATCTAACGCAGCTGCTTCGCCCGTTTAATCCGACGGCGAATACCAACATAACTGTTCCGCCTAGCTGCAATGGACTGAGCGACGGCGTGCTGAACGTTATAACGCAGCCGCTCGACCAGGATGTGTGGAATCCGCCGACGGTTTTCAACTACTACCCAATGGACTACATCATTCCGAATACCCCGCTCGCGGGCCCGGAATTTCAGATTTTCTCGACCGGTACTGCCCTCAAGCGGCCGAACGCGGTGAACACATTCTTTCCGCCAAACACTACCGCGAACGGCGGCATCCTCGCCGCAGGCGGCGCTGCGGCGAATACGCCGTGCGGAACGCGCGTCGACCTATCGCGATATACGAGTCTGGCCGCCGCGGATACGACGGGCGGTTCGCTGATCGATGCGGTGAATCGCGAATTTTTGAATGGGTCGATGAGCACGCCCGTCAGGAACGAAATTACGACCGCCGTTCAGGCGGTCGCCTCGAGCAATCCGCTCAAGCGGGCCCGAACGGCAATCTATGTCGCGGTCACGTCTCCTCAATATCAGGTGCAGAGGTAGGAAGTAATGAAAAAAAGTAGACGCGAATTTTTAAAGAATTCCTGCCGTGCCCTGACGATGACAGCCGTCGCTACACAGATGCGGCATTTCGGCGCGGTCAACGTGCTCGCTCAAGAAGCTCGTGATGCCCAGGCTGCCGGAGGCGATTACAAGGCTCTCGTCTGCATTTTCCTGAATGGCGGCAACGACGGGAATAACACCACGATTCCGAACTACAACGAGGGTTATCAGCTATATGCGAACGCCCGTCAGGCGCAGGGACTCGCGATAGCGCGCTCGAGCCTCCTTCCGATCACACCGCCATCGATGGGCGGTCAGGTTTGGGGACTGCACCCGAGCCTGATCGCGATCCATCCGTTGTTTGGCTCGGGCAAAATGGCTATTGTTCAGAACGTCGGCTGCCTGACCCAGCCGCTGACGCGTGCGACCTATCAGGCCGGCGCGCCGCGGCCTTATCAGCTTTTCTCGCATCCCGATCAAGTCGAGCAGGCACGTACCGCGATTTCGAGCTACAAATCGACTACCGGCTGGGGCGGTCGCGTCGCCGACCGTACAAGCACGCTCAACCCGGGCGGCGGTATTCCGATGGTCTCATCGATCGCCGGTGCCACGCTCTTTAATATCGGCGCGAATACCTCGCCGCTTGTGGTCGGCGCCGCTCCGACGCCGCTCAATCAGGTGCTCGCCCTTTCCGGATTTGGGACCGCAGCCGATGAGGTCGCTCGCCGGGCTGCGATGAATAACATCCGCACGCACGATTTGAATTACACGATGGTGCAGCAGGCAAGCATCCTTACTCAGCAGGCTGTGAACGCGAGTGCGGCCCTCTCGACAGATCCTGTCCTGACAGTGACGTTTCCGAGCACGACGCTTGGCAACCAGTTGAAGCAGGTTGCGAAGCTCCTAAAGTTTCGCACCAACCTGAATATGAGCCGGCAAATCTTTTTCTGCGAGCTTGGCGGCTTCGACCATCACACGGGTCAGATCTCACCGCAGAACAGCCTGCTGCAGCAGTTTAGTCAGGCGGTCAAGGCGTTTTACGATGAGACGGTTGCCCAGGGGATTGCGGCGGATGTAACGACATTTACCCTTTCGGATTTTTCGCGCACGCTCAATCCGTCCGGATCTGGCAGCAACGTGGGTTCGGATCATGGTTGGGGGAATATGGCTTTCGTCATCGGAGGTTCCGTCGCCGGCGGCAATTTCTACGGCCGGCCTACATCGAACGGAACTGTCGTCCCGACGCTGGTCAATGGCGGGCCTGACGACGCTGACGTGCGCGGACGATTTATCCCGACCGTAGGTGTCGAACAATTCGCCGCGACGCTTTCGCGATGGTACGGCCTCGCAGAAGCGGATATCCCGCTCGCGTTCCCGAATATCAATAACTTCCCTTCATCAAATCTGGGATTCATGATTCCTTAGATTCCTAAGGAGCAAGCCCGCACGCAGTAAGGGCGGTACATCCTACGTTGGGTATACCGCCCTTACTGCGTGCGGGCTTGCGCCTTGATTTGTTGAGACTAGTGCTTAACCGCGCCACCTCCAGCTAAAGCCTGGAGGCAATTTAACAGAAATGGAATTAGCCTGCGACCGGCTTTGCGGTCTCGGTCTGATTTGCCTTGCGTTGCTTACGCAGCTCGCGGCGTTCCTGCATTTTCTGCTTCATCTCGACCTTACGGGTTTCGATCTGCTGCTTCTGATCGGCCGTGAGGATCGCGTCGACCTGGGCCTTAACAGCCGTATGCTTTGCCTTGTGCTCTGCCTTAAGGGCCGCAAAACGTGTCTGCTGGTCGGCAGTCAGCGTGCCTGCTCGCTTAGCCATACGAAGCTCACGCATTATCCTTCATTGCGGACTCGGACGGCTTGTTAGCCTCGTGAATCGCCTTTAGCTGAGTCTTCTGAGCTTCGCTCAACTCGATTCCGCGAAGCATCATGCCGCGGCGTCCGCCCATTCCGTGACGGCCGCTCATTTTGTGCTTGTCGCCATGGCCTCCGCGTTTATGGACCTTCTCAGTCTTTTCCATCGTGGACGGAGCAGCTTCCTGAGCGGAGGCAGCGACCGAAAAAGCTAGCACCGAGCCGGAAAGCGCGAGCGTCGAGATTACCTTATTCTTGATTGACATCGTTTTGTTACTCCTGAAATTAGTATTGCGTTTGCTTCGAACACCATTAAGACGTGGCAACACGGCAATTAGTCGCAAGATTTTCGTAAGCTTGCTGTAAAGTTTTGTAAACAGTCGAGGCTTGCGTTTACGCCCTGCGAAATGCGAAATTGATTAGTTTGTATGAGGTTTCTTTCCGAGATCAACTCGCCCGCCGATCTGAGGCAACTCAAAGTCGAAGACTTGCAGGAAGTCGCAGATGAAGTTCGCCAGTTTATCATCGACACTTGCTCGCTGATCGGCGGCCACACCGGTGCGAGCCTCGGGGCCGTTGAGCTTGCGGTCGCGATGCATTATGTGTTCGACACGCCGAACGACAAATTAGTTTGGGACGTCGGACACCAGGCATACGCTCATAAAATTTTAACGGGCCGTCGCAACCAGATGCATACGGTCAAGCAGGAGGGCGGCCTCTCGGGATTTCTCAGACGCGACGAGTCTGAATACGACACTTTCGGAGCGGGCCACGCCTCGACCTCTCTATCCGCCGGGCTCGGAATGGCAGTTGCGAGAGATGCAAAGAAGGAAGACTTCCACGTCTGCGCGCTGATCGGCGATTCGTCGCTCGCAGGCGGAATGGCGATGGAGGCGATCAACCAGGCGGGTCATCTTAAATCTCGGTTCATCGTCCTGCTCAATGACAATGAAATGTCAATCGCACCGGCGGTCGGAGCGCTGAGCCGCTACCTCAACCGTATCAAGGAAGCTCAGAGCTATCAGAGCATTAAAGAAGAAATCGGCGACGCCCTCGGCAGTGTGCCCGGCATCGGCGGCAAGCTCCGTGCGGCCGCCAAAACCGTAAAAGATGCGATCGCCGCCGCTGTCCTCCCCGGAGCATTAGTAAACGAACTGGGTTTCAAGTACATCGGCTACGTCGATGGCCACAATGTGCCGATGCTCGTGGCCGCGCTCGAGGAGGCCAAAAAAATTGACGACGGGCCGGTGATCGTCCATGCCCTAACGACTAAAGGAAAGGGCTTCCCGAATCCCGAGAAAAACTATTACGCATACCACGCAACCGGTCCTTTCGATCCGAAGACCGGTTTGCCGTACAAATCTTCGAAAGCGGCTGCACCAACCTACACCGAAGTATTCGGCGAGACGATGTGCGAGCTGATGGCGTCGGATGATCGTATAGTTGCCCTCACCGCCGCGATGCCTGACGGAACCGGCGTCGACAAGGTGCTCGAAAAATTCCCGGAACGGGCCTTCGACGTCGGCATCGCCGAACAGCATGCCGTCACCTTCTGCGCGGGAATGGCATGCGAAGGTATGAAGCCCGTAGCGGCTATCTACTCGACCTTCCTGCAACGCGGTTTCGATCAGGTGATTCACGATGTCTGCCTGCAGGGCTTGAACGTGACCTTCGCGATGGATCGCGCCGGCATCGTCGGTGCCGACGGCCCGACACACCACGGGCTGCTCGACATCGCGTATTTCCGAGGCTATCCGAACATCATTCTCATGTCGCCGAAGGACGAAGCTGAGATGCGCGATATGATGCTGACCGCGATCGAGCATCCTGGTCCCGCTGCATTGCGTTATCCACGTGGCAGCGGCCATGGCGTCGACATCTCGCGACCGCCGAAAAAGATCGAGGTCGGCAAAGCCGAGATCGTAAGAGAAGGTGACGATGTCGCGATCATCGCATACGGCTCGATGGTCTATCCGTCGATGGAATCAGCGGACAGGCTCGCCAAAGAAGGCATCAGGCCGACCGTGATAAATGCAAGATTTGTAAAACCAATCGACGCCGAGACTATCCTCGCCGTGGCTCGCGAGTCCCGCATAATTGTCACCGTGGAGGAAGCCTATCTTGCCGGCGGCTTCGGCTCCGCCGTCCTCGAAGTCCTCGAAGAAAATGGCGTGCTCGATACCGTCAAAGTTGTCCGCCTCGGCGTCCCCGACGAGATCGTTACTCACGGCGACCCAAAACGCCTCCTCGCCGACTACAATCTCGATGCGGACGGCATCTATAGAACCGTCGTGTCTCAGATCCGCAGCCTGACAGCGGGGCATTCATCAACTCGAATTCGTGCGGTAAAGTAAAATCTTTAAGATGAAGAAAGAAAAACCAAAGAAAAAGAGCGGAACGCCGTTTATCATTATCGGCCTTGTGCTGGTAGTCGCTATTATCGGCGGGATTTATTTGAGTCGACCGGGGCCGAGTGCTCCTGCGGCAAACAACGCGGCCCGCCCGAATGCTAATGCACCTGTAAAGACCTCGTCGATTCCGCCGAATGCTCCCGCGGGTGCAACGCCGCCGAATTTTACGGGTTCACCGACGGCTCAGGTAACCGTTGAGGAGTTCGCGGATTATCAGTGCGGCTCCTGTGCGACGGCGCATCCGGTACTGAACGAAATCAAGTCGATGTACGGCAGCCGTATCAAATTTGTCTTTCGCAACTTCCCGTTACTGAATATGCACGATAAGGCGTACGACGCGGCAGTGATCGCTGAGGCCGCCGGTCTGCAGGGCAAATTCTGGGATATGCAGAATCAGCTCTTCATAAATCAATCCACGTGGATCTCGAGCCCAAACTATAAGCAGCTGTGGAACGACTACGCGCAAAAGATCGGTCTCGATACCTCGCGTCTCTCAACCGACGTCGCCGGCCGCGCCGCCAAGGGCCGAGTTGACGCGGATCTGCAGCGGGCAAAGGCAATCGGCGTTACCGGCACACCGACAATCTACGTCAACGGCCAGTCGGTTGGGGCTACCATACGGGTGGACGTACTAAAAGCGGCGATTGACGCTGAACTCCAAAAGGTTTCCGCACCCGCTGCGAATCCTGCGCCCCCGAACGCGAATCAGTGACCGCGGAAAGCGAACAGACGGCGACCCCTAGACGCTGGGCTGAGACAGTTGCAGCCCTTTTAGCCTTTCTAGGGCTGGCAGATTCCGTTTACCTCACCGTTCATCACTACACCGCAGAACCCGTACCCTGCAGTATCGTCGAAGGGTGCGAGACGGTTCTCACGAGTTGGTATGCCGAAGTTTATGGAATTCCGCTCGCACTCTTCGGAGCCGCAGCCTATTTCGTCGCATTTTCCCTGGCCGTGCTCGCGATATATGACAACCGCACCGCGTGGAAGTTCTTTGGCGTTCAGTCCGTTCTCATGGCCGGCTTTTCGCTGTGGCTGCTGTACGTTCAGGGGATGGTGATCGGCGCATTTTGCCAGTTCTGTCTGCTCTCCGCCGCTACCAGTATCTCGCTCTTCCTTATTTTCGCGATCTCGTATTTCGTACGTCGCGCCCGAAGTTGAAACCATCCGCGGTAACCAGGCGAATAACCTATTGACGGCTCGACAAGTTGACGGGCCGGCCGGACGCGACCAAAGCGTTTTAAGATGCGGCTTTGGGATGGGTTGCTTGAGCCCGCATCTTTAAGGTAGGTTATAGGCTATATACCACGTCGAGAATAATCGATAATTGGCCATTACTACTCTAAAACGTATTGCTGCCGGTGACCGAAGAGCGGTTGAGGAATGTCTCAATGCCTACGGAGGTCTCGTTTGGTCGATCGCTAGAAACCTCCTCCGAAACGCCGACGACGCTGAAGACGCCGTCCAGGAAGTTTTCGTCGATGTCTGGAAAAATGCCGGACGTTACGACGAAACCCAGTCGTCCGAAACGACGTTCATCGCGATGATCGCGAGACGTCGCGTGATTGACCGGATCCGACACGCGGCGCGTCGGATTTCGCCTGACTCTCTGGACGATGTGCTTCTCGAGCCTTTCACGCGCGCAGATCGTGATCTGCAGACGAATATGGAGGCGAACGAGGCGGCTGAGGCGATGAGGAAGCTGCGGCCGGAACAGCAACAGGTATTACGTCTTTCGATAGTGCAGGGGATGTCGCATCAGGAGATCGCAGATGTCCTCGGGATGCCGCTGGGAACGGTAAAGACACATGCGAGGCGCGGGCTGGCTCAAGTGAGAGAGGATCTTTTCGGTGGCGACGGCAAGGAATTCTTAAGGGAGGCACAGGCATGAACGCTGAAGAAAAAGAAAAATTGCTTGACCTCCTGACGCAGCGGGCCGTCTACGGCCTCTCTGCCGACGAGCAGCGAGAGCTAGACGAAATGCAGGTCGACAAGACTTATCGCGACGAAGTCTCGTTCGAATCGGCTGCTGCCGCTATCGCCCTGACGGAGATCGATGCTCGCGTGGAAATGCCCGCACATATCAAGTCGCGCATCCTGGCATCTGCGGATGATTATTTTACGGAGACCGAACAGAACGATATTCAGCCGACATTCGCCTTCGAACCGAAACGGTCGGCGGCGTCGTGGCTAGGCTGGCTGGTTGCCGCTGCCGCGTGTGTCGCGCTCGCCGTAAATATCCTTTGGACTCGTCAGCAGAATCCGCAAGTAATCACGTCCGGTCCTACGCCATCGCCGACTGTTGAAAAACTCGATCCGCGAAAAGACTTTGAGGCAATGCTCGCCTCGGCTGGAGTCGTGAAAGCTCTGGTCGGACCTCCGCCGAAGGCGCCCGCGGAACTCGCACAGGTGGCGGGTGACGTCGTCTGGAGCGACGCCAAGCAGGCGGGATACATCAGGGTCAAGGGACTTCCAAAGAACGATACGGCCAAGACCACGTATCAGATATGGATCTTCGACAAGAATCAGGATCCAAAGTATCCGATCGACGGCGGTACGTTTGACGTAACGGTCGACGGCGAAGTTTTGATCCCTATCGATGCAAAGATCGCCGCGCGTAATCCTCAGAAGTTTGCCATCACTGCCGAAAAGGCGGGCGGCGTGGTCGTCTCGGATCTCAAGCGGATTGCGGCACTCGGTCAGGTGGTCAAATCAGACACGTAGACTGCACAGATTAATTTTTTCTACATATCGACTGATCGATCTTGCGCTTCGCAGGTCGTCGGTTTTATTTGCGTCTCAAGCGCCCAAACTCAAGGAGTACTCTCATGCGACTAAAACAAATCTCGATCCTTCTCATTCTTTTTTCGATTTTGGCAAGTAGCGCGTTCGCTCAAGGCGGTGCAGTTCCGCAGCTAGAGATAACGGAATATCGCCTTAAGAACGGCTTGCGGGTCGTGTTTCATCCCGACCGCTCGACGCCGATCGTGGCGGTCAATGTCTGGTATCACGTCGGCTCAAAAAACGAGACGGCCGGACGTACGGGCTTTGCGCATCTCTTTGAGCACATGATGTTTCAGGGGTCGAAGAACTACAACACCGATTACCTGAAGGCCGTGGACGATCTCGGAGCGACAACGCTCAACGGCTCGACAAACGGCGATCGCACCAACTATTACGAGGTAGTGCCGTCAAATCAGCTTGAGGCCGTTCTGTTTCTCGAGGCCGACCGTATGGGAAGCCTTCTCGATGCGATGACGCAGGAAAAGCTCGACAATCAGCGCGACGTGGTCAAGAACGAGCGTCGACAGAACTACGACAACCAACCCTACGGCACGGCGTCGGAAAAAATCGCATCGCTGATGTACCCGGCTTCGCATCCGTATTCCTGGACGACGATAGGATCGCTCGGCGATCTGACGGCGGCGTCGATGGAGGACGTGAAGTCATTCTTTCGCGAGTTTTACGTTCCGAATAACGCGACTCTGGTCGTCTCCGGCGACTTCGACGAAAAGACGGCACGAACATACATACAAAAACATTTCGGCCCGATCAAGCGCGGCCCTGAGGTGAAACGCCCAAATCCTGCGGCAGCAAAGCTCGATGCCGTGATTCGTCGTGAGTACGAAGATTCCGTGCAGCTGCCCCGGACGCATATGGTTTGGCACACGGTTCCGCTGGGTCATAAGGATCAGCCGGCTCTCGATTTTCTCGGGTCGATCCTCTCGGCAGGACGCGGCTCGCGGCTGCAGAGCAAGATGATCTACGACAAACAGCTCTCACAGGACGTGGGCGCGTTTCATTCGTCCCGCGAGATCGGCGGCGCATTTCAGATCACCTCGACCGCTCGGCCGGGGAAGACGCTTGCCGAAATCGAACAGGAAATAAACATCGAGATCGAGCGACTCAAGAATGAGGGGCCGACCCCGGACGAGGTCGCACGTGCCGTTAGCCGGAACGAATCTCAGTCAGTCTTTGCATTGCAAACAATCGGCACGAAGGCCGACATCATCAATAGCTCGGCGACGTTTTATAACAAACCGGGCGCATTTCTCACGCGCATCGAGGAGTATCGCCGCGTCACGCCCGACGACGTAAAACGCGTCGCCAACACATATCTCACCGCAAACCACCTCGTGATGAATTTCGTACCGAGGAAGGACAAGGCTGCTTCGCAGGCCATGACGGCCGCGAACACCCCGACGACCAAAGCAGGCAAAAAGGCCGGAGCGGAGATCGATTACTCAAAGAATCTGCCAAAGCCAGGACCGGAGCCAAAATTTATTACTCCGACCGTTGAAAAGCAAACGCTGACGAACGGCCTCGAGGTTTGGCTGGTTCGCCAGACCGAGCTCCCAATAGTTTCGATGAATATGGTGTTCCGCTCGGGCGGGACGGCGAACCCAACCGGCAAGGCCGGGCTCGCATCCTTTGTTTCTAATCTGCTAAACACCGGCACTAAGACACGTTCGGCCGTCGATATCGCTAACCAGCTCGGCGACATCGGTGCGAGCGTGAACTCCGGTTCATCCTACGACAGCGCTAACGTATCCATGCAGACGCTCACACGCGAGATGGATAGGGCCCTCGCGATCTACTCTGATGTGATCGTAAATCCTGCGTTTCCGGAACGTGAGTTTCAGACGTTCCAACGCCGCACGCTCGTCGGCCTGCAGCAGCGTAAAGATAATGCGAACGCGATCGCCTCGGTCGCCTACAACGCGTTGCTCTACGGCCGCAACCATCCGTACGGCAGCTCACCGGGCGGTGATGAGGCGTCGGTAAAGGCGATCAAGCAATCGGACGTGGATAGTTTCTACCGCACGTACTATCGACCTAATAATGCTGTGCTGATCGTAGCAGGCGATGTGACGATGGCAACCCTGAGGCCAAAGCTCGAATCTGCATTCGCGAGCTGGAAATCGGCTAGCGTTCCGCAGGTCACGCTTCCCGAGATCAAGGCGTTTGATCGTCCCGGAATTTATCTGATCGACAAGCCGGGCGCTGCACAGTCTGTGATCATGATCGGACAGGTGGGCGTGCCTCGCGATACGCCGGACTACCACGCACTGCAGGTGATGAATTCGATCCTCGGTGGCGGCGGCTCGGCACGGCTGTTTATGAATCTGCGAGAGGACAAGGGCTATACCTATGGCGCGTACAGCAACTTTGCATATCGCCGAGGAGCCGGCCCGTTTACCGCGTCGGCCGGTGTCCAGTCGGCAGTCACAAAGGAATCGGTAATGGAGTTTCTCAGGGAGCTCAACGGAATCCGCGGCTCAATCGCCGTCACGCCGCAAGAGCTCGAGACAAACAAGCTGAATCTGATTCGCAGCCTCCCAGGCAGCTTTGAGACGAACTCCGACATCACGAACCAACTCTCGTCGATCGTGACGTTTGGCCTCCCGAACAACTATTACGATGACCTCGCGAGAAATATCCGCGGCGTTACGCTTGCGGACATTAACCGTGTATCAAACAAATACCTGACGCCGGATCGTATGGCGATCCTGATCGTCGGAGATAAGGCGCTTATCGAGTACCGGCTCCGCGAGATCGATTCGCTCGGCAAGACGATCTACTATCTCGACACCGACGGCAATCCCGTGCCCGTGGGCCAGTAGTGACGCGGTAATCATCCACATCGAAGGGCATCGAAAGATGCCCTTTTTTGTTTTCAATCGGACAGAGCGGTGTTCTCACTTCGGTCAGACTTAGAATGATGGGAGCCGATATACCTTCGATCCAAATTACAAAAGTGAAAGCCGCTATCGAGCGCGGTCGGCGTTCACGCTGGTGGCTGCGGAAGGGCTCGATGAAGAGCGGATTCAAATACCTTGACGCCTCAGGAAACAGGATCAGTGACGAGGCCGGTCTCGAGCGGATCAAGTCTCTCGTGATACCGCCTGCTTGGCGCTTTGTCCGCATTTCTCCTTTTGCTGGGACGTCGCTGCAAGCGGTCGGAATGGATACGACCGGCCGGGTCCAGTATCTTTACAATTCGAAGTTTACCCAGGAGCGCGGAAAAAAGAAGTTTGAGAAGATTAAGCGATTTGGCGAAGCGCTGCCCAAGCTTCGCGAGGTGACGAATCAACACATCGCGCTCGAAGGCTATCCTCGGGAGAAAGTCCTCGCAATAATGCTGCGCCTGGTCAACTCGCTCTACATACGCATCGGCAGCGAAAAGAGCGTCAAACGATACAAGACGTTCGGCATTACGACCCTGCAGAATCGTCACCTAACTGTAAATAAGAACCGAGAGCTGATCTTCGATTTTGTTGGCAAGAGCTCGATCAAGCATCGGAAGGTGCTCGTCGATGCGGAGCTTGCCGCCGAGATGGCGAAGATCAAGGAACTGGGCAAGGCACGCAAGCTATTCAACTACCTTGACGAAGAGGGGAATGCGCGACCGATTAAGTCGTCTGAGCTAAACACGTACCTGAAACAGGCGACGGCGCCCGAATTTTCGTCAAAAGATTTTCGCACCTGGGCAGGCACCCTGCTTGCCGCTGTCGAGCTGGCGGAGATAGGCCCTGCACCGGACGAGAAGCAGCTCAAATCCAATCTGGTAAAAGCGGTTCGTCGTGTCTCCGAGGAGCTCGGGAATACGCCCGCCGTTTGCCGCTCATCGTATATTCATCCGTCCGTTATCGACCGGTATGCATCGGGGCAGACCCTCGACGAATTCCAAACGCGAAAGGCTCGAAAGGTGCGCCACAAGAACGAAAAATCCACGCCCGAGGAACAGGCGCTGCTCAGAATGCTGAAGGCAAAGTGAGGCGCGTATTTACTTTCTGATCAGTACTACCGGTGTCTGCTCGGCGTCTCTGATCTTTGTAAAAAAATCCCGGACGCTCGCATACCGATCGACAGGAACCATTGCCCGAGTTATGACCATTGAGCGTTTGAAGTAGAGCTTGTTTTCCTTTACCTCGTAGGCCGTCGAGTATTTGCCAAAGTCGGTCTGATAACTCACCGCAGTCGGCATTTCGTCCACGGTAAATCCATTCGGCAGTGTGAAAACTACATTCTCCTGAAACGAGTTGGACTCGAGCATAACGGGATGCTGACGTGTTTTTTCCGTCAAATAGATCGAGTTCGAGCGATTGGCGATCGTCGGCTTAAAGACCATCAGCCGGCCCTGCATTATCTGGGCGTATCGCGGGGCTGAAAACTCGACGTCCATTTCAAACGCCGCATCGGCCTGTCTGTCGCGCGGCGTGAGCTTGCTGATAGTCGATGCTCCCGCGCCGCTCGCAAGCCACGCCTCGATCGCTTTACTAAAATCGTTACTCGAAACAGAGCGAAAATATGTTCTCGCATTTCGCGACTCCTGACCCGTAGCAGATTCGCGGATGGTGCCATCGATCCCGCCCGTCGGAGAAAGCGTCACCTGTGTTTCGCGATTCCAGGCGTTAAATTCCGGGGCGGTGACCGGCATCTGTATCAGCCCGCCGTCGTTACCAGCAATGAGGAGTGCGTGACTTCCCTGAAGGGATTCCGGCAGATCGCCGACCGGCGTAAACTGGTCTGTCGCGTCAAAAATCATTAGCCTGCCGAGTTTGGCGTGATTGATGATGGTCGGAGAGTTCGTCGCTGCACTGACGCGGACCGCTATGATGCAGTGATTAAACTGTCCGGGTGAGGGCCACTCCTTACGGACAAAGTTCGGATCGCCGGAATAGATCGCAATCGGATAAGCCTCGATTTTCAACGAGCGAAGTAGAGCTCGCATCAGGTTTGCTTTGTCCTTGCAGTCGCCATAGCCGCGCGCGAGAACGAGATTCGACGCACGCGGTTTTAGCCCGTTACCGTGACCTACGCCGATGTCGATCGAAATGTACTGCAGATTTTGAACGTACGTGCCGATCGCCCTGATTATCTCCAGCTCGCTTTTCGCGTTCGCTGTTAGGTCGCGCGCCTTTTGAGCGACGGCGTCGTCGATGATCACCTGCGGTTCGTAGAGCGTCGACGTCCAGCGAGATACGTCGGCCCAGTCCTTAAACACCGGCCCGGCCGCCTGCGTATTCCCGTCCGGTGCAAAATCGACCGCGATCCGCGGGGCCAGATTGGCAAAGGACGGACTCATCGGCTCGTATTTGATCGGCGGCAAGTTGCGCAGTTCCCAGGTGTAAGAATTCCCGGTCACGCTCGGCGCGACCTGATCGCGATTAAACGTGATGCTGGTTGCCTTCCAACCGCTCGGCAGCATAAGGCTAAACCGCGACGTGAGCGTCGGATGATTATCCTGGAAAGCCCAGCGGGATTGAAAGAATAGCGGCTTCTCTTCGCTCGTGACCGTGTAGCCGAAAACGTAGCCTACGTCCGCGTCACGCGAGGCGTCGATGATTTTTACCCGGCCTTCGTCGTACACATCATCGGTGTCGGAGATGCGGTCGATGACATCTTTCTTTCCGTACGCCCGCACCGTGCCGCCCGGAGCAATCAGCCAGCCCGCGATGTCCCTGACCTTGCCGAAATTGCTGAGATAGAATGCAACGCCCACGGCGTCTCTGCGGCCGTCACGTGTGAGGACCTTGACGGCGTACCGCTCGGTCGTGACAAGATTTCCGTTTCCCTCGAGCGAGACGCTTTCCTCGCGGTAGAGAACGACCGCATCGACGTCATTCTCATAGGCGGGAATAGGCGCTTGTGCCGCCTGTCGAAGCCAGGGCGGAGCGTCGGCGGCGGAAACCGTGAACGTGGCGAAAAGCAATGTGGCTGCCGCGAAAATTAGAGATGCGAGTGGGCGCGTGAGCATAATTTATACCTGTCCTGGATCTATTTCTGCCGCAATGTGAGAGTGTGTGCATCGGCGCGGCTAAATCCATCGAATAGCTGCTTCAGAGCCGGATAGGCGTCTTTCGGAAAAAGCACGTGGCCTCCGCCGCCAAAGAAAAACTCTCGGGCGTACGTCATTTTATTGTTCGGTTTGTCCAAGAAAATTTTTATCTTCAGCGAGCCTATGTTGTTTGGGTCCGCCATCGGGGCCGGACTGTCTTCGCTCTCGAGCGCAAAACCCGCGGGATACGTAATCTCCACTTGATCGGACTCCGACCACGGATGTCGGAAATAGACATCGTAGAGACGAGTCGAACTGGTAAAGGGCGACGTAACGCCATATTCAAAGTAGCCCGGCTGCAGGAAAAGACGTTTACCGGTCTTCTGAGCATATCCGGGGACTCGGACCTTGTATCGGATCGTGACCGGTTTGGAAGCGTCCTCGACATTCTCTACCGCAATTGCCGAGAGCTCGGCCGTAGATGCTCGGTCGGCGACCTCTTTCTTTACGTTCTCCTCGCGTTTTGCCGCCGCCTCGTCGTAGTTCTCCTTACGGTAGGTGAGGGCGAGGTGCCCCGTCAGCTCGATAGAGACATCGCCCTCGAGCGTTCCGTCCTCGGCGAGAGTAAATTTACCCGTCCGCTTGGAATTGGATTTTTCGTGAGAGGTCTGCGGCGCCTCTCGCCAATCGTAGCGCTTATCGCTGACGAGAAGTGCCGGAGCCTTCTCCTCATACCAGGCCAGCATTCCGTAGGGCAAGAACTTGCTGCCCGGATTAAAGAGCTGCCAGTTATCGCCGACCTTAACACCGATGACGCCTAGGCCCAAAAAATTTTCATTCGTCATCTCCGTGTTAAAGAAGATTTGGCTGCGATCGGAGATCAGACCGACGCGTGTTTCAAAGCCGGCCGCGTGTGCGAGCGCTCCGAACAACAGATCAACGTGATGGATGGACCCGGATTTGCGTTTGAGGACATCGCTCACGGATTTCATTGGGGGCAGCTTTCGCCGCATTTCGTCAGTCAGGGATGTGTCGTAGGACGTGTTCGCGATCTCGGTCTGCACAAATGCGTAGATTTTTCGCAGCTTTTCCTCGGGGGTCGCTGCACCGGCCGTTATTTCCGTGGCCGCCTTTTTTATCTCATCGCTCTTCTTGGTCATTAGGTTTGTCCAAGCAGCATTTTCGAGGCTAACCGCACCCCAATATATCGAAGGAATGCCGGGCGTCTTGAGCGAGTAGACTACCGAAAACCCCTGAATCGCTGCTGGTGCGATGCGATTTGCCTGAAGCTGCATCCATGCCTTGACCATATCCTCGGGCGGCATATATGCCTCTTCTTTAAAGGCCGGCACGTTAGAGCGCACGGCGAGCCAATAGCCGTCCTTGTCCTTTGCAAACTTCGTGTCCGTGAAGTTGTAGCTCTGATAAAGGGGTTCGGTCTTGCTCCAGGGCTTGTAATAATAGGCGATGCGCTGGATAGGAATGTCGCGCTGAAAGTGGAGCCGCATCCCGCGGGCCGACGCGTCGTTAAAGACTTCCTTATAGCGGTATTCAACGATTACGCCGGGCTCGATATTCGGGACGGCAAAGGATTTCGCCTTTACCTTTATGCCGCTGGCACGGATGATCTCGCGCTCGAATATCTCTTCTTTTTTTACTTCGACGATGGAGCCGTCCGCTTTGATGACGCGGGCCGCCAGGTCTTTGATTTTCAGGCCCTTCGTAAAAGGCACGTCGAGCTTACTGTGCTTTTCGCGGCCACGCTCGGTAAAGATTTTGATGCGCACATAGTGCTGCAAGGCGAGTTCCGACGGGTCGCTGTCGTCGATGCGCACCTCCCAAAGCAGTGCCTCGGCGTCGGCGTCGGCCTCGACCGTCGGCCTGGTGCCCGAAATCTCTGCCGCCCCGATCGGCCGCCATTTGTTATCTTGCGCGGCGATACCCGCCGCTGCAGCAGTGATGCTAAATACGAGTACAATTAATAGACGGCGAACGGCCGCGGGGAAAAACATAAATTACCTCTAAAAGTGGGATAAACCGGTATACGCTTACCAATGCACTCAAAACCATTGCAGAGGGCCAATCCGTCCTAAGTCTGGAAGTGTATCTCGCGATGTTATCGCAATAAATGGGATATATGCAATAGAAATTCGTCCGCCGGGCCAACGGCGTTAGATGTTCCGCCAGAGCAATTTCGTCGGCTAAATATCACTTCCTATCCCGCGTGTTATAATTCCAATTACACAATTAATTGTTTCAGAATCGCAATAATCAGCCATCAGGAGATATTTGATGTCCGCCGACCTTTCAAAAATACAAGAACTTTTGGGCAGTGACGCAGATTTGCTGTTGAATCACGTCTCTAAGACGATTCCCAAGGAGCAATTGCACCTGCCTGGGGGCGATTTCGTCGATCGCGTTTGGTTCGACTCTGATCGCAGCCCGGCAGTTCTACGATCGCTGCAGGCCATATATGGTACGGGCCGACTTTCGGGCACCGGCTATGTCTCGATATTGCCTGTGGATCAGGGAATAGAGCACTCGGGCGGTGCGAGCTTTGCACCGAACCCGATGTATTTCGATCCCGAGAATATCGTCAAACTCGCGATCGAGGGCGGCTGCAATGCCGTTGCCTCAACCTATGGCGTTCTCGGCTCCGTTGCGCGCCGCTACGCTCACAAGATTCCGTTCGTCGTAAAGATCAATCACAACGAGCTGCTCACGTATCCGAATCAGTTTGATCAGGTGATGTTCGGCACGATAGAGCAGGCGAGAAATATGGGCGCGGTCGCGGTCGGCGCAACGATCTATTTCGGTTCGGAACATTCCACGCGGCAGATAACCGAAGTCGCTGAAGCTTTCGCATATGCGCACGAACTCGGGATGGCGACGATCCTTTGGTGTTACCTGCGTAATCCGAAATTCAAAGGCGCGGAAGGCGATATGCACACCGCCGCCGATCTTACCGGACAGGCAAATCACCTCGGCGTTACGATCCAGGCGGACATCATCAAACAGAAATTGCCCGAGCGGAACGGCGGCTACACTATGCTGAATACGGAGAGCAGCTACGGCAAGACCAATCCGAAGATGTACTCGGAATTGACCAGTGACAATCCGATCGATCTAGTACGGTATCAGGTAGCCAATTGCTATATGGGACGATGCGGCCTGATCAATTCGGGCGGCGAATCAAAAGGCGCAAGTGATATGGCCGATGCCGTCCGCACGGCGGTGATCAACAAACGCGGCGGCGGCACCGGGCTGATCTCGGGGCGCAAAGCTTTTCAGCGTCCAATGAACGAAGGCGTGGAGCTTCTAAATGCGATTCAGGATGTTTATCTCAGTGACCAGATTACAGTCGCGTAAATTTGTTTTATGCTTCGCGAATGAGGCGAAGGCCAGGAAGACAAAATAGAGTTACGGAGTTCGTCTTAATCCTTTTGTTTCGGGGTCAAAAGATTAAAAACTAGGAGACGCCTGAATTAAGCTGCGCCGCAAAGCGGCGTCGGCCTGAATGAATTGCTAGCCCTAATCAAAGGAGCTTGGTTCCGAGCGGTACTACCTTGTCGGGAACACATAGTGCTACTTCCCCAGATTCATTGTAGAACCCGGTTACCAGGCACTCCGACATAAGAGGGCCAATCTGTTTCGTGGGGAAATTCACTACAGCGACCACGAGCTTGCCAATAAGGTCTTCTGGCTTGTAAAGAGCAGTGATTTGCGCGCTGGATTTCTTGATGCCGAGGTCTTCGCCGAAATCGACGTGTAAGACATAAGCAGGCTTCTTGGCCTCAGGGAAGATAGTCGCGCTAAGAACACGGCCTACCCGAAGTTCCACCTTTGCATAGTCGTCCCAGGAAATCATATCCATGGCTATCCGGTAGGGCTAACGCCCGAATTAACCGGGCGCGCACACAACATGGAAACCATCCAAGTTATCGATGAAAGACTAGCTAACCCGCGCTCCGGTTGAATGAGTTGTTAGGCTGCGCATGGTATGAACTATTCAACTTCGCAGCTTCTCTATCTCCTGCGGTAGATTCAACTCTGGTTCTTTGGGAAGGCTAACCAAAAAGACTCCGCCGAATGCTTGCGTCCAATGCCCTCCAGCCTCATCTATTCTCTCAAGCAACTGCTCAATTCCTTCCGATTCAAATATGCTGCGCGGCAAGAGATAATCGTAATGCCGCATTCCAGATCGCTCAAGCACCTTTGTAAAGAGCAGCGAACCATCAGATTGATGCTCGGCTTCAACGATGTCTCCATAGAAAACTGATTCTGCGAGCAATGGAGCTTCTTCCAGACGATAACGATTCTCGCCAAGAGAAGGGACAAGCAGATTGTCATTTGTGACATCGCCGAAAGTTATTCGGGCACGAAAGCTGTCGCGCATCTGATTCAACTTTCCTTTGCACGCAAAACGTAAGCAGCCTAACGATTGAGTTGACGTGGGGCGAAACCGCCGCCACACAAGTTAAGGGTAAAAAGACACCACGATAAGAAAGTCGCTGTTTCGCCCTCACGTCCCTGAATTGATATGCTTGTCGCCGATGTCTTTGACCTAGCCAGCCATCTTGTCCAGCATGTGGTCTATGACCTTGCTATGCTCGTCTTGTGGACTGAACAGAATCACCTCGGCATCTTCACCGACTTTCACAGTGTGTCCGGGCGACCAGTAAAATAAGTCGCCGCTGTTGACGACTTCCTCTGTGCCGTCGGCGTAGGTGACGGTAATTTGTCCCTGCAAAAGGTAGCCCCAATGCGGTGATTGGCACAGATCGCCCTCCA